>Ga0207958_1000604_pt1 | contig 10615 bp, 4 predicted proteins | sample CryBogCBH27Jul07_FD_184606 | JGI IMG/M metagenome (GOLD analysis project Ga0207958, IMG submission 184606) | Freshwater microbial communities from Crystal Bog, Wisconsin, USA - CBH27Jul07 (SPAdes) (version 2) | ecosystem: Environmental > Aquatic > Freshwater > Lake | place: Crystal Bog... | reverse complement strand
TTTTTCTCTTTTTCTGACCGAGACGGAAGAGAGAGAGAAGGAGAAAAAGTGTTAACCTCCGGCGGCGCAAGATAACCTTTATTAGCACGAGTGCTAATTGGTTTAGGGAAAAGGAATTTTTCCTCTTGCGCCTCCATCTGTGGAGGGTCAACAACTTCTTCTGGATAGAAGAAAGAGTCGTATCTATTATCTCTAAAGAAATGATCGAACATTTCTCGGACTTCAGACAAATGAGGAAGGCTGACACGGAAGTTAGGTTTTTGCACAAAGTACAAATCCTCCCTTTCGTGCTCAAGCTCCTCCCACATTAAATCCAAATCTCTATACGCAAAAATAGCTCTATCGATTCCGAAACATATCGAGATGATTGTGAATTTAGCCAAAGGGATAGAGCTAGTTTTATCAATGTCGCCTGCCAAGATCGAAAAGATCTGAGAGGTTCCCTTGATAAAAGCGCTAAAAATGTTTTTTGTAACATCTTTTTCTCTCCTATCAAAGTTTGCATAAGTCGGACCGTAAGCCTTGATAAGGATTGGAATCATGTTTTCCATTCCGTTCTCAAAAGTTTGACGCTCCAACTTATTTTTTTCAAAAACCTCTCTCCCCTTAGCCAAAGTCACATATCTCAGAAGCGGTAGTTCTATTTTTACCAATTCTAGTTGCGCCTCCGTAACAGAAATGTTAAGGAGTTTGCCCCTAAAATTGCTTGTATAGAAAGACTCGTCTAAGATCTCATGTTGAGGCTCAGGTTTTAGCTGGGAATTTTCCCTTGCGACTGACTGGCTATAAGCGTCCAGTTTTTCATTTCTGCTATTGCTTCGACCCCCAGCCACAACAGTAGACCAAAGGCGAGACAATCCGTTTTTTTCTACTTTAGAAGGAGGTATCCCCGAAAAGGACACCACCTTTTTCTTCTCAGAAAAACAATCCATATTTTTCTTCGAAGAAAAGTGAAAAAGAATCTCGAAATAGGCAAGTTACAAAATTACAATAGACCAATTAAAAATGGAAATGAAAATGGGTCCTACCGCAACTTTTTAGTAGCGCCGTTGTAATTGTGCAGAGGAGAATGAAGTCTTCTTTCTTCAGTTACCTTTTCGAGTATCTCTATATTCCTTTACTTTCTCAAACAGCAAACCCAATACTTACCCTTTACCTGGGTACTGTGGGGGTTTTTGACGAAGACACTAAGTCGATCCAAAAGACAAAGATAAGACTTAAAGATTTTTTCAAGACTAACTTTTGCAAGTACGTCTCTTAAGTGCTTATGTTTGCAAAACGAGATTTCAAGAACCAAGTTATGTTTCAAGAAACTAGAGTTACAAAAAATAAACACAACGGCTCGAAGGACCACTTTTTGAAAATGTAAGGCTTTTTGTGAGTTTAGGACTGTATACGAAAATGACTACCTTAGGGTGCCTTACAATAATCAAAAATAAGAAATGAGCCGAGTCTTTTGAATTCTTATCTTTTATTTTAAGGAAGGAAAAAGTGTTTACGTCGTTGCAGGTTTTGAGAGAGGAGATAAGCCGGAAGGGCTAGGTAACGCAGTAAAGCCGTAGTCTTAAAAAAGACTATTGAAAGTTTCACTGTGTTCTCTAAGTTCCGTTTTGTAAAACTTTTAAGTAAACTTTAAAAATAACTGGTGGGGTGAATCTGTCCGTATCCTGGTGGGAATGTGACTGATACTAAACGTAACGGGGCATCCCCTTTTATAGGGAGACCGTCGCATTTAGGCGGGAAAATCTTGTCTAAAAATATCCTAACATTGTCATTTGGCGTCCAGACAAATGACAATTCTTAAAACTCTAAAAAGTGGACTACTGTGGAGGGGGTGGGTTAACCTTATTTTACCTAAAAGTTGAGAAGTCGAAAAAACGTAACAACCGATTGTTGTGCTCGAGAGACGCAACAACAGGTGGCTGCGTATCAACGACGGACGCAACTACTGGATGGCACACCCAGGTGAAACCTTGCGGTGACATCTAGTGGCCATTTTCTAATTTACCTAAACTTATTCTAAAAGTGGGAGGGTGAAAAAATACCTATTCGTAACCCTATAAATATAACCTAATCTACGAAAATGATCTAATTTGCGGGAAAAATATCCTTACCTATCTTAAACTAAGGGGGATGATAAAGCTTCGCAAAAAAGCTTTACATATTAATCTACCCCTCTCAAAAAAGTGACAGGGGTGATGGAAATGGCACCGTAAGTACATAAAAACCCTATGGGAAAATTTTCCTTACTTAGCCATTTTCATCACTTCTGGCAGGCATATTTACAAATGGTGAACAGACATATAAAAAATAAAAAGCCTGCAACAAGCGCTTACAAAAAATGACAAAAATATGTACAAAAATTGCAGTAACTCAAGGTTGTGGGGAGTTCAGGAGGGTTTGAGCACTATTTCAATTTAATCACAGGGAAATGGAATTCTGATAACCTATGACAAGATAACCTAAATGCAAGCATTATAGGGATGTTATTAAGTGGATTGTTACCTCCACAAAAGAACACATTTTTGTTCCTGGCATAGTATTATAAGAGGACCATTACTTAACAAAACTACATTTTTTACTTTCTTGCTATTGCTGGCTTGTGAGACCATTTTTTAAAAGGAAGTGAAAAAATTTAAGTAATGTCTTATCTTGGGGGATCAAAGAAATAAAATGCTCGGGGTGAAATCCTTATGCTCTTAAAGTACTACCTCTAATAGTCTAAAGTTGGTTTATTGGTTAATGATAACTGACTATGGGCAAATTAAACCAGAAATGTTCGCCTATAAACCAAACTTTCCTACTTTTCGGGGAGTAACTGGGTGGAGAGTATTCCTTGAGTTAAAGCTTACAGGGTTGGCTTAAGCCAAATGCATATCCTGGCAGTAGAAAAAATGTGCTAGAAGGGGCACCATCAAATGATTGCTTAAAAAAATGAGCTAAAAAGTATGTACAATGGATAGGGGTGAGTAAATAACCGAGCATTGAGCTAAAGAGGGTCACCCAATGTGGCTAAGTACTGCGAAGAGAACATGTGAGTCTTTACGTAGACTTCCCTACATTTCATAGAGAGGTTTTCCGTAAATTCTCCTATAAACAAGGGAATGAAAAAACAACTCTAACAAGCACACTCTAATATTTACAGTACTGGTGCACAGCAAAATCTTGCAAAAAAGTGCTTCTAAAAAAAATCTCTTGTGGAAGTATTTTGCCTCTACTTCCAGGAAATGTGGGTGCTTGTGAAAATCATTTTTCCTTTCCCGCAATCATTTGTGGATAAGGGTCGGGAGCCTAATCCTTAATAAAATCAAGTCTTCTGCTTCCGAGTTCTTCTTTCTTCTATGGCATTTCTTCTTTGCTGCTTAAGATCCAACACCGGCTTCTGGTTCGGGTTCTGGATCTTTGTTTGCGTCTTCTTCGTGAAAAGGAGAGTTTTCATCTTCTTCTGCTTCCTCTTTGGAAGTGGGAGGCTGGTAATCCGGTTGCCGTTCTTCTTTGGTCCAGTCTTCAACTTCTTGTAGAGGATCTTTGGGGGAATCTTCTTCTCGAGTACCAGGTGTCTCTTCAGGTTTTGCAGATTCATCCTGGTCGCTGGAGTATTCAGGTTCCTGGCAGTAGATAGATGATGGCTGGTAGGATTTAGTTTCAATCCCGAGTATCTCAGACAAATCAGGAGGGAAGTGTGGAGTAGCCAGGAGGAGGGACATGGAGCTGAAGAACTGGTCCTCCTCGGTGGTAGGGTCATAGTCGAGGAGAAGGAAGTAATTTCCTTGCCTCTTCACACAACCCTTGATAAGGCTTTCCTCCCTCTGATCCAAGGGGAGCATGAGATACTGTGCGATGGTAGGGAACCGAACAAGTTCATTGATTCCCATCTGCAACTGGATAATCTGACGATTAAGGTTGTTGACAGCGAGAATGGATTCTTGTACGTAGGAGTTTTGGGATCCTCTGGATTTCATGATCTTGGTCCTGGCTTCGGAGAGGTCTTGCTGTTCCAGTCGGCAGTAGTTGATCAAAGCCCAGTAGGCTATTTTGGAGTCGCTGGAGAGGAGAGGAGGTTCTTTTTCCACCAAGGTCCAAAAACCTAATTTTTCAAGGGTGCGATGACAAAGGGTTTTTGGTCTTTTCAGCCGTCTTGGATTGTTGGTGAGTCCTTTCTCTCCTTGGAACAGTTTTTCCAATTTCCGAATCCTGTCCTGAAGTCCATAGGAAGTGGTGTCGTAGAATTCCTGGTAGAAGCTTCGGTCCCAAGCTTGAAGTAGTTTCCTTCCTGTCTGGTTTCGAGAGAAGAGGAGTTGGGTGATGTTATTAAGGAAGAAAAGCGGGCCTCGAGACTGGGAAGTTGAGGGTTTTTCCGGGTTTTCTGTCCTTTCTTTTCCTTCTTCTGTTTGGAAGGCATACTTGAGCTTCATCAAGTAGGGGAAAGCGGTGAGAAGTTGTCCCATTTCATCCTTGGTGATGCGTTGTTCCTTCTGTAGAGGTTCCAACCAAAGGGGTATATTCCGGATAAGGAATTGTTTCCGTTTGAAGGACTGTTCCAGTTGGTGTTGCAACGTCTGACCCAAAGATGAAGGGAGATTCCGAATGGTGTAGAGATCTTTTTCTTCTTCTTGCGTTTCCGTGAAGCAATTCCTGATGAGTCCATGTAGGAGAGGTCCAGCTCCTCCTAATGGCAAGGAGTCGGCTTGAAATGAGAGGGCGTTCAGATCGGTTGTTTGTTGTGTGTTGATCTTCTGGAGTGCAGTGAGGTAATGGTCCCAGTCGGAGATTTGCACGTTCTCAAGAGCTTCAAGGTGGACTTCCTCTTTTCCTTTAGTTGCTTGCAATTGTTTGAGGAAATGAGAAAGGCCTTCCGCCTCCTCTGTACTGTATTTGATGAGGATCTCATACGCGATGTTACAGAGAAGTTTAGAGTTTGGAGGTTCGTCTGGCTGGGAAGGTCCGTCGTCTTGTTCAAGCGTCTTGAAGAGTTCTTGCGTATCCTTAGCCTCCTTGATCAGGGTTCTTGTTTGATGTTCCAGGCGTCGAATTTCCATCTTGGTGCTGATGTTGTAGAAATGCAATCCTTCGATTTGTACGATGGGAAGGTGTGCATTCTTGTTCCTGGTCAGTTCCCGGTTCCTGTGGATGGTGGTTTGGAACTGGGGTTCAACAATCTTCTTAGGCTGAAGGTCAGAGGATTGTGGTATTGGCGCTACCAAAGGTTCCTTGGGGGGTTCCTTTGGGAGATCTGCAGGGCCTTCCTGAGGTAGGCTCACTTCCTGGTTGATGGTTACTTTTCGCAAGCTTTTGTCAGGAGTGGGAGCTTTCCTGGGTCGGTATCGGTAGAAAGGCCTAGTTGAGAAGGTTGGTTCTTGCGGTCCAATAAGGAAGGATGGACGTCTTCCGGTGAACGGATTTTTTCTCGGAAGAGGGTCACGTGTGTCTTCCTGGGCCTGCTGTTGATGTCGTGATGACACCAAATGTGAAGTTCGTAGAGGTCCTCGTCCGTAATTGTTTCGTGGTCTCGTGTGGCATCCATTCCTTTGCGGGTAGAAATTTCGCTGGGGAGGTGGAGTCCAGTGGAGATTGTTGAAAGATCGTGGGCGAGAATCTCGTCTGAACACTCTGCTTTCATGCTTGTCTGCGTTAGACTGCTCAACTTCAATCATGCTTATTGGGAAAGGGAATAAGGGGTGCTATGGGAAGAAGGAATACAGTACTTATGGCAGAGTAATCTGAGTTTGTGCTGAAAAGAGGAGCATAGAGATTAAAACCCTAAATTTTGCGGGAGGGATATAGGATTCAAATTAATTCATTAGGAAGTTGCGTTTGAATTTCTTCTCTCACTACTTCTTTATCTGAATAACCAAACCCTACATAGGAAAAATCTATTTCTAAACTATTCCCCTGACCCACACATTTCCGGTTCTAATTGGTCTATGTCCATAAGATCTAATTTAGCTGTGAAATACTCAAAGGTTTTGAAATAACTCCCTATCAAAAAAGCTAGAGAAGTTTTTTCGCGATCCACCAAGTATTCACAGATTTTCTTTAAGGCTAAACTATCATCTAAAGCGTCATGCACTGCGGTTTGATCCACAGAGCAATATGCTGCTAATGTTCTTAATTTATGATTTCTGGTATCTTTGAATAAATCACGACAACAAGACAAGGGATCTGCTAGGTATTTGACGTTATCTGTTATGGAAAGACCATGTTTTTTGTAAAACTTGGCCAATACCGGTCCGTCAAACGAAATACCATTGTAGAACACAAGTATTATTGGTTTATTGAAAGCTTTAAGCCATTTGTTGAACTTATTCAAAGCGTCTACCTCGGTAGTGGAGGGTAAAGCTCTACCATCGCGATAAAGTTGTTTATCCTTCACTTCGAAATAGAGACCATGAATGTTAGTTCCTCTAAGTGGCAAGGGCTCCCCTGGATTTATGAAGCTACAAAAAGTATCTCCATCCTGGGTTACCGCTGCTATTTGCAATATTTTAAGCTTTCTCAGTGATTCAGTCTCGATATCAGCATAAATTAAGAATAGTTTATCAAGATTTTCTGCCCTCGGGTCTACTTTTACAACCATGGGTTTTAGAAGCTTTTTGAAGAAGTCTGAGTACCGTACTTAATTTAGTTTTTTCTGCAGAAGTTTCAGAGAATGTAAGGGTGTGCAGTGTCTCACAGTCTAGCAAAAAGAGCACTCCTACACTTAGTATCTGATTTTTTAAATGAGCTCGCAAAAAGTAGTTCCGTATCTTCAAACAGATTTGCTGCTAGATTGAATCGTCCTGGTTGTGACACATCAACCCAATCAAATTAAAGATACTTCTCTAAATCTTACTAGTTCAAATAATGCACAGTAAGATAGGAATCTTCTAAATTTTCGCGTGTCCAGAAACTCTACACACTGATCCATACAGTCCGATCCACTTCTTTTAGAAAATCTATTATTTGTCTAACAGTACCAGGTCCTTCAAAAAAGTTTCTTCCTAAGGGAAGTAAATTACGTAAGAAAAAGTAAAAGTTTTTACGCCTTAACTTAATCTTTAACAAGTCTTTCAATACAAAAATAAAAGTTCGTACCTGGAGTGGTGTGCGAGAGAATTCAAAAAATTGAATGCTCCGTTAAACCAACCTTCTTAACTTTTATACAAAAAACTTATTACCTAACCAGTAAGGAGGGGTGGTGAAAATCTCAATTGCTAAACAATTACCTCCTGCTGCGTTCTATTTTTAGGTAGTCTTCTGTCAATAAGTTTTGGTTCGAAATTCTATTTTTGCGTATGCGTGTCTAATCTATCTCTAAGAGGTGATGAAAATTTATGTTTTCATTTGTTTTTGCCATTTTTCATGTATTAGTGTTACTAATTTTACACTCATGTGGGAGAGGGTCGAATGTTTACTTTCTCACATTTGCAACTTTCAGGTATGCGTAGTATACATAGCACACAAAAAAGATTTTAGTTACACCAATCATGGCAAAATAAAAACAAAATTCAAATCCACTCGGTGGTATTAACTTTGTACACAATCCTTTTCAAAGTTTTATGGCCAGTAAAACTTCTAATAAGCATTGGTCAAAAGTCAATTCTACTTATCGTCTAAAAGTAGGAAACAAGGAAAATGAAAAATTTGAGGAAAGAAAGAAGATGGAGTTTTTAGGAAAGAAAGAAAATAGAGTAGTGCCTAGGACTTTTTTGTAAAATATGCCAGCACATATTTTACCACGCTATTTTAAGGGTAGAGTAGAGAGTTGGATAGAAAGAAAGATTGATCAGATTTTCTTCATGATAGACATTTTACAGAAAAGATTTATAGCATCTCTAAAAACCTAATTTTTGTAACAACGTCTAAATCACCACAACATCTCTAAAACACCGCTCAAAACATAACATCCTAAAGAGATTTGTCACTTAACATATCTACTTAAGGTGTCTAAGGGAAACTATACTAATCTAAATTAATATACTAACCCCAGTGTCTAACCTTATGCCAACCTTTTTTGATTGCTACCAATCAAAATTTGTCGTAGAAGGTCCATATCATTGTCGGTCAGTTGTTGTCTAGTGTTGTCGTCTATTGCTAAAATGTCTGTTTCTCACGTTGTTGCTCCTTAAAACCTATTCTTATTCGCTAAGATCTGAAATCTAAAATCTTATTAGGACAGGTAGCATTCCTCCCTTATTCACGGAAAAAGCGAGAGACGTGCGTTTGTCCGCAGACTGTACACTCTTTCGGTTTCCTCTCGTGAAAAAGGTAGGGCGCCAAAATTCGAGTACGCGATGATCATAAAAACAAATACGATAGTTTTGCAAGAGAGTTAGTAAGGAAATTTTGTTAGTAGTATTACTTTCCACTTTTGCAGGGGGTACCCCTCTCAAAAAAGAAATTAATACTCCGTCACCTAAAAGAATTTGGGAAAAAAATGATTATCAGAATTTTTATTAGTCTTTTCAATGAACCAGTTTCATCAAAAATACTATTTTCACTTTCTCTTCTTGTTGAAAAACATAAAAACAAAATCATCAACTTCGAAACCATCACCCCTAGCTAGTCTTATTCTAAACTGAGGTGCTTGTTTGTCTAATAAGTCAGGCCTAGGGTGATGATTTTTACAATAATCTTCGAAACTGCTAACAACCAATCTGCATGTTTCGAGTTGGCAATAAACACTTCCACAAGTGCTATCGCGTTTGCTCGAATGTGCAGGTTGGTAATTAGGATCCTTTCTCGGGCATCCTGGATTCTTGCAAATATGGTCATAAACCACAGTATGGAAGTTGCCACTGTTTTTAAAGCGACGAACTAAGTCCTTGCGAGGCCAAAACCAAAAGCATTTTGGTTTTCTGCCTTTGAAATAGTCATCCTTCAGAGGAACTAGGCTCAATCCAATACAAGATGGGCAATCAATGCACTGGATTAAACACATTATTGTTTCTCTGTCTGGATTCAATTTCAGAATGGATTGACCAGCGTAAACAATTTTCAAATATATAGCCGTATGGAAGCGTCTATTTTTGAAAAATGAGTTTCTGATCAAGAACCCAAGCGAAGCTTCCCAAATATCGCTCTGTGTTCACCGACAAGCATTTGTAAAAACAATCCTCATTGAAAACTGAACGGATTTTCAATAGGTTCTTGCTTGCAATCAACATTTTTGACAGTCATTTCAAAAAAGTTCCTTATGAGTTTTTTCTGCCCCTCCCCTGTCTGTCTCGAAAGAGAAAGACAGTATTACAGGAGAGAGAAGAAAAAGAAAAGGGAAAGAGAGATAGGAGAAGAAAAGAAAAGAAACGATTTTCGAGATAAACTCAAAAATCGCGGTCAGATTTTTGGTGCCATTCCTTTTCAACCTTATAACAACCGAAAGAACGGGCAGTTTGTCTATAATTTTTCGAATGCCACTTTGAATTCAAAACTAAACAAGAATTGGTTTCTTGGTGTTTTTCCTCCAAATACATAAGAAATATGATAGAAACAAACATTGTATAAGGTTTGAAACCTAGCAAGAAGTGAAAAGAACTATGCTAATCAAAGGAAAGAAGGTTTTCAAGAGAGAGAAATGGAAAAGAAAGAAAAAGTGTCAAAAATCTTGTCTCTAAAGCTTCTCCTTTCCAACCTAATGACATCTCACCACGCAGGTAATTTGTCTATTTATTTTCAGATCGTTCCAGTTTTACATGCTAATTTCAAGGAAAACAATTATGTTCCCTTTACTTTTTAGACATAAGCTGAATCTTTCATAAAATAAATGTTATTAGGCTTCCCAAAAGGAGAGTTTCACTCATTTCACACTCATAAAGCATTCCTAATTTTTATGGTACTTCCAACTATTAAAATCTGTCTAGTTTCCGTAATAAATGATTTTAGGAAGAGATACAAAAAGTGAGTACAGGTGACCATACTTTTTCTGTATTCTTCAAGAAAACCATTTTTCTTAGTTTTCAATTGTCAAATTTTCAGTATTATGTTCAGACACTGTGAAAAACTTCTCAGTGTAAAAACTTTATCTACCAAAAATAGTTTAGACGTTTTGAAATTACTAATTTTTACGGTTGTATAACAGATTTTCCTATTTCTATTTACGTTTTCTTAAAAACTTACATTTAGTGTCTTCCTTATTTCTGTAATCTAGAAAATATTATTAGTGCGTATTTTTATGTGTCTGGTTTTCTCCACCCCCTTATTTTTGCGGTCAAAAGTAATTATGGGTCTCGTGTCAATGTCAGAAGAAACTCAAGATTGATTTTATGTTTACATTCAAAATCGTTTCAATGATAGTAGATTTTCTGAAACTAGTTCTTTCCAATCTCTGATCATCTTAAATTTTGCTTGTAAACAAGGTTTCAATTTCTTGTGTTTATATGGATCGTGTTTCTCTTACTTTTCTATTTCTACTAGGGGTAGCTTTTTGATTAGTTTTCTTGCTCAATCCTACAAAAGGTTTCCTAAATATTTTACTGGAATATCATTGAATTCTCAAAAGTTTAGCTTGTTACATTACGTATCTCGGCGACTGTGCTTTTGTATAGCAGCTCGGTTTAATTAAAAAGTTCCTTGCGGATCGATTCAACAAAACCTGTTACTTTAAAGTATCTCGACAGCTGCGTATACAACAGTCCAG
>Ga0207958_1000596_pt1 | contig 10726 bp, 10 predicted proteins | sample CryBogCBH27Jul07_FD_184606 | JGI IMG/M metagenome (GOLD analysis project Ga0207958, IMG submission 184606) | Freshwater microbial communities from Crystal Bog, Wisconsin, USA - CBH27Jul07 (SPAdes) (version 2) | ecosystem: Environmental > Aquatic > Freshwater > Lake | place: Crystal Bog... | reverse complement strand
CATCATTGGATCCTGCAGTTTTTAAGAGTTTATTCAGTTCCTCTTGATACACAATGGCATCATCTATGGTAGCATCTTCTGGTATAGAAATCTTATGAACATCCCCTTTAATAAAATGCTTCTTTACACAAGCCTCCTTTCCTTCCTCAGCCTTTTCGCGCTTGTATTTAGGACATCCTGTTAAAAAGATAGGAGTATTCTGACCCGATCTCTCAAGGAACTCACGAATCTCAAGCCAAAGCGCATCGGCCCCAGGCATTAACTCTAGATTTGCAAAGAAACTTGGTTCATGATTCATTAGTATAGGCCAGATTTTTTTCCCCTTATCTTCTGCCTGTTTTGATGATTCTTTTAAAATAGCAATGGCACTCGTTTCAAAATCAAAAAAGACTCCATCTAAATCAAGAAAGAGTCTTGTGTGTGCTGCTTTGACCATCCTATCTATCTCCTCTTTTTTCTACACGTCTTTGAGCGACTCGATGCGCCACATCCGCTTCTATATGTTCTTAGAACCTCACAAAGAGAATTGTAGTTTGTCTTATTGAGAAGTTCAAGCTCCTTTTCCATTGTAGAGCGAATTCTCCAGAGAGATGCCATCGTCTCCTTTCGGGAGCTCATATCTATATCTGGTTTCCACAACTCTCTCCATTCGGTAAAGGGAAGAACTTTAGGAAGACACTCCCAGAATTCATTGTAGTATTCCATTCTCTCTTCAGGCTCCATCATATTCCACTTATTTCGCAAAAGAGGAGTCGTCAACTCTTCAATCGGAGGAGCATCATTAATGGGAACCGATCCGCGCCCAGCCCTAGAGAGCGGATGGGTCTCTGCCACTGAAAAGAGAAAATCCCAGCCCTCAAAATGGGTTCGCGAGCATCCCTGGGCCAACTTCTCCTTGTAGATTTTGGTCACTTCAGAGAAAGGAGGATCTGGTGTTTTCTTTCCAACCTTCTTATTTACTTTGTTGTGAACCTTCCAGAGCCATTTTTGTAGATGATCAGGTGTATCACATGCATTTTCAATTGGATCCTCCATCATATACTGCGAAAATGAATATCTACAGTATTTGCAAGGGAGAACATAAGCAAGTGTGTGAAAGAATTTGCAGACTGCTTTCTGATTTTGATCTGGGGCATATGTGATTAAATGGAGAAGGCTCCAGCCTGAAGGCCCCCAAAAACGGGTATCCATCTCTCTTATTTAAGAAAAGATATCTAAATCAAATAAGAATGCTCTCATTTGAGGAACTACAGAGCCGTGGTGGAGTGATTATTAGCCTTCCACGACTTCAGAACCGTTATGAGATAACAAAGATGAGGCTGGAAGCGGCAGGATTCCAGGGCCTGACAATGTTCAAGGGTGTGGATGGTTTTAACGACGACATGACCTCTCTACTAGAAAAATACGGACTCGAAGGTCGGCTCTCTTCAGAGATTGCAGATCAGAGAGGAAAAGTGGGTTGCACTTTGAGCCATATTCTTACCTGGCAAAAGATCGTAGATGAGAAACTTCCTTATCTACTGATTTTTGAAGACGATGCGCTTCCTCATCCAGAGTTTCGGGACCTGGCTCCTCTCTGGTGGGCAGAAACGCCATCTGAGTTTGATATAGTATTGCTAGGAAATCAGATGAATCCAGACGATGCGCGAGTCAAAAGAAATACTAAAGTCATAAAGTCCCCTTCTTTTTGTCTCCATGCCTATATTGTCAGTTATAAGGGTGCTGTAAAACTACTTGAACTTCTGAAGGTTACAACAGTCATGCAAATGAATGATCTTCAAATGCGTGATTGGATGACAACAGATTCGCTAGATTATTATTGTTGGAATGGAACCTTTCTTCCTGAAAAGGGACATCCTGTCTTCAAATACAAGAAGGGTATGGATGTTGAAGGAGTTATCCAGGCAAATCCAGTGATGATAGCAGAACGTCGCGATACAGGTCTCGTGTATCAGGACTTTATGCTACAACATACACTCTTGAGGCCAACACCTTTTTACAATGTTGTTTTATATGATGATTAGTTAGTCACGACGTTAATACCCTCCAAACATGCCACCATTTAGGGGGGCAAGATAAGGACGCACAGATGACATATTAGAATCCGTCTCCTCGGCCTTGCACTTTACCGTCTGAGTGGGGCACGGTGTGCGCTCGCACGGCGGGCACTTGGGGCAGACCGTGGGCGCAGGGCACTTTACGTCAGGGCAGCGAGGGCGAGGGCAGGCGGGGCACTCACCGCATTGTCCAGCACCTTTGCATGCGCTGCTGTCCACGATGATCGGTTGCGACTTAGGAATGCTTGACTTGAGCACATATTGGCTCAGATCAGGCACAGGCGGGCACTCCGTCTTCAGCATATACTGGCTCATGTCGGGGAGAGCGGGGCACGGCGGAATGCTTGACTTCAGAACATACTTGCTCATATCAGGATAGGGCGGGCAGAGGGGGCACTGGCCTCTATCCTGCGGGTGATCTGAGCAAGGGGCAGTGGCTCCGCATTGGGTGCACTGCGGAGTGGCAGGCACCTGATCTTGGAATCCCTCTGGTTTGGCCGTAAGAAGTGTTAAGCTATAGCCGACAAGTATGCCAACTAAAAATATAGCTGCCATTTGAATAGGGGTTAAGCGCATCTCTATTTCTAGAGTAGCATTTTAACTAAATCGTTTATAAGCGCCATCCACTCCATGTTACAGGCGGGCAACCGCAAGCCTCAGGTGTGCTTGTATCATAGACAGTGCCGAGGCGCGTGCACACCATCTTCGCGTATCCACGCCAAGAGAACCCCTTTCCAACTGCGGATGTATCTGTTAGACAGCCAAAGTCACCGGGCTCTAATCCACGATTTTGAATAGCAGTGCAAATCTGGGATGAGCGGTCCTTCCAGTCGAGCCTGGCAGCTGGGGCACCGTCTTGCATTTGTGTTCCTGTGCTTGTTGTTCCTGTGCTTGCTGTTCCTGCGCTTGCTGTGCCTGTGCCTGTGCTTGTTACTATTCCTGTCTCCGCGTCATCAGGCATCGTGGTAGACGCAAACTCACCTCTATAGGGCGCCAGAGCCTTCGCCCCCTTTGCATCAGCCACCGACTGTGCCCTTTCCGATGTGTAATTTAACTGGAGATCCCATGAGAGACCCTTGAAGAATGTATCTGCATAGTTCTGGAAAAGATACTGAGCAATACCAGCTCCTGAGATATCGCCCGCCTGGTAGCTGGTAAACAGGCTGGAGAGGGAAGGGGGCAGATTATTCGTTTTCAGTAGGGCAGGAAGCGCGGTGTCCGTTCCAAGAACAGGAAGAAAAGACAGATAGTCAGACTCAAGGATGGGGATATCCGCGGCAGCCATTTGTCCCGAGCTCATCTTTGTTACAATATCCTGAATTGCCGCCTTGATGTTTGTAAGTGTCGCAATTCTCTGCGTCATCACAGGATCCGTAGTCGCACTGGCGGAGAGTCTCGTAATTTCAACACCGATTTTTACAAGAAGATCATTGAGTTCATCTAGAGAGCAGCGTTGTTGAGATCCAGGCGTGGCATCAAATCCCTCAATGGCCGTGTTTGCTGACGCCCTCCACTTCTTCTGCAAATAAGCCAGGTTCGCCTCTATTCCATCTACATCACCTTGTGTAAGAGTAGACTCGATACCAGGATTGCGCTCTAAAACAAGAACTTCATCTTTCAGGCGGCGGATATCGGACTTCAGAGTTGTCAGAGGAAGCTGGATAGAAGAATCACTCATGTCTTCCATATGAATCGCCTCATTTTGAACAAACCCATTTGCGGTTTCAAGAACATTCTTTAGTCTGGCATAAGGAGCCTTCTCGAGTTCAGGATCTTTGTAAGGAAGTGTGTTCACAGAAGCGACACCACCGGGAGGAGGAGATAACAACGTGGTGGAAGGCGGCACATACTGTTTAAAGTCGCCCGTTGTGATTGTCTCTCTGGGAGGAAGTCCCTGTGGTATAACGAGTTCAGGATTTTGGAATCCGTCTGTCATAGTTGATGATACATAGAGAATGCTTACAACTATGATTATAAATAAACTCAAAAAGAGGAGTCTCTTCATCTATTCGGTAAATAGCTTTTATATTACCTTCTATACTTTTAATATTAGAAAGCTCAAAGACCTTTCTAATATTAAAGGTATAGACGGGTTATTAGTCGTTTGACATTAATTCTAAGAATTAAGTCACAACGTTATGCGGCTGTATGAACGGCCTGATACTGCATTCCTTGATTTAACATCGGTGAAGAAGTTACTTGATTCTTTTCCCTATTTGCAGAGGTATTGGTAGGTTGAGGAGCCACACCTTGTATCCAATAGTTACCCTTTAATTCTGCAGCACCTATGTCACACATATTGGTTCGTCGGTTTAGCCCATATCCTTCGGGGCATATGGCTGCCGAAGGATGAGATAATGCATCTACACAGCATGCGCATCCATTACGAAACGTAGATCCAGGGGGGCATGTGGCTGCAATGCCCTGACTAGAGACATTAGGGTTCACACTAAAAAAAGGAATAATCGCTTTAATTAAATTAGCCATTGTAACAGAGGTATTATTAAGAGGAACACCTACTGCGTCTGTATAAATTACATTTTCTGAAGAGTCAATTACATATGCATTTCCTGAACTGTCTTTATGAATCGCATTTCCCCTCATATCAATAGGAACACGATTTATAGAATCTTGTATAGGATGAACTATACCTTGGATATGCACATTTCCCGACGAATCTATATCTCCAAGAATATGAGATACAAAGCCCTCATTTATTGATAGAACATAGAAGTTCAGAGTAAGAGCAAGTATTAATAAAAGAAACGCTATGATCAGTTTTGACATCTCTCTACAATAACAGGTGAAATTTGAATCCTACTAGTTACCCTGTAAAAGCATGCTAAGCTCACGATATTCCAAGTCTGATAGTAAACTAGAGGCAGGTGTCGATGAAGCCGGAAGAGGATGCCTCTGGGGACCTTTGATCGCTGCCGCCGTTATCTGGCCATCGGAGGAGACGTGGTCAGATGAAGTGCGAACGATTTCTGGACAGATCAAGGATAGCAAGAAGGTGTCTCCAAAGAAGAGGGCCATTCTACGCAAGGCCATTGAGTCCTTCGCCGTTTCCTACGCGGTCGGTCGCGTTGAAGCGAAAGAGATCGATGATCTGGGCGCAACGGCGGCCAATAAGCTGGCATTTCATCGCGCTCTTCGTGCCCTGAGTAAGAAGCCTGAGCGAATTGTGATTGATGGAATTCTCTCCATTGAGGTTGAGGGCGCCGAGATGGTAATTGAGCCTGAGGCGGATAACAAATACATTGCGGTTGCGGCCGCCTCCATTCTTGCCAAGGAGAACCATGATGACATTGTAAAGACTTTGTGTGCAGAAGATATCAGCCTTTCCGAAAAGTATGATATCTTATCCTGTAAAGGATACGGAACCAAGAAGCACCGCGATGGTGTCTTGAAGAATGGAATGCACTCCCAGCATCGCAAACTCTATCTACGCAAACTGCTCGGCATTACAGTTGATAAATATGGGTTTGCTGATTAACGGCGGCTAGAGCGGCTCTTGCGGCTGCCCTGGCGGCCCTTGCCGCCCATAACGACATTCTTGCGCATGCTCTTCTTTGAGCCCTTGCGGCCCGCCTTGCGGGTCATGCGGCGCTTGCCGCCCGCCGCTACATTCGCTACGCAAACGCCACCCTCGTTGTGAGTGCCAACATTGCAAGCCATTTTCTATATTTAGGAAGAAGAATTAAAAAGCCAGGCGTTCAAAAGAAGAAAATCTTCAGCCCGTTGCTGATCGTCCAAGGATCCCTTCACAAAATGGCCATGGCCAGACGTGATCGCCAGATACTTTTCTTCTGCACCCATGGTCTGATCGGGAAATCCGCGTAAGCGCGTAATCCATTTCACGCTTTCATACGGAAGAACCTCACGATCATTGAGCGAAGTCCGATTCAAAACAAAAACGGCTGGCGCGCCTTCAGCGAGTAGAGAATCAACCGGAGATACTTGAAGGACCGAGGCCAGATCCTCGATCCGATCCGCCGGATTCCCAAATTCATCATATTCAAGAACGGTCAAAGGGAGCTTGGGATTTGTCATTGTCCGTAGACCATCCACATAGGGAACTTCCATATAGGCGGCGCCAATGAGCCCTCCTCGCCCATATTTGGAGACAAGAGAGCCTACCGTATACCCTCCAGCGGAGCGGCCGTAGAGGCACGTTTGCCTCCAGCCCAGGCCCGTCCTCGCCTGAGCCGCATAGATCACAGCCTCCGTATCAATCACCGTCTTATGCTTATTGGATCGCCGCGCCGCCTCCGCCCACGCATCTCCAAAATCACCACTGCCTCGGACGAGCGCAAAGACGACGGCCCAGCCATCATCAAGATACGGCTTCCATCTTTCTGTAGAGAGAGGCGTGGAGATGCCATAAGACCCATAGACATACACAAACAGGCCCTTTACACGCCCTTTACCTTTTACAATAACATAAGGCACAGGCATTCCATCTGCGGACACCGTTTCATGATGGGATGCGCGAGCATATACAGTCCCCTCTTTCTTTTTGAGTTCGCCCTTTTCTATTGTATACACGGAGGGTTCAGCCCCAGGCGCTCTCACCGCAAGAGTCAGGTGATCTCCCTCAGCCCAAGGCTCCACCTGGATCGAGGCGAGAACCTCATGTATTTTTGTTGGCGCTGTAGAGAGGTGGCATCCATAGAAGGTGCGATATCCACCTGCAGATACAATGAGAACACCTACACCAAAGGAGAAACATTCAATACCGTGTTGTAAAAGAGCCTTAGGAAGCATATAGGCGCGAAGAGCTCGACCGACAGGAGTCCATGGCGCCTTGAAATCCCCTTTGCGCATGAAGAAATTTGGCTCCCTGTGCATTTTGGAGACGTAGCCGACGGGAAAGAAGGAGACACCATCCGATCCAATCCGTTCCACCGTTGTTCCATCCACATGATAAAGGGCCTGCCTTCCAGAATTGTTTGAGACTAGGAATACACAGCCATTTTCACCGCGAACAAGAGATAAGTTATTGCGCTTGGACGGTTCAGTAAAGAGAACTTTGCGCCCCTTGCCTGTGTCTGCATCCATACAGACCAATCTGCCATAGCGGAGTTCAGAGGTGGTTTCCAGAACATAGCAAATATTGTTTGAGACCGCCAGAAAAGGACCTATCGCCAGTGGAGATGACCACACCGTGGCATCTTTAGAATAGCATGTCAGTGTATAGAGTTCATTACCCTTCTTTGCACCCTCAACTGCCCATGCCTTTCCATCTTCGCTGTAGACAGTAGCTGCTTCTCTGACCGTTTTCTCACCAGAAAAGCACCATTTGAAATCGTGACCATAGGGTGTTAGTCGAATGCTATTGCATTCAAAGACATTTTCCAGCATCTTTGTTTTAACAGTAAACTTCTTTAAAATAGGGTCAATAGATCCCAGTGCCTGAATTGCAGTATCAAAGTGTAGATTTTCTTTTATAATTGTGTTTTCCCAGGCTGGCCCCTTCATCGCCTCCATCCAGGCAAGAGGATCGTTCCATTTTAAGATTCCAATATTTCTGTTTGTCTGCATTGCTGCCTAAACACCCTATCTATAGTTGTGAATAGATGGCAAGCACCAGTGTAATTCTCCTCTACAATCGGAGCAACCCGTATGGCCTGAAGAAGGATGCCGTGCTCATTGAGGCGGCACTGCGCAAGTTTGGTGTCTATACTTTACAGCACTGCGACCCGCTGGAGCCTCCGCAGAAGGCTGATTGTATTATCCACCTGGAGCAGCCTCACCACGTCTGGCAGAGCTGGGGTCGGACGAATATGCTGGTCGTGAACCCTGAGTGGTATGTGCCGGCGGCATATGATGCCTATCTCCAGTATTTTGACTGGGTCATTTTCAAGAACAATGAGGCCAGAAAGCGTTTCGTTGCGTCCTGCCCTTTCGTCACAGATGGACAGACACTGACGATTCCGTGGTCGTCGGGCGGCGTCTGGTCAGTTGAGGGTGTTACGACGAAGGAGCAGAACGATTCACGGATGGGCTTCGCCTGCTTTCTGGGAGCGAGCAAGAATCGCCACGACTTTCTAAAGACGCTGCTGCCCTTCTGGCGCGAGTCGTATCCTCAGCTGAATATCTTTTCTGCCATTGATCTTTCTGTTTCTCCGAAGGAGCAGGAGAACATCAAGGTGCGGGTCGAGGATCTCACGGAGGCCCAGCGCTTCCGCCTCGCCACTTTCTTTCCTGGTCACGTGGTCTGCTCTGCATCTGAGGGCTATAGTTATACAGGTGGAGAGGCTGAGGCAGTCGGTGCCTACACGATTCACACGACGATTGAGGCCTTTCTTTCCAGCTACAAGAACGAGGTTGGAGTTGCTTGGTTCCCTGTGACTTCTGCCGAGTCAGATACGAAGTATGCGTATGCCCAGTTCGCCAAGCCGATTTCTGCGGAGGAGACACAGGCCGCGCTCGACCAGGCGATCCGCGATTTCTTAAATACAGACATGGCTGCGCTGCGTCCCAAGAGGAAGGATGCTGCAATGGAGAAGCAGAAGGTGTTTGAGAAGGGATGGGCTGATGTCTTCAGAACCATGCCTGCGACTCTGAAGGCGAAGACTGGTGGTTTACGTCCTCCTGTGTTAAAAGTAGAGGAGTGCCCTCCCATCAGTATCGTCACTCTTATTTACAACAGGAAGCGGTTCTTTGATCTTGCCTGCCACAATATCATGATGTCTGACTATCCGAAGGACAAGATTGAGTGGATCCTGGTGGATGACAGTGATGATCCTGAAGAGCAGGGCGGTGAGAAGATCATGGCGGTGGCGGCAAAGTGCGACCCTATCCAGATGGTGTATGTGCGTCTTGAGAATAGAACTCCCATTTCTGAGAAGCGGAATATTGGTGTAAGCAAGGCGACAAATTCCATTGTTCTGATGATGGATGACGATGACCACTATCCTGAGACATCCTTCAGACGCCGTGTTGCATGGCTCACTCTACACCCGTGGAAGCCGCAGGTAACGGCCTGCACGACAATTGCGTGCTATGATCTTATCAAGGCGATCAGCGCGGTGAATGTGCCGCCATTTGATCTTCCTCTCTCGGAGCGTATCTCAGAGGCCACGCTCACCTTTTACAAGAGTTTCTGGCAGGCGCGCGGATTCTCTCGCGATGTTCAGGTGGGTGAGGGCGAGACCTTCATTCGGGGTCGGGAAGGGTCCGTCTTAGAGCTGCCGCCGCAGCAGATCATTGTCGCCTTTTCACATGGAAAAAATACGAGCTCACGTCGTGTCCCTGGGGGAGATGATGTGAAGCCAGGATGTTTCTGGAATTTTCCGCAGGAATATCTCGTATTTATTCACGAGATGGCGGGGATTAAGGTGCAGGTTCAGGAGCAGGCTTAGGTCGCAATCTTAGCAGACAGCCGGCGGTGCAATGCACTTTCCGTTATTAACAGAGCCAGCCTTTGAGCACATCGTCGTGCCGGTGCCGCATACAGTGGTAGATCCATCAAAGCCCTCATAGCCCACTACAAAGCGGTAGACAACCGGCAGGGCAAAATAGAAAACAGCCGCGTGGACGAGGACGGCGAGCAGGCTCGTCTGGCCTGACATGAAGACGCCCTTGCTGCCCGCAGGGAGCGTGAGGAGAACACCGGGGGACAGGAGGATGAAGAGAAGAGCGGCAAGGTAGAGCATTATACTTGGAGGCGAGAAGTTTGCGGCGCTAGGCTTCAGGCACCGCCTTTAGGCGATAGGCTTCAGGCACCGCCTTTAGGCGATAGGCTTCAGGCACCGCCTTTAGGCGATAGGCTTCAGGCACCGCCTTTAGGCGGGATACGAAGAATCAGAGAGGGATTATTTGAAATTTCAGTAATAACAATATCCTTGGGGCTCGCCGACCCTGATCGTGACCTTGTCCTAGGCCTCATTGTTTCCTTCTTCTTCAGATACTTCTTATAGGTCTGAATGAAGCGAAATGTTCCATAGATAGTTACAAGAGCTCCTAGTGCTGATCCAACAGCAATTCCAGTGAGGTTTACTGAAGCCTCAGTTGAATTTGTCTTTGAAATGGCGAGAAGAGGAGCTGTTGATGCAGTGCTGCTTACTGTCGGAACTGCAGAACTAGTAGGACTTGCGGAGCTAGATGCTGTAGGAGTTGTGGAGCTACTTACTGTAGCAGATGCAGAGCTAGATGTTGTGACGGTAGAAGTTACGGAGCTAGTTGCGGAGCTAGACGCTGTAACGCTTGAAGTTGCACTACTAGTTGCTGTGCCAGAGTAACTAGCCTTTGCACTAGGAGAAAGAACACCGCTCATTGTAGGAAGAAGAGTAGGTGAAGAAGATCCACTACTGCTCATTGTAGGAAGAGGGGTAGATGATGAACTCCATGATGCAATTGAGCTAGCAGAGGGAAGGCTACTCAGTGTAGGAAGGGGGGTAGCAGAAGGGAGTGCACTAGCAGAGGGAAGACTACTCAGTGTAGGAAGTGCACTAGCAGAGGGAAGGCTACTCAGTGTAGGAAGTGCACTAGCAGAGGGAATGCTACTTACTGTAGCCAGAGGACTGAAAGAAGGAAAGGCGCTTACACTTCCAGATGGAGAGGGAGATCCGCTCAATGTAGATAGAGGGCTAGCAGAGGGCAAATTGCTCACAGTAGCAAGAGGACTGAAAGAAGGAAAGGCGCTTGCACTTCCAGATGGAGAG
>Ga0207958_1000595_pt1 | contig 10738 bp, 10 predicted proteins | sample CryBogCBH27Jul07_FD_184606 | JGI IMG/M metagenome (GOLD analysis project Ga0207958, IMG submission 184606) | Freshwater microbial communities from Crystal Bog, Wisconsin, USA - CBH27Jul07 (SPAdes) (version 2) | ecosystem: Environmental > Aquatic > Freshwater > Lake | place: Crystal Bog... | reverse complement strand
TCTCCTTGGCCTATGCAAAGAGAATTCGCGAGGGGCTCCATCTGGTTCGCGATGGCAAGAAAATACCGGCAGTTCTTTTCACCAAGGGCGGCGGGCAGTGGCTTGAGGTCATGGCGGATTCTGGCTACGACGCCCTTGGACTTGATTGGACCACTGAAATCGGTGAAGCGAGATCTCGGGTCGGTGACCGAGTGGCACTCCAGGGAAATCTGGATCCTCAAGCCTTGTATGCGCCAATTCCGGTCCTTCAGGAAGAGGTAGGGCGCATTCTGGCATCCTTTGGACACGGATCAGGACATGTCTTCAATTTGGGCCACGGCGTCTGGCCGGACGTCAATCCTGAACATGTGGGCGCCATGATTGAGGCCGTGCACACTCTCAGCCCCGAATATCACCGATAACGATCTCTGGGTGGCGGCCAGAATTTAATTTGAGGGGCTTTCGACGAGTCTCGGAAATAAGGAATCCATTGCGGAGACGGGAATGCCTAATGTGACGGGACCCTTGGGCGATCTAGACTGCAAGAGCTTGGCTTCTAATAATTCGGAGAGGATGATTCTCGTGGAACGCTCACTGAGCCCCGAAGAGAACATGGCTTCCCCCCGCGGCATTTGTCCCTGAAGGATAACCCGGTCCAGAATCCTGAAGGCTTCTTCCCGTTGGCCAATGCCCGACAAGTAGGAACGCAGCCGATCTTTCAAGGTTTCCAGTTCGAGCATCCCTGACATAAAGATCATCTGGTCTCTGCAAACATCCAGAAACCACAGGGTAAATTCAATCAAAGCCTTTCTCGAAAGGGAGCCTCGTCCATCGGTGTCATTGAGGCGGGGAAGATCTGCCCAAGCAAGCCTCTCCTTGTAGTCATCGCGATTCTCCAGACCTCTTGCAAGACCTCTTGATATCGACCACAGTCCGTCGGCACCTAGCCCCGATTGCATGACCATGGCGTGACTCATAAGTCGGGCAACTCGACCGTTTCCATCAGCAAACGGATGGATATAAAGCATTCTGTGATGGGCTGCAGCCAAGGACATGATCCGCTTGCTGAGCCCTAATTTTCCATTGGCGAATTGACTGGCGAAGTATTCCATGAGGCGCAGGACATCTTTGGACTCAGGTGCAAGATGTCTCCCAATCCGGACTTCTCGCGTCCGAATCTCACCTGGAATCAGACGGGATCCATCCTCAAGGGTCAGCATCGCGTCGCTGGCCCCCTCATAGAACTCCTTGTGTAAAAAAAGCAGAAATTCAAGGTTGACCGGGTCGGGTAGATTTCCGTTGCGATGCAAGGTGTCGATGATCCGCTGGAGCCGGATGTGGGATCTTGCTTCGATTTGAAGATTGCGTCTTTGATCATCGAGGTCGAAATCATCTGAAAGAGCCCGTTCAATGTCTCTCAGGGAAGTGTTGTGGCCTTCAATTTTGTTCGAGTAATAGCAGTTGACCACGCGTAGGAGGTCGGCAATCGAGGCTCGGGTGTCTGGGTGGAGGCTTGATCCGATTTGCTCTCCCATGCGGATCAGTTCGGCTACGCGGTCCGATAAGAAATCTGGCGGGGACTCTATAAATATTGGCTCTAATCGGAACGTCATGGATTTGCCGATCTTTGATCTCGTTTCTGTCGCTATATCTGGTGGTTCACTCTAGTTATGACCGCTGGATATTGTGTCTAGGTCGACAGGAGCGAGGCGTCATTGCCGATATTGTCTGCCGATCTTGGCAGAAATAAAACCCCTTTTTCCTTAATGGGTTACGATTGAAAGTGGTATCAGGCTTACCGGTCCCCGGTTCGGGAGGAGGATGGGTTATTCGTCCTCGTCCTCGTCAATGCCAATGGTCGTCAGTTCATGCTTTTCAGCCGCAGCCATTCGTGCCTGAACGAGAGGGGCCAGATGACTCTTTCGATAGCCATAGAGGAAGTAGAAGACGAGTCCCAAGGAGCCCCAGATTGGAAACACCAACTGCGCTTCACGGGGCAGGTAGAGGAAAAGGATGATGCATCCTAGCATCGCAAGAGGAGCCACCACCCAGATGGCGGGGGTTTTGAAGGGACGATGCCGGTCGATCTCCGTGACTCTGAGGATCATGACGGCGACCGAGACGATAAAAAATGCGAACAGCGTTCCTGAGTTGGAGACATCGGCCAGGCGCCCTACCGGAAAGAATGCGGCTGAGATCATGACACCCACGCCTGTGATCAAGGTGACGATATGGGGCGTTTTGAACTTGGGATGAATCTGACTCAGAAATTCCGGGAGCAACCCGTCGCGGGCCATCACGAAAAAGATGCGGGTCTGGGCGAATAACAGCATCAAGATGACCGAGGGGAGGGCCAGGAAGGCGGCAAGGCCGAGAAGGTTGCCGATCTTCGGCCAGCCAATCTCGCGCAAGACCTGCGCCAGAGCCTCTCTCGAGCAGACCAAGGGGTGCTGTCCTGCAGCAATAAGGGCTTCGCACTGCTGGGTCATGCCAGAGGAACCCGGATCTAAGGGTTGCCCGATGGCATTCATGATCGGTTGAGCACCAATGGCACCCACCGCGCCTGCTGAAACCAGAAGATAAAAAATCGTACAGATGGCCAAGGATCCGATCAGGCCGATCGGGACATTGCGTTGCGGGTTCCGGGTTTCTTCAGCCGCGGTCGAGACGGCATCAAATCCCACGTAGGCAAAGAAAATCGATGCGGCGGCGGCCACAGCGCCGCTGCCTCCCGCGGGAAGGAAAGGCTGAAAGTTCTCCTCCTTGAGGACCGGAAGTGCGATTACGATAAATGCCGTCAGCGCTACGATTTTCACCGCGACGAGAAAGGCGTTGACGGTCGCGCTTTCCTTGGTCCCAATCACCAAAAGTCCGGTGACAGCAAAACTGATGATCACCGCAGGAAGATTGATGATTCCCCCAGCAAAAGGCCCATTGACGAGGGCTTTGGGCAGATGAATGCCGAGCGAGTGATCCAAAAGTCCTACAAAGTAGCCGGACCAGCCGACCGCCACAGCGCTTGAAGCCACGGCATATTCCAAAACCAATGCCCATCCGACCATCCAGGCAATCATTTCCCCCAGCACCGCATAGGTGTAGGTGTAGGCTGAGCCTGAGACAGGAACCATGGCCGTCAGTTCGGCATAGCAAAGTGCTGCCACTGCGCAGACGAAGCCTGCAAGAACAAACGACAGCATCATCCCGGGGCCGGCCTTTTGCGCTGCCTCCGCCGTGAGGACAAAGATACCCGTACCAATGACGGCACCAATTCCCAGCAACGTCAGCTGGATCGGGCCCAGGGAGCGGTGAAGGCTTTTCTTCTCTGCGGTTTCGAGAATGGCTTCAAGCGGTTTGATACGCCAGAAAATCATGGGCGGGTCCTCAGGGAAAAAGGTCGGATTGGGCTGAAAGATGCGTTTTGCTGGCGTTCACTTTAACATCGGCGGCATGATCGAGACATTCCAAATCCCGCTCCTCAAGGACAATTATTCCGTTATCGTCAGGGATACTGACCAGGGATGGACCTTGGTGGTGGATCCCGCCGAGGCCGCTCCGGTGGAAGCTGTCCTTGAAGAGCGCGGCTGGCATCTGACGCACATTCTCAATACCCACTGGCATGGCGACCATGTGGGTGGAAATCGGGCGCTCAAGGCGCGCTATGGGGCTCTAGTGTTTGGTGCTTCGGCTCCCGGAGAGGCCATTCCGGGACTGGATCACGAAGTCTGGGATCTGGATGCGATTCAGCTTCAAGGAACGCGCATCGACGTCCTCAGAGTCTCCGGGCATACGCCGCATCATGTGGCTTATTGGTTTTCCGTACAGAAGATCCTCTTCGCTGGCGACACCCTCTTTGGGCTGGGTTGCGGGCGACTTCTCGGAGGAACGGCCGAAGCCCTCTGGGACAGTCTGGATCGGATCCGCTCGCTTCCGATGGAAACAAAGATCTACTGTGCCCACGAGTACACCGAATCCAATGCGCGGTTTGCGGCTAGCGTCGAGCCTCGGAATGAAGCGCTATTGATTCGACGGGAGGAGATCGCCCGGTTACGGGGAGCAGGCCTTCCCACGGTCCCCTTCACGCTGGCTGGAGAGCTCGCAGCAAATCCCTTCCTGAGACCTGAAAGCGCTGAAATCCGTTCTCATCTTGGGATGAGCGAGACCGATTCAAATCTTGAGGTGTTCAGGGCTCTGAGACAACGAAAGGATCGGTTCTAGGTGGATTCCGGAAGGAACCCCGGGAAACGTCGAAGAAGCATCGCAAGTTCATGATCCAAGGGGTCCTCTGGAAGAGGACCCGAGAGCCGATCCCAGAGGACGGGATCGGAAAGATCCAGCCAGGCTCTGAAGCGTCGCTTGAGATCGTCGGGCAAACCGTCATGGTGATGTTCAAGAAAGTACGCAAGAAGCGCATCCAGTTCGCGCATGCCGCGCCGGCAACGCCAGCGAATGTCGCCATTCATTTCTCTGTTTTTTCAGGCAGACGGGCAACGGCTTTCTTGATGTCAGCGATGGCCTTGGCGGGATTAAGGCCCTTGGGACAGGTGTCGGTACAGTTCATGATGGTGTGGCAGCGATAGAGCTTGAAGGCATCATCCAGAGCACGAAGACGCTCTTCGGTGGCCTCATCGCGGCTGTCTTTGATCCAGCGGGCCGCCTGCAGCAATACGGCAGGTCCGAGGTACTGATCCCCATTCCACCAATAGCTCGGACAACTGGTCGAACAGCAGGCACAGAGGACGCATTCGACCAATCCTTCCAAAAGATGCCTTTCTTCGATCGACTGGAGCCGCTCCCCATGTTCCGGGGGGGCTGAGACCGTTTTGATCCAGGGTTCAATCGCGGCATATTGGCGATAGATTCCGGAGAGATCAGGAACCAGATCCTTGATGACCGGCAGATGAGGCAGCGGGTAGATCCGGATCGGGCCCTTGAGATCCTGAAGGGCGTGGGTGCAGGCCAGCGTATTGCGGCCATTGATGTTCATGGCACAGGATCCACAAACGCCTTCCCGGCAGGACCGTCTGAAGGTCAGACTGCTGTCGACCTCGTTCTTGATCTTGAGAAGGGCGTCGAGGACCATGGGACCCAAGGCGTCGCGGTCCAGTTCAAATCGGTCCAGTCGGGGGGCGTCGGGCTTTTCCGGATCAAACCGATAAACCTCGACGACGAGAATGTTTTTGGCATCTGCCGGAGCAGGATGAGCTTGACCGGGTCCGACGCGTGCATCCTTGGGCAGGGTGAATTCGACCATGGTTCGCGCCTCAATAAACCCGGGGGGCCGGTGGAACGGGATCGACATCCGCCGACAAGGGTTTCAGATGAACCGGTCTTAGGGCCTCTGTGATGTTCCCGGAAGAGTCAATCCAGGTCATGGAGTGATTCAGCCAGTTTTCGTCATCGCGTTGGGGGTAATCCTCACGGGCATGGGCGCCCCGACTTTCGGTTCGTTGGCGTGCTGCCGACATTGTGACCTGGGCCTGTCCGATCAGGTTGTCGAGTTCCAGGGTTTCAGCAAGATCAGTATTCCAGATCAGACCATGATCCTGAATCCCGACCTCCGCAAACTGTTCTGCGACTCCCCGGAGCAGGGCTTCGCCCTCTGCAAGCACATCTCCTCGTCTGAAGACGCTGGCATGGGATTGCATGACCCGCTGCATGGCCAGTCGGACCTCGGCGGTGGGGTTCTTCCCGGACGCCCAGCGTAATCGGTCAAAGCGGGCGACCAGGGGATCAATGGCCGATGGAGGAAGTTCGGGATGGGATTGGCCTGGCGTCAGGATTTCCGCGCAGCGAAGACCCGCGGCACGGCCGAAAACGACCAGATCCAGGAGAGAGTTTGATCCGAGGCGGTTAGCGCCATGCACCGAGACGCAGGCACCCTCGCCAATGGCCATCAGCCCCGGAACGACCGCTTCGGGATCCCCATCTCTCAGCGTGACGACCTCGGTTCTGAAGTTGGTCGGAATGCCGCCCATGTTGTAGTGCACGGTGGGGAGCACGGGGATTGGTTCCTTTCGCACATCGATACCACCAAATATGCGCGCGGTTTCGGCAATGCCCGGAAGCCGCTCTTCGATGATCTTGGGATCCAAATGTTCAAGATGGAGATGGACAAAATCCTTATGAGGACCCAACCCCCGGCCTTCACGGACTTCGATCGTGATCGCCCGGCTGACGACGTCTCTTGAGGCGAGGTCTTTGGCATGGGGGGCGTAGCGGGGCATGAAGCGTTCGCCTTCCGAGTTGGTGAGGTAGCCCCCTTCACCGCGAGCGCCCTCGGTAATCAGACATCCTGAACCATAAATGCCGGTCGGGTGGAACTGCACGAATTCCATGTCCTGAAGTGGGAGGCCGGCGCGAAGAACCATTCCGTTGCCATCCCCGGTACAGGTATGGGCGGACGTTGACGAGAGATAACAGCGGCCGTAGCCCCCAGTGGCCAGAATGACCTGATGGGCCTTGAACAGATGGAGAGTCCCGTCTTCGAGCGACCAGGCCAGAACGCCGCGACAGGCGCCATCGACCATCACAAGGTCCAGTGTGATGTACTCGACAAAGAACCGAACGTTCCGTTTAAGGGACTGCTGGTAAAGCGTATGCAATATCGCATGTCCCGTCTGGTCCGCCGCGGCGCAAGTTCTTTTGGCCTGACCTTCACCAAATCGCGTCGTCATCCCGCCAAATGAGCGCTGATAGATCCGCCCATCTTCCGTCCGCGAGAAGGGAACCCCATAGCGTTCAAGTTCAAGGACTGCGGGGATGGCTTCCCGGCAAAGCACCTCGATGGCGTCCTGATCACCCAGCCAGTCCGAACCCTTGATGGTGTCGTACATGTGCCAGCGCCAGTCATCCTCGCCCATGTTGCCCAAGGCTGCACTAATGCCGCCTTGCGCTGCAACGGTATGACTGCGGGTGGGGAAGACCTTGGTGATGCAGGCGGTATTGAAACCTTTTTCGGCCAGTGCCAGCGAAGCCCGAAGGCCAGCCCCCCCGGCCCCGACGACCACCACATCCTGCTCGTGTTCGATCAGGGGATAGGTTGATTTCATGGGGTGGCTCCGGTATGGAGTAGCCAAATGGCACCGAGGCCGATCACCGCTGAGAAAACCAGCAGGCTTCGGGTGATCAGGAGCGAAAGGGCTCGAAGCGATGGGGTTGCGATGTAGTCCATCAGGATCGACCGAAGTCCAAGGCTTGCGTGCAATGCGGCCATGAGGATCAGGCTGGCCAAGGCCATGGCGTTGATGGGCGCATGGAGCCAGTCCGCGAGATGGGCCTGGCTCAATCCGGGAAGGAAGGCGAGGTGCAGGCCCAGCCAGGGGACCAGCAGCAAAAGCAAAAGCGCGGTCCCGCGCTCAAGCAGCCAGTCGCGGCGTCCACTCTCGCGGCCATGGGCCATATGACGGGTCATGGGGCACTCCCGGACTCAAGCAGGCCAGGGGCCAACAGCATCAGGGCCGTCAGAGTGAATGCCGAGATCAACTCCAAAACGGCAAACCCCGTCTGTTTCGAGCGTGAGAAACCCAGGCTGAGATCCCAGAGGAGGTGCCTGAGCCCATGGACCAGATGGTAGTTGAACAGAAGGATCCAGCCTGCGATTGCAAGCCTTCCCATCGGGTGAAGCAGCCCTCCCGTGATGAGTTCGAAAGTCCGGGCATTCGTGGCGGCTGCAACCAGCAAAAGGTTGCCGAGGATGAAGCCGACCGCTAGAAGGGCACCACTGATCCGGTGTGAAATGGAGAGGAGGGCGGTGAGCGGAAGGCGATAAATCTGGAGATGGGGGGACAGAACCCTTCGGGGTCTTGGGTGTGTTTTGGAATCGATGTGCATGACCAATGCTTCAGCCTAGAAATCGATGCAGCGACCTGCCCGTTCCCAATCCCCGAAGCGGGTCGGTTCAAGGGGGGGGGATAAGGCTTCCTTCTCCCTGCCTTTCGGTTCCTCAGGTGAGGATTCCGAAAGCGTATCGCAATCCCCTTTTTGGGATACTTCCTCTTCGACGATACGTTCATGGATGCTCATGGTCTCAAGATAGTCGATCTTATCCAACAAGGGGAGGGGTCCAATCCAGTAATTCGGATAAAAATCCGAAAACCCGCGCCACTAGGGGATTCGGCGGTATCGCTTCTCAGTAAACAGTATGTCACCGCCACGATGGCATGAACGAATTCTGGGTTTGGTCGGCTCTCGGGCTGTAGAATGGAGCACTGCGTCGCGAATCTCCGCCCCCTTCACTCGAGCAATTTCTGTTGATCAAGAAAACGTCCGCGGCCCTTGTTGGCCTGCTGGTTCTGGCCAGCCCCCTGGTGCTGACCTTGCCCTGGAAGGAGTGGCTGACCTATGGCGATCTCCTTCGGAGTACCGTCAATGACCTGGGGGAATGGGCTCCGATCCTGTTTGCTCTGGTTACAGCACTGGGGACCGCTCTGGGCCTTCCTCGGCTCATTTTTTGTACTGCCGGGGGTTGGCTTTTCGGCTTTGAATGGGGTTTCGCCTGGAGTCATCTCGGAAGTTTGGCGGGAGCCTATGGCCTTTTCATTATCGCGCGTCACACGCGTCCTGAGACACTGCTTCATCGCTATCCGAAGCTCAAGGCGCTAAGTGCTCCCGTGGGCCGCGGGTGGTTTTCCGTCCTTGTGGTCCGTCAATTGCCTCTGGCCGGTCTCTATAACGATATTCTGCTCGCCTGGAGTCCGGTCACCCATCGAGACTTTTGGATTGGGAGCTTTATCGGATTTCTTCCGTTGGGTTTGACCGCAAGCCTGGTTGGCGCAGGCATCATTCAGGCAGATATCGGGCGGACGGCGACCTATCTTGCGGCCGCGACCTTCGCCTTTCTATTGCTGACTTTTGGCGTTCGCTGGCTGATTCGGCGGAGAAGTGAGGAGACCCATTGAGATGCGTCTCGCACCCTTTTAATCGGCCGGGCACTGCTTGAGAAAATCGTAAAATTTGTTCCTGTTTCCCACCTGAAGGATCGTGCTAAGCACATAGGGACCGACCCGCATCTGGAATTGCTCGATTTCGGGGTCGGTAGCTCGCCACAAAACATCCCGCATGCCCTCGAAACCCTCGATATCGAGGCCAAAGTTCTCACTGCTCGGATCCTCTCCGATTTGGCTGCTGATGCGCCGGGCGTGCAATGTTTCTTCTCCTCGAAGGGTCGCAACCAACACCGAATCGGTCTTCATCAGATCGGCGAGTATTCGACCTCTCTCCTGACGATCGAAGGGTCCAACGCTCAGTCCATGCACCTCACGACTGCAGATGAGGGTCAGGTTGGTCGCCTGTTGATAACACTGCGTCGGACAATTCACATGCTGGGGCGTCAGGCAGGGGTAACAGGGCGAATGGGCATCGCCAAAGTCTGCTTTTCGGAAAAGTTCGAGCCGCGGTCCCCGCTGAATCAAGGTGTCAAAGGCAATAAAGCTCAGTTCGGACTTCAGGGTCGCTTCTGGAATCGGCCCCTCGGCAAACGCCTCCTCGCAAGGCGCGAGGACGGCGAGTAGCCAGCCGAGGATGACCGCCCGGGCGCGGCAGAATCCAGATGCAGGGAAGGGGGGCGTCAACATCGGTCAAGAATATCAGCGTTTGCCTTTCTATCGATGGTAGGATTTGCCCTCTCAATTCCCGCAGCCTCTATCCGTGGCCCAAAAACCCGTATCCCGGCCTCAGAAGCCCGCCCCAAAGCCCAAGGCGGCAAAACCTGTTGCCACTCGTCGCCTCGCCCGAAAAGGGTCAGCCAAAGCATCACCGCGGCTCTCACAACCCCTTTTATTCCTGGTCATTGAAACGCTGGCCCTGATGGTCAGTGGGCTGATCGGCACGATTTCAGTGCTCGGACGCGCTGCTGGTTGGTTTGGCGGCAGTGATCTGACTCAAAGCCTGTTACCTTTTGCCGGCACGGTGCTCATCCTCGGAATTCTGAGTTCCCTGCTTTTGGCCGGATGGCTGCTTTATCGACGTAAAATCAAAAGATGGGCTGCCAATGGCCCGGTTCTTTCGGCGCTTGTGATTCTCATCTTCAGCATGGCCTACGCCGGTTTTCCCGGCTTTCAGGCAGATCTCAGTCACCTGCGCAGCCTGGTGGGAGGCGCCGAACAGGCAGGGCGCGACAGTATTGCGCATCAGGTCTACGCCGCCTACCGGCGGGCCAATCACGAGGATTTGGCCCTGATCCTCTCGCGAGTGAAGCCGTATGAGGCTGACATTCATGCGGCCGCAAAGCGCTATGGTGTAGACCCCGAAGTCCTGGTCGGCATCGGTGTGGCGGAGTCCTCCTTCCTGCCGCGAGATAGCAAGGATGGGGGGCGAGGGCTTTTTCAGATTACGGCCGTTCCCAAGCGCATTACCAAAGAGGTGGCCCAGCAGCTTTCAATGGATAAGCCAGACCCTCAAAATCCACGCGATAACATATATTTGGCCGCTGCGACCTTTCACCATTATCTCGGGGAGATGAAGGGCGATCTTTTCCTGGGTCTATTGGCCTATAACATCGGTCCCCGAAACGGCGGGCTCGCTTCCATCATGGCGCAGTATGGGGCCCGGGATTTTTTTACTATTCAGCCTTATCTCAAGGATCTTCCCCGGGACTATCCGATCCGGGTCCTTTCGGCCGCACTTGCGTATCGCCTGATGCGTCATGAGGGAGGATTGCCGCCTTACCATGAAGGTGAAAATGCCAAAGCCATACAAGCTTTGGGGATCCCAGGGCTGGATGTCTGGTCATCGGAACTTCTTCCCACTGGAACCGTTCCAA
>Ga0207958_1000593_pt1 | contig 10767 bp, 20 predicted proteins | sample CryBogCBH27Jul07_FD_184606 | JGI IMG/M metagenome (GOLD analysis project Ga0207958, IMG submission 184606) | Freshwater microbial communities from Crystal Bog, Wisconsin, USA - CBH27Jul07 (SPAdes) (version 2) | ecosystem: Environmental > Aquatic > Freshwater > Lake | place: Crystal Bog... | reverse complement strand
TCATAACACGCACCTTGTCGTTGAACATGCGTACATGAATACTGAGTTTATCCATTTCGCTCATCAGTTTCTTTCTGTGCCGCGGCTGCTGTACTAAACGGTCCACAGTACTCGTAACGGTTCAAGGTGATCAGCTTTGGACAGAACTGCTGGATCCAGGCGGTGTTCAACTTGATGCTGTAGTAGCCGGCAGCAAAGTAACTCTTGCTCTTGGCATTCTTGGTGTAGATTGGCAAGTAACGCTGTACATCAAACAAGGCATTGTGTGCCCGTGTACTGGTGGGGAAACCATAGATGTCATTAGTGACTGCGGTTTTGATCTTTTCGGCTCGAGCAAATTCAATGTTGTACTTGCTGCTCAACAGTTTGATGGTGGGGAATACCTCACGTTGATCATCATGTACATAGGCATAGCCACCATCTTCATCAATGGCCTGTATGGTGGCCAACTTTTCACCATCACGTTCAACAATCCAAAATTTGTTCTTGACTATGGGTTTTGCGATGGTGTTCATTTTTGCAGTTGACTCATTGTAATAATTTTGCCCAACTCCGTATTGAAGTCAGCATCCTCGTGAATCAGATACAGCTTGGGTATTGGGCCAGACTGGATGCTGATGATATAGCCACCAACGGCATGTGTGATGCGTATGGTAATATCACTGTTGATATAAACGTTGGGTTCTTGTGGGCCCAAGGTATATAAACCACTTGAGTTGCCTAGTGCTATGCCAGCACTTGTGTATTGTCCTGCTATTGCCGTCATTGCTTTGTTTTCCTCTTTGTCAAATAAAATGCGTCCGCCAGATAACCAGTTGCGTAGTCGTGATTTTTTGAATATCATTGTTTCAATAACTCCATGGCAACAATTTGTCCAATGCGATGAGCAATGTCTTGTTCGGTGTCGGGTATGACATAGGTCTTGTTGTTGCTTTCGTCCCGGCGACGATCGTATGTACGCATCTGTACAATGGTACCACCCTCGGCTGGCATCACTATGAATCGCATACCGTCAATGTCTGCTTCTTCGCTGACCCGTACTTTACCTGGTGCTGCTGTTGTAGCGTAGATCTCGTTTTCACGTTTTGGATAGTCCTGGACCCATGCCATAAAGCGGTATAGAGTGCGTCTAATCATTTTTGTTCCTTGGTTTCTTCTTCTAGGGTGAGCGCCTTCATAATCTCAAAGCGCTCGTATGCGTCTCTAAGGCCAGGATGTTGTTCCATTCTAGCCTTGAGTTCTAGTTCTTCGGCACGCCGTTGTTTGGCCCAATCTAGCAGACTTTCGGCCTCTGCACTAAGTCCAACACCAGCATAGCCCATATTCAATGTAACCCAACTAGCTCCATCGTAGACTTCCATATTTTGATTGCCGGTATTGTAGCGCACATTACCTACACCTTGAAGTCCTGAGTAGCCATTTACGTAAGTGCTTGCCTGGCCACCTGTGATGTGTATATAACGCCCAATTGGGTTTATATCTCTAATCATTCGCCATCAGACTCCGCAGCCGCCTGGCGTGCCACTTCCTCGTCAATCTTGGCTTGTAGGATATTTTCCACCAGTTGATTGAGAGTGATGTCTTGTTCGTGTGCCATCAGCATGAGTTGATACAGTTCTTCTCGGTGAAGATCAATCTCAATCTCGCTGCGGCCGTCTAGTTTTTCTTCATTTTGCTGTGTCATAGTCTTCCTTTAGTGCTTTAAGTGTTGCTTGGTGTTATTGATCAATGTAGAATTGTGCTATCTTTAGCATAAACTCAGCATGTTCTATACTTTTTGGAATCACAACTTTATCTCCACGTTCAATTTCGTCAAGTAGAATAAGTCGTTCGGTATAGGTGTAGGGAATCATCGTGCCTCCGGATAAGGTGCTGCAAAGCAGTCAACAAAGCCCTGTGGACTTTCGCTGATGCGTTTCAAATCAAACTTGCCGCAGAACTTCAAGAACTTGGTGCCGATCTGTGCTACATTTTTGGGCACACTATGTTCTGCAATGGTTGCGTCAATCTTGGCACGTACTTCTGCGGGCTGTGCGCTCAAGTCCACCAAGGTGACGTTTCGATTGTAGTCATCAAGTACTCTGTGCTCGAGCCCGTTATGGTCAGTCCAACGTTGCAGCATGAGATTGTTCCAAGCATATCCTTTGTTGTCTTTGTCGTCAAAGGCTTCGGCCAGACCCGTCTTGTTCTTGGTGCCCTTGGTTCTAACTCCAGGATATGCCGAGAACACATTATCACTAGCATCACCTCGCATACACTTCTCAAAGAGAATCCACTTAGGGTCGGGAATTTTCTTGGGTTCTTTGGTTTTCTTGTCAACGACCAGTTTGCCTTTCTTGTCTAGGATACCATCTAGCGTGTGCAGTTCATCTGCCACACCATTGTACTGCACCACATTGGGCGACAACAACTGATAAAAGTCAGTATCGGTGCTGATGATCACATGAGAATCTTCAGGATGTGACTGTATCCAGCCAGCAATCAAATCATCTGCTTCAAGTTCGGCGTGGCGCATCACAGTGCAGTTGGTGCTGTCAACGAAGAACTCTTTGAGTGCATCAAACGATTCCCAAAACAACTTGTCTTCTTCCGCTTCGGCTTCTGTTAGTGCCGCACGTGCCACAGCACGGTTTGCCTTGTAGGGCGTGTAGAAGTCCTTGCGCCAGCTACGACCTTCCAAACAGATCACAACATGGTCTGCTTTTTGATTGCGAAAGGCACCGGCAATGCTGCTCATTGTTACGTGAATAGCAAAGCCTAGTCGATCCCATGTGTCGGCTTGACGATGGGCGCTATGTCGTGCGCGAAAGAATGTGTTTGCGGTGTCAACGATTAGATATTTCATGTATGTATTATAGCAGTAGTTTATTTCTTTGTCAAGTAACACTGAACATACCCAAATTCAACTTCGACCATTTTCTTTTACTAATGCCATAACTACTTGAAGACGCTCAAACACATCTGCTACCGCGGGATGATCGTGATATCTTGCTGCATCGTCCAAAAGAGCCTTTAATGCAGTATACCTAGCAAAGTCACTGACTAGAGGGAACAGATAAGTTCTACCATCGGTCTTGAGTATTGTAGTTTTCTCTGTCGGGGCAGCTACCTTAATGGTAACATGAGATCCTGCTGGCGGAGGAGTAGTAAACATAATAGTGCCCTCGCCTGTGCGATAATCAAAGCCAGGCACCTGCAGTACACCATTTAAAAAAACGCTTATCATTCTCTATATGCCGGGTTAGGAAATTCAAGTTCAAAGATGTGAAATGATGTCACGCTACCGCTAGTGTCTTTGAGAATTTCCAGTGTGCGATGATGCTCTGCTTCTTGCAGTGTGGTATAAAAACCTGTGCCGATATAGTTGGCACTGCCGGCAGGAATGCCACCAGCAACACCAAAGTTTAGTCCGGCGGCAGTGTTCAACTTAATCAGCTGATAGACCTGCATGGTCTTGGGTGGCTGGATACCTTCCATTAACTGGCCTCGCTACGTCCGTCGCCTAGATTTCTACGATCAATCACACGTGGTCTTGCATCAACAGGTTGATTGGTTTCCCACTGTTCAAATGTTTCCATGGCAATGTTCTTGCACACAGTTTGAAACCAACGATCGACTATGACACTGTCTTCTTCGTTGGGCCGGCTTTGATAGCCAGCACGTACTAGGTTGGCAATGAATTTGTCATTCCAGTCTAGTTCAAATGCGCCATTGCCAATGTTGTCGGGATCCAGTTCAACACTCAAGATGGCCACATAGGGCTCACCTGCTTCGGTTGCGATTTCTTTTGCTGTCTTTGCAGGTTCAGCTCGAGGTTTAGCCACACGCTTGGCTGCGGGCTTTTTGATTTCTTCAGTTGGTTTCTTTGTTGCCATTAGGTTCCCCATTCATTTTTAAATAGTGGCACTTGCAATCGGTCGCTGTAACGCCAACCCTTACGCATGGCCATTTCTGCCACAGCACGATTGTTCAGTCCATACACAGACTCGACCCCGCCGCAGGGCATGAGATAGATGTGTCCTTTGAAGCCCGCTTCACGATATTCGGCCACAGTGTCTTCGATCTCTTGCAGGTCTGTGTCGTGTGCCACAACAAATTTCAAGTAGGCAGTGCCAACTTCTTCGTATTCACAAACGATCTTGGGACGGATGGCTTCGGCATGAGCTTCACCACTGATGCTGAGTTTTGGGCTTACACTGAAGGTGATCTCACGATCAGGTGCTTGTGCCTTCCACCCACGCAAGAAGTTATAGAAACTTGCGCTGAGTTCTTGTGTGCCATTTGTTTCAAAGGTCAGCTCTTTCAAGTCGGCCATAAACGGCAGGGTCAACAGTTCAGGATAACTGCGTTGCCAACCTAGTAACGGTTCACCACCCGTGATAACCAAGTGTGTATCACCCCAACTAGCTCCAGGAAGTATATCACGACAGCGATCGGCAATAGCATCAACTGTAAGCATAGGACTGAGATTTTTAAAATCAGGGTGCCAACTAGCGTAGCTGTCACAGCCAGTTTCGACCAAAGGTAATTCTTCATATTTGTTATAGTTATGTGCCACTGTGGCAATTTCATCTGCCTCTGTACTTAGCTGACCTCGAGGCATACCAAAGCCAGCGCATTTGAAGTTGCAACCAAATGTGCGTAGGAACACACTAGGCACACCCATGTAACGGCCTTCGCCTTGAATGCTATAAAATAATTCTGCGATTTTAATTTTGCTCATAAATTTTTGACCATTGTTGAAGTTTAAGTTTTTTGTTTTCTGCGGCAACTTCTAGACCATCTCGATCTAAGATGCCTTGTTCTACTAAGATATCCACCATGGCCAGTACATCGCCTACTTCCATTTCTAACATGGTGCTGTGTTTAACACCACTCTTGTAATGTAGCGTGTCCAATCCAAAGCGGCGAATCTTGCTGACTTCTACTATAGCCTCAGCACATTCTTCTTGTAGTATGTCTAGTGTTTCTTGAATTTGTTCTCGGGTCTGTCCGGGGGTCATGATTGATTCCAATGTCGTATAACGCCTGCTACAATAAAGCAGTTAGTGATAATGTATGATAGCACAATGGCTGTGCGAATGCAAGCAATACGGTCTGATTCTTTGTCCGTACTGCCTGCTTTTTCGCCCAAAGCCTTGGCCCAAAGTCTCCAAAGTTTACGCAAATAAGTCTTCATTCCATTCACGGTGGCCTTCACGGAAAGCCATGTTACTTTGTGTTTCACGAACTTCCACACGATAGCACCACAAACGTGCCGCTTCACCTGGGCCCCACATGTCGGGAATATAAACCCCATTTACATATTTGTAAAGCATATCTGCTAAACCTTCGCACCCAAGTCTTGGAAGGATTGTTAACTTGGCCAAGTTCTTTAATTCGAGTAACTTGTATGTCGACAATTCAGGATCATCTTCTGCAACCAGTAAAGTATGGTCAAATTGATCTTCAAGTGTACGCTTAAGTTCTTTGAGTCCGCCGTAGTCTGCGGCCCAGTTGCGAACATCAAGGTCGTTGGTACCAAAGAAGAACTTCATACTGAAGCTGTATCCATGAATCAAATTACAATGGCTATCTGCTCGCCATTGACGATAAGCGCAAGGAAATGCGTCATGGTACTCTTTGGTACTTGTATATTTGTATTGAACGGGTGTAAACATTAGATTGCCTCGACTTTCTTTGCTTTGCGAGATAATGCGTTGTCCATATCATTTTGAGATAGCCCTAACCAGTCTGGATCTCCTGACATGCCTGTTTCTAGTGATAGTTTACCATTCATATATGTAGATTGAAATATTTCATATCTCAAAACATTCTTTTGTTTATCTACATATTTGTAGACACGACTTTTTACTAGAACATTACCAAGTAATGGTGACTCGTATTCGTAATTGCCAATGTAACTGTTATTTGCCATTATTTTTCTCCTATGTTAATTATAGCATAGGCAGCAGAATTTGTATAGCGGGATGAATGCCAGAAAGGCCGCTGTGGTTGAACATATATTTATTTAGACTAGTAGCTACGTTCTTCAACTTCTTTTAAGTTATGGCGAACTACGTATTCGTTGAATTTTAATAAAAATAAACTGGCAGTACTGGCATCGGCACCGCGGAAGTGTAGGCGCACATTGTTTGTACCATCCTGCATATAATAGCAGGGTTTGGCATTGTAGGCCACTACTGGTGTTAGAATACGCACGCCACGATGGTTATACATTTCCTTGTGGCCCACGGTACCTTCAATTAGGCGATACCATTTGATCATGTCGCCAGTTAGCTCAGTGACATCAATCACAATGTTGTAGGAAACTGTGCAACCTGGTGGTAGTCGAATCATCGAGCTGCCCTACTATTCAAGTATTCTTCGTGCTGTATCCATTTGCCACGAGTCAGGAAGCCCCATTCACGTTTTTGTGGACCAGGCATGAACAAGGTCCAACAGGTCACGCTAGGATCAAGCTCAATACGATGAAAGCTGCGAGCGCTACATATACGAAAATGGCCGGGTCCACACCATCGAGCCATTTCGCCAATTTTCTTTCCTGATGCATCAAACTGCGGAGTCCATTCATAGTAACCGCCTTTTAAGATAAGCGTAAAGTAGCTCCATGGATGATCATGCACATCATCGGGATCTGACTTAAGAAATTTGTGTAGAAACACATTGAAGGGGAAACGCTTTCTGTCCTTAAGAAAAAGGTAGTAACGCTCGAGATAAGGTTCATTGTCAATCCTGTCCATTACAATACGTTTGCGGCCCAGACTGTCGAGCCAATTGAGAAACCAAGTCATTGTATCTCCTATACATACATGTTAGTTGATTTGTGTTGCTGTGTCAAGTTATTTGATAACCATGGTCTTCATTACTCCACTTTGGCTAACCAATAGATAGTTGCCTGCGCTGTTGTGCATGGGAATCAGTGTTTCTCCAATGTAGCCAGTTAGGTTGGTAAAGTTATTGGTGGCAAATGCCGTGCCTGTGTTGGTCAGTACTTCAACTTTTCGAGTATGTGCAACCGGATCAACATCATGTACAAACACCAGGTCTGCTTTGCCGTCGTTGTTGACGTCAACTGCCCGAACTTGGAAAAACTTGTAGGCATTGTTTTGGAAGCTGGTGCCAATCCAAGTGCTAGTAGCATCTGTAAAGGATCCAGATTGGTCATTGATGTACACACGCATGGAACTGTAGTTGGAGTTGATCACAGTTCTATCAATCTGTACAGTAACAAAGTCATCCCAACCGTCGCCGTTAAGGTCCGCAACTGCCACACTTTCTACTACCACGTTGCTGTTTACAAAGTTTGGAATCACTGCACCTGCTGTAAAGTGTCCTGTGCCATCATTGATATAGATCTTGTGCGTGAAATCTGGCGCACTGAATCCAATGATGTCCTTTTTACCATCATGGTTTACGTCAATAGTGGTAGAGTAGAAGAAAGATGTGGCAGCGGGCAGAGGATTGTCTGTTTCACCTGTGGCTGCAACTGTGTGAAAGTAATTGGTAGAGGAACCCCAGGGCGTGTTAAGTGCTAGATCAAAACCATCTACTGCGCTGTTGGCACCACCCGCGCCGTGTACCAGGGCAGACACGCCTGTGTCTGTTTTGACAAAGCCACCAGTGCCGTTGTTGATGTAGTAGTATTGTTCTGTGCCATCCCAAGGCATCATGCCTGTTGCAGTATATTCGCTGGCATCTGCAATATAGAAGTCTGGTCGGCCGTCACCGTTGAAGTCATTTACCACAATGTCACGGGCAAACCACGCACCAGCAGAGCCTCCTGTAATGGCGGGAGTCACTGTGTTATAAACTGCGGGGTTGGCTGTGCCTGTAATAAAGCTGATGCCACTTGGTAAGTTGGCGTTGCTGATTGTATTGGTTGACAGTACAGCATCTGGGTAGCCATCACCGTTTAGATCCAAAGATGCTGCTACATAAGCATCAGTACTAAAGTTTGCACCGTTTACCTGCACTGGACTCATACAAAGAGTCCTTGCTGCCACTGTTTCTTGTACACTACAGGGCACCTGCCCGTTGACAGAAACGGGTGCAGAGGAACTGCCCGAACCCCCGCCAGGGCCGCCCCCACAAGCAGTTAATACTAAAGTTACAACAATGGGTGCAAATAGTTTGTTCATGCACCCATTATAACACGTCAGCCTTTATTGAGCAAATCAGCGTGGGGCGAACTCTTGTTGCAGTTTGATGTTGTCAAAGAACTCTTTTTTGACACTGGGATCTGCTTTGAACGCACCTTCTAGAACTGTAGTTTGAGTGAGACTGCTGTGCGCCATAATGCCGCGATTCTCGCAACATCCGTGCGTAGCCTGTATATAAACGGCCACATCATCACTGCCAGTGGCAAATTTAATCTCACGAGCAATGTCCATACATAGTTCTTCTTGAAGAGTGCCTCGACGAGCGCACCACTGGGCGATACGTGTGTACTTGCTAAGTCCAATGAGCTTTGGTCCAGCAATAATGCCGATATACGCCACACCCGAAACAGGTTGATGATGATGACTGCACATGCTCTTAAGCTCACTACGCACAACCAGCATGCCTTCGTATCGGCCTTCCGTATCATTCGGGAAAGCTGTAGCGTTAGGCGTAGGCTCGTAGCGTCCAGCCATGATTTCGTTATAGTACATTTTGGCAAGACGACGGGCTGTGCCTTTTGAATTTGGGTCATTTTCTCTGTCAATCAGTAGTGTGTCTAGTACCTGTTCAAATGCTAGTGTGGCTTCGTCGATCAACACCGCTTTTTGTTCTTCGTCTACATAGTCGCTGATGTTGTCTCCGGCCCAAAAGCGTTTGCCATTTGACCGCATTTGAGTGCGAATTGCCTGTGATAAATTTTTACTGGTATCTGTCATGTTATTCCTGAATTGAGATTTTACGTAGGTCTGGGTAGGGCACATAAATGGGCTTAGGATTCAGTTCCTTAATGCCTTCTAACAGTGCCAAGCCCTGTACTGCTTCTTCTGGAGTAGGCCGATAATGATAACCAACTCTAAAGACTCCTTGGCTTTCCCAAGGTTTAGTATTTAGGTCGCGACCATCATAGCGCATACAAATTAATGCCTCATAAGCAGCACGGTCATCTAACAGTATAGCACCACCACGGCCAATGTGTAAAGGCTTAGTATAGCCAAAGCTGAGGCACTGCATCTGGCCCGTACGATACATGTTGCGTTCCAGTCTACGTGCGCTGTCCCAAACACGGGTCGCTTCGAACTTGTACTCACCTACCCAATGCTGTCTATGTGAAATGGTATCTGGGTAGTAGTCATAAGCAATACCCAGCTTGTGCATGGTCATTGGGATGCTCAGATAGGTATAGGGAGTAAACGTGCATTGTTTGATCTTGTCATGGCGCAGACACAGCTCAATGGCGTGTGTGCAACAATCGGTCATGACCACATAGGGTGCGCCTGTGAACTCGGCTAAAGCCAGTTCGAATCTTTTGATATCGTCAAATGTCATCTGCTTCGGTACCATTTGTATGCTGAGTCAATGATGGTTTCAATATCACTGTATTGTGGAGTCCAATGTAAGAGCTCGTTGGCCATCCTGGTGTCGGCGACCAGTTCTGCTGGATCTCCGGCTCTAGGTTCCCCGTAGTATACTTGAGCAATACCATAACGTCCAAAAACATAATCAACAATTTGTTTGTTACTGATGCCCTTGCCTGTGCCCAAGTTCATTACGTAAGCACCATCTTGTGGATAGTCACTGGTCAAGAAGTGATAGCCTTTGACATGTGCTAGAGCAATATCCCAAACGTGTACATAGTCACGCACACAAGTTCCATCGGCGGTGTCAAAATGTTCGCCATTGATAGTAAAGGATCTTTCGGTTAGACTTGCTTCGATCGCACGAGCTATGATGTGTGTAGCACCCGGTTCCTGCCCAAGATCATATGTGTCAGGCATGGCGCCTGCTGCATTAAAATAGCGGAAGCACAAGCTGCTAATACCATAACCCGCGCTGTAGTCGTGCAGCATACGCTCTACAGCCAACTTGGTTTGCCCATAAGGACTAACAGGATCTGTAACAGCCTGTTCAACAATGGGCATGAATTCAGGCGTACCGTACACACTGGCACTGCTGCTGAACATGATACGTGGCTTGCGGCGCATATGGCGTATGACATTCAGCATCTTGACTGTTTTAGACACGTTATTGTCCCAATACTCGCCAGGATCTGTTATGCTAGGGCCTACTAGACTTGTGCCGGCACAGTGTACAATCAGCACAGGTTCCAGTGACACAATCATGGCCAGGGCTTCTTCGCTGGCAAAGTCTGCTTGTAGAAAGCCGTCAATGCCTGCCAGTGTGTGTTCTCTACGCTCGGTGTCAATAATGGTCACAATGTTTTCTGCGTCGGCATATTTGAATGCTCGCGCCACATGGCTACCAATGTAGCCGCAACCACCTGTTACAATTATGTTTTTATTCATCTTGGTTTTTAATGCCTGCCAGGTTTTTTAACATTACGTATTGGTCAAATAATTTAACCAATTCATTATCCTCGCCGAGATACCATTCACTTGCGGCCTTTAGGCTCAGTGCTCTTAACTGGTCTTCTGTCAGCTTGGGAAATTTCTCCCCAGCTAATGTGATCCAGATATCTAGTTTAGTATTTAGACTCACGTGTGTGCTTACGATAATCAGTTGACATGCGTAGCCATTGCTCGCCTAAGCCTTCAATGATGTCTACAATGCGATCAACTGTACCGTCAGTCCAGTCGCTGATACTGC
>Ga0207958_1000587_pt1 | contig 10830 bp, 13 predicted proteins | sample CryBogCBH27Jul07_FD_184606 | JGI IMG/M metagenome (GOLD analysis project Ga0207958, IMG submission 184606) | Freshwater microbial communities from Crystal Bog, Wisconsin, USA - CBH27Jul07 (SPAdes) (version 2) | ecosystem: Environmental > Aquatic > Freshwater > Lake | place: Crystal Bog... | reverse complement strand
GCCGCGAGACGCCGCGCGCGTTCGCTGAGAGCGAGATACGCGGCGCGTTCGGTAACGGGGATGGCGTCGAGGTGACGCGAAATGGTGTCGTCGTCCCCGCGAGCCGCGGGACCAGTAAGGGCACCCTCTGGTCCAAAACGACGCACGTCGTCGAGTGCGAAGTCCGCGAGCGGCAGGAAGTCGGCCAATGACAAGCCCGCGGTCTCGGCAATCTCCGACACCGAGGCCATGAGAGCAACGAGGTGGTTCGCGGTCACGCAGGCCGCGGCGTGATACGCGGCGCGCTGCTCGTCGGTTAGTTCCAGCACTCGGCCACCGAGCGAGGTCGCGATCTCCGCGAGGGCGCCGTCACCGGCCACCGAGAAGACAGCACCGTGGAGGCGGGCCGCCGCGTCGAGGGCGTGGCCCGTCAGGGGCACCAGAGGGTGCAGCACGCCGTAGTGGGCGTGACGGGAGAGCACCGAGGTCGGCCGAGACCCCGCGAGGTGAGCCACCACCACGGAGGGGGGAATCACGAGTGCGTCGGAGATCTCCTCGATGGCGTCGTCAGGAACGGCGAGCAGAACGACCGAGGCCGCGGCGACGTCCGAGAGGTCGTCGTGGGCGACGTGGAGAACGTCGTGGCCCACGTCACGAAGAGCGAGAGCAAAGGCGTGGCCCGCACGGCCCCGACCCACAATGGCAATTTTCATAATGCTCCGTTTCGTTCCAGCCCCGAGGTGGGTGCCGTTCGTCGTTAGCCGATGTCGCTGAGCCTACCCACGTGGCGAACCTCGCCGCTAGTCGGGTCACTATTGCTCTCACCCACCAGATCGGGGCGAAGTTCCCGCAAGGGAACGAGCACAAAGGCCCGCTCGCGCCAGCGGGGATGCGGAACGGTGATCTCCGGGTCGTCGCTGGTCACGCCATCCATGTAAATCAGGTCCACATCGAGAGTGCGTGGTCCCCAGTGCACCTGACGCTCACGCTGCGCGTCTGATTCGGCGGCGCGGATGAGTTCCAACAGTTCGCGTGGCGACAACGTGGTCTCGACTTCGAGAATGAGATTCAAGAAGTCATCCTGCGCCACCGGGCCCCAGGGGTCGGTTTCGTAAACGTCGGAGAGTCGGTGCGCCCTCTCGCCCACCATCAGATGCACGCCGCGTCGCAGGAAGGCCGCGCGGTCACCCAGGTTGGACCCGAGCGAGAAATACGCGAGGGTCACCCGCGCTCCTGGCGCACCTTCACCGCCACGGTGGCGAGTTCCTCGGCCACCGGGGGATCGAGCTTGCGCACCGAGACCGTCACGGCCGTCAGGCGGGGGAAGAGTTCGAGTAATTCGTCCGCGACCGAGGTAGCGGCTGATTCGAGCAAATTGAATTGGCCGTCCACGACGACGCGCTGCGCGGCGGTCACCACGTCGGCGTAGTTGGTGGTGTGCGCCACGTCATCAGAAATCGCGGCGTCGTAGATGTCGGTCTCGAGGTCGAGGTCCAACGCCACGCGCTGCGGGGTCACTCGCTCAAAGTCGAGCAGGCCGATGATGGTGAGGAAGCGAAGATCGCGAAGTTCAATGGTCGCCACGGACGGGCAACTCCTGAACGATCAATCGACCCTCGGGGCCGAGTGAACGGCGAAAGAGGCGCTCGACCGAGCTAATCGCCATGGGTAGCGAGGTCACGCGACCGGACCACATGAGATAACCAATGACGACACCGAGCAAACGGTCCGAGACTTCGTCGCCGTGTAGCAAGGTGACGTCACCGCGCTCCAGCGAGTCCGCGAGGTCCTGGTAGCACTGCGCCAAGACGACGGGCAGGTCGCCACCGATCATGAGGGGGTAATTCGCGTTGCTAATGCCCACACTGTCAGCCGTCTCGACCGCCGCGGGCGGGAGCACCGACACGATGCGGGTGATGCCGGTGTGCTTTAACCACAGCAACTCTTCGTCGCGGCGCACTTTGCGGTGCACCATCGTCGAGCCGCCAGGACGCTCCGACACGGCCAGCTTGTCGCGGAAGACCCACGTGAAGTTGCGGGGCTCAATGCCAGCCGCCCATTTGCCCTTCACTGTGTGACCTCCTCGATTGGTCGCGAAAACAACTCGGTCAACTGTACGGCACTTCGCACGTCATGCACACGAATGAGCTCCGCACCCGCCTGAATAGCGAGAGCGGCGGTCGCCAGGGACCCCTCTAAACGATCGGCGGGGTCGGGCGAATGGGTGATTTCCCCAATAAAACGCTTGCGACTGGTGCCGATAAATACCCGGGCATCGAGGGCGCGCGCGCGACGCACTAAGTCGTCGAGCTGCGCCAATAGCGCCAGGTTGTGCGCCACGGTCTTGCCGAAACCAATTCCAGGGTCCAACCACAATTCCTTTACCCCGAGGGCGCGCGCCTCGGCGGCGCCTTGTTCGAGCTCGCCAAAAACCTCCGCGACCACGTCGTCGTAGTGCGGGTCAGCCTGCATGGTGGCGCTGTCACCTTGGCGGTGCATGAGGACGTAGCCCACGTCGAGTTCGGCGGCGACACCCGCCAGTTCGCCACCCACGTCATTGATCAAGGTCGCTCCAGCCGCGACAGCCGCGCGCGCCACTTCGGGCTTCGTCGTGTCAATGGACACGCGGCCGTGCGGGGCGAGCTCGGTCACGACGTCAATGACGCGAATGAGTTCTTCCTCGAGAGAGACCGGGACGGCACCGGGGCGTGATGATTCGCCACCGACATCAACGATGTCGGCACCGATGTCAAAAAATTCGCGGCCGCGCGCAATGGCGTCCGCCGTGGTGGCCGTGCGCGAATCGGCGTAGAAGGAGTCGGGCGTCACGTTGATGATGCCCATGACTAGCGCCATGACTTACCTCGGCCGCGCGTGAATGAAGGCCAGCGCTTCGGCGCGGCTCCCCGCGTCGCTGCGAAAGATGCCGCGCACCGCGGAGGTCACCGTGGTGGTGCCTTCCTTCTTGACGCCACGCATGGACATGCAGAAGTGCTCGGCTTCGACGACCACAATCGATCCCCGCGGGGCAAGCTCGCGCTCGAGGGCATCCACGATCTGGGTCGTCAGTCGCTCCTGGACCTGCAGGCGACGCGCGAATCCCTCGACGAGGCGAGCCAACTTCGAGAGGCCCGTGATGCGTCCGTCAACACCGGGGAGATAGGCCACGTGCGCCACGCCGCGAAAGGGCACCAGGTGGTGTTCGCACAGTGTGGTGAAGGGAATGTCGCGCACCATGACCATTTCGTCATGGCCAGCTTCGAAGGTGGTGCGCAGGTGTTCACCCGGGTCGCTCTCAATTCCTTCGAACAGCTCGACGTACATGTCGGCCACGCGACGAGGCGTGTCGAGCAAGCCGTCGCGCTGAGGGTCTTCGCCAATGGCGGCGAGCAGTTCGCTCACGGCAGCAGCAATGCGGTCGCGGTCAATCACAGGTGCTCCTCGTTCACGACGTGGATATTGGGTAGTTGGCGAAATCGGCCGGCGACGTCGAGGCCGTAACCAACGAGGAAGGCGGGCTCGACCGAGATGCCCACCCATCGAGCCGGAATCTCCGCGCGCTGAATGCCAATCTTGTGCACCATGGCGCAGATTTCGAGTGACGCGGGGTGGCGCGACAAGAGGTAGTCGTAGAGATAACGAAGGGTGAGACCCGAGTCGATGATGTCCTCGACGATGATCACGTCGCGGCCGGCAATGTCGGTGTCGAGGTCCTTGATGATGCGCACGATGCCGCTGGTGGAGGTGGCCTGCCCGTAGGAGGAGACCGCCATGAAGTCCATCTCGAGCGGGCCATTGATGGCCCGAGCCAGGTCACTCATGAAAACCACGGCACCCTTGAGGACACCAATCAGCAGCGGGGTGCGGCCGGCGTAGTGCGCGGTGATCTCCGCACCCATTTCCGCGACACGCTGGGCGATGGTGGCCTCGCTGACGACGATGTCGCCGAGAACGGGTCCGGCCCAGGCAGAGACAGTTGACTCAGTCACGACGCGAGCGTAGTTCCGTCTGCGGTGGTGAGAGCCAGGTGTTGTTTGCGACGCGAGAGACGGCGGCCACCGGATAATTCGCACGCGGTGACCTCGCCACGAATGACGGACATGGCTCGCTCCACCTCGGCGCGTGATGGCGGGTAGCCATCGAGGGCAAGCTGTCGGCGTAGCCAACGCTGCAGGCGCGGTGTCGCCCAGCGCTGCAGGCTGTGGCAACTGATGCCCTCGAGGCGATAGTGATCGTCGGCGCGAGCGGCCTGATTCATCCAGCGACTTTCCTCGGCGGCGGTCTCCGCGAATCGGGCCACGAGGGGCGTGACGTCGCGTCGGGCAATCTGATTCATCAGCGGCAAGAGTTCGAGGCGCACCGCGTTACGCGTGATGTCGCGATCAGCATTGCTGGCGTCCTCACGCCACGTCTCACCGAGTGCCCGAAGGCAGTCACGAATCTCGTCGCGTCGAAGTTGCAGCAAGGGACGATCGGTGCGTGAAAAGAGGGGGCCCACGCCGTCAATACCCGTGCCGCGCATGAGGCGCATCAACACCGTCTCGGCCACGTCATCCATGGTGTGGCCAGTGAGGCAGTGCGGTGGCAAGGCTCGGTAGCGAGCGTCACGAGCATGGGCTTCGAGATTGCGTGATCCGTCGACCTCGACGTCGTGCACGATGACGGGGTACCCGAGGCGGGTGGCGAGTTCCACGACAAACTGCGCGTCGCCATCAGCCTCGTCACGCAAGTGGTGATTGACGTGGTGCACCGTGATGACGAGCTCAGCGGCCCGAGCGAGAAAGAGCAAGCCCACCGAGTCCGATCCCCCCGAGACGGCGAGGTCCACGGCGGTGCCGGCGGCCGGGAAGTCGCAGCGCTCGAGCAGGTCGTTCACGGCACCACCCTAGAACTCGATTTGTGAAAATGGTTTTCATTCCCATAGAGTGAGGGAATGCCTCGCGCCCTCCTTTTTGCCGCCATTACCGCAGTGGCGACGGCCGCGGGCGGGGTGGCCGCGCTCCGAGTGAAGGACCGCCTGCACCTCATTCTTGGCCTGTCGGGGGGATTGCTCCTCGGTCTCGTTGGCTTCGATCTCCTGCCGACCGACTTCGCCGATCAGCGCCAGGTTGGTGGCGTTGCCCTCCCGGCCATTCTCATCGTGGCGGGCTTTTTGATTCTTCATATCGTGGAGCGCTTCTTTGCCACTCACGGCGAGCACGATGACCACGGCCATGGCGACGACCACGGCCACGATCACGGCCACCTCACCGGCACCATCACCGCCGTCGCGATGGGCGGCCACGTCTTTCTCGACGGCGTGGGGCTGGGTGCCGCCTTTCGCGTCAGCACGTCGCTCGGCATCGCAGTCTTCGCCGCCCTCGTGGTGCACGCCTTTAATGACGGCCTCAATACCGTCGGTTTCCTGATTCGAAACGGACACTGGTCCACCCGCGCGCGCCTGCTGGTGGGCGTCGACGCCGTCTTTCGCCTCAGCGGCGCGGCGGTGGGGTCGTACTTTCTCATCAACGCCCACCTCGAGAGCAGTTACCTCTCCCTCTTTACCGGCTTCGTGATCTACATCGCGACCTCGCACATCCTGCCGGAGGCGCACGCGCGCCACCCCTCGCGCTGGACCATGGTGATGACGGTCATCGGCGTGCTCGTGATGTGGGTAGTGGTGGCCAATGGCGCGTAAGAATGACGACGCCGTTTACGGCGCTCTCGTCACCCTGGGTAGCTTCGCCTCGGCCCGCGAGGTGCACGTCGAACTGTCTCGTCGTGGCGACGGCCCCGGCCTCACCACGATTTACCGAGCCCTCAAGCGCCTGAGCGATGACGGATTAATTGACGACACGCGCGCCAGTGATGGCGAAGCGTTGTATCGCGTGTGCGGAACGGGGCATCACCACCACGTCACCTGTCGTGAGTGTGGCCACACCGTCGAGGTGGACGTGCACGACGTCGAAGCTCTCATGAATTCTGTCGCCACCGAGCACGGTTTCACCGCGGCGCAGCACGTCATCGAAATCACGGGGTTGTGCGCGTCATGCGCGTCATCGAGCTAACGCCGTCGGTCGAGGGCGACCTCACCGTCTATCCCCTCGAGGTCGTTGAGGGTCTCACGTTGATCCACACCACTCGCGACGGTGGCGTATCGGTCGGTCCCTACGCCTCGGCGAACCTCGGTTATCACGTGAATGACGAACCCGACGCCGTGGACGAAAATCGTCGTCGACTCGCACAGCTCATGGGTGGACCCGTGCGCAGCGTGTCGCAAGTGCATGGCCGTCAGGTCGTTAAATACCGCGACATCGAACGCGACAGTGAGGCGGACATCATCGTGGTGGCGCAGGGTGATGGGCCCGCGATGGTGATGTCGGCCGATTGTCTCACCGCGGCGTTGATTGATCGCCGACGCCGGCGACTGGCCCTGGTGCACGCGGGCTGGCGCGGGCTCGCCGCCGGAGCGCTGCGCGCCGCGCGCGAACAACTGGGTGATGACTGTCTGGCCGTGGTCGGACCCGCCATCAGTCAGGCCGGCTACCAAGTCGGCCCCGAGGTGGCCGAGCACTTCGCCCACGTCCCGGGAGCCCTCGTCGACGACGGTGACCGCTTCCGTCTCGACCTCACCACGGTGGCGCTCTTCCAATTGGCCGGCCTCGCCGATGACGTGATGGCGGTGACCAATCGCACCGACACCGACCCCCGGCTTTTTTCCGATCGAGCGCAGCGACCGTGCGGACGACACGGTCTCGTGGCCGCCTGGCGTCCTACGATGGACCTGTCATGAGCTCACCCTGGGCGTCACGCTTCTCCTATCTCGACGTCAGCGTCAACGGACCGCGCGCTTCGGTGACGGTGCAGCTCGACGACCTCACCTTCACCGAAACTTTGGTGAGTGACGAGGGTCTGAACTTGGAGCCGGCGCGCCCGCTCGTTGAACTCTGGGGGCTGCTCGCGGGACTCTCGTATTACAAGGCCGGCGCGGCTCCGATTATTGACGTGGGCGACATTCCTCTTGGTGACGCGGGTCGCGCTCTGCTTGAGGCCGCGGTGCGCGACGGGCTCGGAGAATACGCCTATCGAAACGGCCTCGACCTCTCGGGGGTCGAGATCATCGGTGGCGGTGATGTCGAGGCGAGCTCGATGCCCCTCGACCCACAACGCGCGCTTGTGCCTTTCGGTGGCGGTATTGACTCGGTCGCCACCTGGCATCACCTCTCCCCGCAGCTGGACACGAGCTTCTTCGTCGTCAGCCCCGCCAGCGGACGTTACGCCGCGCTCGAAAACGCCATGGCCGAAACCGGCACGCCGGTGCGTCGCCTCACGAGAACCCTCGACCCACAGATAACAACCCCTCAGCCCCACTGGCTAAACGGTCACGTGCCGGTCACCGCCATGATCACGGTGGCCGCCGCTGCGGTGGCCCTCGCCGATGGTCGCGGTTCGGTGATTTTGTCGAACGAACACTCCGCCTCGGTTCCGAACATCGTCGTGAACGGCCGTGGCGTTAATCACCAGTGGAGCAAGTCAGCCGAGGCTGAAGTCCTGCTCGCGAACGCCATTAGCGAACGAGTCTCGGCCCCCCTCACGGTCGCGAGTTTTCTGCGCGCCAAGAGCGAGCCCTGGGTCGCGAGGGACATTGCTAGTGACGCGAACCTGCTGCGCGTGGTGCGCAGCTGCAACCGAGCCTTCCGCCAAGACGTCGAGTCGCGCGCGGTCACCTGGTGTGGCGAGTGCGACAAGTGTCTCTTCGTCAACCTGATGCTGGCGCCCTTCGTCGAGCGTTCTGAACTGCGCCAGATTTTTGACGGCACCGAACCGCTCACTCACGCTCCCCTGCGTTCGTCACTCGAGACCCTGCTCGGACTCATTGATGGACCCAAACCCTTCGAGTGCGTGGGAGACGTCACCGAGTGTCGCGCGGCGTTAACTGCAGTGGTGACGCATCCCGACTGGAGGGACGACTCTGACCTCGCTGACCTCGCGCAGCGCGCACCGGCCACCGTCGGCATTGACGAATTGATGAATGACCAAGGAGATGACCGTGTCCCGGCCACGTGGCGTCGCTGATCTCGCCGGACGGCGCGTCGGCATTTGGGGATACGGCGTCGAAGGTCGTGCCAGCGAGACCTTCTTGCGCTCTCGCGTCGGCGAGCTCGTCATCGTGGATGATCAGCCCCACGACGAGCACGTGCTCGCCACGTCCGACGGCGGACTCGACGCGCTGGCTGAATGCGACGTGGTGCTCAAGAGCCCCGGCATTCCACGACGTCGAGCGGACGTGATGGAGCTGGAATCACGTGGCGTGGTGATGACCAGCACCTTGGCGCTGTGGCTGGCGGACGCCGATAGGTCGCGCATCGCCATGGTCACCGGCACCAAGGGCAAGTCATCGGTGACCTCACTCATGACCTTCATCATCAACGCCGCCGGTCTCTCGGCACGTTCCGCCGGCAACATCGGCGTGCCGCCCTACGCCCTCGAGGACGACGGGGGATATCTCATCATCGAGACGTCCAGCTTCCAAGCAGTAGACGTCAACGACGCCCCCGCGGTCGTGGTGGTGACCTCATTGGGTGCCGATCACCTCGACTGGCACGGCGACATCACGACCTATCACCGTGACAAGTTGTCGCTGACCTCGAAGCCGGGCGAGCACGCCACCGTCGTGTCAGATGACGTCGCACTTCGCGACGCCCACGAACTACTCGGTGGAGACGTGACCTGGGTGAGCGCGGGAGATAGCGAACTGCGCGAGGCCCTGGGGCTCGTCGGCACCCACAACGAGCGCAACGTGCAGGTGGCGTTGGTCGCGGCCAGCGCCCTGACGGGTCTCCCCCTAGACGTTCTTCGCCAGGCGGCGATACAGAAGCGAGACGAGTTCACTCCCTTGGCCGGACGGCTCACGGTGGTGGCGCGTCGCGACGGGGTGACGTTCATTGACGACGGCCTCGCGACCAACCCACTTCCCACTATCGCCGCCCTCGAGGCGGTGAGTGGCGACATCGCCCTGATTGCCGGTGGCTTTGATCGGGGGGTGGACTACTCACCCTTGGCGCGGGCCATTGCCGAGCGTGGTCGGGTGGCCCTTATCGTCATGCCGACGGCCGGGGAGCGAATCGCCCAGGCGGTGATGTCGCTCGTTCCCGACATTGCTCTCACCCACGCGCAGTCCATGGATGAGGCGGTGGATCAGGCCATCGGTGCCTTGCCGAAGGGGGGAACCGTGCTCTTGTCGCCGGCCGCTCCGAGCTTTAGTCAGTACGCGAACTGGGAAGAACGTTCCGCAGATTTTCGCCGGACGGTACTGGGTACCGCAGTGAATTCGAGTCACCACGGGGCTTTTGGTCACGAAGACAGTTAACTATCATTCATGATACTATCATTGATGATAGTTAACTGTCGAAAGTAAATCATGGACTTCATCGGACGCCAAAGCCAATTGGCAGAACTTCAAGAACACTTTGATCATGTCCGCGATGCCGTCGGGGACGAGACTCCTGGTCGCTGTGTCATCGTTCGCGGGCGCCGCCGCGTCGGGAAGAGCCGTCTCGCGGAAGTTTTTGCTCAACGAGTCAAAGCCCCCACCGTGTATTTCACGGCATCGCGGGCCGGCCAACTCGAGCTTGACCACTTCGCATCAGACGTGTCGAACTCCTCTCTGCCGGCGGCAGAGCTCTTTCGCGGCCAGCGATTTTCCGATTGGGCGGCGGCATTCACCCTCCTCAACGCCTCCTTGAGCAACGACGAGCCCTCGGTGGTGATTATCGATGAATTGCCATATCTCATCGATGATTTCCCCGACGTCGAGGGGGCCTTGCAGAAAATATGGGATCGACTGCTATCGCGAAAGCCCGTCTTGCTCATCCTCATCGGATCTGACATTGCGATGATGGAATCACTGTCCACCTACGGCCGTCCCTTTTACGGTCGGGGGGTAGAGATGGTCGTTCCACCCTTGTCGCCACGGGAAACGGGACACTTCGTTCGCAGCGCATCGAGCGCTGACGCGCTCGATGCCTATCTCATCACCGGGGGCCTCCCCCTCATCTGTGACGAGTGGCGGGCGGGCGTATCGATCTGGGACTTTCTCGATGACATGTGTCGGCGCCCCACGTCGCCTCTCATCGTGAGTGCCGAGCGCGTACTGTCGGCCGAGTTCCCGCACGAAGCCCAAGCCCGCGACGTTCTCAGTGTTATCGGTCACGGTGAGCGCACCTTTTCGAGTATTCAGTCTCGAAGTGGCCTCTACGAGATGAGCTTGTCGCGCTCGTTAGATGTCCTAGTGGCGAAGCGAGTGATTTCGAAGGACCTCCCCCTCACGTTGGCCGCGTCACGAAACGCGCGCTACCGCATCAACGACTCGTATCTTCGCTTCTGGCTCAGTTTCATCGGTCCGTATCTGCACGAAATTGAACGAGGCCGAGGCGACCGCGTCGTCGAGCGAATCAGAGCGCAGTGGCCCTCGTGGCGCGGCCGAGCGATTGAACCGGTGCTGCGAGAGGCGCTCGGACTATTACTGCCGCGAGCTGGTCTTGACGCGCACGAAATCGGTTCCTTCTGGAATCGAACGAGCGACATTGAAATTGACATTGTCGGAGCGAACCGGGCACCTCTCTCGCCCGCTATCACCTTCACGGGATCAATCAAGTGGCGCGAATCAGCCCCCTTTAGCCCCGATGATCTCACCGAACTTGGCGTCCACACCTCTCGACTGCCCGGCGTCTCTGACGACCTACCGACCGTGGGTATCAGCCGCACCGGATTCTCGACCTCGCCCGACCTCGCCCTTGGTCCCGATGACATCTTGGCGGCGTGGGAGGACGCTTCCCGCGTCTAGAACACAGTTGGCGATCCTCGTATTGC
>Ga0207958_1000585_pt1 | contig 10854 bp, 17 predicted proteins | sample CryBogCBH27Jul07_FD_184606 | JGI IMG/M metagenome (GOLD analysis project Ga0207958, IMG submission 184606) | Freshwater microbial communities from Crystal Bog, Wisconsin, USA - CBH27Jul07 (SPAdes) (version 2) | ecosystem: Environmental > Aquatic > Freshwater > Lake | place: Crystal Bog... | reverse complement strand
ACTGTCAGGAAGGTGGTAAAGTCATCAGGATGGGAAAGCTACTGGGGAAGCAGCAAATCACTACATCTAGCCAGAGAGAGCGGTGAAGGCACATGGCAGAGGACAATAGTGGAGTGGTGTCATAGCAAGAAGCATCTCTCCTACAGTGAAACAAAGTGGCAGTTCATGATGAAGGTACTCGAGACAGAAAGTTATAACGATAACATAGCGGGTAAGTGGTATAGGAAAAACCTTATCAGACCAGAAAAGAAGGGGGAAGTATGAACAATGCAGAACAGCAATGGTTGAGTGAAGCATATGGCTCATTAAAGACGAAGTACTTCCTGTTGAAGCAGACAACAGGTAATGCAGAAGCAGTAGCCATGGCATTCGAGGTGTTGAAGAGTAAATACGAGGAAAAGGTCAGGAAGAACACAGAGCTAGGTGCAAAGTGTCAACAGTTAGAGACAAAGAACAACGAACTGTCCAGAAAGCTGAAAGAGTATGAGATGATGGGCAAGGAAACAACTGATGTAGAGACAGCAGGGTATGTGAAACATAGCACCTACATGAAGATGAAGAACCTGATGGAGAAGATGGCAGGTAAAGTATGTGACCTGTTCAGGGAGAATGAGACGTTGAAAAGAATGATAAAACTAACAGAGAAATGAATATAACGAGCAAAGTAACCGATAAGAGGATATCGGAACAAACATATAGACAAATACGTGATAGGTTGTCGTATAGTAGCATCAAGCTGTTTGACAATTCACGCAAGGACTTCTATCAGCAACTTGTGCTCGGAGAGAAGAGAGCAGAAAAGGAGAGTATAGCAGTAACAATGGGTTCACTCGTACATCTGCTGTTGTCATTACCGGAGAGTTTCGATGAGAAGTTTATCATAGCAGGTACACAGAGACCAGCTGGACAGATGGGTGAGTTGGTAGATAACCTGATCACCAGAGCCATGAAGTCGATAGTGAATGGTGTACAACAGGATGCATTCGGTGTCCTGTTCACAGATGCGTTCAACATCACGAAGTACGACTATGAGGGTAATGAGATTTCCTTCAAGAAGAAGGAAATGCAGTGGGCTCTGGAGAAGTTCGAGGGAAAGGAGCCAGAACATTACTACAAGGAGTGTATGGAGAACATAGGTAAGACTGTAGTCTCTACAGCTACGATAGAGTCTGCAGAAAGGATAGTGGAAAAGATAAAAGCTCATCCGTATACAGCAGGTATAGCTAATCTGGATACCAGTGATACAGTGGAAGTGTTCAACGAGTTGCCAATACTGTTCACCCTGGACGGAGTAGAGTACAAGGCCATGATAGACAAGATAGTGGTAAATCATCAGGCAAAGTCTATACAGACGTATGATTGGAAAACGACATGGCAAATAGACCATCCACAAGGCAGTTACCTGAAGTATGGCTACTACCTACAGGCAGCTATGTACCGGGATGCAATCAACATGTGGTGTATAGAGAATGACCTGATAGACTACAGGGTAGAACCTATGGTGTTCGTGTTTTGCGATGTATCTGGGTTCCAGGCACCAGTTCTGTTGAAGCTGACAGACGATGATGTAGAGAGGGCGTGTAGAGGTTTCCTGTACAGAGGGTATAGATACAATGGTCTTCGGGAACTTCAGGCAGATATAGCATGGTGTCTGACTACAGGACAATGGGGAGACAGTCGTGAACTGCAGGAAAGCAATGGATGTGTGAAGCTCGGGCTTCGATATGGGACAATGTAGCTATCCATCACACCTACTGTTGAAAAAACCTCGATGAATGAGTACACACCGCACCTGCTGGACAGGTAACACAACCTACAGGACAATAACAATCAGATAACAAGAAACTGTGCAGAAAGTACGAGAAATGTGTCGTACCTTTGTGAGGTCAATTGGACCTGGTAAGTAAATTGACACAACAAGATGGAAGAAATATGTGTGTCTGTCACGGCTGCATATCACGATAGAGAAACACCCCAGTCAGAACCTACCAGGTCCATACGGCTGGGGTTTTCTTATCCTGTTATGACCCTCATCATGTGTACCACTGAGTAGAAGTGCACAAATCAATAACACAGCAGTACCAGAAAGTCAGTGAACTGATATGTACACCGCTTGTACAGAACTCGACACTGAAAGAAGAATGGGTGTGAAACAATTCCTGCTCTGTCAATCCTGACAACAGGTCCCGGTGAGAAATAGTCACATCCCTCCGTATGACGGGGTACACAGCTTAGTCAACTGTGAGGGTAGGTAGGTAGCTGACATGAACGCAGGGTACTCAACATCAAACCTGCAGAAGTCTGGAAAGGTTCCACCCCCTTCGGGGAGTAGGGCTCACCGGGGTAGAGGAGACTATCGAAACATATGAAGGTAACAATGGATGAGAAGAACAAGGAAATGAACACAAACGGGATAGGGATATGAAATCAGGAGAAAACGGTCTGATAGGACCAGGAGACAACGACTATGGTCGTAAAAGTGATGATAAGCAACAAAAAGCTATAGACAAGTATCATCAGATGATGAAACAAGCACCTGTAGATGAGAACTGGGTAAGTGGAAGTTGTCAGGGAGAAAAATGCACAGTATGTGGAAAACCTGCAACAAAGAAGATAGCAGAAGTGATAATGCCAGATGACCCAAACAAGATACGACATGAGTTGGTTGGATATGTCTGTACGCACCACTTCGATATGGTCATTAGGCCGTACAAGTACAAGAAGGATATAGAGACACCAAGTTCTCTGGAAGGTTGTCCGTTTATGTACTGCGACAGTAACCCTCAGTGTACAGGAAAGTGTAGATATGTAAAAGAGTAACAGTAAAGGATGGTGAAATGAATACAACAAACCAATAGAAGGATATGGAGGAGCTAACACAACAGGATATAGAAGCTATAGTATTGGAGAGAATAGCGTTAGAGGAAGAGTTCTGGGCTATTGTACGTGAAAATGGAGGTTGGTATGGCTTATAGAGATTGGGAGACCATACTGCAGTATGTAGCTAGTGCTGTAGAACACGGAGATAGTGCTAAACAGATAGCAGAGTACTTGGGTCTGAAGGTAAAGGAACTCTCCAGGCAGTTGAACAGGATGAAGAAACGAGGTGTGGAAGTGCCAGATCTACATATACCAAAGCCGTGTATCTCTGAAGATAACCGATGGAGAGGCAGACAGAAACCTGATGAGTACTGGGCAGAGATGAGAAGCAATGTCATACAGTGGCTACAACAGAATGTTAGCAGGGAAGTCATAGCAGAACGCATAGGTGTACAGGTACAGTCTCTCTCCAACAAGCTGCATAGGTGGAGGAAAGAGGGTCATCCGATACCTGTAGCTGTAAGAGGACCCAGAAAGGAAGTGACAGTACGTATGATACGTAAACAGGAAACAGAGCAGAGGAAAGCAGCAAGAGTCCTGAAGAAACAGGAGAGACAGAAGAAGTGGACAGAACGCAAACCTGCAAAACGCATCATACGGCCAGAGAAGAAGGTAGAGAAGAGATTACCGGACAGACACATAGACACATCAGCTATGAAGTTCGTGAGAGTGAACGATAAAACCCTCATACAAGTACCTCTGGACAGAGATGAACAGGAGGCGATAACCGAGTGGAAAAGCAGACACAACAAATACAAATAGATGAAGGCACTAGATATAGTCAAGACACCAAAGGGTGCAGTAGCAATAGTATCAGAAGTATCAGAACGAGGAGAAGCTAGTATCCACTATATAGGCAAATGGGATACAGGAGAGAAGAGTGCATGGTGGTCACCGAAAAGTCTGGCAGTTATAGACAACCTGCCTCATCTGCTCTCTATGATGGTCGTACATCCCTTCAGCAGCAACAAACAAGTGTCAGAACAGACATATCCTGTAGAAACTACAGAGATAGTAGATGAACCACTGACACAATGGATAAGTGAACGAGAACTGCATATGTGGGAAGAGATGGGAGATAGGTACAAGAAACATATGCAGGAACTGGTAGCTAAGGAAATAGAAATAGGCATATGGGGAACCCCAGAGGAGAAAGAGGCTCATAGGATAGAGAAGGAAGCAAAGGAATACAAGAGCCACCTGAAGTTTGCATGGGTCTATATAGATGGAAAGAAGCAAATGATCATGGTACACAATGAGAATATGAAAGGTTACAAACTGATCAATGACTCATATATGGAAGGACTGGTAGAACCTCTCGAAGAACAACCATATCAGGGATTTGATAGATGGTGTACAGGTTTTGATCTATAACAAATACAAATAACATACATATGGCAGGAGCAAAGAAGTCAGCAAACGCTGAAGAAAAGAAAGACGTAAGCAAATTGCAAGAGACAATGGATCGTCTGAACAAAGCCTACGGAACAGGATCGGTTATGACACTGGGTACTGCAGATAACGGAAAGTATGATGTTATCAGCACAGGTAGTCTGGGATTGGACTGGATATGCCTGGGCATAGGCGGAGGGGCATTAGGCCGGTTATACGAGGTCAGAGGTTGGGAAGGTGTAGGTAAGAGCACTCTCTGTGCAAATATGGTAGCTAACTGCCAGAAATCGCAGTTCAAAGGTAGGAAAGGTAAAGCTGCATATCTGGATGGAGAACATGCTGTAAACAGGCCCTACTTCGAGAAATTGGGCATATGTGTAGATGAGATGATCTTCAGTCAGCCAAATACCGGTGAGGAAGGTTTCGATATAGCAGAGAACTTGATAAAGTCAGGGGAGATAGACCTGCTCATCATAGACTCAGATAGCAGTTTCATGCCGAAATCAATGATAGAAGCTCCTGTTCAGGATGTATCAAAGGTGGGAAAGAAAGCAAGTCTGAACAGTACAGCGTATCCGAGGCTGAAGAACCTGCTCAGTGACTACAAGGTATGTATAGTCGTGATATCACAGTACCGGGAGAAATTAGGAGTTATGTACGGTGACCCCAAGGTTACGCAAGGTGGCCATGCACTGAAGTACTCTGCAGATGTGATACTGGAAATGAGTAAGACACTGATAAAGAACTCTGATGGTACAGAAGTGTATGGTAATGAGACGAAGGTGAAAGCGTTGAAGAACAAGATGCACCCTCCACATATACCTATAAAGTTCGATATCCTGTTCAATGAGGGTATAGACAAGATGAAAGAGGTTATAGAGTTCGGAGTAGAACTGGGAGCTATACAGAAAGGAGGTGCTGGATGGTATACAGTAGGAGAAACGAAGATACAAGGAGAAGACAAGCTGAAAGAGTTTATGCGTGACAATATCAGTTTCTACGAAGATATAGAACAGAAGGTAATGGCATTGTTGAACCCATCATTAGTAACGATAGAGAAATAGAGATATGATAGAACAGAAGAATATAGCAGAGAGATTTGACAAGATACAGAAGTTGTCATATGAGTTCAGTGAGTTACCTGATGATGAGAGAGATACCTGCTGTACAGCAACATATGCAGGTAAGATTGTAGCACAGTTGATTGATGTGGTAAAACAACAACAGGTACAGATAAAAGAACAGGAGAAGAGAATTGACCAGTTAGTAGCAGTAATGAAAGCTCATATAGGTGAATAAAAGCAATATACAATGAACAACAACATACGGAAAACAGAAGAAGGGTTCGAGGTAGACCATACAGATATAGGTAATGAAACCTATGCAGATGAGCAGGAAAAGAAGTTAGTGAAACTCTCGGAGGTACAGGAGGGGCAGAAGTTCCGAGTACCGAATAGTAGTAGAGATGTGGTATGGACAAGAACTGCAGAAGATGAGCAGTATATGGGTGGAGTGGCACACGGTAATGTACGGTGGCACATTAGGGTATGTGCAGATACTATAGTACAACTAGTAGAAGAACCAAAGAAGGAGACAGTAGCACAGGCAATGATCAGGAAAGTAGCAGAGATGAAGAGAGATGGTGCAATGCCAGAACCTAGCAATCCTGTACAGTTACCAGTATCAGATGCATTGGTGAACAGTATAGTGAGTGAAGAGAGTGTGAAAGGTGACCTCCTGCAGGAACAGATACAGAAGATACGGGAAAGGAATGTAGAACCTCTCGCAGATATGCTGATAGATGACCTGATGGAGAAAGTACCGGCAGATGAAGCTATACAACATGATATAAGTATGAAACCTGTACAGGATGTATACAGCAATCTCGAAGAAATACAGAATGATATAGAGGATGTGGCAAATATGAGCTCTCCAGATGCACTCTCACTAGACATAGTCATATGGAAATTACAAAGAACTATATCAGCAGGGAAATACATACAAGATGGCACTATCTAGAAAAACACCGTTGAAACGATCAGGAACACTATCCAGGGAGTCTAGCAAACTCTCTGGTGGTGGGCCCATCAAACACAAACAGAAAACCCAGGCAGAGAAGGATCAGCAATCAGCAGATATAGAAGCTATGTGGTCAGTGTTCATGGAAATATGGGATGAGAGACCTCACTATAGTGAAGTATCCGGTAAGTGGTTGGGGCCAGAACCGAAGTCATGGATGTTCGACCATCTACTGGAAAAGGGAGTCGATAGATACAAACACCTGAAGTATGAGAAGATGAACATAGCACTAGTTACTGCTGATGAACACTGCCTGAAGACAAATGGTAATCCGCTACCTAGACATCAAGAACTAATATATGAAGCCACTCTGAGGTTCATCGGGGAATAGAATATGACAGATAACAAACAGCTAGTACATAGTGTGGTACTACCGGGTATAGAAGAAGTAAACAAAGCAACAGTAGCTGAGATAACAGAACTGAAGCTAATCATAGACAGGTACAGTGACTTGTTAGCAAGAATAGTAAGAGACAGGTTATCCCTGTGAAGTTACAGCTGATACAATATCATCAGTCAGTGAGTGCATCTCTACAAGGTCATTGGCTTTTCCGCTCTCATGAACGATATGAAGTATAGTGCTGATACTCAGAACTGACATCTCCAGCTTGTTCAGAGGCTGCTTTGTTTCGATCTTTGCCTTCAGTGCAATTGCCCCATCCTTTCCGAGAGTGCTGGTCAGGTAGTCATAGATGGTGTATAAGCCGTTGATGTTTGCAAGGTTCAGAGAAACCGGTACAACAGAGTTAGGTTTGAAGTGCGGGATTTGTACATTATCTGCCATGAGTTTGGTAAATTTGTGGTTCAGAGACAAAGGTAGAAAACAAAAAGGACATATGCAAGACGGACCACAGATAGACCAGATAATAGCCAACATCAGAACACAGTTGAGAGAAGGTAACTGGGAACAACATCTGTGGTCCTTCCTGTCCAGCAATGAGATGAGAGGTATAGTACAGCAGTTGGTAGAACTGAAAGAAACCGGTAACAGGTTTGTGCCAGGTATCTTTGACTGCATGTCTCCATACAGCCTGTGTAAGTCACATCTGGTCAGGTGTATCATCATCACCAGCCTGAAGAGTAATGCAGTAGCAACAGCAGGAAAGAACAAAGTACCTATGCAGCCGACTACAGCAGTCATCAGTTCTCTGTTGAGCACAGTAGCAAAGAAACAGCCAGATCCACACAACTGGAGTACAGAAGGAGTGCTGCAGATATCTACAGCTATGACCAGTACATTGAACGGTGACCATCACTACAACATATGGTCACCATGGACAGCATACATAGTCAATAAAGTCAATGACCTCTATCCGAGTATACCATGGGTGATCATAGGTAAAGAAGCACAGAAGTACTATCATCTGATCAGGTCACCACACAAGTTCTGTGTACAAACATGGCCCTATGTAGATAGTATGAATGCCTGGGAGAAAGTGAATATGGTGCTAACTGCACAGGAAAAGAAGTTGGTGAGATGGGATAATAACCATTCACCAAAGAAAAGACCAAAACGTTACCGATGAACAGGTTTCTTCCGTGACTTGTATGTTATATGTGCCTTGTAGAAGTAATCAGTCAGACCACGTTGTATCCATCCTGCAGTGAACTTGTTGAGCTTTGGGTTCCTTCTGCAGAGATTCAGATAGTCCTGCATGTTGAACAAGACCTCTCTGGCAGCTATCAGCTTGTATGCAGCAGAGTCATACCGGTTATGCCAGTACCGGACACTATCTACAGTCTGTGCAGATGTGTGTATAGAAAGAGAGATAAGGATAGTTAATAGCAGTAACCTCATACAGTTGGGTTGTTTAAAGCGTTCAAAGTTACATCATCCATAATGCCGGTCATGGGTAAACCTGCAGCTTGTTGTGCAAACTCTATAGCAATAGCTACTCCCTTGTTAACTGCCATATCAAAAGTGGTATTGGCAATTGACTGATCAATGATCTCGTCACCTTTGATAGGTGTCCAGAAGTTATCTGTGTAGAACTGTTCAACATCAGGTTCCAGTGAGGGTATAATCTCTCCTGTACCTGGTTTGTTGGCATCTACCTGTGACCATCCTGACCAGTTGGGGAAAGACCTGCGTGATATACCTCTGTAGGTATAACCTCCAGGGTCCAAGGGATCATCTATGAAGCCGCCTTCATTAGCTCCTGTGAGAGACCAAGCTATTAAGAAATCTGCCATTAGCTATTCACTTGTGGTTGAGGAACGAAGTTGATATACTCCAGATATGAGTGTGTACCTACACACATCGGAGGTTTTCTCTGTCCAGATACCTGTATCATAGAGTTCGGAACTATCTGAGCACTTCCTGTCTGATGAGTCTGTATCTGATAGAAGTAGCGAAATCCTGATGGAAAGAAGCACTGTACATGACCTGCAGGTGGTTTCATCTGGTAGTTAGTCAGACGAGCTTCATTGCAAGGGTTGCCACCGACATCATAGGAGTTGTTCGGCTTTGCCCTCATTGTACCTAGTATAGGCGATAAGTCAGCAGCAAGAGATACCCAGTAGTATAGACATGGGTTTGGTACATATGGAGCATTACCAGGAGAAGAGGTAAGGTAGTTGTTACTGTTGGTTGTGTTTTGCATGACAGGTCATTTGCAGGTAAAGGTACGTAGAAAAATAATGTGAACAATACGAGTAAAAAACTAGTATTGTTGTAACTTTGTAAAAAGAAATAGGTAGGATATGAGAGAAAAGGTGAAATTGAAAGACAACAGCAAGGGTGGTATCATGCATGTGGTGGCTGATGACAGGTTTGATGAAGGGTTCCACATAGCTGTAGAGGTAGAACAACGAGAAGTGAGATACGATATGGAACAGAGAACCATCTGTACAGACATTAGGTCATGCGCTGTCAGAGGAGAACTGTCTATAGTGATGATGATAGACAGGGAACCTGGTCAGGTAATGGGTTTTGGTACAGGTAAGATAGTGATAAAAGAGTCTATAGAACCGCCGTATCCTGATGATGTAGAAGCCGGTTTGAAATGGCATAAAGGTTCTGTCTGCAGAGATAAAGACGGTAACCCTATCTACCAGAGAGTGTTCTATACAGAAGATCCAGGTCAACAGGATGTGTTTATAAGCTAGTGCTTGCTCATACCTTCTAACACTCCTGACTGGGTCTGTTCCTTGATATGATTGAGCCATTGGTTGGTCTGTCTCAACACAGGTATCAACTTTTCTGCCTGATGAGCTGCTTTAGAGTCACCTACAAACACACCGTTATGATAGTACCTAGCATCATCTGTCTGGAATGGAAACTCTGCAGTAAGATACATAGCCTGTACAAAGGTCTTTAAGGTGTTGCTCATAGCTACAGGGTTCTGTACAAACTCGGCCATATCCTGCCATCCAAAAACAGGGTTGAACATCTCTTGTTCCATACGGATACGACTGGCTGTATAAGCAAGAAAGTTCATCCAACGTTTCTGTGCAGGGTCATCCTCTGATACCTCCTCAGCAATACCTTTCAGAACAGCACCTATAGCTATTAGAACAAGCAGCTTTACAAGGTCTATAGCATCGAAGATAAGGTTCTTTTTGATGTAGTCAGGCATGTTTTTCCATAGGTCTGAATCCTTATCGAACAAGTCTTTCATACGGTCACCTTCATAATCTTGTAAGATCTTGGCAAGAGATATGACAGATCTCCAGGAACCTTCTGTCTCACCAAGTGTCCGGTGCACATATCTCTTGGAAGCTCTGTTGTTCCATGTAGTAGCAAAGAACCTATGAAACTGTGTAAGTAGCTGTCCAAGGATAGTGTTGGTCATAGCAGGTTGTGTAATAGGTTGGTAGTTACCTTGTGCCTGGGTCTGGATATCACCGATCTTGACAACACCTTCAGTTATATCATTCATGTCATAACCTGGTTGTAAAGTAGATATGCCAGTGTTAGGATCATAAGTAAATGCATCATAGATAGAAGATGTCTCACCTGTTGCATGGTTAGGTATCTGGATATCCAGCATACCGTTAGCAGCAAGAGACACCTGGGAGAGATCAATAGCAAGGTTCTCAAAGATGTAGAACTTACCAAAGAACCCACTAGCTCCTTCTGCCTTCTTCTGGTCAACCTTGATAGCTAGTTGTTTAACAAGCGACTCCAGTTTGCTCTTTGGCTGTTTGTCTCCGTACTTACCTGCTTTCTCTAAAGCCTTTCTGACAAGTCCTGGTATATACTCCGTATGAAGGAGTTTCTGGCCCTGTGCCCAGTTTTTAGCTGTAAGACCATATCTACCGGACAAAGATTGACCCATAACGTTTATCTGGTACAAGGTAGCATTGTTGATACCATTCATCCAGTTAAGGCCCATCACAACAAAAGAGGTGAGGTTTTGGAAACGTTTCAGAGCTACACCCATGTTGGTTTCATCTAATGAAATACCATAGTAGTTACGAATAAGTTGGTCCATAGCTCTGAAAGCATTCACGTCTTTAGCTGCCTTGAACACAGGGTTACCGTTGGCATCCACCTTTTGT
>Ga0207958_1000582_pt1 | contig 10881 bp, 12 predicted proteins | sample CryBogCBH27Jul07_FD_184606 | JGI IMG/M metagenome (GOLD analysis project Ga0207958, IMG submission 184606) | Freshwater microbial communities from Crystal Bog, Wisconsin, USA - CBH27Jul07 (SPAdes) (version 2) | ecosystem: Environmental > Aquatic > Freshwater > Lake | place: Crystal Bog... | reverse complement strand
GACCTCGAAAGTGGTGTGGTGGCCGGTGGGTTCGGAGCCGTGACTTCGGTGGTGAGCGGTGGCCTACTCGCCACCGTCGGGGCGGCCGCGTTAGCGCTCTGGCGCCCCGAGTTTTGGCGCGAGCAACCTACTCAGAACTGACCGGGATGCGGGCCCTCTTGCCGCGAGTGACCTCCGCCAACTGACCACAGGCCGCGGCAATAGAACGGCCACGGGTAGCACGGGTGGTGACCGTGAGGCCGCCAGCCTCGATCATGTCGGCAAACAGACGCACCTTGCTCATCGAACTTCCAACGACCGGGTAACCCGGCGTGGGATTTAGCGGAATGAGATTGATGTGGGCCTGTAAGGGTCGGGCGTAGTCGAGTAGTTCCTTTGCGGCCTCGGGGGTGTCGTTCAGTCCATCGATGAGGGCCCATTCGAAACTGAGTCGGCGGTTGGTAGTGCCCACCCATTCGTGACAGGCAATGGCGAGGCGATCGAGGTTGTAGCGACGGTTGATCGGCACCAACTTGTCACGCTGCGCGTCATTGGCGACGTGGAGGGATACGGCCAAAGTAAGCGGGAGGCCCTCCCCCGCGAGACGCTCAATAGCCGGGGCAATGCCCACCGTGGACACAGTGAGGTGACGAGCGGACATCCCTCGCTCCGCGTGCAGGCGCTTCACCACGGTGGTGGTGACGTCGTAGTTGGCGAGGGGTTCACCCATCCCCATGAACACGACATTGGAGAGGCGGCGCGGTGCGGCGGTGCGTGCGGCGAAGGCCACCTGCTCGAGGACCTCGCCGGCGGTCAGGTGACGGGTGAAACCCGCCTGCCCCGTGGCGCAGAAGGAGCAATTCATGGCGCAGCCCGCCTGGGTGGAGACGCACACGGTCACCCGGTCTTGATAGGCCATGAGAACGGTCTCGATCGTGGCCCCATCAGCGAGGGTGAATAGCCACTTCATGGTCTCTCCGGCGTCGGTGGCGACTTCGGAGGTCATGGTGAGCGCCAAGGGAAAGTCCTCCTCGAGCTGCGTGCGCAGGGCGAGAGGGAGGCTGGTCATCTCGGAAAAACGGCGGTCTTGCTGCCAGAGACCTTCGAGAATTTGGTTGACGCGGTAGTTCGGCACGCCCTCGAGGTGGGCGGCGAAGTCCTCGCGGGAAAGGTCGTAAGGGGAAGTCACATCCCTCAGGCTAGAACCCTGCGCTCTACCGGCGCCGTTTCCTGCTTGACTCTCTCTGGTGCCGGTCGGCACCGACACGGAAAGGTATCCCCACATGGAACTGAAGAACACTTCCGCCATCGTCACCGGTGGCGCGTCGGGTCTCGGTGAGGCAACTGCTCGTCGCCTCGCAGAGCGCGGCGTCAAGGTCGTTATCGCGGACTTGAACGATGAGAAGGGCACGGCGCTGGCCGCCGAGCTCGGTGGCACGTTCGTCCACTGCGACGTCACCAAGACCGAGGACGTCATCGCTGCGATTGACGCCGCCACGGCCCTCGCTCCCTTGTGGAACGTGGTCAACTGCGCCGGCATCGGCTGGGCCACCCGCACTATCGGCAAGGACGGCGAGTACAGCTCGGCGCACGACCTCGACCTGTACCGCAAGGTCATCGAGATCAACTTGGTCGGCACCTTTAACGTCTGCCGCTTGGCCGCTACCGCGATGAGCAAGAACACCCCCGACGCCGATGGCGCTCGCGGTGCGATTGTCAACACCGCCTCGGTCGCCGCCGAAGATGGTCAGATTGGTCAGGTCGCCTACTCCTCGTCCAAGGGTGGCGTCGTCGGACTCACCTTGCCGCTGGCTCGTGACCTCTCGGTCGTGGGTATCCGCGTCAACGTGATCCTCCCGGGTCTCATCGACACCCCCATCTACGGCACCGGTCCGGCCTCCGACGAGTTCAAGGCTCGTCTCGGTCAGGGCGTGCTCTTCCCGAAGCGTCTCGGCCTGCAGGACGAGTTCGCGACCTTGGCTTGCGAACTGCTCGCCAACAGCTACATGAACGCCGAGTCGATTCGTCTCGACGCCGGCATTCGCATGCAGCCCAAGTGATCTAAGGATCACCATGAAAAACCCCCGGCCACATGGCCGGGGGTTTTTCATTATCGCGAGTGCTTTAGATGTCGACGGCGGCGTTGTCGAACTTCGCGTACTGCTCAATGAAGTTCACGAGCGCCACGCCGGTCGGACCGTTACGGTGCTTCGCCACCACTACTTCGGCCAAGCCACGCTTGGACGGCTCGATGTCATCCTTGCCCTTATCGGGACGGTGCAGCAGGAGAACGATGTCGGCGTCTTGTTCCAGTGACCCCGACTCACGAAGGTCACTCATGATGGGACGTCGAGTTTCCTTTTGGTCCTTTTCGGGAGCACGTGAGAGCTGCGCCAACGCGATCACCGGACAACCCAGTTCACGCGCCAAGAGCTTGAGGCCACGGCTCATGTCGGAGACTTCGACCTGACGGTTTTCCGATCGACCTCGCGAACTCATGAGCTGCAAGTAGTCAATGATGATGACGCCGAGGTCACCGTGTTGCTGCTTGAGGCGACGGGCACGAGCACGCACATCCATCACGGTCAGGGCCGAGTTGTCGTCGATGAAGACCTGTGATTCACTCAGGCGGTTGAAGGCCTGCACCGCTTGGTGCCATTCGGCATCGGACAAATCACCATTGCGCAGCTTCGCGGAATCGAGACGAGCGTCAGAGGCCAAGATGCGCTCAGTGAGTTCGAGGGCGCCCATTTCGAGCGAGAAAAAGAGGGCCGGCTTCTGCAAAGTGGCACCCACGTGCATCAAAATGCCGAGGGCGAAACTCGTCTTACCAATCGACGGTCGCGCACCAATGATGGTGAGTGAGCTCGGTGGCAAGAAGTTCAAGTAGCCGTCCACCGTGTGATAGCCGGTGGTCACGCGCGAGACGTTTTCGCCGGCTTCGCGGGTCTCGAGCAGGTCGAGTTCCTGGCGAAGAAGTTGGGCGAGGGGGAAGATGGTGTCGGTGGCATTGCGGTCACTGATTTTCATGATCCGCTGTTCCGCTTCATCGATCAATGCCTGCGAATCAGTGGCGGGCTGATACGCCGTTTCAATAATTTCGCTGGCTGCCGAGATCAACTGACGCTGACGCGACAAGCCCTTGAGAAGTCGGGCGTAAGTCTCAGCCGCACCGGGGGTGTAGGCGTTGACCTGCAAACTCAGAAGCACGTCGTCCGCCACGTCGGGCTGACCGTGGGCGGCCAACCACGCCCGCACCGTGACGGCGTCCACGCTCTGCGCACGGTTTTCCAGGTCCACGATGGCCGCGAAAATTTGACCGTGAATGGGACGATAGAAGTCTTCGACATCCAAGATGTTGGCGACGTCGGCGATGGCCTGACGTGACGCAGTGGTGGAGTTGAGAAGAGCACCGAGGACGGACTCTTCCATCTCTTGGTTATGGGGAGGAATTCGCGAAGCGCTGGCCGGCATTGTCATAGTGGTCTCACTCTTACCTATCGCAGCCGTGGGACGCTAGAGGCGTAAGGTGCGAATTTCCTGTGGAAATAGCAAACGGCCCGGGTCGCGACCAGCGCGACCCGGGCCATGAGCTAACTACTTAGCGATGACGGTGTAATTCACCGTGGCGATCACGCCATCAAACAAGGTGGCCGAGGCAGTGAAGGAACCGAGTTCCTTGACGTGCTCGTCCATCTGAATCTGCGAACGCTCGAGCGACACCGAGGTGGCGGTACGAATGGCGTTCACGATGTCGGGCTCGGTGACCGAACCGAACAGACGGCCGTTGGCACCGGCGCGCGCGGCGATGGTGATCGTCGCGGCTTCGATGGTGGCCTTCTGGGTCTCGGCGGCGGCACGTGACTGCGCGTCCTTCAGGTCGCGAGCCTTACGCATCGACGTGGCCTGCAGTTCGATCGAGTCATTCGCGGCCAGAGCAGCGCCGGAGGGGAACAAGAAGTTACGGGCGTAACCCTTGCGCACCTCGACGATGTCGCCACGACGGCCAAGGCCGCGGATGTCGTTACGAAGAAGAACCTTCATGATTATTCCTCACCTTCCGCGCTGACGGTCTCGAATTCCTCAGTGGTGATTTCCGGCATTTCGGTACCCTCGGGTGCCTCGAAAGGACGGTCCTCGTTCTTGTCCTCACGCGGTCCACGACGGTCGTCGCGTCCACCACGGCCACCACGACGCTCGGTCACGGTGCGCTGGGTGTACGGCAGCAAGGCGAGCTCGCGAGCCGTCTTGATGGCGTCGGTGATGTCGCGCTGGTGCTGCTGGCAGTTACCCGACACGCGACGGCCACGGATTTTGCCGCGGTCGCTGATGTACTTACGCAGAGTGTTGAGGTCCTTGTAGTCCACCGAGGTGGCACCGACCATGCACAACGCGCAGGGCTTCTTCTTCTGATTGCGACGCGGGTCGAACTTCGGCGCCCGCTTCGGCGGCTTGGGGTTATTAATACGGGGCATTAGAAGGGCTCCTCGTCGTATCCGTAGCTAGGGGTTGATGGTGATGCTGATGGTGACCCGGCACTCTGCGAGCGCGGAGCCGGGCCGGCGCCCTCAGGGCGCGGGGTCTTGGTGACACTGGCGGTGGCGTAACGCAGTGAGGTGCCGATTTCGTCGGCATTGATCTCAACGGCGGAACGCTTGTCGCCATCGGGCGTTTCCCACGAGCGCTGCTCGAGGCGTCCGGTGACGATGACGCGAGTGCCCTTTTGCAGGGACTGTGCGCAGTTCTCTGCGAGCGGACCGTAGGCGGAGACGTCGAAGAAGCTGGTGCGCTCCTCCCATTCGCCCGTGGCGCGGTTCTGCCAACGGCGGTTCACGGCCACACCCATACGGATGGTGGCTTGACCACTGTTGAGGAACTTGAGCTCGGGTTCACGGGTGACATTCCCGGACACGGTGATGCTGTTATCTGCCATGGCTCTCCTTAGGTTGGTCGCGAACCTACGCCGAGGCCGTGACGTTCTTCGCGGGCTTCTTGTCCGCGAGACGCACGATCTTGAAACGAAGGATCTCGTCAGCGAGGCCAAGCACGCGGTCAAGTTCGGCAACGGTCGCGGGGACTCCGGAGAATCCGACGACGACGTAGTACGCCTCTTTACGCTTGTTGATCTCGTAGGCGAGGGGTCGCTTACCCCAACGGTCGATGGATCCGACGGCTCCGCCAAAATTGCGGATGACGTCAAGACCCTTGTCGAGCGAGGCCTGGATGTTCTGCGCGTCAACCTGCGGGTCGAACACGATCATGGTTTCATATGGGCGCATGGCCTATTTCCTTTCCCTCTGGACCGGCTTCACCGGGCTCTGCGGATCAGAGCAGGGTTATTACTGCTGTTTCCCCGTAACGGGGACTCGTCATCCTACCGGTCAGCGCCCCGAGGGGCCAAATCACTGAAAAAGGTCGGGCGGGGTGGGGTAAGTCTCGCTCTCGGCGGGGAAGGAACCCGAGCGCACGTCAGCCGCATAGGCCGCCACGGCGTCGGTGATCGCCTGGCCGATCTGGGCGTATTGGCGGACAAATTTGGGCGGGGTGCGATTCGACAGACCCAGAAGATCGTGGAAAACCAGAACTTGGCCGTCGGTATTCGGGCCGGCGCCAATGCCGATAACGGGAATCTGCAGCGCCTCCGTAATACGAGTGCCCACTTCCGCGGGAACACCCTCGACCACCAGGGAAAACACCCCTTCGGCCTCGAGGGCGAGCACGTCATCAATAAGGCGAGTGGCGGCGTCGGTGGTTTTGGCCTGCACCTTGAAGCCACCCATGGCCAACATGGATTGCGGGGTGAGACCCACGTGGCCCATCACCGGAATCTCTGCGTCCAAGATGGCGCGAATGACCTCGAGACGATTGCGACCACCTTCGAGCTTGACCGATTGAGCCCCGGCGCGAACAAGTTGCGCCGCATTAATAACGGCTTCTCGCGGCGAGAGGTGGTAACTCAGCCACGGAAGATCAGCCACGAGGTGGGCATTCGGGGCGGCGGCGGCCACGGCCTTCGTGTGGTGCACCATGTCCTCGATGGTCACGTGCAAGGTGTCGGTGTGACCGAGGACCACATTGGAGACCGAGTCGCCCACTAACAAGATGTCGACGCCGGCGGCGTCGGCGTAACGAGCGCCGGGCTCGTCATACGCCGTGATCATCACCAGCGGTTCGGCACCATCGCGACGCTTGCGACGACGGATCTGAGGGGCGGAAAGTGGGCTCACGACTGGGCTCCCTTAAGTTTTCGGGGCTTCACGCCGCCCGCATTCCATTTACGAGCGAGGTGGTGAAAGTGACATTCGAGGCACACATCCACTGAATAGCACTGTACGGGAAGTTCCCGCTTCTCTAATTTGACCAATTCCTTGACGCTGGGTGGACAGGCGCCCCCGGGCGGTAGGTGCGCCCCAAAGACGTACGTGACCATCTTTAAGTTGGTCGAGTCGCACACCGGACAGTCGTGGCCGGCAGGCCGGCCCAGGTGCGCGGCAGCGCGCAGTAGCTCGGGGTGGGCGTCACAGATGTCCTCGCGGCGAAGACGTCCACTCTTCACGGCCTCGATCAGGGCGTGACGCACCAAGCCGTACTCCACCACTCCGGTGGGCTGCAGGTGGCGAGGGCGTCTCGGCATGCTCGGACACTACCGTTTTCCCCCTTTTTCGGAAAGTGCGGGCATTAGTGGCGCGCGATATAACGAAGCGATATACTCGTTCGCGTGTTGGAACTCGCCATCCTCGGCCTCCTTATGGACCACGATCTGCACGGATATGACATCCGTGGCCAGATTCGTGACCGTTTGGGCCTCTTTTCCAATACCTCCTTCGGCGCTATCTACCCGGCGCTCAATCGCCTCGAGCGCGAGGGACTTATCGAGTCTGTGACCGCCACCGTGACCAAGGCCAGCTCTGTTGCCACCGGTTCGCTCTCCGGTGAGCGCGCCGCGATGCGCGCCCGTCGTGGGGCGGTGGCCCTGGGTCGTCGTGGCCGCAAGGCGTATCGCATTACCGACCTCGGTCGTCGAGAATTTGCCGAGCGCCTCTCTGACCCAGCGACCATGGACGACACCCGCAACTTCACGGTGCGTATGGCCTTGGCCCGTTTTCTTACCCCCAGCGTGCGTGTGGGACTCCTCGAGTACCGCCGCACCAGCCTGCAGCAGCGTCTGCGCGAGATCACCTCGACGCTCAACGACGCCTCCCTCGACAGCTACGCGCGCAGTGTGATGGAACACGCCGCGCGCGGCGTCGAACTTGATTTGAAGTGGATCAGCGACTTGCTGGCCCGCGAATCAAGTAGCGACATCACTACACCAACCCTCGCTCAGGAAGCGAACTAGGAAAGGACCACCATGGGCAACATCCGTGTGGCTATTGCGGGAGTCGGCAACTGCGCCAGCTCTCTGATTCAGGGTGTGACGTTCTACCGTCACGCCACCCCGGGCGACCACGTGCCGGGACTCATGCACGTCGAGCTCGGCGGATATCACGTCCGCGACCTCGAATTCGTCGCGGCTTTTGACGTGGACGCCTCGAAGGTCGGTTGCGACTTGTCGAAGGCCATCGACGGTGGTCAGAACAACACCATCAAGTTCGCCGAAGTACCGGACTTGGGTGTGACCGTTCACCGCGGCCCGACCCTGGACGGCCTCAACAAGTACTACCGCGCCTCCATCGACGAGTCGCCGGCCGAGGCCTGCGACGTCGTGCAGGTCCTGCGCGACTCCAAGGCCGAAGTGCTCGTCTCGTACCTGCCGGTCGGTTCCGAAGAGGCCCAGCGCTTCTACGCCCAGGCCGCCATTGACGCGGGCGTCGCTTTCGTCAACGCCATCCCGGTGTTCATTGCGTCTGACCCGGTGTGGGCGAAGAAGTTCGCCGACGCCAAGGTGCCGATCATTGGTGACGACATCAAGAGCCAGGTGGGTGCGACCATTGTCCACCGCGTGCTCAGCCGTTTGTTCGAGGACCGTGGTCTCTCGATCGACCACACCTACCAGCTGAACGTCGGCGGCAACATGGACTTTAAGAACATGCTCGACCGTGAGCGTCTCGAGAGCAAGAAGATCTCGAAGACCCAGGCCGTCACCAGCCAGCTCGAGCTCAGCCACTTGGAAGCCGACGATGTGCACATCGGACCGAGCGACCACGTGCCATGGCTCAAGGACCGCAAGTGGGCCTTCATTCGTATCGAGGGTCGCAACTTCGGTGACGTGCCGCTCAACATCGAGCTCAAGCTCGAAGTGTGGGACTCCCCGAACTCGGCCGGCGTGATCATCGACGCCGTTCGCTGCGCCAAGATCGCGCTCGACCGCGGTATCGGTGGACCCATCCTCGGCCCCTCGGCCTACTTCATGAAGTCCCCGCCGGTGCAGTTCCACGACGACGTGGCGCACAACATGGTCGAAGACTTCGCCAACGGTGGCGAGAACCCCGTCTGGCCGTAAGGGATCAGAAACGCAAAAACCCCCCGGCCACATGGCCGGGGGGTTTTGCTTAGGACTGTCGCGTAATCCACCACTCGCGCAGACGTCGCGCGGCGTCCGCGGGATCAATCTCGCCTTCATCCAGGCGAATCTGCATTAAGAAGTCGAGGGCTTCACCCACTGCTCGTGATGGGCCAATTTCGAGCAGCTCCATGATCTGCACACCATCGAGCGCGGGCCGCTGCGCGTCGAGATCTTCTTGTTGGCGCAATTGCTCAATGCGCGCCTCCAGACTGTCCATGCGCTTAGACAATTCTTCAGCCTTGCGCTTGTTACGCGTGGTGCAGTCACAGCGGGTCAATTCATTCAGGCGCGACAAGAGGTGGCCGGCGTCACGCACGTATCGACGCACCGCCGAATCGGTCCAGCCCATTTGGTAGGTGTGGAAACGAAGGTGCATCTCCACCAACTTGGAGACGTCGTCAATCATCTCCTGGCTGTAGTGCAGGGCCGCCATTCGCTTTCGCGTCATGCGCGCACCCACGTGGTCGTGACCATGAAAGGTCACTCCCCCATCAGTGAAGGCTCTCGTCTTGGGCTTGCCAATGTCGTGAAGGAGACAGGCCAAGCGCAACGTGAGATCGCTGGCGGTGGCCTTGGCCACCACGGCGTAGGTGTGCGTCAAGACGTCTTTATGACGGTGAACGGGGTCTTGTTCGAGCGCGAGCGAGGGCAGTTCCGGCAAAAAGTATTTAGCGAGACCGGTGCGAGTAATGAAGTCCAAACCGGGAGTGGGATCGTCGGTGACCAGCAGGAGATCGAGCTCCCCACGAATTCGTTCCGGCGACACGATGGTGAGACGCTCCGCCAATTGCGTTGCCGCCGCTTCCAAGGCGGGATCAAGGGTGAACTTGAATCGAGCGGCAAAACGAGCGGCGCGCAACATCCGTAATGGGTCTTCAGAAAAGAGCACCACGGGGTCCATGGGCGCTCGCAGCAACTGGGCGTTCAGGTCACTCGCTCCACCTGTGGGGTCAATGAGGCCAGGGGTGATGACGTCGAAGGCCATTGCATTGACGGTGAAATCACGACGAATGAGATCATCGGCCAACGTGTCACCGAAGGTCACCTCAGGTTTACGTGAGTCATCTCGATAAATCTCACGGCGAAAGGTCGTGATCTCGACGATGGTGTCGCTGCCCTTCAGGCGGCCACCCAGGGTGCCGAAGTTGCGGCCCATATCCCAGGTCGCGGCGCAGAGGGGAGCGAGGAGTCTCTCGATGTCGTCGGGACGAGCATTAGTCGTCAGATCAATATCGGGTGAACGGCTCTCAATGTCGAGAAAGGCGTCTCGAATACAACCGCCCACGGCGTAGAGCTCAAAGCCGGCGTCGCGAAACGCGGCGGCCACGGGGGCGACGAGGTCAATGACCCGCTGTAAACGCTCGTGCGGTGCCATCGCTTTAAGGGTAGTCCCCCGTGTTCACTGGTCTCGCCCCACTAAGTTGTTAGTGAATGTCGCGCGTCCGTCGAAACTGGTGGCGCCTCCTACTCGTGAGCGCGCTGAGCTGTGTCCCGCTGGCCCCACCGGCGGGCGCGACGACACCCGCGGCTCCCGTGGTGACCTCGCAGGATTCCTCCACCGAGCTTCAGCCCACCGGTTACTTTTGGCACTTTTCTGTCGGTAACACCCAGCCGGGTGACCGAGCCGCCGTGACGCTGTATCAACACGCCACCTCAATGACCGATATTCGCAATGTGGTCGCGGGAAGTTTCCGCGGAACCATCCTCGATCAGCGAAGTGGCATTGATCCGAATTGTGGGGAGGGCCGCATATACGTCCACCTCTTCACGGCGCCCACCTCACTACCCACCGCCTGCGCTTTCGTCAACGATGTTCCCTTGTCCGCGCAGTGTGCGGGTGACTCGTGCAATGGGGTCTATCCGGTCCAGCTCACCATCTATCGCGGTACCCACACGTATCAACGGTGGATGTTGATGGTCTTTAACGCCACCGCGCCGACCACGCCGCTCAACGTGGCGTGGGTCATCACCGCGACCGCCACCACGGCTCGCGACATTGCGCACACCACGTCGGCGTTGACGGGAATTGCGAGTTCCGAGCCCTACGCCGTGGCGGTGAGTGATACCTCCTTGATGAACGCCTATGTCCAGCAGGGTCGTGGCACCTACGGAGCGGCGATTACCAAGGCCACCTCGGGCCATGTGCACTCTCTCGTTGAGATTGCACCGAGCAACGTGGATGCCGCCACCTTGTTTGCCCACCAGCTACCCGCCGACGCTGCTCAACAGTTCACCTTCTTTTCTCGCATTGCCCGACTGGTCGGCGTGACTCGTGCCGCATCGCCACCACTCGTCTTTACCGATCTTCCACATCGCGGCGAACTTGATTATCTCGCCACCCAGGGATATGAGCACGTTGTTATCCCGGACAGTTCATTGACCTCGCCCACGAGTTC
>Ga0207958_1000580_pt1 | contig 10890 bp, 11 predicted proteins | sample CryBogCBH27Jul07_FD_184606 | JGI IMG/M metagenome (GOLD analysis project Ga0207958, IMG submission 184606) | Freshwater microbial communities from Crystal Bog, Wisconsin, USA - CBH27Jul07 (SPAdes) (version 2) | ecosystem: Environmental > Aquatic > Freshwater > Lake | place: Crystal Bog... | reverse complement strand
TATGTTACACGTTAGCGTGAGAAATATGGTTGGACGTCCCATTTCACTAACAATTGTTAAAGCATTTGAAGCTAGCATCCTCAAGTGTCGCCTGCTTCCATGAAACGATTGAGATAAGAAGGTGTGTTGTGTTCCGTTGTGGTCCTCTTCATTAGCAGTTTGGTTGCTTACGTCTCTCTCGTCGTTATTATTGTTAATTCCAAACATGTCTTGATTAATTTTGTGCCATTGCAATCGAAAATCAATTATTCGACTAACCTTTAAACATTTGATTGAGAATAAATATTAATAATCATAAATATGAATTTAAAAATATTAACTTAATATTACCATATCAACGAGGTATGTTTGACCCAAGCGTGACATAAGCTGGAACCTGTTAACGGGTAGTTGTTTTGTTCTAGCCTTATTGAAAACACGTAAAACCGTTCCATCTAAATTGCGTTCTGGTCGGATCATTCTACAGCATAGATAATCGTTGAAGCGCAGGCTTTTCCGCATGTCAGCTCCCCAGCCACCTTTTCCATACGGAAATAATAAAACGTAACATAAAGGTTCCATTAAGCAATCCGTCATTTGAATATTAGAGCTAGAAAGTTGGTTTTTCCGATGTATCCTAATTATCCTATTTCCAGTAGTCCTATCTGCAGTGATTGCTGCCACGTCTAGAAAAGATGTAGTACCATTAATGATTGGACGTACGTCTCTGGAATACTCGTTGTTTGTTAGTTGGGCATAGAGTCCGATTTGATGACACTCTTGCACAAGAGTATTAAGTCGTTGCAATTCCCTGTACAGGTTCTCTACTATTTCTGGAATAATTCGAGTATAAACTTGAACACCATTTCGAACTGTGTTAAGGTCGCTTGCATGGTCAAGCATAGCATCAAGTGCATCAAAAGTAAAGTATTGTATACCTAATTTGCACAAATATTAGTACACGCATTTCAAGAAATCACAAAACTTAAGATTACCCCCCCTGGAAGCTGTCCGTGGAACATAGTGATATGTACGGCCATGTAGTTTGACTGCATGATCTGTAATTTGAAGTTATCAGACAGAATTAACTTGTATAATAGTATATATAGTGTTACCTCCATGTATTCTCTCCCATCCAGGGTGATCAGGAGTATGATTTTCTACTCCTGTAGCTCCAAGTGATAAAACAGAATTATAACTAACAGAGTTTCTGGTGAAGTGTGTAAGATTATCAATTGCAGTACGTTTTAAAACGGGTGGAAGGCAGCCAAGAGTTGGCATATTAGATTCGTTATTTAGTCTCCCTGCATCACAGCAACTTTTTCTAAACCCTCTTTTTTCTGTTTTTAAAAACAAACATTCACAGAATTCGCAAGGACTATTAAAAGAAACAAATTATGAATCATAACTATATTGTTCCAAAAGCATAACCTGTCGTAGTCCCAAAACTGTTGAACATTGTGGTAACAGACACGCGCTCTCATTTCAACATTATGCATAAATTGTTGAGTAACATCATTTTCATTTATTGGTCGCAAGATTAGGTCTGTGGCAACATTTTCATTTAAGTACCGGAGTATGCGCACTAATGATGTATTATTTAGGACTTGCAACTGTCCAAGTTGGATCACAACAAATCCTCGAATATCATGTTGAATTTCTGGATGTGTGCGGACAAAATTTTCGTTTATTTCATCTACCCGGTAAGGAGAGAACCTTGGATGTGGATATCTCCTTACGGTGAATCCATTGAGATCTAGTGATCCTAATAAGAATAAAGAATATTTCGGTTGTTTAAATATTTGCATATCACCCTTATACCTTGTATTAATTGATTGTAGCTACGATTTGTTATCGGAATTGTATGCCCAACGGCGTTAGTTTGTGCAATCTGCTCAAGACTTGCTGAATAACCTCTTTGAGTTGATAATGAGTGCAATATTTGGCTTCTCAGTATTGACTTTACTTGAGAGCAGAGCATTCCCACTACATTTATGTCATTAATTGATATTAGAGTATCCCCCACTTGGCAAGTATAGTTTGGAATGAGATTTCTTAGAATGGCATCATTAATAGCGTGAATTTCAATTCTTCCTCTACTATTTCGGCTTCTTCTAATTTCCAAGCCATTATCATACCGTATTTGTAATTGAGAATTGCCATCATGTGGAATATTTCTACTTGTTGTCTGTATTTGATATAATATTTCTTGACTTAATATGCGATTAACGTCAGTTGCACTTATTCTTGTTGTATTCCTTCCATTTATTTCAGTAATTGTATCACCAACTTGAAATGAGTAATTTGGGATTCGGGAAGAGAGAATGTTGTGATTTATTTCATGAATTTCTATGGTTCTAAGTTCATTATTTATTCGAGCTCGCAGTCCATTCAAAAACATGCTTGTAAAGTAAATTAAATACTCCAACTAATTTTATATTAAAATGTAATTGCACGTTAGTTAACGTTGCGATAGAAATTAAGGTAATAATCGTAAAATATACTGTGCATATTATATTTTTATGCCAGAATTATATTATAAGTAAATAATCAATAAAATCAGCTGAAGTTTAATTTGTTTTGATGAATAATGATTTTCTGGAACTATTTAAAAACTTTTATAAAATAAAATTTTCATTTCACAGTGTTTTTTATTTTTTTATTTAATACTTAAATACTTTTCAGGGTATCTGCAAAGTCAGTCATTTTCTTATTGTTTTTTAGTAACTATCTGCTCTACTTTCTATTCTCGTTTGAATTTACAATACCAAATTTGGTTAATTTTCACTTCTATTTTTTAGTAAAAATAAATAAGAATACAAAATTACGTTATTATCGGTTATTGCAAAACATTCTTATTTTCTCATTTCGTTAACTAAGCCCATTCTTACTCTCATCAAAAAAATGCTAACTCCCGTTGCTTTAATTACTTCAACTGGGACTTAATCTTGTCAAAGAACGCTTCAAGCCAGTCTGCCGCTTCCTCATTGATGTCATGGTAAATTACCTCAACCTTTGCGTCATATTTACGATCAACTCCGTGTGGAATGAACCGTTCACTTTTCGGTGCTGTTGGATTATAAAATCCTGGAAGACATGAAATTTCCTTAAGAGCCTCGAGCTGAGCAGTGACGATTGCCGGTTCCGTCTGTGTAAGATCGATGCATATGAAAGTTCCCTTACACCACTTTGATTTAGGATTGTTCAAGCATTCACTAGAACCGAATTCCAAGCAGTCTGGTGGAGAACCTTTCTCCATGTACATTTCATGGAGAACCTGATTTTTCAGTTCCCTTTTCGGAACATGCACGTTTTCGTAGTTGATGATTGGCTTCATCTTCGGAAACAACTGCTTCTTTCCAGCTTCGTCCGTAGGCTTGGGATACAGTGGAAGTTTGTCAGTCATACCGCCATACTTAAGGTAATATGTCAGTTTCTGGTCGCCACACACAATATATGGAACATAGTCGAATTCAATGTCTACAAACGTCATTTTGTATACATGAACGAAAGCATTTCCATTCATGAGATCTCCCATACGGATATGGGATTCTTCAAAGAAGTCATCTTCAAGCTTCAGAGGTTGAACATTGTCTCCATTACCGGCCTTTGATGTTAAGGCACGGTTGCTCCATTTTCCTGACATTTTAGCATTCGTCGCGGCTGCGATAAAAATATAGCACCTCGTTAAGTAGAAAATAATCCCTTTAAACACTTACCGGCAAGCGGACTTGGAGTAGATAGGGAATTGCCACCCATCTCATTCTCACTTTTCTTGCCCTTATCATTACCTAATAATTTATAATTATATCTTGCTAACTCATTAGACATACAGTGGTATAACCTGAACCAATGGAGGATAACTGGGGGGTTGGCGAAGTGGCGAAATTATTCTCAACATCATCTATCTTCCTTTTTGGTGGCATACTTAGTATTTTTTTTTATAAAAGTACGTTGAATTCCGTTGACTTACGTCACATTTATTCCTAGAATTTGAAACTTACTCTACAAAATTTCACTTCTTACTTTCGAATTCAATGTGTATATTAGTGATAATTATTTATTAGCATAAGAGTTTTATTATTGTCTAAGAATTAAAAAAAAAATTAACTCTAACAAATAATTTGTAAAAGTTATAAAAAAGTTAGACGACTTATTAAATTACTTAAAAGTTAAGCAGTTTCAGAAGATTCTAAAAACTTAGATGACTTACTAAATTACTAAATAATTAAGCATCTTCAGAAAATTCTAAAAATTTAGATGACTTAATAAATTACTTAAAAATTAAGCAGTTTCAGCCATAATACTCTTTCAATACTCAAGGTCTCGGATTACTTCACTAAACTTGCATATCCAGAAAAATCCTGGGTCAGACAAAGGTACAACAATACGCTGTAAAGTAATAGGTCTTAAAGTATCTTCAACCGACTTCAGAGCACTAATCACTTCGCGTTCTTCGAATTCGATATTCCATCGAAAGAAAGTCCACCAAGAATTCTCTGCCGTGCCCTCGTCGTTCAGCAATTCGTGCAGTTTTGGTAGAAATAAGTCGTCCGGTGGATCACCAAGTACACCGTGAACAATTTTATAAACGTTTAATTTTCGCTCCTTCGACAACAAAGCCACATTTGTAAAATGGTTGGAAATAGATATCTTCTGGTGAGGTATCATCATTCCAATAGTCACAGTTTCGCCATCACTTTCATCACTTCGACAACGATAAATATAACATGGTAAACTATCCATGCTCATAAAAATACAGAACGCCTTTTATCTAGTTTTTCTTCAAAATTGTCGTGGTTGCACACACGTCATTTTCATTTACTGTGGGTTATGGTATTGAACAATCTGAAAGTGAATCTAGCTACATTTTATTCCGTCAATTGTATAACATTTAAGTTTTAAGAAAGTTACGAAAATTGTATAATATTAAAATTATTATGCAATCGTACTCCATTAATTTTCCCAATATTCCTCTTCACCTTCATCAATATTCATCTCCTCTTCAACCATCAGCTCACTGTCATCATCGTTACACTCCACTTCGTTACACTCCACTTCGTTACACTCCACATCGTTACACTCCTTGCTTACTTCAATCTTCTTTACGAGTTGTAACACTCCTTTTATAACACCTTCCACCATTGCTCCCATCATGTCGTGTAAACTCTGTTGCTCTTCTTGACTTTCTTCTTCATCATTAGCATCATCCTCTACGTCGTATTCGTTTTCGTCCTCAGTGATGTCCTCACACTCTTCTGGCTCTTGAATAACTTTAGAATCTTCTTCGTCATCGTAGTCCTCCCCACTCTCTCCTTCGCTTATAATCTCGAGCTTGTTTCCTAGGTCATATATTAGTTCTTCGCTATCGTCGTAATCGAGCCTCTCTTCGTTCTCCTTCTCGGTTATCCCCATTATCGATGGTATACCTTCTGTTCCCGGATTAACTTCGTGTGCAAGCTGCCTGACATCTTCCGCGGCTACTCCTACCTCGTCATCTTCGTTTTCTTCTGCGCTGCTGTAATCAACTAATGGTTCTTCATTGTTGTCATCAACCGCTTCTTTACCATTGGCGCTAGAATTGTCAGAAGAATATTGTAGATCTAGGTTCTCACAAATATAAGCGGGTTCACATCCAACTTTCTTGTCCCTATTCCCAAAACTCGTATAGAAACCTTCTTCGCTTTCATCCCCGCTGCTTATCTCTATTAAGATCGGCGAATTCTTCTGAGGAAGGACTTCCTCTGTGTCCAGCTGTCCTTCATTGTCAGATATATACTCGCGCTCTTGGGTTTCTTGAATCGAATGACTGAAGACGCTCCCCTCCACTTCATTGGTTCTCTTCCGAACGGCCGACACAATATCAATGAATAACGGATCATTTGTATCCAGGTTATCAAACACTCTTTTGAATGTCTGATCGAGCGCAACTCGGTCTTCTGTCCGTGGCTTTTCCTTGATACTAGGAGATGACCTATTCCCAATAGACGAGTTAGTAGCCTTTAAATTGGGCAGCTTTTCCCCGTACTTCGTTAGCACTTGTTCCTGGACCATATTTGGCAAATTATTCCATTGATCTCTCCAATAACCCCCGTCTTGGTTGTACTCCCAACATAGCTCCTCTCCGGGAAGTATGGGACGTATCGCTAGAAAAAACAGCTGCTCTACTCCGTTCACATCATCAAAACGTATCTCTAAATTTGGAGGCAATATTCCAAGAGGATCGTTTGCAAGCGCAAGGAAGAAGTATGGAGAATCTGTTTGGTAGTCATAAGTGTCAACATACGACTTCGTTCCTGTGCATCGAATAATGAAGGTACAGTTTCTCAGTTTCACGGAATGTAACTTTTTCCCCGAAACTATTTCCACGATTTTTCCAACTGGGATATGATCAGCGGTATACACTCCCCTGTCGCCTTTTACACCTAACCTTCGTGCAAGTGAAGATTCTGCTATAAAAAGATTGTAAAATTGCTTCGGTACAATCTCGAAATTTAAATACTTCAGGTCGATTCCGGGATATTTCAAAACGTCTTCCAGCTTCATCGCCCCAAAGGTCAAGGGTAGCTTAATGTATTCGTTGCTTTTGTCATTATCCGTTGTACTATGAATTGATTGAGTACTTTCCATTTCTTCATCACTATCTGAATTAGTTGCCGTTTTAGCGCGTTTGGGCTGTGAACCACCATAATTCCGCGAGCTATGTCGCTTACGCTTGGTCGTTGTCTCAACAAAAAAACTTGGTGCAGGAGCGTAGTCGATAATCCTACCTCGTTCTCTTAAAGAAGGTGGCTCGTAGGCAATAGCAAGAGCGTCATCTTTTCGTGAAATAGCTGTAACATTTCATTAGTTAAAGTCTTAAGTTAAAAATTGGTACTCACATTTTTCAGCGCAGTTTCTCTTAAAAAACATCCTTACGCGCTGCACGAAATTGATTCGCTTAGTATTGATAGCCGAATACAAAGATAAGCACTCATTCCATGCAATTTTATCTAATTTATAAAGTGAAAAAAATAAATCTTAATTGTTAATGACTTACCGTTACTAAAGCGTTTCTTCTCCTCAGTTTTATGCTCCTTGAGCGCGTTGTATAGTTCAAACCAACTTTGATAAGCCAATTTAACACTTTCGTTGACAAAGTCACTCTCTGACTTTGTAGATAGGAAAATATACGCCTCAGCAAAGGGCTTAATTTCCCTAGAATAATCTTGAATTGTACGGCAATTCATTGCAACTAATTGTTGACAGATTCTCTTTGAGATTCCATTATAAATATGTTCCGTCTTTTGTTCCAATCTCACCAAAGCACTGATGCATTCTAAAATATCGACACTTAGATTTTGGCCACCTTTATTAAAATTTACAAAATTAAATTATAACTCTTGACCAAACGTTTACAATTTACCTATGAAGTTCTCTCTGTTAATTGTTGCAGCCATCTCTTTGTCTACCTGGGTAACATACTCCTCATTCATTTCCCCAATAATGAGGTCTGTAGATTCCATTATGCTCGATGTTCTTAATGCGCGAATATGAAATTTGAAAACGACACTTAATTAGTAGCGAACATGTTCGTATATTTTGAAAATTTACTAATGTATTATATTTTGTAAAAATTCCTTGTATTTTGGTGTTGGTGTGTGCCAACGGTATCGAACAGGCGTTTTGCCAAATTGCAAAATTTAACTTTTTGTTCGCCTGTATGTGCGGTGGGTGACAGTTTTCAAACATGACTATTCATTTACTACGGCACAGTATCGGGTAAAAATAGTCAAAAACATTACTTTAGTTTGACCAGCTTGTCCGCGGCGCGCGGCCCGCCTATGGCGGTCCTTGGCCGTCGGTCAATCTTCTCACTCACTTGCCTACGCAAGGAGTAAACTCCAGTTTGTATATTTGTACTACTTTAATAGGCAAGAGTTGATATTGGAATTTGATGAAATAGTTAATTAATTCGCCACATTTTTAAATTAAAAGCTCAGGGTATACTACATTGTTTATATATGGCACATCAGGTTCAAATGGGAAACTATTTGGGTCAACGATATACGCTAAATCGTTAAAGTGCCGAACCCTTGTTGCAGAGACATACGTATGACCATGTGTGAATGGACTTACTCGGAAGTCGCACAATACTTTAGAGAGCTCTTGTCCTTGGGATTTGTTTATGGATATGCAGTATGCAAGTCTTAATGGGAATTGTTTCCTACTCAGTTGGTATGATTGTCCAAACGGTAATCGAAATTTGAAATGTATTCTGGGTATCAAATGAATGGAAGGCACCTGGTTGAGTGTTTGCACCTTGATTACAAATCTGCTGATGTGAAGAATGATTACTCGAGTATTGTTTGTCAGACCTGCTCTCTTGTTCAAGTTGCGAAGAACTATGCAAATGTCGTTGACCTTAAGATTGAGCTTATGCGGAGGATTGCCTGAATGATCAAAAGTATTAAGCACTTCTTCCGAGAGCATGGAACGCAATGTATTATGGGGATCGTCCACTTCACACAACTTATCCACTGAATATAGAGAATGTAGTGGGGAGGGATTCATCGCTTGTATTTTGGAATTCCATTCGTCTACCAATTTATTAGTTGCGGCAAGAATAGCTCTACTCTGCATCAATATTGGATCATGTCCATTAGGGTATATAAAGTTGATAGCTTCTTCTTCGGATTGGTAACATTTCACGTAGTGCATGGGCAGAATCTGGGCACCGGTTCCATCGAATTCATCATCAACAGACTGTGGGTGAGTTCCATTTCCAATATAATCAAGAGTGCGTGCAAAATTCTTTTGGTTTTCTAGATCACGTTGCTCCTCCTCACTCATTTGATTTATTTGTGCATATAGTCCCACAAGTCGCATATTCAAATTCAATCGCATTACACGAAATAAGTTCCACAATGGAGAGCTCTTTATAGATGCATTCACAATTGCAGCACGGTCTCCACCCTCAACCACCGGTGGGAGTTGACGAAAATCTCCTAAACAGACTACAACCTTATTTTGGAACTGTTTCATTTCCTTGTATATCCCCTCAAAAACTTCTCTGTCCAATGAAGGGAACTCGTCAAACACAAATAATGTAGTTGCACGAAGTAGTTCAAGTCGCTGAGGATGATTTGACAACAAACATTCTGTCGGTAAATTGGAGTCCTTGTCCTGTTCCTCCACTACAGGGAACTTGAATAAGCTATGCGTGGTCTCAAAATCTCTATACAGTGTGGCTGCAAGGGCTGTACTGGCCGATCCTAGCGCAATCTTACCCTGCCCTCGTGTATAAGCCATTATCTTTTTTGCCAAAGTAGTTTTTCCTATCATATATATGTAATAATAAATTAGTTTCAAAAGTACAAAAACAAACCTGTTCCACCTTTTCCATCCACGAAGATAAACACTCGAGTCTCTTCTTGAACATGTTCGGCAATGATATTAAATATTTCCTGCTGATGCTCGTTATTAGGAGTGACGGAATTCAACTCAGTCCATTCACGCATTTCTGATGTAGAGTCGTGATTTAGCCGGTATCGCTCTAACTCGGTCCTAATTTGTGCGGGTTCAGGTAGACCATACATCGACATAGTTTTGCACTGGTCTTGTAATTTTTCAGAGAGCAAAGTAAGAAATTCTTGATACGCAAGCTCCAATTGGTTACCATTATTTGCTAATAAGTCTTCAAGTAGAGAGTGTTTGATTTCTGGGTCTTTAAGTGCATTAATTGTAGGATATCCCTAAACACTATTACCGTTATTACTTTACCAAATATGGGTTGTCATAAGCTTACCTGCATTGTAAGTGTGAAGAATAAACCACGTTTTTCTCTTGGTGTTGAGATATGCATAACATCACGAAATGATAGAAGAACTTCGTTTTGACTTTTCACCAATCCAATTGCAATCGCAGCTTCTTGAAATGTTCTATGAGTCACTCCGTCAACAGTTCTCAAGTCTACAAAGGAAACACATGCGCAATGGAGTAACAGCAGTCGAAGGTACCAAATCTCTCCGGCTGTTAAATATAGCATTTCCATACGAGTTATACTTCGCTTAGATGGATCACGCTTCCAAATAAAAATTGGTTTTGTGATGTTTTGTATAACGATACGAAAGCATATAGTCGATACATCTAGATTTTCATTCCGATGGCGCGCTCCTTGACTGTAGCCCCATTTATATTCATTGAAGAATTCGGTGAATTTCAAATGTTGTAGCGTGTTGGGCCTGTTGAAATATATGAGTAAATCACAACACTTGTTCTGTAAGAGCAGCTCTTCAACGTCGCGCGGTAACTTCGCTTTAATAACATTTACCGATGGATCTGGTGATGGATAAGTTTGGTAACCAAGCGTGCGCCACATTGCATCAACTGATGTAGAACTTAAAAATTATCACTTGTGATACCTATTTTAATTTTACCTGAACAGAGGTAGCGACCTCGAATGTATAATGTTAATTCATCTTTATCCGAGACGTCATCTGCATTAGTCAATCGCAGACTTGCTTTTGTAGCTCCTTTGAATAGATACTTGTACAGATATATTACCTTAAATGTTTGCAAGATAATGTCGTTCAACAATCAAATTTACTTTCTATTACTTACTGTATATACACTTCCAGAGTATTCCGCACAAGCGTGACCTGAAATATAATATAGAATGATTTTATTTGCTATAGAAATTCTTACCATCCCAATCAATAACAATCTCTCTGACATTTGGTACTATTCTTAAGTCCTCTTGTTTTCGTCTACGATAAATTGGGAAACCTTTCTCGTCGAATGATGTTGTAGGTACACAAACCAAACTGTCGTATCCACGTTTACATTTTCCATCTTGAGAAAGACATCCGCCTTGAGTTACGCAATAGCATTTATGAGTCATGGACGTAGATACATGGTGAACGTAAAGAT
>Ga0207958_1000570_pt1 | contig 10998 bp, 8 predicted proteins | sample CryBogCBH27Jul07_FD_184606 | JGI IMG/M metagenome (GOLD analysis project Ga0207958, IMG submission 184606) | Freshwater microbial communities from Crystal Bog, Wisconsin, USA - CBH27Jul07 (SPAdes) (version 2) | ecosystem: Environmental > Aquatic > Freshwater > Lake | place: Crystal Bog... | reverse complement strand
CACATGAAGCGTGTTCCAGTCGCTGCGAACGTCGAGCCGGATTGGCTGGCTCGCGGTACCCCGGGCTTCTCGGGTGCTGATCTTGCAAATCTGGTCAATGAAGCAGCCCTCTTCGCTGCCCGCCAGAACAAGAAAGAAGTTGAAATGGAGGACTTCGAAAAGGCCAAGGACAAGATCCTCATGGGTGCTGAACGGAAGTCTGCGGTGATGAGCGAGGACGAAAAGTTGGTCACGGCCTACCATGAAGCCGGTCATGCCATCGTCGGACGCCTGGTCCCAGAACATGATCCGGTCTATAAGGTCAGCATCATTCCGAGAGGACGCGCCCTGGGGATCACCATGTTCCTGCCGGAACGGGATCAGTACAGCGCGAGCAAGCAGAAGCTTGAGAGCCAGATCTCAAGCCTCTACGGCGGCCGTCTCGCTGAAGAAATCATCTTCGGTGTAGAAAAAGTGACGACCGGAGCCTCCAATGACATTGAGCGTGCAACTGCGATGGCCCGCAACATGGTCACCCGCTGGGGTCTTTCTGAACGGCTTGGACCTCTGGCGTACGGCGAGGAACAAGGCGAAGTGTTCCTGGGCCGCTCCGTCACGCAGACCCAGTCCATCTCTGAGGAAACCCAGCATCTCATCGATGAGGAAATCCGCTCGGTGATTGACCGGAACTATGACCGGGCTGAGCGCCTCCTGAGGGAAAATCTGGACAAGATGCACCTCATGGCGGAAGCCCTCATGAAGTACGAAACCATTGATCGATTCCAGATCGATGACATCATGGCCGGTCGCGTTCCTGCGCCGCCCCGGGATTGGGTCAGCCCTCCCAGCGCAGGTGCGGATAGCAGCACCGGCGGAAGCCCTGCCAGCGACAGCGTAGGGGTGGGCCCGATCGGTACGGCAGCGCCTTCCGTCTGACATCTGACGGTGACCTGAAAGAAGCCGGACACGCCGAAAGGCTGTCCGGCTTCTTTTTGCTCGAATAAAAATTTGTCCGTCCCTTTTCCGTTAAAATCGGGGCTTAACCTCGTTATTCCGCTCGCCTTCGATTCAACAGCAAAAAATTCATGAAGATCCTATCCGCCGCCATTCTCGTCCTGATCCTGGTCAGCTTGGGTTACCTCATGTTCGGTAAGCAGGGTATTCCCGATGGTGTGACCGCCGTCACCCCCTTCGACTTGAAGCGCTTCGAAGGCACCTGGTATGAAATTGCTCGTCTGGACCATGGTTTTGAAAAAAACATGAGCCATGTGTCATTCACCTACACCCTCAAGGATGGGGGTGATTTCAAGGTGGAGAACAAATCGCTTGACGGCAAAAGCGGCCACTGGCAAGTATCTGAAGGTAAAGGGACTTTGATTGGCGACCCGAATGTCGGCCGCCTGAAGATTTCTTATTTCGGTCCGTTTTACGGCAGCTTCAACATCATAGCCCTGGATGACAAAAACTATTCATGGGCGATGGTCACGGGACCCAGTACACGCTATCTCTGGATTCTTTCGCGGAAAAAAACTCTGGAGGATCCGATCATTCAGGATCTGATCCGGAAAGCCATCGGCATGGGATTCAAATTAGACAAAATGGTCCACGTCGATCAAAAGGATGAGACCGCCGTTGAGGGGGTTATTCCCCCCAAAACTAAAACACCGGAATAACCCTTGATCAGATTGTCATCCCACGTTCATCTCAGTATGGGATGATGGTTCTGATTTGGGGTCAGAATATGGGTTTAGATGGAAATCGCGATAGACGCTGTTTCCTTTCCTGTGTTAGCTTTCAATCATGAATTGAAGGGCCAACAGGCGCACAGATTATCCCCGTGCCAGTGGACGAACTTCGGTCACCCAACCAAAGAACGGTCATTCCAGTTTGCCCCCCCGCCACCTTTAACATCAGAGGACGATCATCATGGCAACGACTGCAACTGCAGGACAGACAGAAAGCGATCCGCTTCGCTCCATCTCGGACGCCATGCGCGAAGCCATCAACAATGCATCTGAGGATGCGAGCAAAGCCAGCGAAAAAATTCGCGAGGCAGGAACGGGCATGGGGCAATCCATCTCTCGTTTCACCTATACCAGTTCTTACATGCTCTCCTATGGCGTGGTCTATGCGACGGTCTTCGTCGCCAAGTCGATCCCGCAGGAAAATCCCATCGTTGAAGGACTCATCGATGGCGGCAGAGCGGCAATCGAAGCGCTGAACGAAGCCAAGTCCAAGCCCACCAGCTAAGGACCGCCTCAGAACGCGTGCCAGTCAAAGTCCGCCGCAGCCACCATGGGCCGGACAGTGCGGCGGGCATGATTGTGCCTGAAAAAAATACGGCCCAAGCAACGAGCAGACAACCCTATGGAATCTCCTTCCAGTGACACTGGCGTAACGACACCCGCGCAGCCCAGTATTCAATTCCCCCGTGCTGGCACGCTTCGCATCCTTAACGCCCATCTGTTTCACCACACCGACGCACCGGCGTTTGCGACGTTCGTCCGCCGCGTTTTCAAAAGCCCTGGCATCCAGGGGTTGAGCATACCCAAACCGGGACAGCCCTTCGCGGAGCTTCATTTTGATAGTAGCCGCTTCTCGCCCAAGGAGATCCTTGCCCAGCTTACCGCTTCGATGGATGCGGATTTTCCGCCGAACAGCGACTCGGGCACCTACGACACCCAGATCTCGCCTGTCGCGATAGCACGAAACCGCACGGGTGCGGTGGCCTACTACCGCTATCAGAATCTGGTCACCGGTTGGGAGTTACTCTCCGAATCCACGGGCATGATTCGCCTCAAGAACCCGGCTCTCTATCGGAAGGCCTCCTTGTGCGAGGCCATCGAGCGCGAACTGATGAGCGTGCTCGGCGTTGATCGTTTTAAAACGCATAGCCTTCGCTGCACGGTTCAGGTCCATTTCGATCCTCGCCGACTCTCAGGCGCCAACATTCTTGAAATCGTCGATTCTGCCCTAGCGTCAGCAGAGCATCAGGAAGTGCTCGACAAGCTGGATCTCGATCTTGCCATTTGCTCAGCATCACTCCCCATCGCTGCTGCGGCTCAGTTGGCCTTCCCGCCCCTAATGCCGGTGGCTGCCGCCGTCTTTGCTTACACGGCGATCCCGAGCATTAAGGGAGCCTATGACGTCGTCTTCAAAGAGCGCAGGCTGGGGGTCGATGTTCTGGACTCACTCGTCGTTCTCGGCTGCCTTGGTACCCTTCAAATCTTCCCCGGTGCGGTCATGGCCTGGTGCCTTTCACTGGGTCGACTGCTGGTCAAGAAGACTGAGGACAACTCCAAGAAAATGCTCCTCAATGCCTTCGGCAAGCAGCCACGGTTTGTCTGGCTCATGAAGGACGGTGTAGAAATCGAAGTCCCGCTTGAGAAGATCGCTCAGGGTGACATCGTTGCCGTTCATACCGGCGATGCCGTCCCCGTGGATGGGCATATCATCGAAGGCATGGCCATGATCGACCAGCACGCCCTGACGGGTGAGTCGACTCCGGCTGAGAAAGGCGTCGGTGACCGTGTTTATGCCTCAACGATCCTGGTGGCAGGCAAAATTTATGTCTCCGTCGAACAGGCCGGCACCGAAACCGCCACGGCCAAGATCAGCCAGATCCTCAATGATACGGCCGGCTACAAACTGACTTCCCAAAACAAGGGTGAGCGTCTGGCCGATCAGGCCGTTCTTCCCACCATGGTGATGAGTGGGATCGCCTTCTCCACGCTGGGACCCTTTGCAGGGGTCGCTGTTCTCAACAGTGATCTTGGGACCGGCATTCGCATGGCTGCGCCCCTTGCGATGCTTTCTTCTCTGTCCCTGTGCGCGCAGAAAGGGATCCTGGTCAAGGATGGCCGCGCACTGGAACTGATGAATGAAATTGATACCGTCCTTTTCGACAAGACGGGCACTCTGACCCGCGAACGTCCAGAAGTCGGTGATATTGTGACGGCCCATGGCCACCCACCGGAAGAGGTTCTCCTTTTTGCTGCCGCAGCTGAAAGGAAATTCCATCACCCCATCGCCTTGGCCATTCTGCATAAGGCGGAAGAGCTCGGCCTCGAATTGCCCCCGACCGATGAAACGGAATACAAGGTGGGTTACGGCATCAGCGTGGGCGTCAATGGGCACCTGATTCGTGTCGGCAGTCGTCGCTTCATGGAGATGGAAGGCATCGCTATTCCCGATACGATCGAGAAAAAGCTCGAAGCTGTCCATGAGGATGGAGACACCATGGTGATGGTTGCAATTGATGATCACCTCGGAGGTGCACTGGAACTTCGTGCCGCCCTCCGTCCTGAAGTGAAGGACATCATCAAGGGACTTCGCCAGCGCGGCATCAAGCATCTCGCCATCATTTCTGGTGACCATGAAGCACCGACCAAGAAACTGGCCGAAGAACTTGGCATGGACCGTTATTTTGCTCAGGTCCTGCCGGCTGACAAGGCCGACTACGTCGAGAAGCTTCAGGCAGAAGGCCGGAAGGTGTGTTTCGTGGGCGACGGGATCAACGACTCCATCGCCCTGAAAAAGGCCAATGTCTCAATTTCACTGCGGGGTGCCACCACCATCGCCACCGATACCGCGCATATTGTCTTCCTCGAGCAGGGCCTCGGAAAGCTGTGCGAACTCCGGGATATCGCCCGAAGTCTCGACCATAACATCAGAAGAAGCTGGGGCATGATCCTGGTGCCCAACGCAGCCTGTGTCATTGGCGTCTTCACGATGGGCCTGGGTGTCGGCTTCTCCGTACTGACCAACAATGTTGCTGCCATCGGAGCCCTGATCAATGGGGTTCTGCCGATGCGTGAGGTGGCAAAGCTGGAAGCCGAGCGCCGCCACATGCTGGAAATGGAATTGGCCGCTCATGATCATGACCCGGAACCTGAGACGGATCTTGAAGCAATGAAAGTCGTTCCGGCATCCGCTGAAATTGCTGACGCTTCAGCAGAGCCCCCAACGGCCCGTTCGCCAAGAAAAATCAACACCCGTAAAACAGCCTCACGCGCGTCAAAAAAAGCGGTGGGTCAGGCTTGATCTCTGCGAAGAGCTCCCTAAGGTAAATATCCTCCCCCCATTCATCGAGAGGACGAGAACATGGCCGAGAAAGTGACCCCCGAGACGTCTCCAAAGACACCCGCCAAGAAGCCACGGGAGCGCCTTCTGAAGGCTCGCCCGCGCGCCAGCGATTCCGCGCCTGCACCAGAAAAAGCTGAGGCGGTCGCTGCACCCGCCAAGGCGCCAGAGAAGAAGATCGATGCGGAGGGACCCCGCTTTCAGTTCTTTCTGATCGATAGCGGCTGGGATGGCGGTGCGGCCACTGTGATCCGCCAAAACCTTCGGATGGTAACCCAACTGCAGAATCACGATCCCTTCTATGTCCTGACCCGGAGTCAGTCGAGCGAAATTCTGAAACGCCACCCCCATCTGATCGGCAAAGACCCGATTCTTCTGGCTCGAGACATCCATGGGGCCCGATACAGTGGCCGCAAGCAGTATCATGGCTTTCATCTCAATCTCGGCATTATCCAGAAACCCGAAGATGCGCTGGAAGTTCTGCAGAATTTCCTCAACTTCCTTGCTGTCCATCGGAAGAATGCCAACATTGATCACGTGATCAAGCAGAAGCTTCATCGTGATGGCCTTCAGGGAGCTGTTGAAGTCCTGCGTGGCGGTAGCGAGGCACTGGTCTAGTACCTTCGCCTTCATCTGCCTTCAAAATCCGGAGAGCCACCCTCATGAATCAAGTATCGGAAGCCATTACCAGCATTTTCGGCATCGTTTTGATTGCCGCGATCGGTTATGAACTCAGACGTCGCAGAAAAAAGCTACGCGAACTCTATAACGTTCTCGATCATGAGGATCTGGCTGTGGTGGCCGATCTCGACGAGATGCTCAAAAAGGGTGAACTCAAGTCGTATGTTCCTGATTTCGAATTTCATGAAACGACACGATGAGCACACACATTCAGGTCGGATCAACCACGATTGAGTTTCTGGACCCAGCCCTTTTTGGCGCCTCATCCAGCTCGAAAGGCCGTCTCCTTGTTCAACGGGCCCTGAGTCTTCCCGAGGTTGTCAGTGTTGCAGTCTTGCCCGAAAAGCAGAGTGCAAAAGTGGGCTTTGACTGCGAACCTGAGAGTCGCAAAGGGTTTCTCGAACGTTTCCTGTCGGCCATTGAAGGTCAATCAGCGCAGCAATCGGTCCCTGATATCGATTGGGAATGGGCACAACCGAATGCTTACTGGATCCGGCAGGAAGGCCAAATCCAACGATTGGACTTCACTTACCCTTCCGAAGGTGAGCTTCGTTTCCATCACCCCGCCCTCGCCTCTGCAACCTCTGCACTTGCATTGAGAATTCGGGCAAAACTCGGGGAAAGATCCGGAATCCGTGCCCTTCAGCATCATCCGGAGACCTCAGCGCTACTGGTCTGCTTCAACCCGCGACGGATCAAACCTGAACGAATTGAGACCGAAATCCTGACCGTCCTGGTGGAAGCCACACCGATCGCAACCATTGCTGACCCTGCAGCGGTTCCAATGACGGTATCGACAACCACCGTGGGTCTCAGTACGGTCGGTGAACTCCTTCTTCCCGTGGTCACCCCGGTGGCGGCCGGTGTCCTCATCGCAACCAACTTTCACATCGTCAAGGATGCGGCATCTCAGCTGACCCGAGGCAAAGTTGGGGTCCCCCTGTTTCATACAGCCCTTTTGACCTGTTCGATCGTGACGGGACAAGTGCTGGCCTTCGCCCTGACTGACTGGTCGCTGCGTTACTGGCAACGACGTTGGCGAAATCAGCTGGCACTTGAGACGGAAGAGACGCTTCAGGAGACCCTTCCTTCTCTGATGCAAATCCGGAACATCGGTGAAAACGGCGTCGAACGTTTGACCAGTCCGGATGCCATCCGCCCAGGAGATCGACTTCGGGTTCTGCCCGGTGAAATCATTCCCGCGGATGGGGAAGTCATACTCGGGACCGCACTGGTCGACGAGTCCCTGATCACCGGTGCGCCCCAGCCCGTCAGAAAATTTGCTCCCGCAGAGGTCTTCGCGGGGAGTCGGATACTCACAGGACCCATCGAGTTTCGGGTGAGGCGAGCCGGCATGGAAACCCGCGCTGCAAGAATCGCAGAAGAGATCGCACGGACGGCGACCCTCATCCCAATGGAAAGATCACTCACGGAAAAAGCCGAGGCTCTCGGGGACAAAACCGCATTACCGACTCTGGCGACCGCAGGGATCGGCTGGATGGCCGGAAGCCTGATTACCGTCGGTGCCATCCTGCATCAGGATTGGGTTAGTGGCCCCTATCTGGCCATCCCTCTGGTGACCCTCCAACACATGCGTGAAGCCTTGGCCCTCGGGGCGGTCACTCAGCACCCCAGTGCCCTGCTTCGCCTTTCAGAGGCTCAGTTCCTGGTACTGGATGGCGATGACTCACGACTCTTCGCCCCGGGCGTCATCCTGAAGGAAATCCGCTCCAGCTTGAAGCACCACGATGCGCTCCTTCAAACCGTAGCCGGAGCCGCTCTCTTCCTGGGTGATGATCGGACCCATGCGCTACAAAGAGCTTCTGCTGAGCGGGGTCTGGCCGTAAGGCAACCTGATCTGGTTCGCCTTGAACCCACGCTGATTGAAATCGAACAGGGTCATCATCGCGTGGTTTTGAAGGCCCTCCAAACGGATCCTCTGAGCCCCATCCAGGTCGAGATCGATGGTCAGGCGATTGCAGAGTTCCACTTCGGAGAAAGTCCCGTTCCTGCGGCTCGGGAGACGGTATCAGCACTCAAGGCTCAGGGATTTGACGTTTTCCTGATGTCATCCGGCAAGGATGCCGTGGTCGAAAAGAAGGCCGCCCAACTCGGCATTACTCTTTTCGGAGGCGAACTGGATGTTGAAGCCCAACAACGCTTCCTCGAGGGTCTGAAGAGCCGAGGTGTCAAAAGCCTTCTGGCCTGCGGTGCCTCAACCTCCAACTCTCTGGCCCGTCACGCCCATGTGACGGTTGCGCTGGAAACTCTGGACCATGCGCCAGTGCCTGCAGATATTGTCCTTCAGGGTGGACGATACGCAGCACTGGGGGACCTCGTTGAACTCTCGCGTCGCTACGTCCCTGATATCGAAAAGAGCACCCGGGAAGCACTGGTTCCCAATCTCCTCTGTGTTGCCGGGGCTTTCGGCGGGCTCCTCAACGGCATCACCTCAGGCATCATCGCGAACATCGCCGTTGCCAATGTCGATCGGGGCCTTCAAAAGAAGCTGACGCGCGGACGTCGCCGACCCCGCCTGATCCACACCGTTCAGTAAACACTGGAACCCCGATCGGAATACGAAAGACATGACCAAGCCCACCACACGCAAGCCCCTGGGGCAACTCAAACGGAATGCCTCAGATGCCAGCGCGGAGAGGAATGACGGAGATCCCGTGGAGCGCTCTCAGGAAGACGCGCTGGATTCCGAAAGGTTGGAGCAACAGCTGGCGGTGATGCAGATCGATCAGGAAACCGCAGACCGGATCCGAAAGCTTCCGAAAGATGTCGGTTGGCTCCTGATCACCGCAGGCCTCTTGGGACTGGCTTTGCCCGGTGTGATCGGAACGCCGCTCCTCGTCCTGGGCAGCCTGATGGTGTGGCCTTCAAGCCAGAAAAAGGCCGCGCAATGGCTCTCTGGTCAGTCACCCAAGGTCTTTCAAGGCAGCATGAGGCAGATCAACCGCTTCCTTGACGATCTCGAACGAAGATATCCCACCGAACGCTAAGTCCCTGCTTCGCGCTAGGCCCCTTTTTTTACCCGCCACCCCGCAAGGGTGAGTTGCGCTAGCCCGGCCCACAACAGAAAAGGAACCAACCAAAAGGTCTCCTGATACAAGGTGGGCTCCGGGTGTTTTCGATAGGGAATCTCATAGATTCCGGTCCACGCCTCATGCAGGGGTGACTCGGACATGACCTGCCCCGAGGCAAGACCCACGGTGGAAATACCCGTATTGGTCGTCCGCAGCACGGGTCGCCTGACTTCAACAGCCCGCCCCAGCGTCATCATCAAGTGTTGCCGAGGCTCCTCCCAAGTGCCATACCAGGAATCATTGGTCACATTGACCAGATACTGGGCACCAAGATCAGCCCACTTGCGCGTGAAGTCCGGAAAGAGACTCTCATAACAAATCTGAACTCCCATCTGATGCGAATTCCAAGCGATCAGCTGGGTAGGTCCTGCACCGCGGGCAAACTGCCCGATCGGAGGCAGCCATTCTCTGATACTGGGAAACCACTCCTCCCCGGGAAGGTATTCCCCGAAGGCCAGCAAAATGGTTTTGCTGTAATGCGGTGATACGAGCTTTCCTTCCCGGTCCAACAGAAAAAGAGAGTTCGTCAGCTTTCCAGAGTCAAAATCAAACCCATAAGCACCGGTCGCCAAGGCCAGATGGTGAGACTTCAGAAAGGATTCGAGCCTTTCTCGCCGCGGACTGGTCTTGATGTCCTTGCCGAGGAAATCGGGAAAGGCGGTTTCTGGCCAGATGGCAAAGTCGATGGAACGGCCATCCTCGGCAGCCAATCCCTTTTCGGTCAGATCCATGTAGGTCTTCAGGATTCCATCCTGATAGCCATTCCCGAGTTCCGCGGCCATCTTTTCCGAGTTCCCGATGTTGCCCTGGACCATCAGGACGCGAAGAAGACTGTCAGGCGCGGGAATACTTGCAGCCAACCAGAGCCCCGTGCTGTTGAACCCCAGAAAAAGAGCCAGTCCCGCCACCAGGATTCGGCGGCCCTTGGGCTTTCTGCGCGCGTCCCAATAAGCCCAGCTCATGAGTCCAGCCAGAAGGGTCAGTGCACTCAACCCCGAGAATCCAATGATTTCGGCACAATGGAAAATCGGGACCTTCGAGGCAAACCATGCATAACCAAAGTTCCAGTCGAATAAGGTCGGCACGGTAGCCTGAGACAAAATGGTCACCAACGCCATGATCCAGCGGGAATGCCAGCTGGTCCTTGCGATGCGGGAGCTCAGGAAGAACCAGACGGCCCCTGCGACCGGCACAAAAAGATGCGCCAGGATGGCAAACAACCCCATCCCGATCACGGAGACCCACCAATCCAGATGCGCGAATTCGTGAAGGGTAAATGTGACCCAATTAAATCCGATCAGGGTAAAGATAAAAGCGCAGGCAAAACCACCCAGGAGAACGTCAGTGAGCCGGCTCTGTCGACTCCAGAAAATCCACAAGGGCACAAAACAAAAGAGTGAAGCCCACGGGGGAAATGGGATGTAGCTGGTCCCGATCAAGACCCCTGAAAAGAGGGGAAGCTTCACTCTCAAGACGCTGTCTTTCACCGTTGAGACCCAGGGCATCATAGGCAGCGTTCCAGAATGGTTCTGATTTCGGCATCTTCAAGCCGAACAGGGTTGGTCTGCATGCTGGATCCTCGTGAATGAGCGACGATCCTATCAAAGTCATGTGAACAAACGCCCATGCTTCCCAATCGGGGGAGTTTCATTTCCTGCGTCATCCTGCGTAAAGCGGCAACCAGCTCCACCAGCGCCTCCTTTTCCGGAAGGTTCGGCCGCTGAAGCAGAATACGGGCAGCTGTTGCGTATTTGGCAAGCATCGGATGATGAGGGTCCCCTGCCGCCAAAACCTCCAGATTCACCGCGGTAGCTTCCGCCAACAGGGAGCCGCACACGACGCCGTGACCGATCGGAAAAAAGGACCCGAGAGGCTGGGCCAATCCATGCACCGAGCCCAATCCCGCCTGAGCGAGGCAAATCCCGGAAAGAAGAGCGGCGTAGGCCATCTGACTGCGCCCCTGAGGCTCATTCTCACCGTGATACCAAGACAAGAGACCCTGCGAGACCGCTGCAATGCCACTGAGAGCCAGTGCATCGGTCATAGGATTGGCACGAAGTGAAACATAAGCCTCAAGCAGCTGCGTCAGGGCATCCATGCCATTGGCGGCAACCAATGCCTTGGGGCACCCGGCCAGAAGGTCCGGATCGACCAGAGCGTAGCG
>Ga0207958_1000565_pt1 | contig 11068 bp, 14 predicted proteins | sample CryBogCBH27Jul07_FD_184606 | JGI IMG/M metagenome (GOLD analysis project Ga0207958, IMG submission 184606) | Freshwater microbial communities from Crystal Bog, Wisconsin, USA - CBH27Jul07 (SPAdes) (version 2) | ecosystem: Environmental > Aquatic > Freshwater > Lake | place: Crystal Bog... | reverse complement strand
CAATTGCTTCAATGAGAGCCGCTCCGTGGTGGGGATAAACAACGGTTTCGCCGACCTTAAATGACATTAATTTGGCCTTTCGATAGACGCCAAGGATACCATTAGCCCCATGCCCCTTAAAAATCGTAAAAGCGCCTATTTAGTAGCCCTTTCAGCCTCTTTGACGCTGGTCTTGACAGGTTGTGCAAACGGTTCAAACGCCCCAACCCGCATGATTCGTCAGGTGACCGATGGTGTTGAAGGCGCTTCGGGTTCGATAAACGCGCGCGACATTTTGATCGTGGCGCAACCCGACGGCAGTGGCGTTTTAGTAGGAACAATCATTAACGAGGCTTCATCCGCTGACGCAGTTACCGCGATTAAGGTGAATTCCATTCCTGTAACTTTCGGAAATAAAAACCTTGCGCTCGCACAAAACACACCACTGATTTTTGCTGGTCCTTCTGCGACCAACTCGGGCATCGTCCCCGGACTTAATGCAGCACCAGGAACTCGTATTCCACTCGAAATTGATTTCGCTAACTCCGCGCCAATTCAGCTTTCAGCACTGGTTCGCGAGAAGGCGGATATCTACGCAAACGTTGGTCCCGGCGCGCCGGCAGCTTCGAGCACTCCTGCTCCGTCAGCAACGCCCTCTAAGTAAAAACTAGGCCTCGAACTTATAGCCCAGTCCGCGAACGGTCTGAATCAAGACCGGGTTGGCTGGATCGTCTTCAATCTTTGCGCGCAACCGCTTGATGTGAACATCCAACGTCTTGGTATCGCCGAAGTAATCACTACCCCATACTCGATCAATCAATTGAGTACGAGTCAGAACGCGGCCGGCGTTACGCATTAAGAATTCCAATAGTTCAAACTCCTTGAGCGGCAATTGCACCGTTTCGCTCTTGATGGTGACCAAGTGGCGCTCGACATCCATGCGGACAGGTCCCGCAGCGATAACGCCATCCGCACCCAAATCAGCCTCGTCACCTTGGCGACGTAGCACCGCACGAATACGAGCAACGAGTTCGCGTGATGAATATGGCTTTGTGACGTAATCATCCGCGCCGAGTTCGAGTCCCACCACTTTGTCGACTTCGGTGTCCTTCGCGGTCAACATGATCACCGGCACGTTAGAACGCGTGCGGAGTTGGCGACAGACCTCGGTACCGGGTAGGCCAGGCAACATCAGATCGAGCAACACCAAGTCGGCGCCATGACGGTCATACTCTTCGATAGCGGCGGTACCCGTGTCCGCAATCGATACTTCGAAACCTTCGCGGCCCAGCAAATATGCCAGCGCGTCAGAGAAAGAAGCTTCGTCCTCGACAACAAGGATTTTCGTCATGAATGTGCCTCCACGGCTGTTGTGTTTTCTGCGTTATCAAGATCGGTTGACTCTGGAGTGAAAATTGGAAGCCGGATAGTGAAGGTGCTGCCAGCGCCTTCGACGCTCCACACCGCGATGTCACCACCGTGGTTGGTCACAATGTGTTTCACAATGGAAAGTCCCAGTCCAGTTCCGCCGGTCAAACGACTGCGGGCGGGATCGACGCGGTAGAAGCGTTCGAAGATTCGTTCGAGGTCCTTCTCGGGAATTCCGATGCCCTGATCCGACACAGAAATTTCCAACAATCCATCTTGGGTCTTTAACGCAATCGCCACACGAGTTCCTTCGGGGCTGTAATTAATCGCGTTCTCAATCAGGTTGTGAATAGCCATCGTGATCTGTACTTGATCGCCTTTAACAAGCGCGGTGCTATCGCTCGCAAAAATAATGTCGGTGCGACGCGATTCAGAGGTCAATCGCGATTGATCAATTGCTTCACGAATGGATTCGACAATCGGGAAGGTGCCGGCTCGCTTCAGTGGGTCGTCGTCCTGCAACCGCGAGAGGTTAATAATTTCTTGAACCAAATCCGATAACCGCTTCGCTTCGGTCTGCATCCGGTTAGCAAATCGGGTAATCGCTTCTGGGTCATCGCTCGCACCCAGTACTGCCTCGCTCAGGATAGAAAGCGCGCCGATTGGGGTCTTTAACTCGTGCGAGATGTTGGCGACAAAGTCACGGCGAATTGAATCCAACCGACGCATCTCTGAATCATCGAAAATAAGAATGGCGACCTGGCCGGCGTTGCCCAACGGGAGAACGCGCACGAGCAAGTCATGCGTACCGGCACCGACTGGACCACGCGGCAATTCCAGCGTCGCTTCTTGAGCCAAGCCCGAGCGTCGAACCGCGCGCACCAATCGAATGAGTGATTCGTTTGCAACACGTTCATCGCGAATCAAATTAAATGTTGCGATTCCTTCGGATGAATAATCAACGATGTCGCTGGCGTTAAGCACGATGCTCTCGGCGTCGACCGCGCGAAGGAGATCGATAAATTCAGGGGCAAGCGACGATTGCGGAACGGCAAAAAGCGATGGGGCGGGACGGTTCTCTTCCTCTTTTCGCTTGAGCCATGCCATGGGGTAATCGTAGGAGTGTCCCCCGCAGTCCTCACACCTAAAGCCGCCAATATGCGTGAAAAAGCCAATTCTTTACCGTTTGTTAAAGACCTGTTCACAGATGAAACGGCGGACCCGAACCTTCTCTAATACTCTTACCCCATGCGCGACGCCTTCCACGACGAATTAGACAGTATCGGCACCGGTCTCTTGCAGATGGCTGCCTTGGTGAAAGATGCAATGGCAACCGCAACCACCGCGTTGCTTAACTCAGATTTAGCGCTGGCCGAAAAAGTAATTCAAGAAGATGACGTCATCGACAAGATTCAACATGATTTGGATGCCCGCACCATCAATTTGATGGCGCGCCAACAACCCGTCGCATCCGACCTTCGCACCCTTGTTACTTCGTTGCGCATGAGCGCCGATCTCGAGCGTATGGGCGATTTGGCCCACCACATCGCCAAGCAAGCCCGCATGCGTTATCCAAATTGCGCTGTTCCACCAGAGCTGACCGGCACCATCACCGAGATGGGTCGCGCCGCGAACAGCATCATCGACAAGATTTCTGCCGTGATGGAACACCGCGATGCCGCTCGCGCCCTAGAAATTGAGAGCGACGATGACGAGATGGACAAGCTTCATCGCAAGCTGATCTCTATCTTGCTCGAGGATTCATGGCCACACGGAGTCGAGTCCGCGATCGACATGACTCTGCTCGGCCGTTATTACGAGCGTTGCAGCGACCACGCTGTCTCTATTGCCCGCCGCGTCTACTTCTTGGTGACCGGTGAATATTCACCAGCGCTGTAATTAGATTTACTTCTTACCCTGGTTCGCTACCGCTTCGATAGCCGCCTTCGCCGCATCTGCATCTAGATACTCGCCACCAGCTTTGACTGGCTTGAGCGCGCTATCTAATTCGTAGAGCAAAGGAATACCAGTAGGAATATTGAGTCCAGCGATATCCGCATCCGAAATACCATCCAAGTGCTTGACCAACGCGCGCAATGAATTTCCGTGCGCGGTAACTAATACAACCTTGCCGGCCTTGAGATCAGGAACGATCGCCTCATCCCAGTACGGCAGCATGCGAGTAATAACATCCTTTAAGCACTCGGTCTTCGGCATCGATGCGCCGAGGTCCGCGTACCGCGGATCGCCCGCTTGTGAATATTGATCGTTGTCGTCGATAGGTGGTGGTGGCACGTCGAAGGAACGGCGCCACAGTTGGAACTGCTCTTCGCCGTAAGCCGCCAGCGTCTCTTTTTTATCCTTGCCCTGCAACGCACCGTAGTGACGCTCATTCAAGCGCCACGATCGGCGAACCGGAATCCAATGACGATCGGCCACATCCAGAGCTAATTGCGAGGTGTGAATTGCGCGTCGCAACAAGGATGTATGAACAACATCGGGCAACAGACCGCGCTCTTTCAAGAGCGCGCCGCCGCGCTTTGCTTCTGCCTCGCCGGTTTCAGAGAGACGAACATCTACCCAACCGGTGAAAAGGTTCTTTGCATTCCATTCGCTCTCGCCGTGGCGGAGCAAGATTAGCTTCGAAGTCATGCGCCAATCTTAACCGAGAAAAAGCGCGCTAAATCAGGTGCTCGAACGCCTTGAGATTTGCGAGTGATTCGCCGCGCGATACTCGCCAGGCCCATTCACGGCGAATCGCTGTGGAGAAGCCGAGCTCCAACAATGGATTAAAGGACGAGTCCGAATACTGCAAGACCGCACCCAAGACTCGATCTAACTCTTGTTCGGTGATTGCCGAATACGGCAATCGGCCGACGAGAAATACATCGCCTAATTCGTTGATCGCAAAGGCGACCGAATACATCGATGCGTTCTTCTTCAACAACCATTCGTGCACCGCCTCGGCGTTCTCATCCGGCTTGCGGATAACAAAGGCGTTAATGCTGAGCGAGTGCTCGCCCAAGACCAGCGCCACATGCGTCTGCAATTTCTTTTCACCGGGCAGCGTCAGTAAATAAGTCGCATCCCCTGACTTCTCATAATCAAGATCATGTGATTCGAGAAAATCCTCAATAACGGCTGATTGCAGGCTCATACTGGTTAATAAACCTAGAACCTAAATAACAATGCTGAGCGATTGTTCCGAGCCACGCGACAAGATGGTGTCGTAGACATCCAAGGTGCGACGAGCAGTCGCCTCCCAGCCAAAGTGTGATGCGTGCTCCACCGCGCCCATCGATAACAACAAACGACGATGTGGTTCGGCCAATAAACGCGAGATAACCGCGGACCACGCCTTGGGATCGTGACCGTCGACCAACGAGCCAGAGATTCCGTCCGATACCGCGGTGCGCAATCCACCAACAGCTGTCGCAACAACAGGAGTTCCGCACGCCTGTGCTTCGAGAGCTACAAGACCAAATGATTCTGAATAACTTGGCACACAGACCAAGTCCGATGCTCGGTACCAATCCGCGAGCTCGTCGCGCGACACCGGCGGCATGAAGTGCACGATGTCATGGACGCCCAAGAATTGTGCGAGCGCGGTAAGGCGTTCTGGTTCGGTCGATCCATTTCCGGATGCGCCACCCATGATCACGATCGCTAACTTCGCGCGCAGATGCGGCGAGTGGTGAACCATTTCAGCAGCGGCGCGAATCAATACTTCGGGACCCTTGTGCGGTTGGATTCGACCAACAAAGGTCAGCATCATCGCATCCGGAGCGATGTTCAACTTTTCACGGGCGGCGCTCTTGCCGCTTCCGGGTGTGAAACGTTGTAGGTCGACGCCAGGAGTCACAACAAAAACATTGTCGGGACAGGCGTCGTACAGCGAGACCAGGCTGGCGGCTTCTGCGTCGGTGTTAGCAATCAAGCCCTTGGCGTTACGGACAACTTGTTCTTCACCAATCGCGCGAACCAACGGCTCTGGTTTTTCGCCATCGGCCAACGCAAGGTTTTTTACGCGCGCCATCGTGTGCATGGTGTGGACCAGTGGAATTCCGGTTTGCTCCGAAACCATCCATCCCAATTGGCCGCTAATCCAGTAATGCGAATGGATGATGTCGTAATACTGTGGACCAAATTCCGCGGTCTCGTGCATGAATGACGAGGTCAACGCCGAAATCTGCGACGGCAATTCTTCCTTCGATAAACCTTCGAACGGACCCGCTTCTAAGTGACGGACCGTCACGCCATCGGCAATCCGAACCGACTTCGGAAGGTTGGGTGATGTGGCGCGAGTGAAGATATCTACTTCCACACCGGCCTGCGCCATTTTGATGGCGTTCTCCACGACATACACATTCATGCCGCCAGCATCGCCGGTACCGGCTTGATCCAGCGGTGATGTGTGCACCATCAGCGTCGCGACGCGATGAGCTTGGGAAGTCATAAAAGAAGTCTAAACCTGCCCTGCATTTAGCGATAGTCAAGCATCAAGCGAACTAAAGAATCGCGCTCATTCCGCCCACGATGTCCGAGCCACCATAGACATTGACCTTCTCATCAGGTGTAGTTACGCCCCACGTCGCGGCGATTGCCTGCGCGATGATGCCCAACGCCCGTGGTGATCCATCGGCAATCTTGAACGCCATTGTGCGTCCATCGCGCAACGATGCAACAAGTACGCCTTCCGCACCATCCTTCATATACATGCCATCGACGCCCTGCATCATGCGGGTCGCCAAACGATCCTCGCCCGCGACCATCTCTGGATATTGACGGCACGCGTTCATCACTTGTTGGTGAATCGGATCATCTGAAATCGTGATGGTGCGAATCGCGTGCGCGAGTGACTTAGTAGAAATTGCAAAGAGTGGAGCGCCACAACCATCGAAGGTCTCGTTTGCAACGCCCTCGCCCGCGATCGTTTCAATCTCGCGCTTGATCGCGATTTGAAGCGGGTGATCAAAGTTCAGATACGTGGTCTTGTCCCAGCCATTTATTTCGCAGGTCGCGAGCATGCCCGCGTGCTTTCCACTGCAATTCATCGCCAACCGGGTCGGCGCTTTATCCCCCCATTGTTCGCGCTCGCGTGTGCCCAACGGCTTGTCGGTCGCGTTCATCAAATCCGATTCCTTCAAGCCGTATTGCTTCAAGATGTCGAGCACCGCGTCTTGGTGCATCTTGCTGCCCGAATGCGAAGAGGCGACGAGCGCCAAATCCTTCGGCGATACTTTCAATCCGATTCGCAACATCGCGGACGCCTGAAATGACTTGACGGTCGAACGCGGGAAGATCGGCGACTTCACGTCGCCCTTAGAAATTTGAACCTTGCCATCCGCGCCCAATACGACGAGGTGACCAACGTGCACCGATTCAACTAAGCCGTTGCGAGTCAGTTGAGCGAGTGGTTCGCCAGCAAATGCTCCGTGCTTGTGCGCCTGATTCTCTTTAGCCATTGCTCTGCCGTTCCATCGTTGACCAGATATGCGCCTGCAATGGATGTCCGCCATAGGCCATGTCATAGGCGAAGAAGAGTTGTCCTTCGACTAATCCATACAAGCGAGTTCCTTCTTCAACCACCTTCGCCGACGGCGCAGGAATTCCCTTATCCATCACTAGTTGAATCTTTGGTCCGTCGTAGACGCCAACCCAGCTCTCGGCGATGCCGGTGGAATGCGCGAGTGAAACTTCCAAAACATTCTTAGGGCGAGGACGCCAGAAACCGACCTCGGACGCAAGCGGCTTCAAGATCTCTTTCGCCTCGTTGGTTAACCATGAACGCGAGTAATAGTTAAGAAAATTACGTCCGTCGTGATTGAAGGTCACTTCGTGAAAGAACTCAAAGCGCTCGATGCCGGGATACTCGCCCACGCCCGAACCACGCCAGGTGCCGACCAACCACGCCAACGGATAAAGCTCTTCGTGCAGACCTTCGGGGATTGTGAATGCCATTAACGTTTCCAGTTCTTATTGACGGTCTTGCCGCCCCAGTAGATGAGAAATATTCCGAGAAGAACCGGCACCGCAACCAACAGCGCAGTCGTCAGCGTCTCCATTAGTGCAGTCTACCGAGGCTTCGAGTATCAGAGCTACAGTATGCGTATGAGCAAAAAGTTAGTCATCAAAGTGACCGCGGGTGCTGAACAAGCAGAACGTTGTTCGCAAGCGTTTACGGTTGCGGCGACCGCCGTGGCATCGGGCATTCCCGTCTCGTTGTGGCTAACCGGTGAGGCCTCGTGGTTTGCGTTGCCCGGCAAGGCCGAGGAGTTTTCTCTGCCGCATGCCACCGCGCTCGCGCAATTGCGTGATCAGATTATTGAAGGTGGTCGCCTCACCCTGTGCACGCAATGCGCACAACGTCGCGACATTAATTCTGGTGACTTGTTGCCAGGTATCACGATTGCTGGCTCGGCCTCGTTCTTGGCCGAGATCATGGAGCCAGATACGCAAGCGCTGGTCTATTAGTTACAAGCCCTACTAGTTAGAAGCTCTTCTCCTGCGCGGCCACAACGCCATCCGCGGTCAAGGTCGCATCCATCGGAACGGTCCGCTTGATAACAGCAAGCGCGATTGGTCCTAATTCGTAATGACGTGCAACCGTGCCGATGTAGCCGACTTCTTTGCCATCCAATTCAACCTTTGAACCGGTCACTGGCATCGTGACGGCACTGCCATCGAGATGCAAAAGCGTTAGGCGACGTGGTGGTTGACCGAGATTAAAAACTTTTGCCACCGTCTCTTGTCCGCGGTAACACCCTTTTTGCATATGCACCGAATTGTTTAAGAAACCCAATTCGTTCGGAATCGATTTGTGATCGGTCTCGAATAACAATCGTGCGCGGCCCGCTGCAACGCGTTCTGCATCCAGCGCCCACGTGCCCACTTGGGTATGCGCGGAGTTAAAAGCCGCGATTGTTTCGGCTAATTCTGCTCGTGGAACCAATGCGTATGGTCCTCCGATGGAATCCGCGAGTCCGGGTGCGCGCAAAACAGCGAACTCGTCGCTGACATCCTTCACGTCAACGCGCAACATAAATTTCATCTTGGTCAGGTACTCCACCAACGGCGCGACCTTCTCTTTTTCGGTGTGCAACCACGAGGTCGTTCCGTCATCCACCAAAAAGAATTGATGTTCGATGCGACCGTTCGGATCGAGAATCAATCCGGTCGTCCAGACGCCGGGAGCAAGTTCTAACAAGTACTGAGTCGTTAAATCATGCAACCAGGTCAGGCGATCTTCACCGCTGACCGAAATTACGCCGCGATGAGATAGGTCCGCCCACGCGGTGCCAGCGAAGAGAGCGCGTTGTTCGTGATTAGGTTCGCCGAAATGCCAGACCGCGCCGGCGTCGGGGCCGGCCTCAACTATTACTGCGGTCATGCCTTCGCGGCACATGCAGCGCAGGTGCCATAAATCGCGAAGTGAGTGACATCTGTTTTGAATCCGTAATCATCGGAAAGCGACTGCACAAAGTTAGCGGCTACGTCGATCCGTGCATCACCAACGGATTCGCATTTTCCACAGACCAGATGCAAGTGTGTTAGCTCTTCGGCCGCGTGATACGTCGCGCCACCGTGACCCAAGTGTGTGTGTTGAACCAATCCAACGTTCTCGAGTGTTTCGAGGTTGCGATAGACGGTAGAAAGATTGATGCCTGGGTGGGTCTCGCGAACTTTCTCCGCGACCTCTTCCGGTGTGGCGTGACCGAGTTGGCGAACCGCGGCCAGGACTAATTCACGCTGAGGTGTGAGGCGCAAGCCCTTATCGCGGAGTTCATGTGGTTGTGCCATGTCTAAAAGTCTAGAGTATTCTTAAGCGCCTGATGGCCCGCATTCTTCTTCTGACGAATACGCTCGGCGCAAGCGCTGAAGTGTTGCCAGGCCTTGCGTTGTTACAACACACTGTTCGCGTATTACCCGCAGAAGCAAGTGTTTTGCTCGATGTCCCCGAAGTTGATGCGCTCTTTCTTGATGCTCGCCGCGATCTACCTTCTGCAAAATCGTTAACTCGCTTGCTGAATAGCACTGGCATCGATTGCCCGATCATTGTTATCGCCACCGAAGGCGCGTTATCTGCGATGAACGCGGACTGGGGCTTGGACGATGTCATTCTCGACACCGCTGGCCCAGCCGAAGTAGAAGCTCGTATTCGTCTTGCGATCGGCAAGCAAGAAGCGGATCGCTTCGCGGCCGACCCATCAGCGCGCGAAATTCGCACGGGAGAAATCATTATTGACGAGAGCGCATACACCGCCAAGATTCGCGGACGCTCGTTGGACCTGACATTCAAAGAGTTCGAACTCATTAAGTATCTGGCGCAACACCCTGGTCGCGTCTTCACTCGCGCACAATTGCTGCAAGAAATCTGGGGCTACGACTATTTCGGTGGTACTCGCACCGTGGACGTTCATATCCGACGCCTGCGTTCAAAGCTTGGCCCAGAATTCGAATCCATCATCGGCACCGTTCGCAACGTTGGATACCGCTTCACCCTGCCTAATGCCGGCAAAGAAGCACCCGTTTCAGATTTGGTGTAACCCCGATGCGCACGATTCTGAAGTTGGAACGTTCGCTGCCCGAGCCAATCGCAATCCCCGATCATCAATTAACGATTGAGGTATTCAATCTCGCCACAGATAAGCCAGAGTGGCTGACGGTCAACAACGAAATTTTCGAACACCATCCCGATCAAGGTGGCTGGGAAATGGAAGATTTAGAAAATCGCATCGCCGAAGGCTGGTTCGATCCCAACGGATTCTTTCTTGCTAAAGATGGTGGTCAGATCATCGGCTTCTGTTGGACCAAGATCCATCATGATTTAGCCCGTCAAGGCGCGGTCGGTGAGTTGTATGTATTGGGCGTAAAAAAGAGGCATGGTCGCAGCGGAATCGCAAAAGTTCTAGCAACAACAGCGTTGCGCTACCTCTATGACAAGGACATCAAAGAAGCGATGTTGTATGTCGACGCCGATAACACCGCGGCGCTCAATCTCTACCGCGGTCTCGGCTTTAACTAGCTTTTATTAACCCTTAACCAAATCAGCGCACAAAGCACGGAATGCGTCGGTATGCGCGTCGATATCCGCCTCGGTGGTATCTGGACAGACCAAGGCCATGTTGTGGAACGGCGTGATCAAGAAGCCATCGTTCAGCAAACGCAAGTGAATATATTGCTCGAGTTCAAAGTCGCCAGCGTCCGCGGCTTCCTTACCGGTCTTGGGCGGATTCTTCTGGAAGAGATATTCACCGCGCGCGCCCAGTCGACTGCATGACCAAGGAAGATTGAATTCCTTGATTGCTGCGTCCACGCCATCACACCAACGATTGCCCAACGCCACCATGTGTTCGAAGGCTGCATCGGAAAGGACTTGAGTCAACGTCGCACGCATCGAAGCCAAACTCATAGCGTTACCGGCTAAGGTAGAACCAATCCCGCCGGTGTCGATGATTTCGCGCGAAACCTTCTCGGCAATTCGCGCAGCGACATCGTGCGTCATTCCGAATGTTCCGGTTGGAATACCGCCGGCTATCGCCTTTCCGATCGTCAAAATATCGGGCTTCAAACCGTGCAACGCGGTCATTCCACCGGGGCCGACCGAAATTGTGTGTGTCTCGTCAATGATCCAGATCGCGCCGTACTTCTTCGCGAGTTCGCCCACCGCCTGCAGATAACCATCATCCGGCAACACGATACCGATGTTAGTCATCGCGGG
>Ga0207958_1000560_pt1 | contig 11137 bp, 9 predicted proteins | sample CryBogCBH27Jul07_FD_184606 | JGI IMG/M metagenome (GOLD analysis project Ga0207958, IMG submission 184606) | Freshwater microbial communities from Crystal Bog, Wisconsin, USA - CBH27Jul07 (SPAdes) (version 2) | ecosystem: Environmental > Aquatic > Freshwater > Lake | place: Crystal Bog... | reverse complement strand
GCCGCCCACGAGGTCAGGCGTATCGGGAACGACCTTCAGGGTCCAACTCATCAAGGTGGTGGCACGCTCATGGTGGCCCCATTCGAGACTGATACGAGCCATGGTGAGGGCGAGCCAGGCGACAAACGCGGCGCCGCGCCCGAGGCGCAGGGATGAGGCCAAGGTGCGACGAGAGAAGGTTTCGCTCTCGTCGTAGCGGCCCAAGACCGCGTTCCACAGCGCGAGGTGATTCACGCACATGTCGATGTGACTCGTGGCGTTCACCAGTTCGGCATTATGCAGGGCTTCGGTGAGCAGTTGACGTCGGCGCAGCCACGCTTGCTCGTTGTCATCGCCAATTTCAAAGGCAATCATGAACAGAGTGTTTGAAATGCGTGAGTACGCGTTGGCTTCGCGAAACTTCACCAGCGCAATTTCAAAGTGGTCCTTCTTCTCCGTCGGGTCGTCGACGGCGCGCGCCGCCATCATGTGCGCCTCAGCCAGCAGGAAGGGGTCGTTCAGTTCGGAGGCCAACGCTTGCGCACGTTCAGCCGCCGTCGCGAGTCCGGAGCGAAGCTGCGGATCCCAATAGCTATTAAAGAAAGTCAGCGCGACGGCGTCGAGCTCCAGTCGACGGTCGTTGTGGGTCTTGGCGACGCGGTCGATGTAGGCGACGTGGTCTTCCCAGCCCTCGAGGCGAAGGTTTTGCTCCGCCTGAGTCATGATCTTGAAGTCGGCGTAGGTATAGACGGCTCGGGCTCGTTCGATGGATTCTTCACCCTCGGTCTGAGCCAGTGCCCACGCGAGGTACTCGTTGGGCTCACGGTGCCAGCGCGTCATGGTGTGCACGCGCAGGGCGCAGGCCAGACGCATGATCGCGTGCGCCCCTGCGGCGTCACCTTGGAAATGGCTGAAGGCCGCCTCAATATTGCCCCGGTCGAAGTCCAATTGTTCGAAAGCTTCGATCTGGCCACCGTTGCGAGTGGCGGGTTCGAGTTCCTCGCATCGGGCCAAGTAGAAGTTGGCGTGCCGATTACGGACATCGAGCATTTCGCTCTCGCCAAGTTGGATGAGTTGGTCGGCGGCGTACTGGCGAATCGTTTCCAAGAGGCGGTAACGCAGACGATTGTCGATGCGGTCCGCGATGACGAGGGACTTGTTCACGAGCGAACCCAAAATGTCAGCAATATCCCATTCATCGATGACGTCACTGCTCGCGACGGCCTCCGCCGCCTGCAGATCGAAGCCGCCGACAAAGACGGTGAGGCGCCGCAGCACGCTTCGCTCGTTGTCGTTGAGGAGGTCGTATGACCACGCCACCATCGCCCCCAGCGTTTGTTGGCGGGGAAGGGCGTTGCGACTGCCACCCGTGAGGAGGCGAAAGCGCTGGTCCAAGCGCTTATGTAAATCGTCCAGCGACATCGAACTCAGTCGAGCGGCGGCAAGTTCGATGGCGAGCGGGATGCCATCGAGGCGACGGCAAATCGACGCCACGAGGTGAGCATTGGCGTCGGTGACCACGAATGACTTGTCGTAGGACCGTGCGCGGAGCAAGAACAGCTGAACGGAATCCGAGGCGGCCAATTCGGATGCCGTGACGGCATCGCTCGACGGAAGCGATAAAGACCGGACTCGATAGACCTCTTCGCCCACGACACCCAGTGGCTCGCGGGAAGTCGCTAACAGGCGAACGTGGGGACAGGAGCGCAGCAGCTCATTGAGCAAGTCGGCGACCGCATCGACGAGGTGCTCGCAGTTGTCGACGACGATGACTACTCGCTGATCCTTGAGGGTGCGTCGGAGGAAGGCGGTGGGAGTGGAGTCGTCGTCAATCGCGAGCGACATGGCAGTGATGAGGGCGGTAGGAACGAGCTCGGGGTCGTTGATGGGGGCCAACTCCAAGAACCACACTCCATCGCCGCTGGCATCGAGAAGTTCCGCCGCGGCCTGCAGGGCGAGGCGCGTCTTTCCCGATCCACCCGCACCGGTCAAGGTCACCAGTCGCGAAGTTGCTGCCAGGTCTCGAACCTCCGCCAACTCGAGGTCTCGGCCAATGAATTGGTTGAGTGAGACGGGCAGGTTGTTCGGCAATTCGGGGTTGTCGAGCGATCGCAAAGGGGCAAAGGCGCGGTCAAGGCCTTCGATGACCAGTTGAAAAATATCTTCGGGGCGACCAAGGTCCTTCAAGCGATGCGAGCCCAGGTCCTTCACTGAGGTATCTGCGGGCAAGGAGTCGGCGACGAGCGCCTGCGTCGCCGAGGACAACAGGACTTGACCGCCATGGCCAATTGCGGAGATACGAGCCGCGCGGTGGACCTCGTAACCGACGAAGCCATTGTCATTCTCCGCGGCCTCACCCGTGTGAATGCCCATCCGAACCTTGACGGGCTCGCCATGGGGCCACTGCGCGGAGGCGAGCTCGCGCTGCATCTGTACGCAGGCGGCAACGCATTCGCGTGGCGACGTGAAAACCGCAAAGAAGGAATCGCCCGCGGTTCCGTCTTCGCGACCGTGGTGCTCGGACAGTGCCTGGCGAATGATGTGGTGGTGGGCCGCCAAGATAAGGGCGTACTGCTCGTCTCCGACTCGACGCAGGAGGGCCGTAGAGCCTTCGATATCGGTGTTCAAGAAGGTCAAGGTCTCCATAGTGCGCGAGTCTATGGTGGCACCTCATTGGCGATGGGTGAGGGCGACGTTCGATTAGCGATACCGTCGAGTGGTGCAGCTAAACGACGCGGACCGTGACGTTCTCGAGCGTTGGGCCGAACGCCGCCGCCGCGAGGGGCGGGCCGTCGGACTTATCGAGCTCTACGAGATGGTGGCCGATGACGCAGGAATTGGCGTTCACGACTTAGCCATTGATCACCGACAGCGCTTGGCCGACGCCTCACAGCCCATCTTGTGGCCAGGATTCGAACGGGTCGCCGAACCTCGATACGACGCGGACATTGTCGTGGTCCCGTCTCGAGTCGAGTGGGCCGACCGATTCGACGAACTTTACAAACGTCTGAGCAGCACTCTCCCCGACGCCCGTATTGAACATGTGGGCTCGACGTCGGTCGCGGGCATGGCGGCGAAGCCCATTATCGATGTCATGGTGTCGGTCGCTGACATCGAGGATGAAGACTCGTATCGCCCGGCGATCGAAGAGCTGGGTGTGGTGCTGTTCACTCGAGACAACGAACATCGTTTCTTCTGCGCACCACTGCCGGAACCTCGCACGCTGCACGTACACGTCTGCGCCCATGGGGGCACGTTTGAACGAGAGCACCTCTTGTTTCGTGACTATCTGCGCACTCACGACGAGGATGCTCGTCGCTACGAGGCGTTGAAATTGTCCGCGGCCGAACGGTGGGCTGACGATCGATTTGGGTACACCTACGCCAAGAACGCGCTCATTGTGGACATCCTCGGTCGCGCCGAGACCTGGGCTCGCCACCACGGGTGGTCGCCATCACCGTCAGCTCCTCCGTCAGCCTTCTAGGCTCGCCCATCGAGAAGGGGGCCTCATGGCACGGTCAGTTCGCGGGGTCATCGACGAGGTCTACACCTTCACGTCAACCGATCAGGGAGTTCACGCCACGCACCGTTTAGTGGCCTTCATCGACGCCATCCTCGCCATCGCCGCCACCGTGCTGGTGCTGGACCTTCGAGTAGATGGTGACTTGGCGCACCACCATCTCGCCACCCAAATACGTGAGCAATTGCCGACCTTGCTGGCCACTCTCCTGGGATTTGTGTGGATTGCGGGAACCTGGGTGCTGTCACATCGCCAAGTTCGCCAGCTCCGCGGCGTTGACCACTACATGAGTCTCTTTATTTTGGCGAGCACCTTGACGGTGACTCTCATCCCTTTCGCCACCAAGTTGCTCGCGGCGGGCGTCGGCCACGCGGACTTCTGGGTGGGAGTCGAAGCAGTGAGTGTCGTGATTCTGCTCTCCACGCTCCTCTCGGTGTGGTCCGCTCGCTACGCGCACGCACGGGGCCTCTTACTCGTGGCGACGTCGCCACGCACTCGTGGCCAACGACGCCCCATTGCGCTCATCATTTGGTACGTCATTGTGGCCCTCAGCGTGCTCGCGGTCTTGTTAGCCCCCTTTGCTCCGTGGATTGCCCTCGGCATCATCATCCTCACGAGGATCAGCGCGTTGTTGCCACTTCGCTCTGACCGAGCGGGTCAGCCCGGCACCTTGTCGTAACGGCCAGGCGCGGGGCGTGGACGCCTAGCCTTGCAAGGCCATGACTAAATATCTCCCCGCCGAATACCGCGAACTGTTGGTGGGTCCGGCCCGTCGCTACTTCCTCGCGACCCTGATTGGCGCACTCGGAACGGGTCTCGTAATTTCGCTCAACGTCATCTATATCCACGACGTTCGCCACCACTCCATTGGTTTTGCCACCTTGCTGATGACGGCGTGGGCGCTGATTGTCTTAACGCTCTCTCCCGTCGTCGGGTCCCTCGTGGACCGAATCGGTCCACGCTGGATCATTCTCGCGGCCGTCGCCTTCGCGGTCGCAGGTCAGACCTGGTACGCGATTGCGAGCACGACCTGGGAAATTGTGGGCGCCATGGTGCTGCAATCTGCCAGCGGTTCGGCGATCTGGGGGCCGAGTTCCGTATTGCTCACCCGTATTATTCCGGCCGAACAGCGTCAAGCCGCTTTCGGATTCAACTTCGGCATGGTGAACTTTGGTATTGGCATCGGCGGCTTCGTGTCGATGAGCGTGGTCTCGCTGCGTCACCCCATGTCCTTTACCTATCTCTATCTCGGAACGGCAGTGATGTGGGCCGCCATGGGCGTCGCCTACTTTTCGCTGCGCCATCACGGAGGACCGCCCACGGAAGTTCCCGTGAAAGTCGATGGCGAACGAGGCGGTTGGCACCAGGTCGTTCGCGACCGCCGCATGGTGCACCTCGTTCTCAGCTCGCTCGTGCTGCTCATTTCCGGCTACGGATCGGTCGAAGCGGGATTCGCCATCTACGTCGTGAACGTTGATCACGTGAGCGTCAAGGCCGTGGGGCTGATCTTCGCCTTCAATACCTTCACCATTGTCTTCGTGCAGCACCTCGCCCTTCGATTCATTGAGGGGCGAAGCCGCACCCGGGTCATGGGATTGGTAGGCGCGCTCTGGGCCCTGTCGTGGACCATGGTGGGCGTCTCGGCCCACATTGCGGTGTGGGGAGCATTGGTCTTGCTGTGCCTGTCCACCGCCGTCTTCGCAATCGGCGAGACGCTATGGAGTCCGGTGTCGCCGGCATTGGTCAACGACATTGCCCCCGAGCACTTGCGCGGTCGATATAACGCCGCGTCGGGACTCACCTGGGGCACCGCGGGGATGCTGGCGCCGGCCATCACCGGCGTCATTCTCGAAAGTCACCTCGAAAAATGGTGGCCACTTTTGGTGGCGGCGGGTTCACTCGTTGGCGCTATTGCGGTGATGACCTTGCGTCACAGCTTGACCGCGACCGAAGATGGTCGCGAGGCATCGAGCGACATCCTCGCCTCGCGTTAGAACTTTCTTTACGCCGGGATGATGGCGTCGAAAATCTCCGGCAGGAAGTTCAGCGGAATCGAGATGTGACCCTCTGGCGCCAAGTGATGCGCCGTGACGTTCGGGAGAGTCTTCGCCAGGTAGTGGCCATGGGTGGCGGGCACCATGAGGTCTTCGTCACCGTAGAACAAGGTGACCGGCGTGGTGATGTCGCGGAGATTAAAGCCCCAGTCGCGCAGGAATGCCTGGTCGTCATCAATGAATCCGCCGGGTCCCGCCGAGACGCCGTAGGCAAGAGATTCGGCCATCGACGCGCGCACAGCCGGGTCGCTCATCGAGGCGGCATCGACGGGGGAGATGAGGCCACCAAAGACCTCGATAATGGTGTCAGCTGTCATGGCGGCCAATTCTGTAGCGGCTTGCGCCATCGACTCTTCGTACTCCGGGCCGCCTTCGCGAGCGCGGGCGAACTCCTCGACGTTCTCCGGACCCATGCCCTCGGTCCAGTCGAAGTCGTCGACGACGGGCGCGACACCGGCGAGAGAGATGGCCTGACGGCACTGCGGGTCTACCGCGGCACACGCAATGGCGTGCGGGCCACCACCTGACCAGCCGATGGCGACGTAGGAACCTCGACCCAAGTGGTCGAGCACGCAGCGCACATCGTCGACAAAGTCGGCGACTGAACGGGCAGCGCGACGGGTGGAACCGCCGTAACCCGCGCGAGTAATGCCGATCAAGAAGAGACCACGAGCGACAGCCATCTCACTGAAGGAACTCATCAAGAGACCGGAACCGGGAGTGCCGTGGATGTAGACGACGGTGTCGCCGGCGATGTCGCCCGCGGTCATGAATTCCACACTGCGTCCGTCGGGAGTGAGGCAACTTTCCATGGTGATTCCGATCTCAGAGATTTTTGTGCTTCCCCAGAGTACCGATTCACAGCCATCGGTGGCGTCTACAGCTGCTTAAAGAAGTGCATGATCCCTGCCGATTTGAGCAGGGCGAAGAAGCCCCCAATCCAGAAGGGGTAGAAGTAATAACTAAAACCCCAGCACGTCGTCCACGCGAGGAGACCGGCGCTTTCAATGGTGCCACGCGGCCCCAGTTCTGCCTTCGGAGTCGTGGAAATCGTCGCGAGCCACATGATGGTGAGCGAGATGATGAAGAGGTGCACCCATCGACCCCAGTCGGTGCCGATCACGTAGAGCGGAATGGTGACGGCGAATTGCCCCAACGCGAAGGGCCACCATCGGCGCAGCCAGCCGCTCGCCATAAATGGGAAGAGGGCAAGAATGAGCCAGAAGCCATAAAACCAATTTCGAGGAAGGTAGAGGCTCACGAGGTGAATCTGGGCGTGAATAGTGGACGTCAGGGCAGTGAACTCCCCAAAGACCTTTCCCGAGGGGCGACAGGTGAAGATCGTGTTCATGCCGGCTTGGCGTAGTCCTCGGCACATTCCCAAAATGTTGTGAATAGATCCTCGGTGGGTGGATGCGAGGCCGAACGCCACCACCAAGAACCCTGACGTGGTGGCGACGACGACGCGGCGCTGACGTGCGGACATGAGGGGGGCAAGTGAGCGCCACTGCAGGAGAGCCAGGGTCGGGGCAAGGACGATCGAGGCCTCCCACGAGAAGATGGTGAGGGCGGCGAGGAGGGCGGCGACGGCGTTTGCCCACAAGATGACGCGACGCGAGGAGTGTCGGCACGCGAGTGCCAGTAGGCCGAGCGCGATAATGAGAATTATCTCCTTGCGCAGTCCTCCCCGGCGGTCGTAGGCGGACCACAGGAGGCCGGCGGGCGAAAGAAATACCCACGGTAGCCAGCGATGCGATACGCGATGGGCCAACAAGGTAAAGACCAGTCCGGCCGCAAAGAGAAAACCGATTTGAATCAGTTGCAATTCTCGAGTGAGTGAGAGTACGGGAATCACCCGATGGAATTCGATGAGTAGCTGACCAAAGAGGCCACGACGAACGAAGCCCCCTCCGTAATTGATGAGCCAATCGTTGGTGTTAAATCCTCCCTCCCACCACGGATTGAAGATCTTGTTATACGAGTAACTGCCGAGAAGGATGACTCCCCAAAAGAAGGCAAACATGGCGGCGTTGTCGCATCGCGATCGCATCAGGCGATGCACGACTCCCGTGACAAGGGAGCGCGACTGTAAGGACGACGTGGTCGCTCCCGAGAGCATGGGTGGGACAGTATCAGTTTTCACTTTGGCTTACTGAGGCGTCTAGGCCTCTTCGAGCAAGGTGCGTAACGCGCGGCCCATATCGCGAGGATTTCCCGAAATCTCTCCGATGTCCTCTCCCTCAACGGTGATGTCGTCGCCGGGCTGGTACTTCGCGACCTTAAGACCACGGCCCCCTTTGCGCGCAATCACCGTGAAGGGCATGCCGTCGACGCCTGAGTCACGAGTCGCCACAATCTTGCCGTCGACGACGTCGAGTTCCCAGCCGGGCGACGCGGCCGCCGCGGCGACGCGCTGAATGTCATTAGATGCGGAAAGAGCCATCTCCGCACAGTAGGTGACGGCCGTGACAATCACCGCCGCCACCATTCATGGCCGGTACCCTCAACAGATGAGCGACAGTGAGATTGTTCTCCTCGGAACCGGCAGTCCACTTCCCGATCCGAACCGTGCCGGCCCCAGCACCCTCGTTCGAGGCGGGAGCAGCATCCTTTTGTGCGATGCGGGACGCGGCGTCGTCATGCGCCTCGCGGCCGTCGGTGTCATTCCACCATTCCTGTCGGCAGTACTGCTGACGCACTTGCATTCCGATCACATCAGTGACCTCAATGACATCATTACCACCCATTGGGTCATGAGTGGTGAGCCGGCCCCCTTGCACATTTATGGACCCGTCGGAACGCGAACGGTAGTGAATGGAATTCTCGAGATGTTGCAGCCCGACATCAACTATCGCCTGACGCATCATGATGACTTGTCGGTCGGCCCGCAGGTGGAGGTGCACGAAATGGCTGCGGGCGACCGTTTTTCTGTCGGGGAGTTTGAGGTGTCAGTGGGAGCGAGCGACCATCGACCCGTGGAACCGACGGTGGCGTATCGCTGCGAACGACTCGGTGCGTCCATTGTTCTTGGCGGAGATGGCGTTCCCTGCGCGAGTCTTGACGATTTATTGGTGGGGGCCGACGCCTACGTCCAGACCGTCATTCGCGAGGACTTGGTGAAGCTGGTGCCTCGACAACGCTTCCAGGACATTCTCGATTACCACTCCACCGTGGGGCAGGCGGCCGACACGGCGCAGCGTGCGGGTGTTCGCATCTTGGTGCTCACGCACTACGTGCCCGCGCCACCTCTCGGCCAGTACGACGAGTGGCGTTCACTCGCCACTGGCTTCACTGGCCACCTGGTCGTCGGCGATGACTTAACCGCAGTGACAGTGGCAGCGAGAGGCTGAACCGTCTCGTTTTTCTCCTCTCGCGCTGGATAAGGTAACGCCATGGCTCGTGGCCGCCACGCCCATCCCCGTCGTTTTCCGCACACACCACGACGTATCGTCGCCACGCTTCTCGCCCTCACCCTGGGCAGCGTGGGTGCCCTGGGGATCAAAATGGGTCGACTCCAGGCCGACACTTCGCCCGCACATGCCACCACCACACTGACGACATCGCCCAATCCCTTCGACGACCCCGCGATCGCGCGCTACGTGGCCGCTCGGCGAAATGACATCACGGCGGCGGTCTGCGATCTGCGCACCGGCGCGATTTATACCGACAACCCCGACGTGGCGATGCCCACCGCGTCGATGGTGAAGATTGACATATTGGCGGCCTTCTTGCACCGTTCGGAGATCACGGGTCGGCCACTGACAAACGCGGACGTTGCCCTCGCCACCATGATGGTGGAGCACTCGGACAATGACGCGGCCACCACCTTGTTCAACGAGCTCGGTGGTCCGACGGCGCTCAACGCTTTTAACCAACTCATCGGCATGTCACACACCACGAGTTTTTATAACTGGGGTGCCACCCTCACGACCCCTTACGACGAAATTGCCCTTCTGCGCACTTTGGTGGTTCCCTCGGGGGTGCTGACGGATGTTGACCGTCAGTTCGAAATGGGCCTCATGGAACACGTGGTGGGGTATCAACGCTTTGGTGTGGGTAATGGCGAACCGGCCGGCGCCCTGGTGGGTCTCAAGAACGGCTGGTTCCCGTTTGACTCGGGGTGGGGTATTAACTCGGCCGGATTCGTGATGCTGGGCAACACTGAGTATCTGGTGGCGATTCAGACCGCCGCAAACCCTAACGAGCAATATGGCCGTGACAGCGTGAGCACGCTCTCCGCGTTGATCTGGACCGCGGAGCGACGGATCTCCGCGACCTCGCCGACACCCTAACTACTCGCGGTACATCGCGAGTCCGCCACTGGCACGACGCTCAGCCAAGGTGGGAGCGGCTGCGTCCTTGGCGGACAACACGGCGTCGCCGGTGAGTGGCCACGTGAGCGCGAGCGCGGGGTCGAGGGGGTTGACCTCGAGCTCGTTAGCCGGGTCGTAGGGCGACGTGAGCAAGTAGGCCAGGCCCGCGAGATCACTGGTGGCACAAAATCCGTGGCCGACGCCGGTGGGAATGAGCACCGTTCGCCCGACGGTGGCCGATAGCTCGACGTACTCCACCGCGCCAAAAGTGGGTGAACCTTCGCGAATATCAACGAGTACGTCAACGAGAGATCCGAGGACGCACGTCACCGCTTTCGCTTGGCCTACCGGCGCAACGGAATAGTGAAGGCCGCGCACCACGTTGCGAGCCGAGTGCGACAAGTTCGCTTGCGCGGCGGAAAAGTCATAGCCCGCCTGCTGCAACTCACCCAGCTGGAACCATTCACGGAAGAACCCGCGGTCATCGCCCCAGACGGGACTGTCCATGACGAGCGCGCCCTCGATCGACAGAGGCGTGAACTCCATGGCTATCGCGTCACCAGCGGACGCCACCACGACTCATTGTCGCGATACCACTGCACGGTGTCGGCCAGTCCGGTCACAAAGTCCACCTGCGGCGAGTAACCCAGTTCGCGGTGAATCTTTCCCCAGTCGACGCTGTAGCGGCGGTCATGGCCCAAACGGTCCTCCACGTAGGTAATGCGTTCTTCACCAACGCCACAGAGCGACAAAATCTTGTCGGTAAGTTCACGGTTCGTCAGTTCGGTGCCGCCACCAATGTTGTAGATCTCACCGGCGCGGCCACCTTCGAGTACCAGCAGAATGCCGCGGCAGTGGTCGTCGACGTGGAGCCAGTCGCGAATGTTCTGGCCGTCACCGTAGAGGGGGACTTTGTAGCCGTCCATCAAGTTCGTCACGAAGAGGGGAATGACCTTTTCGGGGAACTGACGGGGACCGTAGTTGTTCGAGCAGCGCGTGACGTTGACGTGCATGCCGTAGGTACGGTGATAGGCCAACGCCGCTAGGTCCGAACCGGCCTTCGAGGAAGAGTAGGGCGAGTTCGGTTCGAGGATGTGGTCTTCCTGCCACGAGCCCTCGGGAATCGAGCCGTACACCTCGTCGGTGGACACGTGGACAAAACGCCCGACTTCGTGGCGACGGGCGGCCTCGAGCAGGGTCTGGGTGCCGAGCACGTTGGTCTCGAAGAAGAGACGGGCGCCGGTAATCGAACGGTCGACGTGACTTTCGGC
>Ga0207958_1000558_pt1 | contig 11246 bp, 11 predicted proteins | sample CryBogCBH27Jul07_FD_184606 | JGI IMG/M metagenome (GOLD analysis project Ga0207958, IMG submission 184606) | Freshwater microbial communities from Crystal Bog, Wisconsin, USA - CBH27Jul07 (SPAdes) (version 2) | ecosystem: Environmental > Aquatic > Freshwater > Lake | place: Crystal Bog... | reverse complement strand
TGGATCGGTAACGGAAACTCGGGTCCCGGTAACGGTGTTGCGAACACGCATGACGTCACCGGAGTGTTGTCCGTGGCCACCGTGAGTAATCGACTCATGGCTCGCACCTGCACGGAAGTGCGCGACGTGATGGCCTTGCTCGGTCGCCTGCGAAGTCAGTGGGTGCAGACCTCTTCGCTCGCCGGGCGACTGTTCGCTCTCGTGGATGGTCCGTGGCGCCTGAGTAAGACCACCGACAGCGAGCTCGCCTACGTGCAAAATCCGCGGTATTCGCTCACCTCCACGTCCGCCTCCACGCTGATCGTGACGGCGTGTGGTTCGCTGAGCAACTGCGCGCGTCTCGTCGCGACCGGGAAGGTCGACTGGGCCCCCATCTCGCCCGGAGCCATCAAGTCGCCCCTCGACCTCGCACATCTCTCGCTGGCTCAACCATCGACGTGGACGAAAGCGGGATACCGCATCTCCACCGCGCCCTCGTGGGTGGACCCTTCGGCCGTAATCAATACCTTGTCGACGAGTGGCGCAAAGGGATCGGCCGGCATCTTGCTGCGTCAAGCGTGGTTTCGCCACTTCCTGAACTCAATAACGAGTCAAGGACTATTGGTGAAAGACGGTGCCAAGGGTGCGGCCATCGCGACCGCCGGGCCGGTGCCGGGCACGCTGGGCAACCCCTATGGCATCGCACCTCCTAGCGCGGCACTGTCACTCGCTGCCGCTCGACAGCAGTTGGCAGCCCACGGCTTCTCCTCCGGAGCGTGCGTCAACGCAACTCTGTGCGGAGTTCCCGTCGCCACCCCCCTTTACTTTTCGATCATCGTGGACAACTCGTCGAGTGCTCTGATGAATCTCGCTCGCTCGCTGGCGGACCAGTGGGCACGTGTGGGCGTCACCCTCACGGTCACCCCCATCGCGCACGACCAACTCGTCACCACGGTGCTGCAGGCGCCCGCCCAGTGGGATTTCGCGCTGTGGACGAATGGTTACCTCTACTCCCCCAACATGTACCCCTCTGGCGAGAATCACCTCGCCACTGGGTCGGCGTTCAATGTCGGGCACCTCAGCGACAGCATTCTCGATGCGGCGATCACGGCGAGTCTCACCCCGACGGGGAATCTGTCTCTTTACGACGCCACGGCACGAACGCAGGCCGCCGAGATCTGGCTCCCCTCGCTCGTGACCCTCTATGAGGCCCGTCGCCTCACGACCGGCCCGATTAACCCGCTCTCTCCCTTCATGCCGGAGTCGTGGCGCCGTTAATCGACGAGGTGCCAGGTCTGGCGATGCTCCCGTGAGGGCCCTAAGGCGACGATGGCAGCACGATGGTCCGCGGTGCCGTACCCGACATGCTCCGCAAAGCCATATCCCGGGAGAGACGACTCGAGGTCGTGCATGTAATCGTCGCGCCAGACCTTGGCGATGATGGCCGCAGCCGCGACCGATAGCGACGCGTCGTCTCCCTTCACGACGCAGGTGGCCGGCAGGTCACCCCAGGCCCCGAGTGGAGCCGTGGCGCCAGCGAGCGACATCTGCGATGGTGGCTGAACGAAGTTGCTCGGCCCGTCAACGATGAGGGCGGTCGGGGTGAACGCCAAGCGATCGAGCGCGCGCTGGGCCGCGACGGCTTGCGCGAGACGAATTCCCCAGAGGTCGATTTCCTCGGCGGAGGCCTCACCGATCGCCGCGGCAACCGCTCGTTCCCAGATAATCGGCGCAACCTGGCGACGACGAATGTCGCTCATCTTCTTTGAGTCCCTGATGCCCTCGGGCACTAACGAGTCACGTTGCCACACCACCGCACCCACGACGATGGGTCCGGCCAGCGAACCGCGCCCCACTTCGTCGAGTCCGACGACCACATTCCCGCCATCCCACCACTGCGACTCAATATCAAAAGTGGGGCCGGTGCTCACGCCTCGAGGGTAATCATCGAGAGACCTAAAGTGGCGCACATGGCGAGATTGCGTGACCTCGATCTCACTGTTCTCATCCCGGTGAAATCACCGCAATCGGGAAAGTCGCGCCTCGAACTCACCGCGGCCGAACGTGTCGACGCGTCGTGGACGCTGGTGAGAAACACCGTTCAGCATCTCGCCATGTGTCACCCCATTCTCGTGGTGAATGATGACGCGACGTCGCAGTGGCTCGAACCGCTCGGCTGCGAGCGGTGGATCATCGACGAGACAGGGCTCAATGACACCCTCACCGCGGCGTACCGGCGATGCCGTTCGCCATGGGTTCTCGTCGCGCACAGCGACCTCGCGAATCCTGAGCTGGTCCTCGACCTCGAATGTGACGCGATGGCGACCGTCTGGCGAGATCAGCACGGTGATGGCACTCCACTGTTGCTGTTGCCCTCGGGCCTTGAGTGGACCTTTCGTTATGGTCCTCGCTCGAGCTTTCACCACGCGGCGGCACTGACGGAACTTGGTATTCATCATGCGGTCATTGATGCCGCTCTCGCCGCCACCGATATAGACAATCTCGAGGACTACATCGCCTGGCAGGAAAGGAAAATGGAGGGAGCCGAAGCCCCCTCCATTAACCCGTAGTTCGTCAGAAGACGAACCGACCAGAAGTAACTACTTCTTGGCGGCCTTCTTGGCCGGAGCCTTCTTAGCAACAGCCTTCTTGGCGGGAGCCTTCTTGGCAACAGCCTTCTTGGCGGGAGCCTTCTTGGCAACAGCCTTCTTGGCCGGAGCCTTCTTGGCAACAGCCTTCTTAGCGGGAGCCTTCTTAGCAACAGCCTTCTTGGCGGGAGCCTTCTTGGCAACAGCCTTCTTGGCAACAGCCTTCTTAGCCGGAGCCTTCTTAGCCGGAGCCTTCTTGGCGACAGCCTTCTTAGCCGGAGCCTTCTTGGCAGCAGCCTTCTTGGCCGGAGCCTTCTTAGTAGCAGTAGCCACTTTCCCTCCTTGGGAATCAACGTTGAATCTGAATGCCGCCGAGATCTACCACCGTGGTCGATCTCGTCATGTGACACTCGATACTCGTGAACTCGAGTGTGTCCGTCCAGCCACCCGGCTGTACTCACGACCAATCGCAGTTCACGGCCCGACACGAAGAAGCGAGCCGCACCTCGTCTCGCGACGATGCGCATGCGCGTTGGCCTCCTCCGCAGAAGGACAGTTGTTATTTGACTCGGCATTTGTGCTCGTGTCAAGTATTTAGGAGAGAGAGATGGCCGACGAGGGTGTGTATCTCGGCAGCGGTGAGCGAGGTGATGCGTGGAGTGGTGCGCAACGATCAACACTGGTGCTGGGTCCATCGCGATCGGGAAAGACGTCGTCGTTAATCATTCCGAACATTCTTCGCAGTTCACGCGCCGTGGTGACCACGTCAACGAAGCCTGATGTCATCGAGGTAACGAGTCGCGCGCGTCGCGATATTCACACCATGGTCTTTGATCCCAGTGGCACCGTGGACATTCCTCCATGGGTCCATCGCGTGGGATATTCGCCGATTGAGCATTCGGTGAGGTGGGATGACGCGGTGGTCACGGCGCGGTCGCTCGCGGCGTCACGCTTCTTTCATCGTTCCTCGCATGACCACTTCGTCGAACGATCGAGCACGTTGGTCGCCAGTTTGTTGCACGAGGCGGCGCTGCGACACGTGTCTCTCGGGCGATTCGCGAACGACATTGATACTCGGCGAATCGAGCCCGCGCTCGAGCTATTGAGAACGCACCACGGCTCGGACCATCCGTCGGTGGCGGGACTCGAAGGCGTCCTCGCCGCGTCTGACCGGGAACTCGCCAGCATTTGGTCAACCGCATCCAGTCAGCTCGAAGGGGTTCGCACCGAGGCGGCACGGCACGCCGCGCGACTTCCGCCACTACGGATTGACGAATTTCTTGATGGCGGCCATCACCTGCACATCGTCGCGCCGAGTCGCTTTCAAGCCGTGACCGCACCACTGGTGGTGGGCATGATCCACAGCGTCCTTCACCGCACCTATGACCGTCCGTCGTCGAGAGTGCTCTTAGCCCTCGACGAAATCGCAAATGTCGCTCCCCTTCCGGACCTGACGACCATCGTGTCGGAAGGCGGCGGTCTCGGCGTCACAACCCTGGCCTGCTTACAGGACCTGAGTCAAGCTCGTCACCGTTGGGGTGAGGTGGCTTCCGGATTTCTCTCACTATTCCCCACCTCGGTCATTCTCCCCGGCATCACCGATCGTGACACCCTGGAACTCGTGAGTCTGGTGGCGGGACAGCAGCAGCACTGGCAACGCACGACGCAGCTCGATCATCGAGGACGTGTTCGGGGGCACAGCATCCATCAAGCCGCGAGTTCACGCCTCACTCCCGCCGACATCGCGACGGGCCCGCCGCATAGTGCGCTGGCGCTCACCGACCGAAATGCCATTCATCGCCTTCAACTTCGTCCGTACTATCTCGACCGTTCGAGGGACAGGGACCTGTCGTAGGCCGGGAAGTCACGGTGCGGCTCGAGGACCTCTCGAAAATGGGCGTAATTGGAAATGTCAAGGTCTCGCAGGCCGCGGTCGCGCACATCAAGAATGGTGCCCCATCGATACGCGGCGGCCACGATGCCGAGGCCATCAATGGCTCGCCGTCGAGGTGACTCACGCCACAGCAATTCGGCGTGATGAACGTCGAAGCGACCTCGTGGCGGTGCCAGTTCACCTACTTGATGCTCAAATCGCTCTCGCGTCTGCTGCCACTGGGTACGGATTTCCTCGCGCGTCCAGATTTTCTTTACCTCGCCGCGCTCGTGATGACCGGGCCACATCGCGCGCCACCCTTCGTCGAAACCCACGACATGTTCGTCACCCACGAAGCCTCGCCAGATGGCAGGGCCACCTCGCTCCATCACTTCCGCTCGTAACGCGGATTTGTAGATGCGATCCAGCGCCGGTAGGTCGTCGCGAAGGTCGCCCCATCTCACCGTTCGACCATTTTCCGATTGGCGCACCGCGAGTAAGACGTGATCGTGGAGGTGAGGCTCTCCCGCCCGGTTCACCCCATGGGTAAACGAGGGAGTGGGCCCGAGAGGACGTTGCTGATAGATGTCCACCTCGCCGCTGGTGAATCGGTCGCGCCAGCTAAAGGCCTCGATGAAATTCACCGTCTGGGCGACGGCCGCTCGATGCGCCGCCACCACCGCTCGAGCCTGCGAGTCATCTCCCACCGCCACGACGATGGAGACCATCCGCGGCGCAGCCACGATGAGATCGATACCCACGGTCGCGCTTCGTGACGACGGTTGCCAGAGCTCGCGAAGGTCGGCGTCTGTCGGCGGACGACCGTCGCTCCCAACGAACCAGCCCGCCGGTCCGTCTCGAATTCCGTCGAGTTCGAGAGCGTCGTCTCTCGTGAAATACCCGGGGTCTGCTCGGTGTCGGGGAATGAGGCGAATCACGCCTCACATAGGTCGCTAAATCCGCTTACGAATCTGAGCCGCCAGCTCGCGGCCCGCGTCGCGATTCTCCCCGTCGATAACCGATGCACCGGCGCCGGCTTCCACCATCAAGCGGTCCAGGAAACTGCGGCTCGAGGCCGAGAAGCGCGCGACGTCACGGCCATCGGCCGTCTGGCCCCAGGTGACGCCGGGAAGTACCTCGAAGAGGTAACGGGCGGAACTTTGCACCAGAACCGTGACGGGCTCGCCACCCGCCCCCAGACTCTCCAGCCAATTCGGCTCCGGATCGGCGGGAACCTCGAGTGCCGTGTTGTCGATCGCGTGGATAGTCGTGATCCGCGACAAGCGGAACGTGCGCCACTGCGAACCAGACTCGGTGAGTTCGTACACGCGAACGTACGCGTGACCCGCGTGGCTGCTCACGCTGACCGGCACCACTCGTCGAACGGCCGCCGATGCCGTCGATTCCGTCCAGTACCCGACCGTCATCAATCGACCCAGGTTGGCGTTGATAACTGCCCCGTTTTCCGTCTTCTCGTCGATGACGTCGAACATCCCGTGCCAATACTGAGCCAACTTGTCGCGAACCGACTCGATGACGGGGTCTTTGAACATCGAGGCCACCTGCGGGACGTAGTACGACAGCGCCACAATGTCGCCGTAGGAGTACGCCGTCAAAGTCTGCGACGACCGGAAGGTGACTTCGTACAGCGGGTCATTCTCGTCGTCGGCATTCTCCGCAACTTCAATATTCAACGTGGCGTTGCGATCTTCCGCACTGTCCGTCCAGGGATTCGTCGATTCAATCGCGGTTCCCAAGATGGCTCGCACCACTTGGGGGTCGAGTCCCACACGAGAACCGATTTCCGACACGGCCAGCGGCCGGCCGGCGTCGATGCACACCGCGATGATGGCCAGGGTGAGCGAGACCATGTCGGCACGGACGGGTCCCGCGGACGTGAAGGTCACTGACGACAGGTCGACATCAACGGGGAGGTTGACATTCTTCAGCCAGGCGCGAACTTCATCGCGCACGAGGGAGCCGTCTTTCTTCGTCGACGCGAAGGTGTATTCGACCGACCAATTCAGCAGGACACGACGAGCGTCGGTCAACGAAGGAAAGGTGAGGTCCACGACGGCTCGTTCACTGTCGAGTCGTTCGATGCCGGTGCAATAAAAACGGTTTTCAATCAAGGTGGCGAAAGCCGACGGCACATTCAGCGAGAAGCGAACGGACTCATGCGCGACATCCGGCTCGGGCTGCCAGCGACTGGCCGCCTGCATGTCGGCCTCGTTTCGACGAGGCGGCTCCACGGCGACAATGCGGGGCACCGTCTTCATCCGGCTGAGCTTGAAACCGCGAATCTCGGTCTTGTTGAGGTCGTAGCCCACGACGTAGAGGGCGCCTCGCACGACGACGAGTCGCAGAACCTGCAGCTCGCGCTCCTTGATTTTGCCGGGGTACTTGAAGCTGATAACTCGATTGTTGAGGAGTGCCAAGCCCAAGGTCTGGTACATCGCATCGGCCGAGTCGGTCTTGCCTTCGCGCGCGGAACGAAAAACTGCCTGTAGGCGCTCCGTGCCGCCGGCGATGGCCAAGGCCTGATCAATAACGCGCCGTTCATCGGCATTGAAAGAGAGATTGGTCGCGTAATACGACGAGGGATTAATGCGATAACGCGTTTCGTTATTGTCGGTCACCGCATCAATGACGATGCCGAGCTGAGCGAGGGCGTCTTTATCGCGTTCGAACTTACGACGACGCGTCTCGTCGTCCCCCTGATACGCGGGAATACGCTGCGGATTGATGCGACCTTCAATCGCATGGTCGACGTAGAGACGCTCTTCAATTTCGTGGCGGGTCAAGCCGGCCTTCGACGAGCCGCTGAGCAAGAAGAACAAAGCAATCTTGCGTTCGCGGCTTTCGTCATTCGCTAGTCCACTCATCGTCACACCTCCGTAACCTCGCATGCGTAGTGTAGAGGTGAGCCGGAAGGCTTACTGGGGAAAGAGGAGTCCGGATGGCCTCGTCACGGCCGCTGTACCAAGACAAGGTTGCCACCTTGACCAAAGAGTTTTTGACCGTTCGCGGAGCGGGACGCTTTGTGCCGGTTGCCCGAACGTGGCGACTCGCGGATATTTCGGAATTCTCCAGTTTTCCTCGTGAGCATTATCAGTATGAACAGCTCCCTCGATGGGGCAAAACAGCCGACAATGTCTGGTTCACGCGCGATAATCGCCGGTGGCGTCGCACGGTGGCGGTGGTGATCACCACTCCGGGTGGCCAAGTGGGCTTTACGCCCACGCACCCCGACCGCTTCATCCAGCTGCTCGAGGGCCTCGGAATTACCCGTCGATAAGGTCGTCGCGCCGCCACGGACCCGAGCGACCACCCGACTTTTCCCACAGGGCGACGTCCGTGACCGTCATCGTTCGATCTGACGACTTACACATGTCGTAAATCGTGAGGCCCGCGACCGCGGCCGCCAGCATGGCTTCCATTTCCACGCCCGTTCGATCAATGGTGTCGACGTGCGCTTCCACGTCGATGAAAGTGTCGCCAAAGGAAAAGTTGATGTAGGTGTTGCCGACGAGCACCAGGTGGGCCATGGGGAGGAGCTCCGACGCTCGCTTGGCCGCCTGAATTCCCGCCACTCGGGCCGTCGCCAAGACGTCACCCTTGTTCACGGCATTGGAGGCCACCATCTGGGTCGTTTCGGGCAGCATGGTCACCCGGCAGCGGGCTACGGCCTTTCGCGCGGTGGCTTCGGTGCTCGCTGACCCCGTCGGGTGGAGACTTTCTCGTGGTCCGAGTGACAGGTGGCGCAATTCGTCCATAGGGCGATGATAGGACTAGTTAGCTGACGCGGTCGGTCACCGATACACTGCCGCGACGAGAACGAGAAAGGATGGCTATGCCTACGTACGAATACGAATGCCTCGGTTGCGAGCGACGCTTTGACATCTTCCAGTCATTCTCCGACGCACCCCTCACCACCTGTGAGACTTGTGGTGGTGAACTTCGCAAAGTCTTCTCCGCCGTCGGCATCTCGTTCAAAGGCTCCGGCTTTTACCGCAACGACAGTCGCGGTGACTCCAGCTCGAGTGACTAGGAACCCGTGACGGTGATGTCGCTAATGGCGATGGTCTGACCCGCCGCTAGACCCGGCAACCATTCGATGTCGTTGCCGATGGCTACGACATCGAGCAGCATCTTTTGCAAGCTCGACGCAATCGTGACCTCTCGCACCGGCTCGGCCAGTTGACCATCTCGAATCATGCGGCCCGTGATGCCAACTGAGAAGTCGCCCGAAATGGGATTCACGCCCGAGTGCACGCCGCGAAGTGAGCGCACCACGATGCCCTCGCCCACCTGGCGGATGATGGCGTCAAAGTCATCAGTTCCCGGCAGTAATTGCAGCGCGCGGCAACCCGTGACTCCCCCACGCAGCGCGTTGCCCGTCGAGGCGGTGCCCGCACGACGAGCCGACACGGTGTCGTAGACGAATCCGGTCAAAGTCCCATCGGTGATCAACGCGTTGCGTCGACTCGCGAGACCTTCCCCGTCCACCGGACTGGCGGCGAAGTGGCGAATATCCGTCGGGTCATCGACGAGGGTGAAAGCGTCGGCCGCGACCTTCTCGCCCACTCGTCCGGCGAAGAAGCTACGACCACGCACCACCATGTCGCCGCTGAGCGCCGAGGAAATGATGGAGAGCAACTCCGAGGCAGTTCGCGAGTCAAATACCGCGGTGGTACGAGTGGACGGCGCCTTTACGGCACCCAGCATCTCAGTGGAGCGACGAATGGCATCTCGTGCCGCGGTCTCTACTGACAGTTCACTGCCCGCGCGGCCGACCGACAGGCCGTAGCCCGATTGGTTCTCCCCGTTCTCATGGGCGATGGCCGCCACTGACAGGTAGGCACCCGTCTCGGCCGTCTCGACATCGATCCCCAGTGACGACACGATGACTGACGCCGATCGGTAATCCACGTACGTGGCGGCCTGCACTTGGCGAATGCGGCCATCACCCGCACGCGTCGCGCGCTCGAGTTCGAGGGCCATCTCAATCTTGTCTGCCGTCGACAGAGCGTCGAAGTGGGGGCTCACCAAATCAATTTCGGGAGCTGCCACCCCGTCCGGGCGAGCGAAGGCCAAGAATTCGTCTTCGGTGGCAAAGCGAGCGTTGTCGCGAGCCTGCGCCAAAGCTTCGGCCACCGACTCGTCATCGAGGGCGCCCGTCGACGCGGTACCAATACGAGCACCGCTCGGGCCATCGAGCAAGACACGAATAGAAAAACCTGCTGACGTCGCCGACGTGAACTTCTCCACACTGCCCTGATAGGCCGTGACGTTGGTGTCAGACCCCGAGGCCACAACCACTTCGATCTGCTCGTTGCCGGATGCTTCTCCGGCGATGCGGCGAGCTAATTCACGAATCTCGCTCATGCGGCCGTACCTCCCACCGTCATGCCCGTCAGTCGCATGGTGGGCTGACCAGAGCCCACGGGCACTTGCTGGCCCCACTTGCCGCAGGTACCCGGCGCCATGGCAAAGTCGTTCGCCACGGCGTCGACTCGAGCGAGCACGTCGGGACCGTTACCCACCAGGTTCGCTTCGCGAAGCGGTGCCGTGATTTCACCATTTTCGATGAGGTAGGCCTCGGTCATGCCGAAGACGAAGTCTCCCGTCGAGGTGTCCACCTGCCCTCCGCCCAGGGCGGCCACGTAGACGCCATACGGGGTGTCGGCGATGATCTGGTCGGGAGTGGCATCGCGCGTCTCGAGGAAGGTGTTGGTCATGCGCACCATGGGAAGGTCCTGATAGGTCTGACGACGTCCGTTACCCGACGACGCGCGACCTTCCTGCGTCGCGCGCACGTAGTCCCACATGTAGTCCGTTAGGACGCCATTTTCAATGAGAACGTTGCGTGACGCCGGCGCACCTTCGTCATCGATCGCAATCGCGCCCCACTCGCCATCGCAGGTGCCGTCGTCGACCAGCGTGACCAATTCGCTGGCCACCAGTTCGCCCACACGGTCGGCGTAAATCGAGGTCTTCTTCACGATGGCATCGGCTTCGAGGCCGTGACCGCAGGCCTCGTGGAAGAGAACGCCACCGAAGCCGTTGGCGAGCACGATGGGGAAATCACCACTTGGAGCCGGACGAGCGGACATCTTGGTGATGGCTTGGCGCGCCGCGTTGTTCGCGGTCTCCGCCACCCGCTCCGGCGCGAAGAGCTCGAAACCGGCGGTGGCCGCCAAGGTGGCACGACCGGTTTGCATCCCGGTGTCACCCGACGCCACGCACGAGACATTGAGGCGACTGCGCACCTGGTGGTCGGTCGACAGCAGGCCGAGGGAGTTGGCCACCAAGATGCGACGCGAGTTGTCCGCGATGGACAGCTGTACCTGGCTGATGGCGCCGCCGTGCGAACGAGCGATGTCATCGGCGGCGCGAAGGACCTCGATGCGGCGAGCCCTATCCACACTGGACGGCTCAATCTCCGCGCGCATGGCGTGCACCTGCGCGGCGCCCACGGCGACCACTGTGGCGCCACCGGACTGGCGCTGGGCCACCGAGCGTGCGGCCTCGGCCGCGGCGAGCAGTCCCGCGAGGGAAAGGTCGGCGGTGTGGGCGTAACCCGTGGTGGACCCCACAATGACGCGCACGCCGGCGCCACGAGATCGATTCGACATCAAATCTTCGACGCGGCGCTGGTCCATCGTCGTCGTCGTGGAACGCGTGTCCTCCACGAAAATCTCCGCAAAATCAGCCCCGTTCGCTACTGCGACCGCGAGGACCGCATCAATAACGTCAGGTTCAAGTAACAAGTCGGTCGCCATGAGGTCACCTTATTACGGCTC
>Ga0207958_1000554_pt1 | contig 11269 bp, 10 predicted proteins | sample CryBogCBH27Jul07_FD_184606 | JGI IMG/M metagenome (GOLD analysis project Ga0207958, IMG submission 184606) | Freshwater microbial communities from Crystal Bog, Wisconsin, USA - CBH27Jul07 (SPAdes) (version 2) | ecosystem: Environmental > Aquatic > Freshwater > Lake | place: Crystal Bog... | reverse complement strand
AACTAAAATTTGTTTAATTTCGTTATTTGTCGATTCAAGTGTATTCTCATTAATAAATTTAAAGGTCTTTCTTGTTGTATTATTTGATATATTTAATGAGTATTTTGTTTCAAGCGTTGTTAATAATGTTTTTAAACGGTTATAATTATTTTTCGTTTCATTTAAATATGTCATTTTCCATTTTAAATAATGTTCATTTGAATTGACCATTTTATTATTTCTTTCTAATAAAAGATCATCAAAGTGCACTTTTATATAATTTTCTTCAAATTGTGATAACGTATACATTACCATTTGGTTTTAAAAAAATTTAATTTTTAAAACGAAATAAACGTCTGCAAAATGCCTTGTTGTGGCTTTCTTGATTATTTTATATTTGAAAAAGGGGTGTTGCTTTATGTACAAAATCTGCGAAACTGCTTATAGATCCGAGTTCTCGTAAGAATGCTTGGAATTTATCTGAATGGTACAAAGTATACATTGAATAACCTAAAATTAAATAGGTAATCGTATGTACTATCATTGACCATTCTGTTTCTGAAATATCATAAATGGGTGCAATTAATTGATGTGTAAAAGTTTTGGTGCGATCTAACCCTCGTAATTGTGATTCTAACACAGATAATGAGCAAATATTACTATTAGCACCCCAATGAACGATCATACTAATACAAAAAGTGATATGCAAAATTAAAATTGCTGGAATGCCTGTAAAAGGCGCAAATAATACAAAGATAACAACTAATAAATGAAATACATAAACCAAATTTGCCAATGATTCATTTGAAATCATCTTTTTCCTTATTTAAAGCCCAATAAAATTAATAATCTGTTTGCGTTCAAATTAGCGTGGTGCGTTAAAATAATTAAATGATCTTAATTTGTGCGTTAAAATAATTTTTATAAATTATGTTTACAACATTAATGGAAATCGTTATTGAAATTGATTATCGAGAGCGAGAAATTATTGAGCGTCTTGAAAGTACGAACTTAAAATACAAAATAGAAAATTTAACCGTGGGCGATTTTATTTTACGCAGTGGTGAAGACGTTCTTTTTGTTATTGAACGTAAAACGATAAAAGATCTTTGTGCTAGTATCATTGATGCGCGTTTTCGTGAACAAAAACAACGGTTATTTGAAACAACAAATGATGCTTCTAAAATTGTATATATTCTCGAGGGTACTAAGAGAATCAAGGGTAAAGGTAGTTTAGTGAAAGCGACAATTGATAGTGCTATACAAAATCTCGTTTTCAAACATCATTTCAAAGTGATTTTTTCAGATTCAATCGATGACACCATCGACCAATTAAAAATGCTTTATAAAAAATTGACAGAAAATGCACTCGAAATTGATCATCAAAAAATAGTGCCTGTAAAAAAATCGAGTAAAATAATCGATAATCTTTTTGTACATCAATTATCGGTTATACCTGGAATAAGCATTTCAATTGCTCAAAAAATAAATAAATTATATGCTAATATGCTTGAATTAATAGAAGCTTATCAAAAATCAGATAACAAACAGCTTTTATTAGCTGACATTCTTGTCGGTCCCAACCGACGTTTAGGGAAATCGCTTTCAACAAAAGTCTATGAATACCTTTGTAAATCGCCGGGCATACCAGAAGCGCCAGAAAACACGCCCGAAGCGCCTGAAGTACAAGACACGGATGTTAATGTAAAATTAAATTGTGTTCTTTGAAATAGTTTTCAATGATCTTGGACAATTCCGTGCTTTTCAATCGTTCAAGGTCTTTTGTTTTAATTTTAAAATAAGTGATCAATTCTCGCAATTCATGTTTCTTTTTGCTAGTAATACGCATACCAGAAGGCACTTTACGATTATCGGCGAGGTCTTCCTTTTTAAAGTTTCGGAGATCGACAATACGGAAAAAGTCGTCTTTAGGGCCAAAAAGCCCATTGGCACCTTCGGCGCGATAAGTGCCGTAAACAAGGTGTTTTTGCATAATGTTTTGATTAAAATCAAGATCCTTTTGTGGTAATTCTACTCCAATTTTGGAAGCCTTGACTTTAATTTCTTGTTTTTGAGGAATTGAAATGTGTTCTCGTTTAAGAAAGTCTTCAAGGGTATATTTATTAACATATTGTTTGAAATCAAGTGTTTTTGCAAATAAACTTGTTGCGATGTCTTTATCCATCGGATTAAAAACGATGAAATCACCTTGACGAACTAGATATCCTTCGCGATTAAATTGATCATTTAAAGACACTTTATTTTCGACGAGTGAATCAATAGCGAAATAGATAGATTCATCAGAAATGGCATCAGGATTTGAAATGCTTGATTTTATAGTGTGTTTAATGTCTTCAATGGACCAAACAAAATAATCTGTGAATAATCGTTTGATCACGGAAATGTTATATTCGATATCAAATTTATCAAAAAAGTCAATGAACAAGTTATAAGTTGATTTGTCGACAAAGTCTTTTCTCGGCGCAATTTCGCATTTGTAATCGCAATCTGTATAATCACAATCTTCTGAACCGTTTATACCTGGATACCTGACATTCAGTGAACAATCAATTGAAATGGTTTTCAAGATTCGTTCGACACTTTTATTAGATCGATCTTTGTATTCAGAAAGAATATACTTTTGTTCATCGATAGAAGGGACACTTTCATTCTTGGGAACGGCAATGTATTTAAAGATACTTACATTTCTGAATTCAGGTTCTAATGCTTCATGTGATCTAAAGCGCACTGCACGGCCGATAATTTGATTAATTCTTGATTTATTCCAGCAAGGTTCAAGAATATGAACTTGACGCGTATTTTTAAGAGTAATTCCTTCAGAAATGACGGGCGAACCAACAATGATTTTAATAAACGTTCCATTGCGATTTTTAGGATTGTTATAGACATTTAGAATACTTTTGCGTTGACTGCTATTAAATTGAGCATCAAAAATAACAAAAGTGCGTTGGTCAACGGAACTTGATTCATTCGTGTATTCTTTAAAGCCATTTGACAAGAAAAGTTGTCGTAATAATTCAGCACCATTGTATTTAACAAAATTCGAGTAGATAAACACGAGCCCAGGCTGTGATATAATTGTGTTGACATTTTGTAAAATCGAATGTAATTTGGTGGAATACTTTTTTAATTCCGTTGTTAAAATATTGATATCATTAATACTGTATCCGCCACGTTTAATTGGTTTAAAAGATTCTTTGAATCCATTTTCACCATATAAATTATCAGGGTAAACGAGTGTTGCGGCACTTGAAGTATTATAATACATTGAACTACTGTCTGCATTTTCGTTGGATGAACTTTCTAAATTATTGGCCGTTTCAGATAAATCAAATTCAGAAAAGAGTTTTTTATCAATGTTTAAAGCTTGAAGATAAACTTCTGTTTGATACTCAGACATTTCACAGCGAACAATGTTAGTAGATCCTGTAAGATCAAGTAAAGGTGTACCCATATCAATTTTAACGGGATATTCTCCTCGGTCAGATGGTAAATAACTGATTTTGCCATGTAAACTTCTTTTAAGTAAATTTTCGCCATGTTCAGTTAAATACATGCGATTCGTATTTAATAATCCGATATTATCAGCGGCTTCTTTGATTAAAATAGGTTCGTCACTTTTATCACTTTTATCACTTTTATCACTTTTATCACTTTTAAAAGGTTTAAACAAGGCTGCTCCGATCGGTAAAATTAACTCGGGGTTATTTGCATTTAGTAAATTACTTATTTCAAACATTTCTGTTATATTGTCGTACATAGGAGTGGCTGTAAGTAAAACAAGACGATAATTAAACGATCTTTGTAAAATGTTCATTAATGCTTTATAATAGACATTATTGGTTACATTATGAACTTCATCGATGATAATGACTGTATTATTTAAATCGGTCAAAGTAGGTTCTTTTCGACCGATGGTTTTTCTTTCGACACCTGATTCAGTGAGATAATCTTTATATTGTTTAATTCCAAAAACACTGTTGGCAAATGTACCATAGGTCATGAATTGATATACTTTATTGATTCTGCGGATGACACGGTTTACAATTTCGTCTTTTTGAGCGCCTTTTGCAGTGGCATATTCTTCACGAAGCGAATCGTCAAAATACTCATTGTGAGTGCAATTTGTTTTATAAAGTTCATCAACGAAATTCTTTTTGATATTGTCATTTTTAACTAGAACAAGTATTTTACGTGATACATCGGATAGGTATTCTTTGAAACCTTCTGCAATTGAAATTGCGGTGCAACTTTTCCCAACGCCTAAATTCTGATATAATAAAATATTATCATAAATGGTGTTTTTAGAGATAAAATTGCGGAGTAATAATTGTCTAGGTTGTTGATAAACAAAGTCTTTTTTCGGAATTGATTTAAATTCGTATTTATCAGAAAAATTATCTAAATCGTAAGGGATTTCCATTAATTTAGATCAATAAATAAAATAAATAAAAAAATTCATCCGAATTTAAAATTCGCTCGTCAATGGATAGGTATCAGACATAACAGAAGTAATGTCACCCGTGTGATGCGAAACAGAGACGTGTTTTGGCGTGGGGTATTCTATGATGATGTCTTCATTATAAAACCATTGAAAAATATAAAGTATAATAGGAACTAATAACGTATACCAAAGAACATTCTTTCGCTTTTTATAAATGTATCTGTAAAGAATATAAAACGCCACGGTGCATGCGATAACAAAGATATAATATTCCATTTGTATTACCTTGATAAAAAAAAAACGTGTTTTCGGCACGCGAAAAGAATTTTAGCGACACGAAAAGAATTTTAGCGACGATAAAAGAATTTTAGCGACGATAAAAGAATTTTAGCGACGAGAAAAGAATTTTAGAGACGATAAAGTTTCAAATATTTTTAGTTTCAAATTTTTTTTATTGTTGAATTACAATGAAAATTGAATTGATATCCAATAAAACGGAAGCAACGGATGCTTTAAAGGCAGCGCTGACCCGATATTTAATTAATTTTATGCATAATTTATTTAATGAACACAAATTATCAGAATTTCAAAAAAAGTTGTTTGATATTCCTGTTTGGTCTGAAAGAAAAAGTGACAAGGAATTCAAAAGATTTTTGAAATACATTTACAAAAAAAAAAGATTAACTGAACAGGAATTAAATGAACTAATAATGACCATTTTACATTCAAGTGTCAAATTGATGACGGAATCGCCTATCGAAATCACCGAATGTGATATCAGATCTTTATGGTACAAATTGCTTAAATTAACTGGAAAATTTTTTTATGATAAAATTAAAACTCGAAAAGAAGTTTTTGACTATTCTGATAATGAAAAAATAGATCAATTTATCGAAATGACATTGGAAAAATGCATTCCATTACAAACGATACTTGATACGCCTCTTGAAATCGAAGCTGTAAAATACAATTTCGCTCGGGAACGAGAACAATCTAACGATTTAAACGGAAATCTAGATCTTCAAAGCTTTGATGAATTGCCATATGTTTCCGTTGAACAGTTTTATTTAGTTAAACCGGTAAAAGAAAAGGAAATTACTGATGAACAAAATGATATCAAAGAAATTAAAATAAAGTCAAATTTACTGTTATAAAATAATTATCTTCGTCTCACATTAGGTCTAGTGACACGTGCTTTGCGCACTTGTTGCGACTGTTCTTGTTCCGGTTGTTCTTCTGATACTTCAAGTTGAGTAGATTGTAATTTATGCAACATTTCTTGATGCAATGCTTGAACTGCTTCAGTATGTGATTTTTTACTTTCAGCTAATTCTTCGCGGAGCGAAGATAATTCGGTTGATAATTTAGCATGAGAGTCGCGATACAAAGCATTTTGATTGCGCGCGTTACGTAATTCGGCTTCGAGCACGGAGTTGTCCTTTACTTTTTGACTTAGTAATTCAAGTGTTCTTTGAAAACGCTCTTTTAAGTCAGTCATTTGAGCGTCTGTTTGATCACGTTCCGTATGTAATTTAAGAACGTTCGTTTGATGACTTAAATTTTCCGTTTTTAAATTATCGATTTGAGTGTATAATTCGTTGAGATCACTTCCATTTTCGGATTGCAACAAAGTTAAACGTGATTTTAAATCATCAATCACATTTGATAAATGTTCATTTTGTTGAACAAGTTCATTAACGTTGTTTTCACGTTCTGATAATTCGGCTTTTAAAGCAACAATAGTCGTTTGAGCTGTTTCAAGCATTTCCATTTTTTCAGTTAAAGTTTGTTTATGACCACTTAATTCTTGAGTAAGTTCATCAGCCAAAACTTGATATTTGTTAGGATTCAATATTTTTGCTTTTTTTGATGCATCTGAAATAAATGTGATAATTTTTTCATCTGGTTCTTCGGTCACGCTGGAATGAACGTCAGGAACGTCGCCCCTTTTATCAGGAATTTCAGGAACGTCCTTTACAGTAATTTGATATTGAATATTGGATTGATCCATATGAACAACGGTTTCTTCTGGGGTGTCAATTTTTACAATGCGTGAAAAGTCAAATGGCATTTTATTTATAATATTCGGTTATATTTAAATAAACTTGAATTATTTAAAAATTAATTTTTTTATTTGCGCAAATGCGATGGAATAAACTCATCTGCTAAAATAACACCTACTTTTTCGGAAGCGTGATACTGTGAGACTTCTGAATTTTGAATTTGAAGAATTAAATCAAGCATAGGATTCAATTTAGCAAAAAATTTAAAATGATCAAAATTAGGTTTGCGGGCTTCGTTGAGAATCATTTTAAAAAGCGATTTAGAAGTCCCGTACAAAACTGCATATTTTGTTTCAAAAAAGGTATCGCTTTGAATAGTATCTCGATTACGAAGATCTTGAATAAAGGCATTAATTTCTTCTCTGATTAGTTCCACATTTGTTTTATGAATGTTTTCATTGATGTCTCCTTCCAAAATAGGTTTAATGGTATCGCTGTCCATATTGAAAACTGAGAATAAAATAAAAAAAGGATTTCAACGAATTCTTTTTTCTAATAAAGTGCGTTCAAAATGCAAACTGAAGTGCGTTCAAAATGCGAATGAACTGCGTTCAAAATGCGAATGAACTGCGTTCAAAATGCGAATTTATTTTCTTGAAAAGCGCGTTCAAAATGCGAATTTATTTTCTCCAGGCGCGTTCAAAACACAACTTCACCGGAGGGTACGTCGCGCGGGGCGAGCATCGAAGATGCTCGGAGCCAAAGGCTCATTGACCCCGCAGTGCGATTCAAAAAAAAGTAAAAAAAAAATAAGAATGGTAAAAAATAAAACCTATGTCAATTGATGAAAATCAAATAAAAATACTTATTAACAAAATCAAAAATTTAACTCCAAAAGAAAAAACGCATATTTTGAGTATACTTAAAAAATATTCGATTGAATTTACTAAAAATTCCAATGGGTATTTTTTTAATTTAAATAAAATTGAACCCGAAGTAATGGAAAAGCTGACGCGATGTGTAGATCTTATTGAAAAAAATCGTAATTTAATAGTATTATTGGATAAAAAAAGGGAAGAACAATTAGAATATTATCGGACTTTAATTGAAACCAAGTTAAACAAGACAATTGAAATGAAACGTGCAGAGTATATTAAACAATTCGTTATCGAAACCGACTACTGTGATTTCAAACAGTTTATTCGAAAGAAACCTCGTTTTAACAAGATTCCACAAAATGTAGATTGTGATGTTTTAATGAAAGAATATACAGCTGTTAAATATCACAAGGATTCTATTTATTATAAAATATTGCAAAAGATAGCGAGAAGTCAGCGTCAAACAAAGGCAAGAGACATTACTGAAGACGGCGCAGCTTACGATGAAAATGAAAATGAAACTTTCGGTGACACATTGGGAGAAATAGAAACAGGCGAGGATTATTTTGAAAACACTGAATTTGACATTGAAACTGAAATTGAAATTGAAACTGAAAATTTAGGTGAAAATGAACTTGATCTCGAAGCCGAAGCTGAAGCCGAAGTTGAAATTAACGGAGTCGAAAATGATCTTGAAAATAACAACGAAGAAAACGAAGAAGACGATATCGACATACAAGAAGACCTCGAAACTGTTAACGAAGATACTTTGGATTATTACAAAAAATTATTAAATAGTAAGCTTGGCATGGTCTTTGATTATAACAAAGATGTCAAAATGCAAAGAGAAAGTTACATTTACTAAGAATTTATTTAAAAATTGAATTAAAATTTAATTTTTAGATAAAACTTAAATGGGTATTCCGTCATTATTTGCGTATTATTACAGAAAGTATAAAAAGGAAAAGGAATTGATGACCACCATTGAAGATCTTCGACGATCCAATATTGGTCATTTATTTTTTGATTTCAATTCATTAATTCATCCTTGTGCGCAGCAAATTTTAGCAGCTAATAGTGAACGATACTTGAACGAAACGGAAGAAACGATTGAAGGCGAAATTATAGAACATTGCATTCGTTATACGAAGTATATAATTTACACTTTGATGTGCGAAAATAAACGAGTTTATATTATGATTGATGGTGTTGCGCCGAGAAGTAAGATGAATCAACAGCGTGAACGTCGGTATAAATCCTATTTTTTCCGCGATCTTGAATCTGTTCCAAAATCAAAATTATGGGATTCAAATAGAATCACCCCTGGCACACCCTTTATGAAACGAATGCGCGATGAACTTTCCAAATGGATCCGAGAAAATTCCAATTATTATTTGTCTGATTCAGATGAACCTGGCGAAGGTGAACATAAAATGATGCGCGTCATTTCTGGTATAAAAGATGACTCTAAAATTTGTATTTACGGTCTCGATGCTGATTTAATTATGTTATCACTTTTACATAGCCACGCCGATAAAATTATACTTGTAAGGGACGGTCCAGCGCCAGCTGGACCGACGATTAGCCCAGCGCCAGCTGGACCGACGATTAGCCCAGTGCCAGCTGGACCGACGATTAGCCCAGCGCCAGCTGGACCGACGATTAGCCCTGCTCCTGCAGGGCCGATAAGCTCAGCGCCAGCTGGACCGACGATTAGCCCAGTGCAAGCAGGGACGTTACAAGAAAGTGCTAATATCGAGTATTTGAATATAAAAAGTTTAAAGGGATATATATTGGATGATATTCTTTTCAAATTCCGAAATGAAAATCAGCAGTTAAAGATATTTGACCCAACGAATTTAATTTACGATTATATATTGATTTGCTTTTTTTTAGGAAATGATTTTTTAGATCATCTTATTCCCATCAAGATTAAAGAAAATGGAATTGATACTATTTTAAGAGCTTATATTCGAGCCTATCGTGGTGATTTCCTTGTCAATATTTCCAAGTTAAAGACACAAGAAACATGGTTAAATTCAATCAATTTAGAATTTTTAAAAGACATTTTTTATCAATTGAAAAATTACGAAGGATATTATCTTAAAAATCACACTGAAAAACCCACAAAAATCGATATAAATATTATCGAACGAAATAACAGTTCAGAAAATAAAAGTGTGCATTTTTACAACAAGAATTACATATTTAATTCAGAATCCTTTAAACGTGATTATCTGGCGTTTTACGGGGTCGTTAGTTGTTCGAATTATATCGAAGGGTTATACTGGGTTTTAGGATATTACTCAGGTCATATTCATTCAAATTGGTCATGGTATTATAAATGTCATGCTGTACCATTGATTTCAGATTTATTTGAATTTCTTAAAACAAATCGGAATTACATGCCGGATATAAAGCCTGATCAGCCGTTTACACCTTTAAAACAGCTTTGCCTTGTATTACCAAGGGACTCGTTAATTAATTTAAATTTAACGAATGTAACGAAATTATTTGATTGCGACAGCACTTTTGTAAAAGATCTTTTCCCTACATTTTTGTATGCGGATATTAATGATAAAGAATTTTTATGGCAAACTAAAATTTTGTTTAATCAAATTAACGAAAAGCTTTTAGACTTATTTTTGTCTTAAATGTTGTTGTTTCAATTTCGTCTTTTAGTTACTAAATAAACTAGAAAAATGAATGGAATCACGATTAAAAATGGTTTAAATTTGAAATACATACGCATCACATTTTTAAGATCGCTTGAAATCCAAGACATTTCAAATTTATGGATAGCGATGGTAGATTCTTGAATATCGGCATCTCCGAAGGGTTGAGTGGGTTCAAAAATGTAATAAGGAAATAATTCGATAACGACCTTTGATTTTTTTTGCAAATAAGGTTTAAAAAACCGATTTACAAAAAGGGGTCCTGTAATGTTTTGAATACGGTAATAATTAGAACGCAAATCTTGTTCTTTATCGGAATTTTCTCGAATAATGGTATCAACAAGTTCTTTAATGACGGGATTTCGAGGGCTTGTGATCATCATGGCATTATTAATACATTTTTTAAACCCGCTAAACAAAACGGATTCGATGGGATTAATATTAACAGTAGATAATCCGACAAAATGACCAAATTTGTATTTATCAATAAGTTTTAAGATAACATCCGAATTTGATAAACTACGCAAAGCAAACATGTCCATATCAACGTACATTGTATATTCACTATATAAACTGACATACCGTGCAAAATCAACTTTCATGTGAAGTAAATCGAATGAATCGAATGTTTTCACACATTCTTCTGAATAGTCTTTGCAAATTTGGCGCAATCTCGTTTCATCGAGGAGATCAACTTGCCAATCGGGGTTTAACAAGCGCCAGTTTCTTAAATTTTCTTTGAAAATGGTTTTAGGTATATTGGATTCTCCTTGAAACCAAACCATCGCTATTTTTTTTGGAAACTCCTGATCCCCCATTTACAATCCGCAATTAAAATAAAAGTGAAAAAAAAACAAATTAATCACATTTACGATTTACGATGAATGATATCAAGATCAGTGACTTAAGTATCGGCGACGATGAAGACATTCTATTTAACTTGAAACTCGGAAACGAAGGCGGAAATTATGAATTAGTTCTATTGAAACGAAATATTGAATGTATTATAAACAATGATCCGATTGATTATAATGAAACTTGTACGAGATATCAACGATATCTCCAAAAAATAACGAATTGGATGGGACATGACTATATTCAGGAACTAATTTATTCTTTTTTAAACAAATATGATCATAAAACGATGACGGAAATCGATTTAGCTATTTGGAGGGACGTCCTGCTCATACTTTTTTTACACAAACTTACGAAATAAAAAAAAATTGAAAATTTTTAGAAAATCACTTCTAAAAATTCAACTTAATGGAA
>Ga0207958_1000551_pt1 | contig 11337 bp, 9 predicted proteins | sample CryBogCBH27Jul07_FD_184606 | JGI IMG/M metagenome (GOLD analysis project Ga0207958, IMG submission 184606) | Freshwater microbial communities from Crystal Bog, Wisconsin, USA - CBH27Jul07 (SPAdes) (version 2) | ecosystem: Environmental > Aquatic > Freshwater > Lake | place: Crystal Bog... | reverse complement strand
AGACTGGTTTCAAGGAAATTCGGTTACGCCTTCTTAATGCTGACTCCCTTCCAAATTGAGGTACAGCAGGCAATATCTCGGGCAATCCTGGGGAGCGACTTTGCGCTCGCCGGAGGCGGTGCTCTCATTTCCCAAGGCGTTGTCAATCGAAGCACGAGCGACCTTGACTTTTTCACCACGAGACCGACTGATGTCAAGTCCTTTATCCCCTTGGTAGTTATGCAACTGAGGAGCGAAGAATTCGTTGTTGAGATAATTCAGGAAGCTCCTACCTTTGTTCGGCTGATGGTTACTCGGCGGGAGTTACGAACAGAAGTTGATTTTGGCCACGATGCACGACTCTTTCCGACACAGCGTGGCGAGTTCACCCCTGTGTTGTCGACCAAGGAGCTCGCAGTGGACAAGGTCCTCGCAATCTTTGGGAGAACTGCCGCCCGAGACTTCATCGACCTGGCTGCCCTCACCCAGTTTTTCGAACTTGAGGATCTCTTTGTTCTAGCGAAGGAAAAAGATCGCGGATTTGAACCAAGCGTTTTCTTGCGTGCCACTCAGCGATTCGAGGGTTTCAACGAAAGCGAGTTTCAGTTATCAGATGTGTCGCTCGAAAACCTCAGGGGGATTGTCGGTGAGTGGCGCGCGCGAGTGAAGTCTCTCATCCAAGACCGCACTAATGATCTCGAATATTGAGCTCCATCTAATTCTTCTCACCGAGCCATCTCCCTGCATTCTGAATTTCTAGGTGGATTAGGTGCTTCCGAAGAGCTCGATATTTTCGGATGGCCGCCTCGGCATGCCTTGGATACCAAATTCATTGGATGAATGTTTTAGATGAGTGGAGCTCGACTAGAACGGTTCGTCCCATCCGCTGTAGCGGTCGGGAGAGATGTCGTCCACCGTGAGGGCACTCGAGAGCGACAAGCCTTCGATGATGGACATGGCCAGGGTCAAGTTCTCGTGGGCGGCCCGCGACTTGATGCTCACTTCGCAGACGGTCGGCAACCAGCGGTCCACCAAAATCCACGTCTGGTGGCCATCCCACTTGAACATGCTGATGGACCCGTCGTCATTGGCGTCGTGATGCTGAGCGAGGAGGGTGAACTCGGGGTGGTGAACCAAGCGGGCGACGACGGTCGAAAAGTCGTCGTGATTCTGGGTGATCGAATAGGGGGCCTTCAACTTCAGGAACTTTTTGCGGATTCCCGTGGTGATCGAGAAGTTCATGGACTGGACTAACGGCATGTGGTTCCCCCCAGATGGTCAATAGGACTGCTGAAAATACGCCGGGGCTGCGACATGGGGGTTCAGTGACCTGATCGGGGTGGGTTTTACTAGCCTGACCACTATGGATCACGCAATGAGTGAACGACTGGCCGACCTCGAAAGCCGCCGGGCCGCCGCCCGCCTCGGCGGTGGGGAGAAGGCCATCGCCAAGCACCACGACCGCGGCAAGATGACCGCGCGTGAGCGCCTCGAGTACTTGCTCGACGAGGGTTCATTCACTGAACTCGACATGTTGGCGCGCCACCGCGCCCACGGCATGGGTCTCGAAGAGAACCGCCCCTTCACCGATGGTGTGATCACCGGTTTCGGCACCATCGACGGCCGCAAGGTCTGCGTCTTCTCCCAGGACTTCACCATTTTCGGTGGTGCGCTCGGCGAAGTGTTCGCCGAGAAAATCCACAAGATCATGGACTTGTCGCTGCAGCTCGGCCTGCCGATGATTGGACTGAACGACGGCGCCGGCGCGCGCATTCAAGAAGGTGTGGTCTCGCTTGACTCCTACGGCGGCATCTTTCGTCGCAACGTGAAGGCCTCGGGCGTGGTCCCGCAGATCTCCGTCATCATGGGACCCTGCGCCGGTGGTGCCGTCTACAGCCCGGCCATGACCGACTTCATCTTCATGGTGAACCACACCAGCCACATGTTCATCACGGGTCCCGACGTGGTGAAGACCGTGACCGGTGAGGAAGTGACTCTGGAGCAGCTCGGTGGTGCGATGACGCACGCCACCAAGTCCGGCGTTGCGCACTTCGTGGCCCCCGACGAGAAGGCCTGCCTCGATGACGTGCGCTACCTCTTGTCCTTCCTCCCGAGTAACAACATGGAACTGCCGCCGCGTGAGCGCAGCGACGACCCGAACCGCCTGTGCGAGAACCTGCGCGAGATTTTGCCGGCATCGCCCAACCTGCCCTATGACATGAAGGAGGTCATCACGTCGGTCGTCGACGACGGTGACTTCTTCGAAGTCTCCGCCAACTTGGCTCAGCAGATGATCTGCGGCTTTGCTCGCATCGATGGTCACGCGGTGGGCATCGTGGCGAATCAGCCCAAGATCCTCGCCGGTGTGCTCGACATCGAGTCCTCCGAGAAGGCCGCTCGTTTCGTGCGCACCTGTGACGCCTTCAACGTGCCCATCATCTCCTTCGTCGACGTGCCGGGCTTTATGCCGGGCACCGAGCAGGAGTACAACGGCATCATTCGTCACGGCGCCAAGTTGCTCTACGCCTTCTGCGAAGCCAGCGTGCCGCGCATTCAACTCATTACCCGCAAGGCCTACGGCGGCGCGTACGTCGTGATGAACTCCAAGTCCATTGGTGCCGACCTCGCCTTCGCGTGGCCGTCGGCGGAACTTGCCGTCATGGGGGCCAGTGGCGCCGTCGAGATCGTGTATCGCCGTGAACTCGCCGACGCCGCGGATCCTGCCGGTCGTCGCGCGGAGTTGGTCGAGGAATACACCGAGCGTTACGCCAACCCTTACCTCGCGGCCGAGCGTGGGTACGTCGATGACGTCATCGACCCCGCCGAGACGCGTCGGGTGTTGGCGCGTTCACTCGACATCTTGTCGAGCAAGCGTGAAGACCTGCCGAAGCGCAAGCACGGGAACGTTCCCCTGTGAGTCGACCGACCTGCGGCCCGACGGCCGAAGAAATCGCCGTGGTGACCGCGGCGGCTCGTGCGCTGATGACGGCGCGCGCCGCGGCCCCGGAGGTTCGTGATGAGACGCCGGCGTGGCGTTTCTCGGGCCGCTGGTTTGGCCGCGACACTCGTTAACGGGCGTCGATGATGTCGAGCAGGTCGTCCATGATCTGCGCGAGGGAGAAGTCCTTGGGGCTATAGACCGCGGCGACTCCGAGACCGGTCAAGGTCACGGCGTCTTCCGGCGGAATAATGCCACCCACCACGACCGCAGCCGTCACACCATCGGCGCGCAGCTTCTCGAGCAGTCGCGGAATGATGGTGAGGTGAGACCCCGACAAGATGGAGACGCCGACGACATCGACGTCTTCATCGCGAGCCGCGGCGGCAATCTCGTCTACCGACAAGCGAATGCCCTGGTAGATGACTTCGCAGCCCGCGTCGCGCGCGGCGACGGCGATCTGCTCGGCACCATTGGAGTGACCATCAAGTCCCGGTTTGGCGACCAAGATCTTCGGCGGGTTTCCGCGACGAGCGGTGATGGCCTGCGAGCGCTGAACGAGCGCAGCGAAGGCCTCGCCGCGCGGCGCGGCGCCGGGGCGAACTCCCGTCGGGGCGCGATATTCACCGAAGACACCGCGAAGCGTGTTGGCCCACTCACCGGTGGTGCCACCGGCCTGAGCGAGGGCGATGGTGGGCAGCATGATGTTGTCGGCGGGGTCGGTCGATCGAGCCACTCGTTCGAGTTCCGCGCGGGCCGCCGTCACGGCGGCCTCGTCGCGAGTCGCGCGCCAGGCCTGCACGTCGGCGACCAATTCGTCGCCTACCTTTGGATCCACGGTCATGATGGATTCGACGCCACCATTGAGGGGGCTTTGTTCCGTCGTGGTGAAGGTATTCACGCCGATGACCTTCTGCTCGCCCGACTCAATGCGCGCGACGCGCGTGGCCTGTGAGCGGACGAGGCGAGCCTTCAATTCGTCAATGGCGCTGAACGCACCACCCATGGCGAGCACGTCGTCGAGTTCCGCGTGGGCGTCGTGAATGAGCTCGGCGGTCTTCTTCTCCATGACGAGAGAGCCGTTGAAGATGTCGGGGTATTCGAGCAAGTCGGTTTCGTACGCGAGCACTTGCTGCAGACGCAGACTCCACTGCTGATCCCAGGGACGCGGCAGGCCGAGGGCTTCGTTCCACGCCGGCAATTGCACCGCGCGCGCCCGCGCGTCGGCCGACAAGGTGACGCCCAGCATTTCGAGCACGATGCGCTGCACGTTGTTCTCGGGCTGCTGTTCGGTGAGGCCGAGTGAGTTCACCTGCACGCCGTATCGGAAGCGTCGCAGGGTCGGGTCCTCCACGTGATAGCGGTCGCGACAAATGGCGTCCCACATGGAGGTGAAGGCGCGCATCTTGGCGATTTCTTCGACGAAGCGAATGCCGGCGTTCACGAAGAAACTGACGCGGCCCACGACCTCGGGCATCTTCTCGGGTGAGACCTTGCCCGAATCGCGCACCGCGTCCAAGATGTCAATGGCGGTGGCGAGGGCGTAGGCGATCTCCTGCACCGGCGTGGCGCCGGCTTCTTGCAAGTGATAGCTGCAGACGTTGATGGGGTTCCACGACGGCACGTTTTCGATGCCGTACGCAATCATGTCGACGATGAGTCGCTTGGAGGGCTCGGGCGCGAAGATGTAGGTGCCGCGTGAGAGGTATTCCTTCACGATGTCGTTTTGCGTCGTGCCCGAGAGTGACTTTTCGTCCACTCCCTGTTCGCGCGCCAAGGCGAGATATAGACCCCACAGCCACGCGGCGGTGGCGTTGATGGTCATCGAGGTGTTCATCTCCCCAAGCGGGATCTGGTCGAGCAGCTGGCGCATGTGGCCGAGGTGCGCGACCGGCACGCCCACCTTGCCGACTTCGCCGAGGGCCTCGGGCGCGTCGGGGTCATAACCCGTCTGCGTGGGCAAGTCGAAGGCGATGGACAGACCCGTCTGGCCCTTGGCCAAGTTGGTGCGATACAGCGCGTTGCTCGCGACGGCGGTGGAGTGGCCCGAATAGGTGCGCATCACCCAGGGCTTGGTGGTCTTCGACATTGAAGCCTCCCGACTAGTTAGCGGTAACTGTAAAAGCCGTGGCCGCTCTTTCGACCCAGGCGACCGGCGGTCACCATGCGACGAAGGAGGGGCACGGGGGAGTAGTTCGGGTCAGCGAACTCGAGATAGAGGGCGTCCAAGATCGCCAGCGAGGTGTCGAGGCCGACGAGGTCGAGCAGCGCGAAGGGGCCCATAGGGAAACCGCAGCCACCCTTCATCGCGGCGTCAATGCCCTCGAGCGTGGCGACACCCTGCTCGTAGAGGCGAATGGCGTTGTTGAGGTAGGGAAAGAGCAGGGCGTTCACGATGAAGCCGGCCTGGTCCTTGACGCGCACCGGGTCCTTGCCGCAGGCGGCGGCAAAAGCGGTGACTTCGTCAAGAGTCTCCTCGCTCGCGGTAATCGGCGCGACGATCTCGACCAAGCTCATGGCGGTGGCGGGGTTAAAGAAGTGCACGCCACAGACGCGTTCGGGGCGACCGGTTTCCATGGCCATTTCGATGACCGGCAAGGTGGAGGTGTTGGTGGCCAAAATGGCCCCCGCCTTCACGACGCGGTCGAGCTCATTAAAGAGGTGCTTCTTCACCTCGAGGTCCTCCACGACGGACTCAATGACGAGGTCGCAGGTCGCGAGGTCCTCGATGGCCGTGGTGGCTGAGACGCGGGCGCGAATGGCGTCGGCTTCGGTCTGCTCGATCTTGCCGCGCTCGACCTGCTTGGCCAGCGACTTGTCGAGGCCGGCCAACATGCCGTCGCAGGTGGCCTGCGAACGAGAGCGCACCGTCACGGTGCAGCCAGCCTTAGCGGCCACTTCGGCGATGCCGGACCCCATGATTCCTGATCCAACAATTCCCACGTGGTTAATAGCCATGAGCGGAACATTAGTTCGGCGCCTTACTGGTCGGTAAGACACAAAGAATCTTTCATGTGATGCCCGCACCTCATGAAAAAAACCGCCGGACCACGAGGGCCCGGCGGTTCTTCAACCACGAATGGTGACGACTACGCCTCGGTGATGGTCACCGATTCAATAATGACCTTCTCGGTGGGCTTGCCCGAACCGGTGCCGATGGCGTCAATGGCGGCCACGACGTCGAGGCCCTTCACGACCTTGCCGAACAGCGAGTACAGCGGAGGCAGACGCATGCCGTCGGGACCGGAGATTACGAAGAACTGCGACCCGTTGGTGTTCGGGCCGGCATTCGCCATGGCCAAGGAGCCGAGCTCGTAGCGGCCGGGGGCCGGCAACTCGTCGACGAAACGGTACCCCGGGCCGCCCGTGCCGGTGCCGGTGGGGTCGCCACCTTGCAGCACGAAGCCGGGAATGACGCGGTGAAAAATGATGCCGTCGAAGTAGTGAAAACGCGCCAGGTAGACGAAGTTGTTCACGGTCAGAGGGGCGCCGGCGGCGTCAAGGAAGAGCTCCAAGGTGCCCTTGCTCGTCACCATGGTGGCGCTGTAGCTCTTGGTGGGGTCAATCACCATGGGCGGCTGCGCGGGGAAGCTCTGACGCTTCTCGCTGGAGCCGTCGGCGTTCGGGATGAGATCGGACATGTTTCCTACTTTTCGGTGATGGTGACGGACAAGATGCGGTGCGTGATCGTCGGCGGCACGCCGTTGGCGTTACCCGCGGCGTTCAGAATCTTGATCACGTTGGTGCCTTCGTCGACCTGACCGAAGAGGCTGTACTGACCCGGCAGGGCTTCGCCACTCGGACCCGAGACGATGAAGAACTGCGAGCCGTTGGTGTTGGCACCCGAGTTCGCCATGGCGACCGAGTAGAGGGGGTAGCCCGTCTGCGGCATGTTCTCGTCCTTAAACGAGTAGCCGGGCGTGCCCGAACCGGTGCCGGTGGGGTCGCCACCTTGCACCACGAAGTCGGTAATCACGCGGTGGAAAATCACGCAGTGGTAGTAGCCGTGGCGGGCCAAGAACACGAAGCTGTTGACGGTGTGCGGGGCTTTGGCGGCGTCAAGTGCAATGCGGAAGTTTCCGGCCGTCGTCACGAAGTTCGCGTAGTACTGCTTGGTCGTGTCGATGGTGATAGCCGGTTCGCTGGCGAACTGCATGGTGTTGACGCGCTGGGCGGTGGACTCCGGGCAACCGGCCGCGGAGGCACGCTGGTCAGCCTGCGCCTGCGTAATGGCGGTCGTCGAACCCGAAGCCGAGCTCGTGGTGGTGGTCGAGGTGGTCGTCGGCGTGGACGAGTTGCTCGAGAAGATCCAAATCGCGGTCAACAACACGACGGCGGAAACGCCCACGATCGTGATGATGCGCTTGCGAAGGGCGCTCAATTTCTGCTTCTTGCGCTGCTGTTCCAACTTGGCACGGCGCGCTTCTTTTTGACGGAGTCTTTTCTCAGTAGGCACGGCGGAAAGTGTAGTGGGGGAACTTCTGAGGAAATTTGCCCCCTACTACGCTGTCGACGTGGCTTTAATCGTGCAAAAGTACGGCGGGACCTCCGTCGGTGACGCCGATCGCATCAAGGCGGTCGCCGACCACGTCGCGCGCACGCGCCGCGCCGGCCACGACGTCGTCGTCGTGGTCTCCGCCATGGGCAAAACCACCGATGACCTCATTCGCCTCGCCGGCGACGTGTCGTCTACCCGACCCCCTCGTGAAATGGACATGTTGCTCACCAGTGGCGAGCGCATCTCCATGGCGCTGGTGTCCATGGCCCTGGCCGATCGTGGGGTCGAGGCTGCCTCGTTCACCGGCTCGCAGGCCGGCATCATCACCGACACCGATCACACCAAGGCCAAGATTCTCGAAGTTCGCCCCGACCGCATTCGCGAGGCCATCGCCGACGGTCGAGTTCCCGTCATCGCCGGCTTCCAGGGCGTGTCCACCTCTCGTGACATCACCACCTTGGGTCGTGGCGGCTCGGACGTCACCGCCGTGGCTATCGCTGCCGCCCTCAAAGCGGATGTCTGCGAGATTTACACCGACGTCACCGGCGTGTTCTCCGCCGACCCGCGTGTCGTGCCGCTGGCACGACGTCTCGCCAAGGTCTCATTTGACGAAATGTTGGAAATGGCCGCCACCGGTGGTCGCGTGTTGATGTTGCGCTCGGTGGAGTTCGCGCGTCGTCACGGCGTGCCGCTGCACGTGCGGTCGAGCTTTACCTGGCAACCCGGAACCTGGGTCGTGGAAGAGGAGCCTTCAATGGAACAAGCAATTGTGTCGGCCGTCACGGACGACACCAGCGAGTCGAAGATCTTGGTGCACGGCATGCCCGACCGGCCCGGCACCGCGGCCGCGTTGTTCCGCGCCCTCGCGGATGAGCGCGTGAACGTCGACATGATCGTGCAGAACGAATCGCGTGACGGCGTCACCGACATCGCCTTCACCGTCGAACGCACCGACGCCGAGCGCGCCGTGGCGATTTGCGCCGCCGCGCGCGAGGCCATTGGCTTTAGCTCGGTGGCCGTCGACAACGAGGTGGGCCGCGTGTCCATCATCGGTGCGGGCATGAAGTCAAACTCGGGCGTGACCGCCACGATGTTTGAGACCCTCGCCGAGCAGGGCATCAACATTGAGTCGGTGGCCACCAGCTCCATTCGTATTTCGGTGATCATTCGCTCCACGCAAGTGGAGTCCGCGGTGCGCGCGCTGCACACCGTGTTCGGCTTGGACGAAGTGCGATGAGCACCCCCATTCGCCTCGGCATCGTCGGCGCCACCGGTCAGGTGGGCACCGAGATGCGCCGCATCGTCGCGGATCGTCAACTGCCCGTCAGTGAGGTGCGTCTCTTCGCCTCCGCACGCTCCGCCGGTGAGCAACTGGAGTGCGCCGGCCAGACGGTCACCGTCGAAGACGTGGCCACCGCGGACTACCGCGGCCTCGACATCGTGCTCTTCGCCGCCGGTGCCACGACCAGTCGTCACTTCGCGCCGCTGTTCGCCGCTGAGGGTGCGATCGTGGTGGACAACTCGTCGGCCTGGCGCATGGACCCCGAGGTCCCGCTGGTCGTGAGCGAAGTGAACCCCTCGGCACTCGACCACATCGCGAAGGGCATTGTCGGAAACCCGAACTGCACCACCATGGCCGTCATGCCGGTGCTGCGTCCGCTGCACGACGAGGCCGGTCTCGTGGCCGTGGTCGCCTCGACCTACCAGGCCGTGTCCGGTGCGGGCCGCGCGGGCGTGGATGAACTCTGGAATGAAACGCGCTTCGCCGCGGAGCGTGACGCCCCCGCGCTCACCTTTGACGGTGGCGCCATTGAGTTTGAAGCCCCGAGCGTGTTTCCGCGCACCGTGTTGTTCAACGTGATTCCCGAAGCGGGCGTGTTCGTCGATGACGAGCGTCTCGAGACGGTGGAGGAGCACAAGTTCCGCGACGAGAGCCGCAAGATCTTGGACATTCCGTCACTGCGAGTGTCGACCACCTGCGTGCGTGTCCCGGTCTTTACCGGTCACTCCCTCGCGCTCACGATGCAGTTCGCGAATCCCTTGTCCGTCGAGCGCGCCACCGAACTACTTCGCGAAGCGCCGGGGGTTGAACTCAAGTCCGTCCCGACGCCGCACGACGCCGCCGGCAAGGACCCGAGCTACGTAGGACGTATTCGTCCCAGCGACGTCTTCGAGAACGGTCTGTCGCTCTTCGTGGTGAACGACAACTTGCGCAAGGGTGCGGCACTCAACGCCGTGCAGATTGCCGAAGAACTGATTCGTCGCCGTTAAGCGAGATCGGTCACGCGGCGACGCGCCAAGTTGACGCAGTGGTCGCCGAAGCGCTCGTAGAAGCGCGCGATCATCGCGACTTCGACGGCCACGGCCACGGGCATCGAACCCGAGACCAACTCGCCCGCCAAGGTGACGTGAAGGTCATCGAGTTCATCGTCAATGTCTTCGATGAGGTCGGTGGGCACGCGGGCGCCGTCGAGTACCGCGTCGGTGGCGGCGCGCCAAATACGCGCGGCCACTTCACCCATGCGCTCCACCAGTCCGCGACTACGCGGGGACATTTCGGCGCCGAGTCCGCGCGCGGCGCGGCGCGCGATGTGCTCGGCGAGGTCGCCATTTCGCTCCACCTCGGGCAAGACGCGCAGCAAAGTGATCAGTGCACGGCGACGCTCGACGTCCGGCGCGTTCTCCGCCGTGAGTCGTGATTCCACGGTGGCGACCAGGCGGTCGATGAGACCATCAATGACGACGTCTTGTTCCACCACGCGCTTCGCGAGATCGCGGTCCGACGCCAAGAGGGCGTGCGTCGCTTCGGCAATGGCCTCACCCACCAGCGCGAAGGCGCGGGTCAGCGCGGTGCGCATCTCGTCTCCGGTGGCGTAAATGGCGAGGCGATCCATGACTCAAGGCTAGTGGGCTGTCACAGGGCCTCTCTAGGGTGGCAGTGACCAAGGAGGCCTCATGGCATCAGTCGGATTTGTTCTCGTCGCCGTCGCGGCACTGGCCGCGGTGGGCGCCACGGTGGCGTGGCGACGCGCACTGGCGCAGGCCACGGCGCAGCGCGAGCGCGCCGAGGCCGCCATTGCCAATGGTGCGAGCGCGGTGGCCGAGAGGCAGTTGCTACTCGACCAAGTGGCCCACGAGCGCGAACAACACGCGGCCGCCATTGCCAATATGCAGTCCACCTTCGAGGCCCTCAGCCAGCGAACCCTGCAGGCCACCGTGGAGCAAAACGGCCAGGCGCAAGCGCAGATCATGGAGGCCCGCGAGAAGGCCCTCGGGGCGCGCCTCGAACCCCTCGAGTCCTTGCTGCAGCGCTTCCAGGAGGAAACGACGCGCCTCGAGGCCGAACGCATCGCGTCGCTCGAGCGCGTGAACCAGTCAGCGCTCATCTTGCGTGACGAGCAGGGCAAGGCGCTCGCCGAAGCGCAACGACTCAATCAGATCCTCGGTCGCAGCGATCACCGCGGCGCCTGGGGTGAATTTCAGCTGCAGCGCATCTTGGAGATGTCAGGCCTCACCCAGCACATCAGTTACGTCACGCAAGAAACCACCAACGAGCAACGTCCGGACGTGTTGGTGAAGATGCCCACTGGTGCCACCATCGTCATTGACTCCAAGATGCCCCTCGCGGCCTATGACGACGCGCTGGCCGCCGACAATGAATCGCTGCGCGCCGCCAAGATGGCCGAGCACGCGGTGGCCCTCAAGGGTCACATCAAGACGCTGAAGCAAAAGGCGTATTGGAAGAACTACGAAAAGGAATCACCGCAATTCGTCATTTGCTTCGTGCCCAGCGATCAGCTGCTGACGCAGGCACTGGTTGACGACCCCACCTTGCTCCCCACCTCCTTTGAGAGTCGAGTGTTACTCGCGGGACCGACCACCCTGCTCGCCGCCCTGTGGTCCATTGCCACCGGCTGGAACC
>Ga0207958_1000550_pt1 | contig 11344 bp, 11 predicted proteins | sample CryBogCBH27Jul07_FD_184606 | JGI IMG/M metagenome (GOLD analysis project Ga0207958, IMG submission 184606) | Freshwater microbial communities from Crystal Bog, Wisconsin, USA - CBH27Jul07 (SPAdes) (version 2) | ecosystem: Environmental > Aquatic > Freshwater > Lake | place: Crystal Bog... | reverse complement strand
TGGAACGATCAACGGGACGGCGGTTGTTTACTACGACGGGGGTACTGGACACTTCCCGATCGGTGGCTCGGTGACGGGTTCGGTTACCTATCAGGATTTTCCTGAAGGGCTTTACTACACCAATGCGAGCGGAGACAGCACTTGGGAGACTCTGACTAACTGGCAGTACCTTGACCTTTCAAACCCAACAAACATCCCGTGGACAGATGACGGGAATGGAGGAGCTTGGTATGGGGATAGCAACCTGATCGCTGCGACTGGCGGTCTTCAAGTATTTGTAAATTATACTACCCTAGACCCTAATATGGTAGTTACAGGAAGCTGTGACTTGGATATATATTTTTGGCAGTTTTCTAACACCCTTGTTTACGGGGGTACCTATACAAATACGTTCGACAACGAAGGGTTAATTTATGGAGGAACCTTCACGGCAGGAGGATCGTTTAACGGGGACACAATATATGGGGGAACTTTTACAGGGCCTAATCTCTATAGTGAGGGCGATGTGTTTGGAGGGAACTTTTATGGGGATGGTTTTACTAATACGTATAGAGTATTGGGAGGAAACTTTTTTGGGACAGGCTTTGCTAACGTAGGCTCCCCATCATTTGTTTTAGGCGGCAACATAAACATCAACGGGTTCGTTAATTCTCAATATATCGACTACTCCAACATAACGATTAACCTAGACGGCGTTCCCTACACAGGCGTCTGGCAAGGACAGATCTGGTCTGACGGAGTATGGGTATCTGCCGCTCCGCTGTATTACACAAACGCAAGTGGCGACTCAACGTGGGAGAATCTCCTGAATTGGAACTTTGCCGCCGATGGAAGCGGAGATAACCCAACCAACATTCCGTGGACTGATGATGGGAATGGAGGAGCTTGGTATGGAGACAGCAACCTGATCGATGCTACTGGCGGCGCGGGAATCGGTATCTCCTCAGACATTGACCTAAACGCGGTTGTGACGGGTATTTGCGATATTTATCATATAACCAGCAACGGAAATGTGTATGGAGGAAATTTTTCTGGGTGGTTTTACTCAAGTTATGGATCGGTATATGGTGGGAGTTTTTCTGGCGTAGATTTCTCTAATTTTGGGTTTATTTATGGAGGCACCTTTTCAGGAGATTATGCCGCAAACTCAAGCCCATGCACGATTTATGGAGGATATTTTACAGGAAACAATTTCGGAAACTTCGGCGGCTTTATCTACGGCGGAATATTTTCAGGGAATAATTTTCAAAACCATGTAGGTTATTGCTCTGGGATTATCTTTTCAGGGAATGGCTTCTACAACGATTACGGAAGTCAGGTCGTAAATTGCGATTTCACTCTCGGGGCAGGATTCTCCGATTGGAGCGTCCAAGGTTGCACCTTTGGTAGCGACGGCACGTTCGTCCAGAACGGCCAAAACTACACCCACACGGGAGAGTTTGCCGCGATCACCTACCCAGCAAGCGGTTCGGGCGGCGGAAACTCGCTTATTGCTCGACTCCTTAACCTTCCTGCATTTATTAAGATCTAATGAGAAATCGTCGCGACAAATTTGCTAGGGCTGGAGAGCAATCTCAAATCCCGTACCCGCTCACCAAGCACTCGTTGATCAACGGGGTGCAGGTATTCCGAGACTTCCTGAACGAGAAGTTCTGCTTCTTTGCTCCCGACAGCCGCAGGCAAGAAGTTCCTGACACAAACTATTCGGCACTCTACCCGAAGGTGAACTACCTGTGGCCCAGCAACCCGCCACCTGTGGTACAGGATCTCTATTATACAAACGCAGGAGGAGATTATTATTGGGATAATCTGTTGAACTGGAACACAAAGCCAGACGGGACTGGGGAAAACCCTCTTGGAGTACCTTGGACAGATGATGGTAATGGAGGTGCTTGGTACGCTAATAGCGATTTGATCGATTCGACGGGGGGAAATTCCTCCGCTTTTATTCAATCTATCATTGACCCAAATGCAGTTGTTACTGGGATTTGTGACATTCAAATTCTTGCAGGGGTTGGGCCTTACGGAACGGCACAAATTTACGGGGGAACTTTTAGCGCAGACTACTCTACTATAGATTCTTATATTTATGGAGGATTGTTTACTGGGGGCTATCTTTCTAATTTTGGCACCATCTATAACGGCACCTTCACAGGAAACTTTTTTTCCAATCAATACGCTGGGGTAGGTGCGGGCATCTATGGTGGAATCTTTACAGGATATGATTTCAGTAATGTGTTTACAACTTTTTCAAATGCTGTTTGCTCTGGGGACGGTTTCTTCAATAATGGGGGATATGTTTTCGGAGGATCTTTACTTACTGGAAATTATGTCACTAATGGCGGCGGGAGCCAAATTTCGTATAGCGGAGACCCAATCCCCCCAGTATTTACTGGATACTCGTTCACAAATGATGGCTTTCTAGCAAATGGCGTTTTTGAAATTGATGGGTTTACCAACAACGGAAGCATCGATTACCAAAAAATCACCATTACACAAAATGGAACCCCCTACACAGGAGTCTGGCAAGGTCAGGTCTGGTCTGATGGAGTATGGGTATCTGTTGCCCCGCTGTATTACACCAACGCAAGCGGAGATGGAACGTGGGAGAATCTACAAAACTGGAACTTTGCCGCCGATGGAAGCGGAGATAACCCAATAGGGGTTCCTTGGGCAGACGACGGGAATGGAGGGGCTTTGTATAAGGACAGCAACCTTATTGATGTATCTGGAATCTATGGAATTTCTGTAAACTCGTACATAGACCCAAACCAAGTGGTAACGGGTTCGTGTGATGCGGTTGTGGTTCTGTATTCTGGAAATATCTACGGAGGAACCTTCACCGCCCCATTAAACATCCAATTCGGAAGCGTTTCTGGCGGAACATTCACCGCTGAGGGTTGCTTTAACGAAAGCGGGTACATATACGGCGGCGTGTTTTCAGGGAATTACTTTGTAAGCTATTCAGACATTGATGGCGGAGTTTTCACGGGTAGTTGGTTTGCTAATTACGGAGCCATTCACGCTGGCTCGTTCAACATCGACGAATTTACCAACGACGGAACCATCGATTACCCCTCTGTGACTATCAACCTCGACGGCGTTCCTTACACGGGAACGTGGGACGGGCAAAACTGGGTTGACGGCGTCTACACCCCCTAATGAACTTGACCCGAAAACCTTTCAACCATATTAAGAATCTGAACACTTTGACCCAATGAAATGAAGAAGCAATCGCCGAACATTATCGAAGGGCAAAAAACCAGATGTCCAACTGACCAAAGCGGACACCAACCAAAATGTCTACTCCCGTAGCACTCACCCCGATCACGGCCCCCACACAGGCCCGTGCCACCCTCACCGCCGAGCAGGTTGCCGCCTTTCAGGCCCTCCTCGCTTCCGCCAACCTCGTTGTCCTGCCCTCTGGCAAGGCCGCAACGGACATTCAGCAGTTCCTTGTGAACGTCCAGCCTAACGGCGGCGGGTTCCTCCAGATCGCACTCAAGTAATAGCGATTTAGAACCAATGCAACCCCACATCGATACCGCCGCCACAGGATTTGTCGGAATGACCGCTCCTCTCGCGGCGGCGACTATCAGCCTCGACCCGTCGCTCGATTTAGAGCTTCGGATCGTGTCGATGGTCATCGGTATCTTTGTGGGGATTGCTTCGTTCGCCAAGCTCATCTACGACATCTGGGCTGACCACAACGACCGCAACCAAAAATGAAGGCCCTACAAATCATTGCAGTTTCCGCAATGTTGTGTGTGGTCGGGTGCTCCCACAGGCCCGTTGCAAACCCTGTGGATCTGGCCCCAGCCGTAGCCTCGGTTGACAAGGCCGACCAATCTCTTTCCCAAGCAATCAAATCCAATGACAAGCAACAAATCGTTTCGCAGGTCAAGGTGGCACAGCAGGAACTCAAGGTTGCAAAGACGCAGATTCTCACGCAACAGGGTTTCGCCAAGCAACTCGCGGATACACGCGACTGGTGGCAGAACGATTCTCTGTCAAAGGACAAGGTTATTCAAAAGCTCCAAGACAAGGTTCGGCATTTTGACCACCTTCTCATCATTGCTTCGTCGCTTGCGGGACTGCTTGCTGGCTGGATAGCTGGTAGCATCGCAATGCGTTTTAGTCCCTACGGGATCGTCATCGGGATCGGAGTCGGTGCCGCAGCCTCAGGAGCCGCATGGGCAATTCTCGCACATCTCTAGTCGAGAAGAAGCTGGACCAACCGGCTTCAAAAAGTAAAAAGGCGTTGTACGCCGGGATGGCCGGTCTCGGGATCGTGATCGTCTTCTTGAGCGCCTGTTTCTTGATCCTCAAACACTCAGAGGTCTCAAAGGAAATCGTGGAGCTTTCCACCACCTCGATCATGGGCTTCATGGCCTTGGCTGTTACCCTGATCACGGGGCAGGCCGCGTTCGACTGGAGGGCCGTGTCCGCTCTGCAGCACATGGACGAAGACACCGACAACCACGAAACGATCCAAAGTAACCAGCCAATCGGCGAGGTCGACATTTCCCACGGCCGAAGCCCCAAGGATTTTTTAGGTGACTCCTCGTTTTAACGCTTTCGTCCCGTTCATCCTCAAGCACGAGACGGCCTACCAAAAAGGCCACTGGGGAGACGACCGGTATGTCGTGACCGAGCGCGACAAGAACGACCCGGGAGGCACCACACGCTACGGAATTGACCTCGGGGAGCACCAACATGCCCCTTGGAACATGACCGACCGCGACATCGACACCCTCACCCGGGACGGCGCTATTCAAATTTATTGGAGGCACTGGCAAATTGACGGGATCGAGAAGCTGCCCGCGGTCACCGGCGAGTGCTATTTTAACTGCGCCACCATGAGCGGCAGGCCCCAAGCGGACCTGATACTTCACCGAACACGAGGGCCTAAAAATTTTATGGAGGACGAGATCCAAGTCTTCCACAAAATTGTAGACCGCCGCCCCGCGTCAAAAGAATATCTTGACGGATGGGTCAATCGCATTGTAGACGAAGCCCGACTCTTCGGGGTCACTATCACAACATAACCCAATGAAAAACATAAGAGCCCTAGCAGAAGAACTCGTTCGTAAGTTTCCCGACAGCCCCTCATTGACGCTCGCCAAGCGCCTTTTCGCCGACAACCCGGAGCAAATTTCCACGCTCGAGTCTGCCCGCACGGCCATACGAACGGTCCGCGGGGCCACGGGTAAGAAAGCCCGGCACCTAGCCACCCTTCCCAGAGATCACCAAAAGCCTTTCAACCCCCTAAGGCTTCCCGACAGCGACGAAACGGTCTGGGAGCCTTTTATCATTTCGGGAGAACAGAAGATCGGAATTTTCGGCGACGTTCACATTCCCTACCACAACATCCCCTCCCTCACGGCCTATCTGCAGTGGCTCAAAAAGCAGAATCCCGACACGCTCCTGATTAACGGCGACCTTTGCGACTTCCACGGGCTATCCCGGTTTGTAAAAAATCCCAAGGCCCGAAACCTCGCCGGCGAACGGGACGCAACCCTTCAGTTTTTCGAGGTACTGCGGAGAATGTTCCCCAAGGCCCGGATCATCCTAAAGCTTGGTAACCACGACGAGCGTCTGGAGATTTTCCTCAACCTCAAGGCCCCCGAGCTTCTTGACATCGCAGAGCTTGGGTTTGAGAACCTCTTCAAGCTTTCCAACTACGGCATCGAACTCGTTGGGCAGAAGCGAATCATTCGCGCCGGCGGCCTTTCCATCCTCCACGGCCACGAGTACCCCACGCCGGTGATCGGTCCGGTCAACGCGGCTCGGGGATTATTCCTCCGGGCCAAAGATAGCGCCCTCGTGAACCACCACCATCAGGTTTCCGAGCACACCGAGAGCACCATCAAGGGCGAGATGATTACCTGTTGGTCGCTGGGGTGTCTGTGCGAACTTCACCCCGCCTACGCACCTATCAACAAGTGGTCCCACGGCGGGGCACTCGTTGAGCTTGACAGCGAGGGCAACTACGAAGTGACCAACAAAAGGATCCTTCACGGAAAAGTTCTGTAAAAAGTCCTTTACAAGGTAGGACAAACCCATCACGTTACCCCCACGATTATGTCTTGCGGATGCAACAGCAATAGCCCCAACCCCTACTACGGCGCTTGTCGTGAAGACGTGCCCTATCCCAGCATTTCCCACGAGTCGGTCCCCTCGCTGATTGACAACTTGGTTACTGCTTTGTACGGGGCTTTCTGGAACCCCCAGACTCAGACCGGCTACATCACCAAAAGCGTGGTCAATGGCCGGGTGGTCTGGAACATTGCCTGCGACCCCAACAACACCGCCGAAATCTCGTGGCTCCCCAGAAACTCTGGCGAAGGCCTTTTGTGCTATCTCATACGAGCCTTCAACGCTACCTTCCCCGCGGTGGTTACCTTGGACGGTACCGAGACCCTTACCAACAAGACTCTTACCGCTCCTGTCATCAACAGCCCCACAGGGATTGTTGCCCCCGACATCGGCGAAGGAGCCCTTCGTGCTGGTATTACCTTGGCCGGAGACCAAATAACGGGAACCGTACCCAACAACCGAACCACGGCTTCCAGCGCCAACGATGCAAACGCAATCGTTGCCCGAGATGCCTCGGGCAATTTTTCGGCGGGGACCATTTCCGCAAACCTCACTGGAAATGTCACCGGAAACGTCACCGGTAGTGTTACAGGAAACGTCACCGGTAATGTTACGGGAAATGTCACGGGTAATCTTACAGGCAATGCCTCAACGGCTACGGTTGCTGAAACCGCGACCTCGTGCTCAGGCAACTCGGCCACGGCTACCGTAAGCGAGGGGGTATCCCCCAACGCTTCGGCGCCCTCGTCTCCAACGGTTGGGCAGACCTATTTCAATACCGGAGACAGCCATTTTTACGGATGGAACGGAACCGCTTGGAAACAACTCGACAACTAAAATTATGGGATACGAAACCGAAAAACAGAACATCCCCGAAGGCTTCACTCACCTCGGCGAGGATATGAAACACATGCACGGAATGCACGCCGTTGACGCCGCAGCCGCTGCCCACAAAAACCACGAAGAGCCGAACGTCTATTATCCCGAGCTTCACTTCGAGGGCGAGCATGCCGAGCACCTGATCAAGCATCTTAAAAAGCACGGCACTGCCCACATCCACTACAAGAAAGTTTCGGAAAGCACCCACCACGAGACTCGTCACGGAAAATCTGAGACCCGTCACCGCGTTGGAATCCAGATTCACGGCATCAAACCTGAGGGCGGAGAGTCCTCCGAAGCCATGCCGGCGAAAGAGAACCCCGAGGACTCCATCGAGAAAGGTCTCGAGGCCGCAGAATCCGAAGCCAACTCCTAACCAACCACCCTTATGGCAAACGACCCTTCCATGCCTCCTTCCGAGCAGGCCCCCAGCACCCCCGTCAACAATAGCCCCGCGATGTCTCCCGACATGGCCGGCGGCGCTCCGGCAGGAGACCAAGGCTCGGTCATGGTAAGCATGCCCAAGGCCGCGTTTGACGCTATCCACCAGCTCGTCACCCAGCTTGCCCAAGGTCTTGACCAGCTAAAGCAGGGTGTCGACACGCAGGCCGGCAAAGGACAAGGAGCCCCCGCGGGTCCCGTAGCTCCTTCTGCAGGCGCCCCTTCCGAGGAAGCCTCGGAAGGCGAGCAAAGCGACGAGGATTTCCTGAAAGGGCTTGCAGAAGAGGGCAGCAAGAGGTAAAAGCCTCTCATGTTTGTCTCGCAGATATTTGACGAGGCTTCTGAAATCCTTGGCACCACCGACCAAAGCAAGGTTTTTCGTAAGCTGACGCAGGCCGTACAGGCTCTTATGGAGTCTGGCCACTGGTTTCATACCCAAGCCGAAGTCGACGTCTGCACAGGTTGGGACGGTTACACCGTAACCCTTCCCCGAGGGATCGAGGTTCCTCTGGCCGTCAACATTGACGGATCGCCCCTGTATTTCCGCGGTCGTCTGTTCCAGTACCATGTCAACAAGGGCGGGATGTACAACACCGTGGGGTGGTGCTGGGACGACCGAGGGTTTGTTGCCACCCAAATGGACATTCGGCAGCCGGCCCAAGTCGTTGCCGTGGCCGAGTCCGATGCTGACGTCGGCAAGACCCTGCGCCTTGTGGGGACCAACCAGTGGAATCGGGACCTGCGAACCCAGCTTCCCGACGGCACCAACGTAGACGGGCTTTTGGTGCAGGTTCACAGCCTTTCTGATTTTCAACGCGGAACCATCACCCCAGACGGTAACACGATCATTACCCGCACCGCGGCGGTTTCTCCGATCAACAAATTTCAATCTTCTTCCCCTCACCAACTTTCGAGTGGGCAAGGGATGATCTTGTCTTCGGCCACGGGAACAGTCCCCACAGGGCTTACCGTCTCGGACCAATACTTTGTGGGGGTGGTTGACTCCACCACGATTCAACTTTACAACGACCCTCTTTATGCACAAAGCGGGGAATACCCGATCGACCTGACCAGCATCTTGGGAGCCGGCACCTTGACCCTAACCGATGCCCGAGACGCCAGCTTGGTCACGGCCTTGTCGCTAGACTCGGCCCCCACCATTTCCCTCTCGACAGGAAACGAGGTCGTGTTTTACGGAAGCTTGCTCCCGTCTCCTCTTGTTGCAGGGGTTACCTATTTTGCCACCCAGCTCGACGCAACCCATCTTCAAATTTTCGCTTCCCCGCAGGACGCCGAGCTCGGAACCAACCCGATTTACCTGTCGGGTAGCAACTCTTCGTTTTCGATACAAATTCGGAAGCCTATCGCTCCGATCACAAAGCTTGTCACCAACATCCCGCATTTCTACAGCACCGGTGACGTTGTGCAGGCCTACACCAACGGCGGAACGCTTCCTCAGCCTTTGGTTTCCGCGCAGAATTATTATGTGCAGACGCTGGATTCCAGCACCCTGATTCTCCACACATCGGCCGCAGATGCCCTCAGCGGAGCGAACCCCATTATCTTAACCTCGTCGGGGTCGGGGCAGAACACCCTCAACAAGCTCATCCCTGCCACGGCCACGGTTGGCAAGACTAGCCAAATCACCGCCCCGGGATTCTCCTTGCCCACTCCCTCCGGTAGCGGGGCCCATGTCACGGCAATCGTATCGGGTCCCGTAACGTCGCTTTACCTGTCCAACGCGGGTAGCGGATATACGTCCGCCCCCTCGGTCACAATTAGCGGAGGCGGGGGGTCGGGAGCTACGGCCCATGCCGTGGTTGGTACCGTTCCCGGAACCTCCGAGTATCAGACGGTGATTGCTGTCGTTCTCGACACGCCCGGATCGGGATACACAGGAAACCCTACGGTCGCCATCGACGGAGGGGGAGGAAGCGGAGCTTCGGCAAATGCCCTGATCACGCCGTCGTTTGTTACCGGATATACCGTGGTGAACGGGGGCTCTGGGTACAACGTCGCACCGTCAATTTCTTTCCCCGACCCGTCTCCGGGGCAGACTCTTCCCGTTGCCACCGCGGTTATCTCCGGCGGTTCTGTCACGGCGGTTACAGTGGTGTCTGAGGGAACCGGATACAACACCGCACCCGCGGTCACGGTGACCCCGTCGGCGGGAGTCTTGGTCTCGTTCTCGTCTACCGGAACTCTTCCCGCCCCGTTGCAAGAAGGAGTTACCTATCGCGCCGAGGCGCCCAGCTCTGCCGACACGTTTACCTTGGTTAACGACGACTACTCCCCCCTTAACCTAACCAGTGTTGGAAGCGGAACTCTCTACCTGACGATTAGCAGAAGTTTTTCCGTGGGCTTCACCAACGTGTGGTCAGGAGATTTTTCGGGGACCCCCACCGGAACCGGAATTTATTTCGGGTCCGACTATCTTCTCCCCGTGACGTCGCCAACGATCGACAACGGGGCCACCGAATTTTACCTCAAGCGTTTGACCGACACCACGGCCGAGGTTTATGCCGATTCAGGACTCACGACAAAGGTCACGGTTTCTCAACTTGGAACGGGACAGGGATATTTTGCGCTACAACAACTCGCAACCCCTGTAAGCCGGAACAATCTGGTGGCCCTTTCGTCGATTCAATATCTGGGCAACGGGACCAAGGTAAGGTTTTCTTCGTCGGGAACCTTGCCAAGCCCGCTTTTGTCGGGAACGGACTATGTGATACAAGTCTCTGGAAAAGACCTGTTGGTGTTTACCACGACGGGAGACCCCGTGGTCTTTTCCACGCTAGGGGCAGGGCAACTTCGCCTAGAGGTTGATCGTCAGGTTTCCCCGATACCTTCGGTCACCATTGACTTGCCCAACGCAGGGTTTGAAACCGGTACCGAAGTGCTCCCAAGGCCGTCCCAAGGCGACACCCTTCCGTCGGGCCTTGTTTCAGGGACATCTTACTTTGTAAGGTTTGTCGATTCCTCCACGGCTTCCCTCTACGATACCAAAGCCCACGCCACAGACATTGCGAATACCTCGGGCAGGATTTCCTTTGTGTCTGTCGGGGATTCCGCTTCTAGCACCTTTGTTTTGGACGCCGTGGAAGAGCCGACCTTTGTCAAGGCGGTTTCCCACATCGAGAAACCGGTGACCCAAGGTTACGTCAGTCTCTATGCCTACGACTTCGGCCGCAGCAACGACATGACCTTGATCGGGCAGTACCACCCCTCGGAAACCAATCCTAAGTATCGCCGGATTCGAGTAGGGAAGCCCTGCGCTTGGGCCCGCATCATTTACCGGGTGAAGCACCCTGTCATCACCAGCGTCTACGACTACATCCCCGTGGAGCAGGAGCGGGCCATCATTGCCGCGGTACATGCGATCGACCTCGAGGACAAGGATTTTGCCGATCAGGCCGCCAAGTATTGGCAGCTTGCCTTTGGCTACCTACGAAACCAGCAATCCAGCATGGACGGGCACGCAATGGAGCCTATTCAAGTCTCTGGGCTTACCTACGGCGACAAGACCGATCCTATCATCGACTCCGACTACGGGATCTGGTAAGACTCCGCAACATGAAATCTCCCAACATCTCCGCCGGGAGGCAGGAAAAAATTACAGCGGGTTGGGTTCACGGGGTAAACTCGGTGAGAAACCCTTGGAACCTGCCCGCGGACCAAATCAAGTGGGGTGTCAACGTGGCCATTCGTGGAGGAATCGCCCAGACCCGACCGGGGCAAGGCATGCGACTGTCTCTCCCTCCGGGAAATCTGCAAGGCGGTTGCTTTTTTTCGGCTAACCGACAATACCGGGCCGCGTCCACTACGACTAGCTCCGGAAGCACGTCTACCCAGCAGGCCACTATTTACAACTACGACGGCACCGCTTCCTTTGAAAGCGAACTTCCCTATCTTGTCTTTGCCGTGG
>Ga0207958_1000531_pt1 | contig 11535 bp, 17 predicted proteins | sample CryBogCBH27Jul07_FD_184606 | JGI IMG/M metagenome (GOLD analysis project Ga0207958, IMG submission 184606) | Freshwater microbial communities from Crystal Bog, Wisconsin, USA - CBH27Jul07 (SPAdes) (version 2) | ecosystem: Environmental > Aquatic > Freshwater > Lake | place: Crystal Bog... | reverse complement strand
GTGATCTACGCCAATATGAACAATCCCAGTATTGGGATCACGATATGCCGCCGCATAAATCCTATTGCCTTCTATTTTTTCTTGGCCTTCCGCTGTTGGCTCAAAGCTATGGCTATAGCCTGCTTCTGTGGCTTTCCATGCTTCATCTCCCTGCGGATATTCTCCGATACCGTCTTCTTTGATTTCCCCTGTTTTAGTGGCATCTTTTATTTGTTGTTGCTCTAGGGTTAAATCCCCAGATGGTTTTTTACCTTCAATGATGGAAGCCGTTGCTGGAAGTCCAGCCTCCCTAACTCCTTTTGCCCTTTCTCCCATTGCGCCCATAAGACCCATAGGAACAACTCCAGCCAATTGTTTTGATGCTTCATCAAATTTACCTTCAATGATATTTTCAGTAACCGTATTTTTATGCTCTGCATTCATGCCAATCACATTACTGGCAACGGTCGCAAATTCATTTTGAGCAACGGCAAGCGGTATGGATTGAAGAACCCTGCTTGCAGTTCTTTGGATAACAGTATCAAGTCCAGAGCTTACATTCATTGGGAATGCCGCTCCAGCTTCAGTTTCAATCAATGTTTTTAATCCGCTTCCAAGAGCTTCTGCGTCTGTTTTTCCGTTTGCTTTTTCGTTATCAATAGTTTCATTTGCCGCCACCAAAGAAGGAACAGCAAATGATTTTATTCCATGAACAGATTTTTCAGCGATTGTTTTCCATATCGGAAGATCTGAAACCGCCTTTATTGCCGCAGTTTCCTCTGAAGCCCCTTCTGTAGCGGCGGCTTCAACAAGGTCTCCAATCATGTGACCAATTCCAAATGTGAATTGATTGATTGGGCTTTGCGCCTCTTTTTCAGTCATCTGGCTACCGGAAACCAGATCAGCAAAATACTTATCTCCTTCAGCAACCTTGCTCTTAATCTTTTCAGAAAAAGAATTTTTACCAAATGCAAGCTCGGCTTCTTTTCCAGCCCACACAATAGGATTGATGCCCTTAGACAAATCCCATCCAAACCTCTGAAGTTCGGATGCGGCGGCTCCTAATCCTTTATATCCAGAATATAAAGCCTCTCCTGTTTTTGCCAAAAATCCTTGAGGGGGGGGTTGAACCCCGCTCGTTTCATCCTTTACTTCCGCTTGCTTCCCCGCATCTTCTTGGCTTCGTATCCCTTGCCCATCTTCTTTCCTGACTTGGGGGCCATATCCAGCTTCTGCTTGGGCATCTTCTTGCTTGGCATTCTTCTCACCTCCCTTTTTCCTTTCTGATAAGACCTGATCAAATATGTCTCCACTTACACGGGCGTTGTCTCCCCGCTGTGGCTGGCCTTGGTCTTGGGGACCGGATTGATCGCGGGTTTGTGTCCCGTCAGGCAAGGCTGAGTCGATTTTGCCGTCGAGGGTTCGTTGTGCATCGCCTTGAGAGCGTGTCCCTTGATCACTTTTGCTTTGTGCATTTTCATTGATTTGTTCACCTCCTTTTTTTCTTTCTAACAGAACTTCATCAAATATGTCCCGCTTGGGAGCATTTTTACGTTCTGCTAAAACTTCATCAAAGATGTCGGCCATATTGGGCTAGAAGCTATAGCCCCTTTTCTTTGCCAAGTCCATAAGACTTTCTCTTGTTGCATTTGGACCAAGCTCATCTGCCAATGAACTCAATATCTCTTTTGTCAGAGGCTTTGAAGCAGAAGGAGTAGGTGCTTCTGATGTTGATTGAGGCTCTGCCGTCTCAATATTCAATGAATCAATTCCTTTATTGATTTCAGAGAGTCTTGATTTAATTTGATTGAATTCGTCTTTTGAAACCGTTTTCTTCCCTCTCTTCTTATTCTCAAAAGTGTTAAAGGTAAAATGAGTACCTTTTCCTTCATCTGCTTTAGATCCTTTTTCGTTAGACTCAAAACCAGAAGTCAAATCTAATTCGCTTGTTGAATATCGAGAAAGCAGGTCTTTCTTTTGAGATTCAAGTGCGGAAATATATTGTTTGTTCGCAACTTTAGTCCTTGTTTTCTCGGCCTGAAGTTTGGCTTGATACATTGGATCTTGCTCTTTTTTCCATTGCTCTGCTTCTTCTGAAGCTCGCTTTTCTGTAAGCCTAGCTTTCTCTTCAGCACCCGCAACTGAAGCCCTATATTCTGGAGTGCTTTGTTTAAGTGCTTGCTGTTCACGCTCTGCCGCCGCTTTTGCAAGCCTAGCCTCCCTTGCTTCTTTTAATGAAGTGCTTTCAAAATTGTTTATTTGGCTCAATGCTTCTTTCCCTGCGGATGTTCCAGCAATCGGACCTAATCTCTTTCTAAGTTCCTGAACTCTTGATGAAGCATTTTCATCGTTTGTTGGGATTTGATAAAGATTATTAACTACATCTATCGCAGTATTGTGGGCATCAAGCTCCCTAGTCTCTTGATCAACCTTAAACTCTGCTTGCTTTCGCATATTATCTAGTCGCTTCTCCATCATGGTCCTAGCCTTTTCAAAGCTCACCATGTTGTTGTTATCTTTTACAAATCTACGAGCGGCATCATCAAGCTCCTCTTTCTCATAAGCCCTACGATTTGCTTCCCTAACTCCACTAACAGTTCCTGTGGTTTCTCCTCCGCTAGAAACAATAGTTCGGGATGTAGGAGTATCTTGCTTGTAAATAGTAGCGTATGGGCTTATTTTAAGCTCTTCGTCCATATTATTGATTGTCTTGTTGATTGTCTGGTGTTGGGTGTAGCTTGTTACTCAAGCCACCTTTTTCCATTCCTGTTGGTGATTCATAAGACCTTTTCTGTTGCTGTTTCTGAAGTTCTGATGGAGATGCGTATCCCCTTGCTTGAAGAGCAGACTCATATTCTCCCCTCTTGAATTTACCAACTTCTTCTTCAGAGCCATATCTTCCAAATGTTCCCTTGAACTGTTCTTGAAGTTGCGTTCCCGTAAGTTCAGAAGTTGTTACTGGCTTTCCAGATGATGTGTAGAGAGGCTTCCCGCCTTCTCCTCTCATCTGATATTCTTTTCCATATTCTAAAACATTAGAAGTCGATCTTTGAGGAGCAGATGTAATTCCAGCACCAGAACCGCTTCCTCTCATGGAATATGCGAGCGGACTTAATCCACGCTTTTGCCATTCTTCAGGATTCAAAAAAGACCTTCCTCCAACATCTGTGTGCATTAGCATTTCAGATTTTGTTGCTGGACGAGTTGTTTGAAGGGTAAGGTTTTCTTGGATTCTTTTATCTTTAAGAGAATCAACGCCTTTCATCAAGGCATCATAAGCGTCCTTCATCTGCTGACTCTGACTAATGCCCCTCTGCGCCGTGTTCTTGGCAGATGGCCTTCCCAGCACTTCTCCAGCAGAAAGGTAGTCTTCAGCATTCTGTGGCTCATAATTAGCCGTGGAGATCGGAGACTGACCAGAGAAATACTTGGAGAATGGGTTATCCATTAGATGAGATTCTGAATAGAATGAGGGCTAAATGCCTTAAACTGAATATCAATCTGGGCTTGCTCGCCTTCCTCAAAGGCTTGCGTGGCCTCATTCAAGCACTGATAAGCCAGATTCCAATAAACCTGCGCCCTCTCTAGCTCGTAGGTATTCTCATACTGCCAAGCCTGAGCCCCATAACGATAAGCATTCCGGTTGGAGGGAATGAGCAAATCCCCGTCGTTAATCAAAGGCACATATCCACGCCGCACAATTGCGTAGAATGTGCGGTCCTCTGGGTACTTACCAACGATCCTATACCGCTGTGTGTCGGCAGTACCAGGAACATTCCCCATGCGGATAAGCTCCGTATCGCCACAATAGTTGTAGGCAATCCAGCCCAAACCATTCTCAGAGAAAGGATACCAATCAGAAAGGATGTCGGCAATCTCGCCGTTCATTGCTCCCTGATCCACGGCAATCACTTTCAAAATACTCTCCACTCCAACCGGAGTGTCGATATAGTACCAGTTGTTTACAGAGTCAAAGCCAGGAGTGAAGGACATGAGGAACCTATTCCCCTTCCACTGACCGCTAGTAACAAACCTCTCGTTAATGTCGTTGATGCAATTTGCAACAAGCGGGTCACTAGGCCCCTGACTCGATACAAACGGAGCCAAGTAGGTTTTTGCTTGTGCAAAAGAAAAAGACGGCATGATCCACTTTAGTAAGCCCCCAAAGGGAGAGATGTCAAGGGCTTTTACTTATCCATCATCTTCGTCTTCTTCTTCCAAAGAACCCACCTGCTCATTCACATATTCAGACAAAAACACTTCAATCATCCCCTTCAGCGCAAACTCATTACCAAAAGCAGTTTGGCAAAACTCCGTCTTCCCTCCCTTCTCATAGCTCACCAAAATGATGCCATGATCAAAGTATTCAACTGCCTCATTCCTAATCTTCTGGAGAGCAATTGCCGGATTCAGAACGATTTGATTTTCCCGATCTGGGCTAGATTTTCTTTTTCGCGGCATAATTTGTTCTCTGGTAGGTTGCCCATTCTCCTTTCAGGGGATGAGGGCAACCAGCCTCGTGAGGCTTGATCCCTGTATAGTGAATCAACTTGGGGTTGGCAAGGGCTTCTTCCACCTCGTCCCTAGAGTAGAAAAACCCCTGCACATTATTTTTGGCAAACTCATCACACATCCCAGTTGTGATATTCCATCCAGCAGGGATGAGAGTGGTTCGGTTGGCGAACACCAAGTTCAGCACATCTTGATCGGCCCAAGAAATCCTTCCAAGCAATTGCAGGTTCTTCTCAAACAGCCGCAACGCCATGTTGTTCTCCCGCCACTTGCCGTTATCAAACAACAACACGCCAGCGTTGAAATAGAAGGAAGTCATGCCAATCCTCTGCTTGTTGCCTTTCATATACTCATAAACATCTTCAGATGCCCCAAGCATATTGCCGCGCAAGTCCACGGCCCATAGGTCACAAACATCCCCCTTGAAGATCACATCACAGTCTAGATAGATGCACTTCTTGGCATAAGGGAAAACCACAGGGATGAGATAGCGATAGTAAGTCTCCTTCCCAGAGTTCTGCATAACAGGGAATTGATCAAACAAACTATCATTGATCTCGATAAAATCCACATCAGCAAGCTCCTTGATGATCGCTTTAGCATCATCGGAGAACACGCTATAGAGAACGTGCGTCTTCACCCGCTTCGGACTCTTCGTATTCTTCATCATGGAATTGATAGCAGTGTAGAGATAATCCACATACTTATCATTACAGGCAAAGAACACATTCACTTCATTATTCATAATCATTTTTATATTGATGTAATATCTCTATTTGTTTTTTGTTTAGTCTATCCAAATAATCTGGATACCAAGTCTCGCAGATGCCTGGGTAAGATCCAATCATCCCTCCATTCACCAAGCACAGATAGGAGAGAATAGTGTCAGAAGAGAAGTTGTTCCCCCTCAATACGCCAGCGTATTCCTCCACCTGCTCTCTGATCCTGCCCTCATCAGACAAGATCCGCTTAAAGAAATCAGTCTTGAGCAAGCACCCTCCAAACCCTCCGTAGTAATTCACCCCACAGTCCGGTCTCTTCTTCCTAATCAGATCCACCACTCCGCTCTCAAACATGGCCCCCTTGTTGCATCCATTGATCTCATACTTGAGGCTTGCCTCAAGCACGGGCTTGAAAAGCCTAACGTCATCCTCAAGCAAGATCGTGAAGGAAGAATCCATCCCCTGCATATATCTCCCTAGCCTACTAGCCCAAGCAATAGCCCCCTCCCTATCCGCATACGCCGTGCTTTTAGCCCCCTCATAGGCAGGAATCCTCTCCTCATAAAAATACTCACACCCATACTTCTCTGCCTCTCCAGAGAAATCCTCTCCACCATCACACACCAGAACCACCTTCTCGCTCGCATAAATGGCCCTAAAACTCTCCAACACCCCCACCAGAGACTTCCTTTGCCCAAAGCACTGATAATACGCAGAAACAAGATTCATTATTGCCGCTTGACACTAACCGCCTCCCTTGATAAAAAGCAACTAGATTATCCGCAGGACGGATCATCTGGTGTAGTGACCGGACATCGCGTCAGGCGGGCCGCTCACGAAGGTCAAGAGGACTGGAATAGCCGCCAGTCCTTAATTTGAGGATTATAGCTGGGTGGACAAATGGTAAGTCATCAGTCTCATAAGCTGAAGATCTGGGTTCGATTCCCAGCCGAGCTACTATCCCTCTCATCCCAATCCACCCAGAAGATAAGGCTCCATAGGTCATACTTGAAGCCGAGGGGATGCAGAAGCTCTAGTTTCGCCTAGGGCTTCTTATGCCCTCCGCAGGAGATCAACCTTCCCATTACAAGAAAGCGAAAGCGGCCTCCAGCCAGCCTTTCGCGCTTTCATCATGAAACAACAAGACATATTCACCACAGCTAAAGAACTAGCCTCCAACGGAGAAGACTTCTCCATCCTAGTAGGTCAACTAGAACCAGAATACCAACTCCGTCTAAAACTATTCGTCAGAAGCCTCCCTGATGAAACTCAAGAGGCGACTATCTATGGACGAGCCCATCGCATCAAAGACGGTCGCAAACCAATCAAACGCTTCGCTCTCAAGAGAGGGGATTTGTAAATTGTTAGAACTTTAGCCCAGCAAGCTAACGGCTTGTCACTTGGGGATTTTGGTAAAAAATTGTGAGGGGGTTTTCTCGCGCACTCGACGGCGAAACTTCTAGTTAGTACCCCGGTGCCCGTCGCCTGATTCCACCAATTAACAATCCTTATTTTCTTTAGGCCTTGTGCCCTCCTCTTCTATAAGATCAGATAATCAGCGGCATGGATAGGGCTTACTTCGACTCTACAGAGAGGCTTTAGTTAAATGATCCACTCCCACCGGAAGCCTCTCGCCTCTCTCTGATGGTGGGGACTCATCCCTGCTGTCTCAACTGGTCGGCTGATAACGCTAGGACGTTGAGGGTGAGTCCAGGAGCGTTGCCATCGTTGCCTAGTCCAAACAACTTCCCGCCAGCTTGCACGAGGTCGGAAATACGTCTACTGTTTTCGATAACCTCGCTCCCGTCCATCGAGGACACTACGCCAGCAGCGCGGGAAAGACCGGAGGACATACCGGCGAGGAAAGTCTCCTTGTTCTGTTCTAGCGTCTTCTCCATTGCAACGACTGGAGACGTGGTGACAATTCTTTCATCCTCCTCTGCTATCTTTGCAAGGTTGGATTTTGCCTTCTCAACTTGTTTGAGTGCGGCAGTTGGAGTTAGGGGTTCTCCTCTTTCGGAGAGTCGGGAGACGTGTTTGATGAGGGTGTTCCGTTTGATCCCGAAAGCCTCTGCCGTGGCGTGATAGTCTTTTCCGTTGGCGAGCCAATGGGAGACTACGGATTCCCAGTCCACGGGGAGGCGTTTTCCTCTGTTATCTGTCTTCTTTTTCCTTGGTGACGCTGGCATGATGGAAAGGTGACAGAATGCCGGTTCCGTGACAAGTTTCCTTTTTTACTATAAAAGCGTAGGTTCCAGGAGGCCCTCTATCGCGTTTTGATTGCTTGGGCGGTATGGCGACAAGGCGAAAAAAGCGGGGGCTTCTTCCGCTTCTCCTATTGTCTTGCAAGTTATCGCTGAAAGATTTTTCTGCCCGTAGAGGCTGATGGAAAGGGCAAGTCAACGTAATCTTTGTCTGACAATATACAAAAATAAAGGAGGGCATGAAAAAAAGATTGAACCAAGCAATCCGGTGGATAGGGTGGAGCCATGAAAGCAAACGACCTTGTGACCATCAGACCGGAATGGGAGGGAGACTCAACGATCTTCCGTGTTATGGAATGGAACGGTGACCGTGGATTGATTTCTCCTCTCACTTGGGAGCATGGCTCCATTGTCCCGACCGAAATGGTCACCCTTGAAATGATTTCCCTTGTCCGAGTTGGATGAGGAAAAACCAAACACAACACACAAAAAACCATGACCACAACGCACACACAAGTTGAAGAAATCCTGAGCAAGCATGGCATCAGCTATGCTGTGACATACTCGGGAGAATCGGCAGAAAAAGAGAATGGGAAAGAATGGAAGCATGACAGATGGAACGTGACGATAGGATGCCGAACGGTTTTTTCCGTTCCTTTTAAGACTGGCACGGGATTAAGGAAGATGGGCAAAAGCGGGAGGATGGCTCCTCAGTTTCCCAAGGCGGCAGACGTTCTTTATTGTCTCTTGATGGATGCGGACGCACTAGATCATTCCTTTTCCGACTGGTGCTCTTGCTATGGGTATGATGAAGACTCAAGGAAGGCTGAAAGGATTTACTTTGAATGTTGTGAAAATGGCAAGAATGTCAGGAACTGCTTCAGCCGTGAGGTTATCCAAGAATTGCTGGAAGCATTGCAGGATTTTTAATAAAAAGGAGATTTACACAATGAAAAACTATAAAATCATTCGCGGATTCTTTGACGGTGACAGGGAGATTATTGCAACGGGGCTTTCCCTTTCCGAAGCAAAAGAGCATTGCAGGGACAAAGAGACTTCATCCCGAACGTGTTCACCTGAGACTGCTGAAAAAGTTGGAACAGATCGCGGAGCATGGTTTGACGGATTCGAGGAGGAATAAGCCATGCGCGCCCTAATCCTAAACGTCATTGCCATACTAGCAGGTGAGGCGATTCTTCTCGCTCTCTTCCTTTGCTTAATCTGGAACTAAAACCATGAAAAAAACACTATTCACGCTAGGAATATCCTTTGATACGGTCACGCCAGAATCGGCAGAGAATGGCGACATTGCAGATAATGGATGGATGCAAGAACCAGAACCAGCCTCCCTGCGTGAATGTTTGGAGGCTGTCAGGAGAATGGGAGGAATCGACTTCCATGATTGCGTCACCTTCTACCCTTGTGATTCTTCCGTTGATTACGTCACGGGAGAATCCACTAGGGAGTATATCCACGTCGAACCTTTAACCCCTTCCGCTGGAAGAGCATGGCAAAGGGCCTTGAAACTTTACGGAATCTGACCCGATCTTTCAACACTCTGTTCCCTCTCCGGAGGGTACAGCAGTTGAGAGATAGTCTCTCGGGCCTGTCAGGGGCATCCTGGCATTACAAAAAGCAGAACATGACACAAGCACAAGCACTGACCAACGCTCTATGGAGCGCAATCCATTGCCCCGACCATATGGCGGAAGCCTTCAGCCAACTGGCACAGGAGATATCGCAGGGGATGACGGAGTCGCAAATTGAAAGATGCAAGGCCGTAGCCTTGAACATGGAGGAACCAGCATGAGCATTACAACAGAAAAGAACATGAAAAAAGGAACAAGAATAGAAATTCCCGTGCATTATGATGCATGGATGAGAGGTGCAAAGTACGGGACATTGACGCAGAAAAGAACAGGAAAGGAAGGGACAAGCGATTATTGGCTTGTAAATATGGATCATCCCCAAATCAAAAGAAGGCTAAAACTTTGGGCCTTGGATTGGAAATATGCTCGCCTTTTGAATGAAGGGAGGGAAGCATGAAGACCGGAAAAGACTGGATTGATAATGCCACTTGCTACTTCTTAAGAAATCAATCGGGAGGAATTATGTTGACTGGATGGGGTGAACCTTTGCTCTTTTCAGAATACAGGGAAGCCCTTCGGTTCCGTGAGCATTTAAGGAGCATGGGATTCTTTTATCAAATCGTCGAGGGGAATCCCTTGTCTAAATAAGAAAAGCCAAAAAGCGGGAGGGGACTCATCCTCTCCCGCTTTTTCTTTGCTTCCGTTCCACTAGGGAATCGTCTCGTCACGATTCTCTAAACGGATAGGCGATTTCATTTTGCAAAATTGTGGCTCCGTGGTTGGGGATGTTGCCACTTACATCAGGAGTACATTCTCTTCATTCTGTTCGCTAAAACAGAATGTCACCCTAGATCACTCACGGCTTAATCAAGTTTGTTATATCAAGAATAGATCCGACAGCGTACGCTTCACGATTCAGGGATTTCATCAGGCTTTTTTCGCGTGATCCCTAGCGTGGGAGGACGTTCCAGCCCCCGTGACCGGAAGAATCGGTCGCAAGCGGCATTCACGTCACGACTGAGGAACATGATATATTGGTCTGTCCACTCTCCTTTTGTCTCTCGATGCTCAAACTTATTATGCGGGACATAATTGATATAATTACTGCTCATTTCATTTAGCTTTTTTCTTGAATATCTTGTCCCAGTTCTCGCGGTATTCGCTTGAGGAAGGGCGAGTTCGGCCTTCAGAATAGGCGTTGATTCGCCTTTCCATTTCTCGGGATCGGTCGGTTTCTTTAGTGGTGCGTTTCATTCGGCTTTTGTTTTTGGATCTCGTCGCGGATGGCTTGAAGCTCGTCTGCCAACTCACCATGCCAAACAGTCACGGCTTGCTTTTGGTTTCTCCAAAATTCATCTGCAATATCAGTCGCTCTTTCCAAAAGCTCACGGAGCTTTGCGACCTCGTTGTTCAAATTGTTAATGTGTTCATTTACTTCTTTTATATTAGTATTCATTTGTTTGGTTCCTCTTGCGCGGGGGCGAAACGCATAAGATCTTCTGCCTGTCTATCGAATCCGTTCTTACGCAGAAAGGTAGCGTGATCTTTAAGCAGTCTACGGAGCCTTGCGACTTCGCGTTCAAGCTCTCTGGCTAAATCCCAGATTCGATAAGATTTAATTTCTTGGTTGTAATCTAATTCATCTACGCGAGGCGTGGCGACTTCCTTGTTTTTTACTTCTAATGCTTTCTTGATTAGATCGTTGGACATGGTGGCATTCATTTCTTCCACTCCTTCGCATCCATGAAGTATTCGCACTTGTCCTCGCCTTCATTCGGCTGGAATGCGGCATAGGCTTGCCAATGCTCGTTGCCTGGAGCCAAGAACCGCCAGCATTCCTGATGGGAAGGGCAGTCCGTGTTAGTGCATTTACTGATGTCTGTCATGATAATACTTCCTTAACGTAGTGCTGGATAAAGCAAATGAGGCAGTTGTCCGTATCCTCGTCGAGTGCACCGTGCTTAAAATCGGGATTCTCCTTGAGAGAAGCCTCTAGCATGGTAGCAACGCTATTAAGTCGATTAAGGCTCTCTACGGAGCTTGCAAACAGCTTTGCAAGCCTGACTGCTTGCTCTGCATCACAGTCGATGCTCACGATTGTGCGGCCTTCTGAGTCCACTACCTTGTCCCCGTCCGCAAAGAACGGGAGTTTGAATGGCTCTTTATTCTGGAACTCTATGGGTGCGATGATCTTGCTCATATTAGTTAATGCTATATTCAGCGTATTTCTTTTTGGTTTTTTTATCGGTTTTGGTTGTTGTGGTGATTCGATAGCCCATTTGCTTGAGCCCATGAATTCTTGCGGCTAGGCGAAAGCATCCATAACGCTCTAGAGCTTGTATGGGGCTAATGCTCTTGCCTGAATGCAAGTGCTTTAGAATGCGGAGTGATTGACTTTTATTCATAGCTCTTAATTGTTGCGGCGACTAGATCAGCGATTTGCTTTGTTTTTCCCCGACTGTTTAAGTGGTTGATCGTTTCGAGCGTTTCGAGGAGAAACTTCAAGCTCTCCTTTAGATCCTCGTTGAT
>Ga0207958_1000525_pt1 | contig 11560 bp, 10 predicted proteins | sample CryBogCBH27Jul07_FD_184606 | JGI IMG/M metagenome (GOLD analysis project Ga0207958, IMG submission 184606) | Freshwater microbial communities from Crystal Bog, Wisconsin, USA - CBH27Jul07 (SPAdes) (version 2) | ecosystem: Environmental > Aquatic > Freshwater > Lake | place: Crystal Bog... | reverse complement strand
GCCTACCTAATGCCCTGTAGGCTCTCGCACTATGCCTGAGGTATCACCGAACTTTGCACGCGATTGGGTCGAATTTGCAGACCCAGCGAACCCGGAAGAGCTCTACAAGTGCGACCTCACCTGGTTGACCTCATATTGGACCTGCATTTACGGTAACGGCTGCTGTGGCGTTGACGCCGATAAGCCAAACGCAGGTTGTTGTTCCGATGGTGCTTATTACTCTGATGAAGAAGATGAAGAGCGCACCAATAAAATTGCCGAGAAATTAACGCCGGATATGTGGCAGTTCTACGATGAGGCACAGCCAAAGAAGGTTGGCGGCAAGATGCGCGTCTCCGAAACCGGCTTAGACGGCGATCGCAAGACTCGGATGGTCGAGGATTCATGCATATTTCTCAATCGCGTTGGATTTGAACGTCCCGGGTTTACCGGTTCATTCGGCTGCGTGCTGCATCACCTTGCTGAAAAAGAAGGCGTGCACTTTGTGGAGACAAAGCCAGATGTCTGCTGGCAACTTCCGATTCGACGATCATTCGAAACTCGTGAATTCGGCGATCAAGAGATCACCGTTAACGTAATTGGTGAATACGAGCGATTGGCGTGGGGCGACGGCGGTGCGGATTTTGATTGGTACTGCACCGGCAATACCGAAGCGCACGTAGGAACCGAGCCCGTTTATATTTCGAATCGAGTCGAACTCATCGCTCTGATGGGCATTCCTGCTTACAACGTGTTGGCTGAACACTGCGCCGGACGAATGGAAGCGATCGCGCTTACTCGTGCTGAACAAAAGAAGCGTGAGTTGCCGCTCTTCATCATTCACCCAGCCTCTGTCGCCGCTGGCCGTTAATCTTCGGTAGTGGCCAAGACTCCAGCACCCGCGAAGGACCCATTCCGCTGCACGGAGTGCGGTTGGACGACCTCAAAGTGGGTCGGCCGTTGTGGTGAATGTCAGGCCTGGGGCAGCGTTGAAGAAATCGCAGCACCCAAGAAACTTTCGTTGGTCGCCGGTCATGTCACCGCCGCCGCCCAACCCATCGGTGAAGTAAATCTAGAGAACGCGAAGGCGCGCTCATCCGGCGTCAGCGAACTCGATCGAGTGCTCGGTGGTGGTTTGGTGCCAGGCGCCGCAATCTTGTTGGCCGGCGAGCCAGGTGTGGGTAAATCAACCTTGCTTCTCAACGTCGCTGCAGAAAGCGCTCGCCAGAAAATTACTTCGCTCTACATATCTGGCGAAGAATCTGCCTCACAAGTGCGACTTCGCGCGGAGCGCTTGAATGCGATCGATCCAAATTTGTGGTTGGCCTCGGAGAACGAGCTCGGCGCGGTCATCGCGCATATCGACGCGGTTAAGCCACAACTCTTGATTATCGATTCGATCCAAACAATCGCCTCCGCCGCGGTTGATGGTGCACCTGGTGGCGTTACTCAGGTTCGAGAAATTGCCGCGGCACTTATCCGAATCGCGAAGGAGCGTTCAATCACGCTGGTGCTCGTTGGCCACGTGACCAAGGATGGATCAATTGCCGGTCCGCGTTTGCTCGAACATATTGTGGATGTAGTTCTCAACTTTGAAGGTGAACGTCACTCTCGCCTCCGCTTAATCCGTGCAATCAAAAATCGCTTTGGTGCATCTGACGAGGTCGGTTGTTTCGATATGACCGAATCCGGAATCACCAGCCTTCCCGATCCCACCGGACTCTTCACCACCCGACATATCGAGCCAGTCCCGGGCACCTGCGTAACGGTCACGCTTGAAGGTCGTCGCCCATTGTTGGCAGAGATTCAATCGCTGGTTGGCGTAGCGACATCAGATGGCAGGGATTACGGCAACTCGCGTCGCGTGACATCTGGTCTGGATAACCCGCGAACCGCAATGACTTTAGCCGTGCTCGAACTACGCGCTGGTGTTCGCATCTCTGGGCGCGATGTCTACGTCGCGACCGTTGGCGGCATGAAGATCAACGAACCAGCCGCTGACTTAGCTGTCGCGTTATCGGTGGGATCTGCAGCAAAGGGGCTCGCGCTCCCTGGTGATTTAGTAGCGATTGGCGAGGTCGGATTGGCCGGCGAAATTCGTAAAGTGACCGGCGCACAGCAACGAATTCAAGAGGCTGCTCGACTTGGCTTTAAGCGAGCGATGGTCCCGACCGGTAGCGATTTAAAGATTCCTGGCATTGAGATTATGGAAGTTGCGCGCCTTGAGCAAGCAATCGCTCGCGTCAAAATTAATTAATTGGTTCGATAAGAACAAACGCGATTTACCTTGGCGCAACACCACTCCGTGGGGCGTATTTGTTAGTGAATTCATGTTGCAACAAACCCCGGTCAACCGAGTGCTTCCAATCTGGAACGAGTGGATGGAGCGCTGGCCCAGTGCCGATGCGTTAGCCAAGGCGCCGAAATCAGATGTGATCAAAGCGTGGGGTCGGTTGGGATATCCACGTCGCGCGCTTCGATTACATGAGTCGGCAAAGGTAATTTCGGCACACCACGGCGGCAAGGTTCCACGTGATCGCGCCGCATTGATCGCGTTGCCCGGCGTCGGTGATTACACCGCGGCCGCGATTATGGCCTTCGCGTATGGCGAGTCGGCCCTCGTTTTGGATATAAATATTCGCCGTTTCTTCGGGCGATATTTTGACGGCGTTGAATTCCCCACCAACTCGCCTTCTTTGCTAGAACGCAAGCTGCGATCCGAACTCATCCCCACGAGTCGCGGTGACGCTTGGGCCGCGGCCACCATGGAATTTGGCGCGCTGATATGCACCTCGCGTTCACCAAGCTGTGATTCCTGCTTTCTTGCGAAGGATTGCACCTGGAAGCTGGCCGGATTTCCACGCACCGAAATAAAGCGACAGGCAACCTTTGCGGGTAGCGATCGTCAGTGTCGTGGCGTTGTGATGAAACACCTGCGCGAGGCGGACACGGTTACAGCGACACAATTAAAGAAATTTTGGCCGAGCGAATCTCAGCTCGAAAAAGCGATTGCCACCCTGCTCGATGATGGGCTGATCGAGAAGAGTGGCAGAAAGCTTCGGCTAGCTTCTAGCTAGTTACTCTTTTTCAGCCAGCCCGCAATTGCACCATCGGGGTGCGCCATGGTGTGAATCATGACGGCATAGTGCGATGGATTCGCAACGATTTCTGCCATCATCAAAGGCTTGACCGAGGTGCAAATCGGAGTCGATGCATTCACGGCATTATTGTTGAGCAAGATAAAGACTTCATCCGAGACGGTCATATTCATCGATGATCCTTGCATCATCGGATGGAGATGCATCGCGGTAATTCCGGTCAGGCCAGTCTCTGAGATCGTGTAACAAACCTGTTGGGTCGAGAAATTGAAGGCAAGATGAGCAACTCCAGAAGCGGAGCTGTTCTTCACTCCAGCCAACGAGCCGGTGAGATTTGCCATCAGGTTTTGAGTTCCGGATGTCGGTATCGCCACCGTCGGTGAAGACGAGGCCTTAGCACCCACGATGAATTTGTATTTGCCGGTGACAACGTGACCATCCAGCGCCACTACTCGATAGTTAACCGTGAATGTGCCGCTCATCGCCATCGTTTCCCTCAAATCTGCGGTCAAGGTGTTCCCCTTAACAACAGTGTTAGAAGCGATTTCCATATTCATGGAATCGGTGACAGAGACCGAATTCAAAACTTTGCTCGAGACCTGCAAGAGGTTGTCGGCAAAAGTCAGGGTCAATTGCGAAGGCAGGGTTGTAACTGTTGAATTTACGGCAGGGCTAGATCCCACTAAAACCGTATGTGCCTGAGCTGGGCTGGCGAACAAAAGTGCAGCGGTTACCAAGAGTGGTCCCGCCGCTAAGCGGGACCAGAATTTAATCGTCATGTGTTATGCGCCAACCTTTACGCCAGCAACCGTTTTCAGTGCAGAGTAAACAGCGGATGGCGTCCAGCTTGGCTCTTGCGGATGTGCGAGATTGCTCAAACCGTCATCGCTCAGGAACGCCTTTAATTTGGCTGGAATTGAAGCCTTACCCGGATTCGGATTACCCAGATCTAACCAACTCCACGTCTGCTTTGGTCCGACCAGAACGACTTCGTCGGTATGGCTGATATCAAAGGTATTGACCTTGCCGGTTTGCCAGTCAACCGGCAACTTCTTTATATCAGAAGCCGAGTATGCATCTTTTTCAATCGAGGCTCCAAAATAGCCCCAGAAAGTTTTGAGGTTCGAGGTTGTACCGCCAAGTATCGACCAGTTGTAATCTCCGAATAGCGCTTGATAAGCCTTAAGGCGTGACACTGAATCTCGCCAGCCATCTACAGAGACTTCCAACACCGCAATTTTGCTTTTGCCTGAAGATGCCGCGACCGCATCACCGATCTGTCGCATATTTGCCGACGTCATTGGGCAAATTTCCTGACAGGTCGTCAAGAAGTCTGCAATCACAACGGTCTGACCTTTGTATTGAGCAAGAGTTACCTTTTTACCGTTGATATCAAAAAGCGGAGCATTTAATACGTTCGCGGAAATTGGTTGGCTAAGAAAAGTCCCGCCACCGGGAGCAGCCGTAGCCGATCCAGCGGCTTGAGAAGAAGTGGCTCCCGCAAACACTAGCGAGCCAGCGGCGAGTGCAAATAGAAATTTTTTCATAGTTTTAACGCCTTCTTTTAGATGGATAAATAATGGAGGGTAAGACCTTTTAAGACAATTAACGGGCAAGCAAAAATGGAGGTGCGCTAAGCCGTGAACTTGCTTCGGTCAAGAAAGTTTGAATCATGGGTTTGATTTTGGCGACATCAATTTTTGTCTGAGAAACCAAATCTTTTTGTTTTGGCACAATCAAGATGACCATCAGCTGAATAGGAGCAAAAATCTCAATGCTCATCAAATGCCAGATCTTCTCACTGTGCTGAATTAGAAAGTAGGAGACGATAGCGGACACCGAATGTGCAATAAACATCACCCAGTGATTCATCGTCCAACTCATTGGAATTACAAAATAAGAATGCGATCCACCGCAGATGGGGCTTATTAACGACAGGTGCGATGATCCCAACAAATAGTGAGTGCCGATTTGAACCGCAATTGCCAAAAGGATAGACCGAGTTCGACTTAGTTGGTGTCGCATTATCAGCGCGACCGACAAGACTATGAGAATCGCGGTTGCAAATAGTGGCACGGTGGATATGAGAGTGCCGCAGGCGAGAAGGTGGGCACCAATTGCAGATAGGAGCAAGACGGCACTTGTAATCAGCGCACGAGCTGAAATTGCCGTCCGGTGCATGGTTGAAGGATAAAGCAAAAGCCCCACCAATCGGCGGGGCTTTTGTTGAGTATTTTTGTCTCAGTTCGCAGGAGTCTCAGCCAGGTCACCAGGCGTGTCTGGCAACTCCGCCTTAGGAGTTCCTGTGAAGGTGAAGATTTCCTTATCATCTTCGGTCTTAACGTCGACCAAGGTGATTTCGCCGGCCTTAACATCACCAAACAAAATCTTCTCCGATAGGACATCCTCAATTTCACGCTGGATGCAACGACGCAGCGGACGCGCGCCAAGCAGCGGATCGTAGCCACGCTTAGCGAGCAACGCCTTTGCAGCGGATGTGAGCTCGATGCCCATATCGCGCGCGCGCAAGCGCTCATCCAAGTTAGCAATCATGAGATCAACAATCTTGATGATTTCAACCTCTGACAACTGATGGAAGACGATAACGTCGTCGATACGGTTCAGGAATTCAGGGCGGAAGTGTGACTTCAGCTCGTCGTTGACCTTGCCCTTCATGCGCTCGTAATTTCCGAGTGCATCCTCCGAGTTATGGAATCCAAGTCCCAAGGTCTTCGCGATATCGCGGGTACCAAGGTTGGTGGTCATGATGATGATCGTGTTCTTGAAGTCAACGACGCGACCTTGCGCATCGGTCAAGCGACCATCTTCCAAAACCTGCAAGAGCGAGTTAAAGATATCTGGGTGCGCTTTTTCGACCTCGTCGAAGAGAACGACTGAGAATGGCTTACGGCGAACCTTTTCGGTCAGCTGTCCGCCCTCGTCGTAACCGACGAAACCTGGAGGTGCTCCAAAGAGGCGAGATGCGGTGTGCTTCTCGCTGTACTCGGACATATCCAATTGAATGAGCGCGTCAGAATCTCCGAAGAGGAACTGCGCCAAGGTGCGTGACAACTCGGTCTTACCAACGCCGGATGGGCCAGCGAAGATAAATGATCCGCCCGGACGCTTTGGATCTTTCAATCCCGCGCGAGTACGGCGAATCGCTTGTGACAAGGCCTTAATCGCTTGATCTTGTCCGATCACGCGACGGTGGAGTTCGTCTTCCATGCGGAGCAAACGAGACGTCTCTTGCTCGGTCAGCTTGAAGACCGGGATACCGGTCGCGGTCGAAAGAACTTCCGCGATCAACTCTTCGTTGACTTCAGCGACGACGTCAAGGTCGCCAGCCTTCCATGACTTTTCCGCCTCATTCTTTTCTGCAATCAGATTCTTCTCGGTATCGCGAAGCGCAGCTGCGCGTTCGAAATCCTGGCCGTCAATCGCGGACTCTTTCTCCTTGCGAGTTGCGGCAATCTTGTCGTCGAAGGCACGAAGCTCTGGTGGCGCGGTCATGCGACGAATGCGAAGTCGAGATCCGGCTTCATCAATCAGGTCAATCGCCTTATCTGGCAAGAAGCGATCGGAGATGTAGCGATCTGCCAACGTTGCGGCGGATACCAACGCATCATCGGAAATCGATACCTTGTGATGGGATTCGTAGCGATCGCGAAGTCCCTTGAGAATTTCAATGGTGTGAGCAACCGATGGCTCGGCTACCTGAATTGGCTGGAAGCGACGCTCAAGTGCGGCATCCTTCTCTAAGTGCTTGCGATATTCATCCAGCGTGGTTGCACCGATTGTCTGCAACTCGCCGCGGGCCAACATTGGCTTCAAGATGCTTGCCGCATCAATCGCACCTTCTGCCGCACCAGCACCAACAAGAGTGTGAATCTCATCGATGAAAAGAATGATGTCTCCGCGAGTACGAATCTCTTTCAAGACCTTCTTCAAGCGCTCTTCGAAATCTCCGCGGTAACGTGAACCAGCAACAAGCGCGCCGAGGTCGAGCGAGTAGACCTGCTTATCCTTCAACGTCTCTGGTACGTCGCCCTTGAATACAGCCTGAGCAAGTCCTTCGACGATTGCGGTCTTTCCAACGCCTGGCTCGCCAATCAACACTGGGTTGTTCTTGGTGCGACGTGAAAGAACCTGCATCACGCGCTCAATCTCTTTTTCGCGACCGATAACCGGATCCAACTTACCCTCGCGCGCGGCTTGGGTGAGATTGCGACCGAATTGATCGAGGACTAATGAGGTCGATGGAGTTCCTTCAGCTGGACCAGCGTTTGCCGGCTCCTTACCTTGGTAACCGGAGAGCAATTGAATTACCTGATTACGGACGCGACCTAAATCGGCGCCGAGCTTGACCAATACCTGTGCGGCAACGCCTTCGCCTTCGCGAATAAGTCCGAGAAGAATATGTTCCGTACCGATGTAGTTGTGACCAAGTTGAAGCGCCTCGCGAAGCGAGAGCTCCAAAACTTTCTTAGCGCGCGGTGTAAATGGAATGTGCCCCGATGGTGCTTGTTGTCCCTGGCCAATAATTTCCTCGACCTGAGAGCGAACCGCTTCCAGTGAGATGTTCAGCGCTTCGAGCGCCTTGGCGGCGACGCCTTCGCCTTCGTGAATGAGGCCAAGAAGAATGTGTTCAGTGCCGATGTAGTTGTGGTTAAGCATGCGTGCCTCTTCTTGGGCCAGCACAACAACACGACGAGCTCGATCGGTAAAGCGCTCGAACATTAAGCAATCTCCTTCTTCTGGGGATACTTCATAGCCTAATAGTTAACCCCGAATGGGGCATATTTATGCCCGGAGGCGGCAAGAAGTGGGCAAGAAGCGCGCGGAATCGGAGCGGAAATTAGAGAATCTTGAGCATTCGGGTATTGCCCAAGGTATTCGGCTTGACAGCCTCAAGATCCAAGAATTCGGCAACGCCTTGGTCGTACGAGCGAAGTAATTCGGCATAGACATCGGGCTCGACAGGCGTGCCCTCGATGACCTGAAAGCCGTGGCTACCGAAAAATTCGGTTTCGAAGGTAAGACAAAATATTCGCTCAACCCCGACCGATTTTGCGCGAGCCACAATTGAATCCAAAATCTTGTGACCGATTCCCTGACGCTGGTGATCGGGCGAAACCGCGACGGTACGAACCTCTGCCAAGTCCTCCCACAGCACGTGCAGCGCACCGCAACCCACAACTCGATCCCCTTTAACAGCCACCGTGAATTCCTGAACGCTTTCGTACAAGGTAACGGTCTCTTTGCCTAGCATGCGGCCAGGTACAGCGTAAGTATCAATCAGCGCACGAATTTGTTTTACATCACCAGTACGCGCCGGGCGAATTTCGATAGTCATGCCGATTTATTCCTCGGGCTTAACCAGTGGGAACAAGATTGTTTCGCGAATACCCAAGCCAGTCAGCGCCATCAACAAACGATCCACGCCCATGCCCATACCGCCCATTGGTGGCATCGCGTATTCCATCGCGCGCAAGAAATCTTCATCCAACTGCATCGCTTCTAGATCGCCCTTCGCAGCGAGCAAGGATTGCTCGGTGAGGCGTTCGCGTTGGATCACTGGGTCGATTAACTCGGAGTAACCAGTCGCGAGTTCAAATCCCTCGACATACAAATCCCACTTTTCAACGACGCCTGGAATAGTGCGATGCGCACGAACCAACGGCGATGTATCAACTGGGTACCCCTTAACAAAAATTGGTCCGGCCAATTTATCTTCGCAGACGTGCTCAAAAATCTCTTCTGCGAGCTTGCCGGTGACCCACTTGGGATCGACTTTCATACCCAGCTTTGTAGCAATAGTTTTTAATTCTTCGATCGGAGTCAGCGCGGTGACTTCTTGGCCAACGCCGCTAGAAATCAAATCAAAGAGCGAAGCCTCTTCCCAATCGCCACCTAGGTCGAGTTGACGGCCATCGTGATGAGTAACAACGTGGCTGCCAGAAACCGCCAACGCCGCATTTTGAATCAGCGTCTTCGTAAGGTTCGCAATCGTGTCCCAGTCGCCATAAGCCTCGTAAGACTCGATCATTGCGAATTCAGGCGAGTGGCTCGAGTCCGCGCCTTCATTTCGGAAGTTACGGTTGATTTCGAAGACACGCTCAATACCTCCGACAACGCAACGCTTTAAGAAAAGTTCTGGCGCGATGCGCAAGAAGAGTTCCATGTCATACGCGTTACTGTGAGTCTTGAACGGCCGTGCGGTTGCACCACCATGCATGACCTGAAGCATTGGGGTCTCGACTTCGATGAAATCTCTTGAGTTGAATGTCTCGCGCAGAGAACGCATGACGGTTGGACGCAATCGTGCGTTCAATCGAGCTTCTGGACGAACAATCAGATCCACGTAACGCATGCGAACGCGGGTCTCTTCAGAGAGTGGCTTATGCTCGACTGGCAATGGTCGCAATGATTTAGCCGCAATCTGCCATGAATGAGCCAGAATCGAGAGCTCGCCGCGCTTTGAAGTAATGACCTCACCGGTCACGCTTACTAAGTCGCCGAGGTCGATATCGCCTTTCCATAGATCCAAGGACTCTTGCCCGACCTTGTCGAGTGAAAACATGGCTTGGAGTTCTGTGCCATCACCCTCACGAAGGGTCGCGAAGCAGAGCTTGCCGGTATCGCGCTTGAAAATGACTCGGCCAGTGACGCTTTCAATCTCGCCGGTAGCAACGTCGATTGCTAAATCTTTGTGCTTTTCGCGGATGGCTTTGAGCGACGTCGTGCGTGGTACTTCGACTGGGTAAGGCTCGCCTCCGCGCTCGATGATCGCGCTTCGCTTCTCGCGACGAATCCGAAGTTGCTCGGGTAGGTCGTCTTCTGGCGAATTGTCGACGGGCGAGTTATCTGCGCTCATAATGCGGGGAGTCTACCCTGTTAAAACTGGCTCACTGAAAATGATTACTAGTGATTGCGCTCGTGAACCAGGCGCAGGCCAATCAGCGTTAAATCTGGCTCATGAAAGTCAATGTTTTCAGCGATGCCAATGACAAGCGGAGCTAGGCCACCAGTAGCAATCACCGTGATCTCGCCAGAGTCTGGATAGAGAGCTTCGAGCTCGTCGCTAATTCGATCGACAAGTCCATCCACTTGGCCAGCGAAGCCATAAATAGTGCCGGATTGCAGCGCCTCCACGGTGTTCTTGCCAATTACATTCTTCGGCACAACCAATTCAACCTTGCGCAATTGCGCGGCGCGAGCGGCGAGCGCCTCTACCGAAATTTCAATTCCCGGCGCGAGCGCGCCACCTAAAAATTCGCCCTTCGGCGAAACCACGTCGAGGTTTGTTGATGTACCAAAGTCGACGACGATGCATGCGCCATCGTTTCCATATAAATCATGCGCGGCCAATGTATTAACGATGCGGTCCGCGCCAATCTCCTTCGGAAAATCCACGAGCAACGGAACGCCGGTCTTCACGCCTGGTTCAATCAACGTTGTGGGAATCTCTTGAAAATAGAGATCAATCATCGTACGGATTTCGCGCAATACCGATGGCACGGTGGAACAGACCGCGAGTCCCGATACGTCATATCCCTCAATCAATGATTTGTATCGCAGCCACAACTCATCCGCGGTATCTCGTGGATCGGTCTTCACGCGCCACGAATGCGCGAGTTCTTCGCCGTCAAAGACTCCTAGAACCGTATTTGTGTTACCTACGTCGATGGTCAGAAGCATTTAGCTCTCCTTGCGATTCTTGAGGTCAACCCCGATATCCAAAACTGAAGCCGAATGTGTCAGCGCACCAACCGCGAGAAAGTCCACTCCAGTCGCGGCATATTTCGCCGCGTTCTCCAGCGTCAACCCGCCTGATGCTTCTAGTCGAGTTCGACCGTTAACCATACGAACCGCCTCGCCGCACTGTTCTGGCGTCATGTTGTCTAACAACACCAAATCCGCACCGGCCTCGACGACCTCGCCTAATTGCTCCAAGTTATCTACTTCGACTTCGATCGCAACGTTGGGAAAGGTTTTGCGAACCGCATCAAATGCAGGGACAACGCCGCCAGCGGCAACGATGTGATTGTCTTTCACTAGCGCGGCATCCGACAACGACATTCGGTGATTGACTCCCCCGCCAGCGCGCACCGCAAATTTTTCTACCTCGCGCATCAACGGCGTGGTCTTACGTGTATCGCGAATTTTTGTTGGATACGACGCAACCGCCGAGACCCACTGATGCGTCAGAGTCGCGATGCCGCTTAAACGGCCGAGGAAGTTAAGCGCGGTGCGTTCGGTCAATAGCAACGCCCGAGTAGACCCATATGCCTCGATAATCACTTGTCCCGCTTCGACGTGATCGCCCTCATTCACCAAAACTAAGTAATCCGTGATGCCCTGCGACTCCAGGGTAGCCGCCGCGATATGCAATCCAGCGACGATTCCGCTTTTTCGCACGCGATACTCGGCGACCGATTGATGGTTCGCTGGAATCGTCGCGACCGACGTAACATCAACAC
>Ga0207958_1000522_pt1 | contig 11612 bp, 8 predicted proteins | sample CryBogCBH27Jul07_FD_184606 | JGI IMG/M metagenome (GOLD analysis project Ga0207958, IMG submission 184606) | Freshwater microbial communities from Crystal Bog, Wisconsin, USA - CBH27Jul07 (SPAdes) (version 2) | ecosystem: Environmental > Aquatic > Freshwater > Lake | place: Crystal Bog... | reverse complement strand
GGAGTCTCTTCAGCTGATGAGTCCTGCAGAACCCCTTCATCTGGGGGTCTTCGGTCCGACCCAATCGGGTAAAAGCTCCTTGATCAATTGGCTATCCGGTCTCCCTTTGGCGACCCCGAGTCCCCTTGCCGGTTTTACGGTTCACCCACAGGGTTTTTCGGCACCCAGATCCCCTGGATGGCTGGATCGTCTCGGACAATATTTTGAAGGATCCCAACGGGTCCCCTCGCAGTCACTCTCGCCGTCGGATCTCAATGCTTTTGGCTTTGATCTCGGTGAAGCCAGTCGGATGCCCGACTATCTTGAAGGTGTCATTCTCTGGGATACGCCTGACTTTGACTCGGTCGCATCCAACCGCTATCAAGATTCGGTCCTTCGGATTGCCGCCCTCGTTGATGTGATCGTCCTCATTGTCAGCAAGGACAAATATGGAGATCTCACCGTTTGGGAGTTCCTGCGCCTGATCGAACCCCTCGCGCAACCGACGTTACTGGTCATCAACAAAACCGATCCTGAATCGGAGGCCGCCCTGTTGGAGTCGGTCCGACTGAAGTGGGCGGCCTTTAGAAAGGACCCTTTTCCGGAGATTACGACGATCCCCTATTGTCGGGATTCTTCACCAACGGACATCCAGCCCCTGCTCAGGCCTCGGGTGATGCAACTGAGGGCAGCCGTGAGTCGACGCGAAGGTGCGGCCCAGCGCCTCATTGATACGTACTGGACGTCATGGATTCAGCCCATTCAAGCCGAACACCGATTGACGCATCAATGGGGTGAACGGCTGGATGCCCTTCTGGTCGATTGCATCGAACGGTATCAACGGGATTACCTTCATCATCCCAATCACTATGAGACCTTTCAGCGCGCACTGGCTGAGCTCCTGACCTTGCTGGAGGTCCCAGGGATTGGCAGTGCACTGCATGCGGCACGTCGGGTCGTTACCTGGCCGATGCGACAGTTGACCCGTCTTGGGCGGGCCGCCAGTGGAAGAGAAACACAGGTCGATGGTGTTGAACGGGCTGTCCTTCATCAATTGGCCCAACATGCGTTGATCCAACTGTCGGAAGAGCTTTTGCTCGAGCAGTCCAAGGACATTGCCGAACAGCGCTGGCGGGGTGGACTCAGCCAGCTGCTCGGAAATCGCAGGGCATCGATTCTGGGTCGTTTTGACCAGGCAGCTCAAGACTATGTCATTGAGTTCCGTCCAGAAATCGAGTCGACCGCGCGAAGTCTTTATGCTCATCTTGAGGAGCATCCCGTCGTTCTCAATAGTCTTCGGGCCACCCGGGTCACAACCGATGCAGCCGCTCTGGGTGTTGCTCTTCATACCGGTGGGATCGGCGTTCAGGACTTTGTGATTGCACCTGCCATTCTGTCGATGACCTCGATCCTTGCCGAAAGTGCCTTGGGTCATTTCATGAACCGCGCTCAGGAGCAGCTCAAGCGCAAACAACTGGATGCCGTCAAAGCACTGTTTCAGACGGCCCTTTGTGGCCCCTTGGCGACGATTCCCGATGCCATTGATCCGGGCCTGAGGATTGGAATTTCTTCAGAACAACTCGAAGCGGCCGCCTCGCTGAAATAGACATGGGACAGGACACCTCTGCAAACTGGGCGGGGACTTCGCCTGATTTCGATGCCTTTCTTCACCGAGCCGTAGAAGATGAATGGCTTTCCTCTCAGGATCTTTTGTCCTACGAGCAAGTCGCTATCCGCAATCCTGGAAGCCTCTTCAATCCCGACGCGCATCGTCCCCTGACCGCTGCGTTTTTCGGGGGTACGGGTGTCGGCAAGAGCTCCCTTCTGAACCGATTGGCGGGTCAGGAAATCGCCCGGACCGGCATAGAGCGTCCGACGAGCCGTGAAGTATCCATCTTCCTTCATGAATCGGTCGAGTTTCGGCAACTGCCGAACGATCTTCCGATCAGCGATGTTCGAATGGCGAGGCATGCTAACGAGGCGACTCGCCAGATCCTCTGGATTGATATGCCGGACATCGACAGTGTTGATGCCGCAAATCGATCCATCGTCCTTGATTGGCTTCCCCACATTGACGTGGTGATCTACGTGGTAAGCCCCGAACGGTACCGGGACGACAAGGGGTGGCGACTTTTGAAGGAGTATGGCGGGGACCACGCCTGGATCTTCGTTCTGAATCAATGGGATCGCGGGGAAGCTGTTCAATTTGAAGACTTTCGGCGGCTTCTGACCGATGCCGGTTTTTCTGATCCGATCGTTCTTAAGACCATTGCCAAATCCGAGAACGACGCTTTGGCGGTCCGATCTGAATTAAGCGAGCTTGAGCGGGTTTTGGGGGAGATTTCTTCGCAGCATCTAATGGCCCAGCTTGAGGCTCATGCGGGCATTGCCCGGCTGGATGCCCTTCGTGAGGTCCTTACACACTTTGAGACGGTGATGGGTGGGCATGAGGATTATCGAAACCTCTTGCCACGTTGGCAATCGATCTGGGATGAAGCGCTTCATGATCTCATGGAAGGGATGGAATGGACGTTGATTGCCCTGGTCAGAATGCTGACGGCTCGAATCACGGACAAGGTCGCTGAGAGTCCGTCTCAAGAAGCGGGTGCCTCCCCTCAGGCCCTGCCTGTCATTTGGGACGAATGGGCCACAGGCCGCGCTCAAGACACGCTGGCGCAACTGCTTGTGGCGACTGGAGAGCGGGGGTTGCCGCCACGCCCCCTGAAGAACGGCCTCAAGCCCTTTGTCGAAAACACAGGGAAGCAGGTCGTGCAGCGGGGTCAACTGCGCCTTCGGCAGGCTCTGGCCCTTCCAGGAAACGCCTTTCAGCGCACCGCCATGCGGATTGCGGGTTTACTCAGCATTCTCCTGCCTTCCCTTGCGCTGGGTTGGGCTTCCTATCAGGTCGTGATGGGCTACTACGAAAGCGCCACCCAGCATCTCGATTATTTAGGAACTGATTTTGCGGTCCATACCGTGCTTTTGATTGGATTGGCCTGGCTCGCGCCCTGGTTTGTCTATAGCCGTCTCCGTCCCTCTGTTGAGGCCAGTGCCCTGAAGGGGCTTCGAAGTGGTGTCAGGCAGGCACTCGAGGCGGCGGGGGAAGAGGTCTCAGGGATCTTGGAAGCGACCGCTACTGGACATCAGGCGATGTTGACAATGCTCAACGGTCTGAAAGCAGATCTCGAAAAGGAGGCATCGAGGGCGAATCGTGACTATGCGCCCTTGGTGCGGCGCATGATTGCCCGGAAGTCGACGCCTCCCGAAAGTCCGATTTAGTCCATCAAATCGAAATAAGTCTTGTCGACACCACATTCAGGGCAATACCAATCGTCCGGAATATCCTCATAGCGGGTACCGGGTGCGAGCCCTGAATCCGGGTCCCCCAATTCTTCGTCATAAATCCAGCCACAGGCTGTGCAGATATATTTCTTGTAATCGCTCATAAGTCGCTTGCTTCAGAGGGTGGAAAAGAATTAGTTCGGGGGGAGATGACTCCCTCGGACTAAAGGAAAAAGAGATACATCACATAGAAAATCGTAATGGCGGTCAGGCTGATCCAGTGTTCCCGGGCATGAATTTTCACCCAGGATCTAAAATAGGCCCAAGATCTGAACTTGGCGCGAATCTTCCGCCGGACCGTGATGTAAAGCCAGGTGCTGATCGTGACGAAGGCAATGAGACCGAGCCAGGCGGTATACATCTGCCCGTCATGCTCTTCCAGATGAAAGAGATGGATCAGTAATTCTTCCGTGACGAGTTCGAGATACTCGAGCAGGATGTGGAGAACGTGAAGGGTGATGCTGAGGACATCGTCCCAGAACAGGAAGATCAGGACGGCCAGCGTCCAGATCATGTATTTTTGCCGGGATCTGGTGACAGAATCCGGAACAGGAACGCCCTGCGGGTCGTTAGTCGGTGCTTCGCTCATGGCGGGTGATCACTGGACCTTGGGTTCTGGGTGGATTCAGTTCGTCCGCCCGCAGGTCGGACAATCCGGGTTCCTTCGAAGACGCAGCCGATTCCATTCCAGCCGCCATGCATCAAAGATCAGGAGGTGCCCGGTCAGCGCCGCCTCCGGGTTGACCAGATACTTAATGGCTTCAAGAGCCTGCATGCTGCCAATCACACCCGGCAATGGCGCGATGACACCGTTTCGGCTACAGGAGTCCGAAGATTCGCCAATATCCTGATACAGGCAATTGTAACAAGGACTATCCGGCCTCGCAGGGTCATATACGGCAATCTGGCCTTCAAAACGAATAACCGCCCCACTCACGAGGGCCGTCCCGGTTCGAACACTCACCCGATTGATCAAAAAGCGTGTCGAAAGGTTATCTGAGCAGTCCAGAACCACATCCACGCGTTCCATCACGGATTGAAGCCCCGGTTCATCCAGACGCTGATCAATCCATTCATATTCAAGATCAGGATTGAGTGCGGTGAGCACAGAGGCTGCAGAGTCGGTCTTCTTCTGACCGATATCCGGCGTTCCGTGGAGAATCTGACGCTGAAGGTTGCTGAGATCAACGGTATCGTCATCGGTAAGAATCAGCCGGCCAATTCCGGCACTGGCCAGATACATCGCCGCAGGCGAGCCGAGACCTCCCAGACCAACGACCAGAATCCGGCTGGCAAGGAGTTTCTCCTGCCCTTCAATGTCGATCTCAGGCAGCAGCACATGGCGGCTGTAGCGAAGCAGTTGTTGATCATCCATGGTGGTTTCAGGTCTCAGTGTCAGGTCATGGGGATAGAAAACCCATCAAGCCCTCTAATGTAATATCATTAACGGGTTAATTAAATGTTCCCACGCACAGATTGAGCATGAAGCGGATTCTGGTCATCGGACTTCTGACATTTATCCTGCCGGTACAATCCGAACCCTCGGATCCCGGTCAGGCCGCAATGATCCCACTGGATCAGCCAGACCTTCCTGCGCCTGTCGAAAGCGGAAGGCCCATGGAGCCTGATGTGACGATTATTCGTCGCGGCGATGAGATGATCGAGGAGCATCGGGAAAACGGTCAGGTCTACATGATCAAGGTGAATCCCTCAATCGGGTTCCCCTACGCTTGGGTCGACAAGGACCGTGACGGCACGTTGGACTCCATGCACAACGACAATACCCGCGGAATGAACATCAACCGCTGGACACTCTTCAGCTGGTGAGCCTTGCGCTCCGGCGCATCGCTCGCTTTCATCGGCCTATTTCATGTCATTCAGTACTCGCTTTGACCGGCTCGTTGGCGCCGGCCTGATTCCATTACTTCGGGGTGGACTCAAGGGTCTCGAAAAAGAAAGTCTCCGCCTTGATGCCGAAGGACGCATTGCAACAACGATGCATCCCTCAAGTCTCGGCTCTGCTCTGACCCATCCGCACATCACAACGGATTATTCAGAGGCCCTCATCGAGCTCATTACACCGGCCTTCAATGAGGCCGAGTTGAGCTTGAATGCGCTCTCCGATATTCATCGGTTTGTATTTGGCCATTTGGGCGATGAAGTTCTTCTGGCAACCTCCATGCCGATCGGCATTCAGGGAGACGAGAGTATTCCCATCGCCCACTACGGGACATCCAACATCGGCACGATGAAGCATGTCTATCGTCAGGGCCTCGCCTGGCGCTACGGTCGCACCATGCAAGCCATTGCAGGGCTACACTTCAACTATTCCTTTCCAGAAGCCTTGTGGCCTGCCCTGCTTGCCCTCGAGTCTCCCGAAAAGAATCTTCAAGACGGAATTAACGATGCCTATTTTGGCGTTGTCAGGAATGTCCATCGCTATGGATGGTTGTTGATCTATCTCTTTGGCAACTCGCCGGCACTCGATGCACGTTTTTTTAGTGGTCGGGAATCGCTAGCCGACCGATTTGAAGCTTTGGACCCGGAGACCTACTGCTGGCCGAATGCCACGTCGCTCAGGATGAGTGACATCGGCTATAAGAATGACACTCAGATGGGTCTCGATATCTCTTTTGAAAATCTGGACACCTACGTCCAAAGCCTTGAAGCGGCGATCCATCAACCTCACCCTCCCTACAGTGAGATTGGGGTCAAGGTCGATGGCCAATACCGGCAGTTAAACGACCGCATCCTTCAGATCGAGAACGAGTACTACAGCCCGGTCCGGCCGAAGCAAATCGCCCATTCCGGCGAAAAGCCGACGATGGCCCTTCGAAAACGCGGCGTGCGGTATCTTGAGCTTCGGGCGATGGATCTTCAGTGCTACGAATCCAATGGGATCAGTCTTGAAGCAATGCGTTTTCTGGAGATCTTTACCCTCTGGTGTCTCATCAAGGACAGTCCCCCCTTAACCCAGGAAGATAAGAAGGAAGCGAGCAGGAATCATCTTGCGGTCGCCTGTTGTGGCCGCGGAAATGATTTCATCTTGCTCCGTGATGACAAGGAAGTCCCCTTGAGGCATTACGCCAATGAAATTCTGAGTGAAATGCTGGAATTGGCGAGCGCCATCGATGATCTGGATGACCATCGTCATTTCCGGACGGCCATCGAAGCGCAGTTACCCCGCGTCGCCGATCTATCACTGACGCCCTCGGCAAGAATCCTGAAGACCCTTCGGGATGAAAAGATCAGTTTCAAGGAGTTTGCACTGGATCTATCACGCCGACATGCCATTCATTGGCGATCCAATCAGCTCAGCGCTCTAAAGGAAGCCGAATTCAGGGAAATCGCCGAGTCTTCAAGGCAACGTCAGATGGACATCGAAGCCTCAGATCAGATCGACTTTGAGGCGTTTCTGGAGGCCTACTGGCGGCAAAGCTAAAACCGTGAAACCCTTTTGTTGAATCCAGAATTAAAAAGGCCGGGCAGATCATCTCTGCCCGGCCTTTCTCTTACTGTTCAATACGCGACCCTAAGGTCGCGTACCAAGCGTGCTTGGAATGAACAATTAGTGCTGGTAGGTAACCTTGCCAGCCTGTGCACCGCTGTTGATTGCTTCGAGAGCAGCAACAACGCCAGTCAGAGTTTCAGCACCCTTCTTGGTGTCGCCAGTTGCACATTCTTCCTGAGCAACCTTGATGTTCTTGATTGCATCCTGAAGGGGCTTGCCAGCTGCATCACCAGTGATTTCCTTGTAGTGCTGCTTGGTAACCTTGATTTCAGAAACGCAAAGTTCCTTGTTACCTGCGGTCGCAGCTGCAAGGGCATCCTTTGCCTTGTTGACGGTCAGCTGCATGTGCTCCTTAACGCCTTCAGAATTTTCAGCTGCGAATACGCTGCCAGAGAATGCGAGTGCGATGAGGGTGGTGCTTACAGCGGTCTTGATCATTTTCATTTGTAATTTTCTCTCCTCCGGGGTCCCCGTCGGTTCACCGGATGTAGTAGTGGATATCCAAGCTGACGAGCGGGGTCCTCCCCGTTGCATCAACCCGCCTCATACTAGTGGAGTTGAAACGGATTGTCATGCAATTTGTAAATACACCGTCACCGAACGGAAAACGTCTTTATCCCCTATGACCCAAAGGCGCTATAAGGCGCCCTTTTGGGGATCCCCGGCTTGTCTTAACTCCCGGATGGCAGTTGCTGGGTGAGATGCTCGAGCCACATCCCAGAGAGCTTCTCCTGCACGGAATTCTGCCGAAGACGCGCCTGCAGATTCGGGAAATCGACGCGGTCGAGATCCTGATCCTGGTTGTAGCAGGAGTACACAAAGTATTCCTTACCCGTTTCGGGCTCGACATGCTTACAGAGGCACTGCGCACACACACCCTTCATCATGCACTGCATGGGGGAGTTGATTGAGCCAATCGCGTGATGATGGGCCTTGATAAAGGGTTTCAGCTCATTGAATCGGGCCGCCTTCACGGCCGCCATCATTCGATCCGAACCGATGACGATCATGTGCTCCACATCATCCAGATGAATGGGGGTCGGCCCCATTTCACCCTTGGCATACGAAATCATGGCCTGAACGATGTTGCCGACAAAACTCTTGTCCTGAGGACGAAGCGGCGGAATGGGCTGGGCACCGGGACGATCATCAACGGCCCAGACCACGACATCGGATGCGGCCTCAATTTCTTCCACTTTGAAGACGTCTTCACGGTTTCGGTAGCCTGCGAAATAAATCACGCGACTGCCGGCCGCCCTGAGTGCCTTGCCGATGGAGAAGAGCACCGCATTGCCCAGACCGCCGCCAAGGAGCGCAACGGTTTGACCGGCAAGAATCTCGGTTGGAGCTCCGGTCACACCCATCACCACAACGGGATCACCCGGCTTCCATCGTGAAAGGAGACGTGAGGAGGAACCCATTTCAAGGGCGATCAGAGAGATCAGCCCTTGCTCCTTGTCGACCCACGCACCGGTCAGTGCCAGGCCCTCGGAGGCGAGTACCGTGCCTTCAACAACTGGCGCCAGTGATTCGAAGTTCTGCACCCGATAGAACTGCCCCGGCGCAAAGTATTTGGCAGCCAAGGGAGCCCTGACGATCACTTCGATGATGGTGGGCGTAACGCGGTTAATTTCCACGATACGGGCTGAAAGCTGATCCTCAAGACGTGCCTGGAAGGCTTTAAGGGCCGCTTCGCGCGCCGGCTGATCAGTGGCCTTAAGGGCGGCAAACTCCTGAGAGTAGAGACGGCTGATGTACGGGTAGCCGTGCTTTGCACTGGCCATAGCCTTCACCACATTACCGGCATAGACCGGGTGGTTATCACCATAGAAGGTGATGTAGCGACCATTCCTGGCATAAGAGGTGAACGGGGCCGGTTGACCGATTTTGACCTGGGCGTCATCGTCCGTTGCAACCAGTTCAGGCAGATCTCCCGTCCAGTTGGGCTCGAAACGCTGGTAGAACTTTCGATCCATGACAAAACTGTCGGGATGCTCCGATTCATAGATGGTGTTGGGGGATGTGCCTGCGGCCACGAAAAGACTTTTCAGCGGAACCGTGAGCTCCGTATCCCGCACCCAACGTCCCTCCTCCAGCTTGAGCTTTTCAAACTTAACAGCAGAAAGATGGCCATACTGATCCTCAATCGCCTCCAGAGGGCTCATGCCAGGAGCCAGTCGAATACCTTCGTCCAGAGCCTCAGTAATTTCTTCGGCATTCTGACGATAGGCCGGTGAGTCCTCGATGCCCTTTCGATAGAACATGGTGACTCCACCCCAACTTTCGAGTAACGGGAGGAAATTGGGTACTTCACCGGCAGCGACCGCGCGTGCACGTTCTGCCTGAATCTGACGGCCATGATCCAAGAATTCATCAAGAATGATGACTTCTTCAGCGTCATACATCTTTCTGACTTCGGCTTCCCCATGGATCGCGCAGAGGTTTTCGTAACGGTGCAGAACCTTCTCAACCTGAACCGGATAGTAGGCGAGCGCTTCGGTGCAGGTATCGATGGCCGTCAAGCCGCCACCGATCACCCCGGCAGGAAGCCTGACCTGCATGTTGGCGAGGGAGGATTCCTTCGCAGCACCGGTAAGCTGAAGCCCCATCAGGAAATCAGATGCTTTTCGAATACCCCGGATGAGGTTGTTCTTAAGATCGATCAAGGTCGGCTTGCCGGCGCCTGAAGCGATCGCAATGTGATCAAACCCAAGATCCCAGGCCTCATTGATGGTCAGGGTGCCACCAAAACGGACGCCGCCAAAGATTTTGAAATTCTGGCGACGCAAGAGATTGAGATAGATGACCTTGAGGAAGTTCTTATCCCAACGCACGGTAATGCCGTATTCGGCGACACCGCCAAATCCGAGCATGATGCGCTTATCGAGATCCTCGTAAAGATCGCGGAAGTTTCTGATCGGCATGGGTGCCGTGTTGGCATCGCCCGTCAGATGCAAGGGCAGTGGCTCGATCTTGAGGCCATCGATACCGACGACGCCAAATCCTTCGTTCGCAAGGTAATGGGACAGGGTATAACCCGCAGGTCCCATACCGGCAACCAGAACATTGCGGCCGTTATAAGGCAGCGCATGCTGACGGCGGACGTTCAAAGGGTTCCAACGGGTCAGAAGGCTGTAGATCTCAAAGCCCCAAGGCATAAAGAGAACATCCGTCAGCACATTGGTTTCGATCTGAGGAATGTTGACCGGCTCGGTCTTCTGGTAGATGCAACCCTTCATGCAATCGTTACAGATGCGATGACCGGTCCCGGGACACAAGGGGTTATCCACGGTAATCAGGGCCAGCGCCCCCAGATTGTCGCCCTCGCGCTTGAGGGTGTGCATCTCGGAGATTTTTTCTTCCAGCGGACATCCCGTGATTGTCACGCCCAGCGGATTGACCTTGTAGGTGCCATCCTTCTTGTTGCGCATCCCCTTGGAACAACTGTCGGTGTCCCGGTCATGGCAATAAATGCAGTGATCGACCTCGTAATGGACGCGTCGGGCCTCGAAACGCGGATCGGTGAGCCCAAATCCATCACGGCGTCGATGATGGCCCTCCGCCACGGTCCATACGCCATAGCCTTCGGCTTCCTTCTCGCCATGGTGAACCAGATGATTGAAATCGGTTTTGGCCGGCGTCTTGAAGCTAATCCATCCCTTGACGTGGACTTTCATCGCCTCATCACGCGCAGATGCGAAAACCCAGCGACTGAAGAGTTCATCGAGATGCGAAGCCAATTCAGCATCTGACCCTTGGAGCGCATCAGCGAAGGTGCTGGACGCTACGGTGCAACTCATCAGGCGTCCGCGGAGCGCAGGAATTGCCGTGAGCTCTTCGTTTTCCACGGCATTTCTGAGCGAAACGGCCAATTGAGCCACGGCTGCCTCTGGATCCTTTTTCAGAATCTCTTCATCAATAGCGGCCTTCACTGCGACATCAAATTCATTTTTCAGGACAACAAGATCCCACTGCGAGGGATCCTGCCCCTTGAACCGGCTGGCTGCCTTATCAACAATCCGGTTTTTGAAGGCAAAGACGGTATCGAAATCAAAGCGGATACTCTGAGCCTGAGCCTTGCGTTCGGATTCAACACCGAAAAGTTGAGCCACAAAATCGCCCAAAACCGGAGCCAACTCGACCAGAAGCTCGGAAACCTCTTCAGGCTTCATGTCTTCGCCTTTGCCGTTACGATAGGCAACATACCGTTGGTAGAGCGATGCACAACGCTTTTGAAGCTCGTGCTCGAACACCGTGGTCAGTTCGGCAAGACGGGCAGGATCATAGAGATCGATGTAGGAGAAGCCGGGGAGCTTGAGGGTCAGGGTTTCGGTCGTCGAAGTGGTCATCTACGCTTTAGATCTGAAAAAAGGAGAAGGGAACCACGAATGGCCCCGGGGGAATACTGCGCATCAAACACTAAATTTTATGGCAAAAGCGCCTTCAAGTCGATTTCAGGGAACAGATCCCCCTGAGGATGTGTCTTTCCTTTTAGGGCTTGGTATTCTTGTCGACGATGTCGGCTATGTTGCCCGACTGATTCCTCAATTCCTTCAGAATCAAGCAAACCCATGCGAAACGGAACTCCGAAGACGATACGCCTCCGCGACTACAAAGCCCCTGACTTCATCGTCGAGACGGTTGAGCTTCTGTTTGATTTGAAGGAAGAAGGAACCCGCGTCACCAGTACGCTTGCCCTTCGCCGTCACCCCAAGGGAGATCGTGAGGCTCCGCTCCATCTGGATGGTGAAAACCTCAAACTCATCTCGATCAAGATGGG
>Ga0207958_1000521_pt1 | contig 11627 bp, 10 predicted proteins | sample CryBogCBH27Jul07_FD_184606 | JGI IMG/M metagenome (GOLD analysis project Ga0207958, IMG submission 184606) | Freshwater microbial communities from Crystal Bog, Wisconsin, USA - CBH27Jul07 (SPAdes) (version 2) | ecosystem: Environmental > Aquatic > Freshwater > Lake | place: Crystal Bog... | reverse complement strand
ATCGGCGACAAGAAGGTTGAGTGTAATGCGATTGAAGCGGAGAAGAATCCCGAAGCGGTCCAGGGTTTGAAGATTTCTGGTTATCCAACCTTTGTATTGTACGATGCTGAGGGAAATGTTGTGAAGGATTACAACGGTCCTCGTAAGACGGCGAGCTTCCGTTCGTTTTTGGAGGATACTGTGAATATGAACGCTGAGCGTATGTCAAAGTAAGCCAGTTTTGAGCCGCAGTCCGGCCGATAGATTCTATCATTTCAAAATCGGCCTCTTGTAGTCGCATAAACCACGCAGGAAACGGTAAATTTGGAAACCAAACGATATTTTTAGGATATTTTTCCTTAAGATAGTTTTTTTTCTTTGGTCCCTCAAAATGGATCATAGAAAACAGATACTCGGAGATGGTAGTCGGTGTCTTTACGGTACCGTGGTCAAAGGTGAAACCGAGCGATTCGTAGCGGTCCGCCTCGGTTGGTAATAGACCCCAGGGAAAATTCGCACCTACCGCACCATCAACCCATACATTTCCGCTCTCTTTGTGAATATAAGGACGGAAAAAGATAGGTAGACTCATACTTGCTCTTATAGCGTCTATAACGGGTAAAGAGGGATGAGTCTTGGCGGAACATAGAACGATTTCGTGAGTGCTGAGATCCGATATAATAACGGTAAGATTTGGAATATCGCTCATTAAATATGCCGATGCGCCAGGGCGTATCAGGTCAATAATACGAGTAAGTTCCGCCACTAATGAATCACCATTATCCAGACCCCACGATTTATTGATGTTCAATAGATTATTGACATCAATATCACGAAATTTTACATAGTCGGTAGCATACATACATTTGCGGACATCGGCAACCGAGTCGGCTAAGGCGAGCAAGGCGGCCACGAACGCCCCCGCCGACGTTCCCCAGTACTCTTCTACACGTTCAAGCACTCCCGCCTCTTCTAACATTACCAGTGCTTCAACATAGACCAGGCAGCGGGTACCACCGCCGGTAAACACCAGGCGTTTTGGAAGCATCCTAACGCCGTCGGCGGAATGAAAATCAAAATAATTACGCATATAACATCAAGATGCCGTCCGATTCGTTGGTCCCACCAATACTCGTGCCGTCTTCTCTGTATACGGAAGAGGCGAAACGGGATACTACACGAATTCGTATTTATAATATGGTTCTACAGCAAATTTATAATAAGGTTAAAGCGGTAGCACGCATTCCCGGCAACGAAAAGTCGCTATGGTATGTGGTACCAGAGTTCATTCCAGGGACACCACGATTTGATATCGGTGATGCTATACTTTACATTGTTTGGAATCTCAGGAATATTGGATATAAGGTGGAATATACACACCCTAATTTATTATTTGTGAGTTGGAAATCCCACGATGAGATATATCGTAAGCACGAGAGCCCTTTGAGTCAAGTGCTTAATGCGGTACGTGGAGTGGCGCAGAGTTATAAAATACCGACCACGAAACCGACGATTCCCACTGCGACCGCAGCGATGCCTGAGATTACAAAACGCAAAACGCCGATTAAGAAAACAGTTGAATTCAAACCGGAAGCGGAAACAATTCAACCAACTATACAACCAATCACTCGGTCTATGGGTTCTTTAATGATGTCGGCTACTGGTGGTGCGGGTGCGAATATACCACGGTTGCCGGGACAACTATCCGAACGACATGTATCGTTTGTATGATGCGCCACCACCGGCCGCCGCAATCATCATAGTTGCCTGAGTACCCTGTTTTACTAAGATGTCTAAAATGAGAATCAAGAAAATGCCACCGAGAACAAAGAGCAATATTTCAAGTAGATTGGATTCAGATTTAGTGACTTCCATCTGCTCCAATTTATGGAACATAGAGTCCAATTTACGCTGAAGGGCGTCAAGACGAGATTCGGCGGCCACTTCGGCACCCTTCAAGTCCGCTTGAGTCTCTTCGTTTTTCTCTATTTTACGCCACAGTGTGGGCTGGCCGTCTATCCAAGGAGATGGAATGAGCGGGGCCTCGTTTTCACGGTGTGGTAAGCGATTCTTAATCCAATCGGGTACGGAGTTGTTGTTGAAAGCGGTAGCCCAATCGGGACCGAGTTGATATACATTTTTATCCATCACATCTTGGGCGGGATGTGGGAAATAATCGGCAGTTTCAAAGGCGTTAAGCATTTCCGATTCGCTGGTACTTTTGGAATTTTCGGTTGGTGAGCCACCGAGGAGTTCTCCTGGTGGTAATGGACGGTGCGCAGGGCGATCGGGTTCAATAACCAATGGCTCTGGTGGCGGTAAAGGTGCCCGACGCTTCTTACGACGTTTTTTATCGGAATCAAGAGCGAATAAACCTTGTTCCTCATTCCGGGACGCTGAGTCTGTAAATGAAGTAAAAGCTTCTTCTAATGAGCACATCTGCTCCTCCCTAACGTGGTATGTCTATTTATTTTATTGATTTCGGTCTGCGGAAAGTTCAATTCCAGTTGCGAAAGATCCTATTCCAAGATAAGGATGCACGTTAGCCAGTTAGTATCAATCGGCCTATTTACTGCTGCGGTGGTTCTAACGATTTATGCGTGGATGGACCGTATACGTTATTCAAAACGCTATTACAAACCAGTTGAAGGATTTGAGTCAAATCCATTAGATATTCCCACTCCCGATACTGTACCAGTTATGGAACCGGCGAATCCCAGTGATGCTGATGCTATAGCGGCCCATAGAACCCTGCTTAAATACACAAGCGCAAACGTCGCTAAAGGGCTGCGATTTGTAAAAGCGATTGGTAATACATTTTTCGTTCAGCCGGCGACAATCAGGACCGACATAAATCCGGCAACTTTATTGAATAACTATATTAGCCCATTACAAGCAGTATGAATCCACCACCAGGTCCCGGTTCTCACCCATCAGGTCCAGTCTGGCACCCTCCTATAGCGAGCAAATGGATTGCCGTAATAGTTGTAGTTTTCTTAGGTGCCGTCGCAAATCGTATTCCTCATACACTTCGCTTCTACATCATTCAACCAGTAGGATTCTTCTTGATAGCCGTCGCCGCTATGGTATGCTATTGGATGGGATTCTACGCAGGAACATTCGCTCTCTTCTTTTTCCTGTTGTCGGTATGGTCGGCCGAAGCGCGCAGTCCCGAAGGTTTCTTGAACGCATCAAATACAGTGGATTGGGTGACCAATTCCAAGAAGTGGTATGTGGAAAAGGTGCTTAAGGAACAGCCACTCGCCATCCAAGAGAAAGACGTAAGCACTTTCCCTATTCAAGATTAAACCCGATACTAAATAAGAAGCTTCCCGGATGGATTACGGTACTATTGTAGCAATAGCACTTACCGTATTCCTTTTATACTTTTCGTTGGATTTTGATAAACATTACGGTTTAGGATTCCATAATGCGGCGCTTCATCCTGCTGCGCGCTTCGCCGCAGGCTTAGCACTCGCCTACGTCGCCGAAAAACATCAGCTAATGGCATCGGTACTATTAGTTATTGTATTTTTCTGGATTGCCGACGTAAATCTAATGGCATCTTACAAATTGTAAGAAATCCAGGTTCCCGACATATAAAATGGCACACTACCGTAAGGAGACATGCCTAAGCGTGCGAAAAAAGGAGCAGGCTGGTTGACACCGGTGAGTACTTGTCTAATAGGACAACCTGGTCCTCATCCTGCGCCACCACCTGCCTTGCCTACCACTTCTATTAATCCTTATTTACCACCACCACTGGCACAGCCTAAAAATGGAGGTACCTGTTTGATAGGACAACCTGGTCCGCATCCTGTGCCCCCACCAGCACTACCTACAACATCTATAAATCCCTATTTACCACCACCTTCTGTCGGTGGTATGGCACCTGTACAAATTCCATCAGCAATACCCGCACCACAACCGGTGAATATACCACCAACTTTATCACCCCATCCAAGTCCTAATAATAATACAGGACAGCCTGCTGTTGGTGGTGTCTTGGATCCTCTCTCACAGGCCATTTTATTCGTAAATACCAATCCGTATATTATCGGTTGTTTTATGTTATTACTCAATTTAGGTGGTCGCTTTCTCTCCCTAGAATTAACGAAAAAACAGGAGGAGTTTCTTTCGGCCCCTTGGTTACGCCCAGCACTCTTTTTTACGGTAGTGTTTATCGCCACTCGTAATTTGGCAGCGGCGTTTTGGGTCACCTTACTCTTCTTTTCCATCATCTGGGTTGTTGCAAACGAAAATAGTCCATACTGTTTGATTCCATCATGGTGTGGCCAAGATTTAGAGAAGCAGAGAAAAACATATGAGGAAAACGCCAAAAAGTTTTTCACGCTTAAAAAAGCGGAAGAGCCAGAGCCCAAACCAGAACTCCCTAAGGAGTAAAACAATTCATTTGTCTAATAATACTGATATTTTATAGCAGTTATTATTGAACATTTATTATCTATAGGAGTCAATGCTCTTCCAACGCCCTCAATTCCAATCTTTTTGCTGTCAAAGAATTTTATGTTTTCAATGTTCACTTGAATGTATTTTCTTTTGGCGACTCCAATGAAGAGCATCACTTTCTTCGCTTTTTTATGGTTTGTCACTCGCGATGATGCGATTATTCCATTAAATCGGTGGTCACCGTTTGTATCTATGGTATAATAACAACCAGGAAAGAAGTCTTCATTGTACATTATCCAATACCCAAACTTTTGTAATTGCTGAAATGGTGTGTAGGTCTCTATTTTTCGTCGGCGATTAGTTGCGTAAATAGAGATATCATCCTTTTTCAAGATTTGTTTCGCGTAATCCACACCCGCTAGTTTCGCTTCGTATAAATGGACCCAACGACGATACATGGATTCGCAATTGTTGAGTGTCGCTTTCCAGAACTCTTGTGGATGATTCGCTTTCATATACGCCAGTTTCCAAATAAGTTGTGCGTAGGAGAAGGCGTGTGCTTTACAGAATCCGTAGCGGGATAGATTGGCGAGTTTTGTCATAATTTCACGCTGTTTTTCACGTGGATATGATTGAATATTTGATTTGAACTCTTCAATACCTTTCTTGTCGCATTTTGAGAAGGCTCGTCGGTATTTATCTGCGGTGGCGTCATCTACATCTAAATACTTACTGATGATGTCAATGGCGTCGTCGTCAAATATAATATTGTCGTCGTAATTGAGGGTATCAATACATTGTCTCGCATCCATAGCCGCCGGTCGTATAATAGAGAGACAAATCGCCAATCCTTGTAAATCTTGCGGTTTCACTTGTATAAACGCTTTACGAATGAGCGGTGATTCGGCTAAGATGATGCCAATGTTGTCGCCGGCCGCAAGCATATCAAAGGTCTTTTTGTCGTATGTAAACTCTTCAAACGGAATCGGTTTGTATTTATGTACTTCGTAGCATTGACTCAACGCCCTGCTGGAGAGAATATCTATTTTGAAATTCTTATCTTTCGCCACGTCGTGTTTATTCATACTCACTTGTGCGAGGGCACCTCGGTTTGTTTGGTTGGGCGATTTGAGCACTAAATCTTGTGGAATCCCTTCAGGATAATAGACGATGCCGCCACAATGAAGCGAGTATCCACGGAATGTATCTTCTAACGCTTGTTTCTCTTTCATAATGGATGATTTGGTCGCCGAGGGAAGTTGTCGTAATTCACTGGCAATCTCGTATTTTCCTATGAATTTATGAATACCGTTGTTTCGTATCGCCTGCCGTAGCGCCGATTTATCGTGATAATAAACGTGATTGCTTATTCGCGCCACCTTGCCTGGCCACGTGAGGCCGATTTTGAGAAACACTTCGTCACGTAAATTATGCGGAAAATCTAAATCAATATCTGGTAAATTATTTCTAAATTCGTTTAGGAATCGCGCGAATTTAATCTTATTTTGAACGGGGTCAATGTGACTGATTCCTAGTACATAGCATACGAGAGATGAGCCACAAGAGCCACGTGTAACGTGAGGAATATGATTTGTTAAATGTAATATTTTCATGGCGTGCATAAGATGACAAATGAGATTCTTTCTCTCTAAAATATCCAATTCGTACGCTAAACGTTCGGTGTACGCTTTCTCATCTGGTAAGGTACGCACAAACAGCGTTTTGAGTACCGCAACGGTATCAGGAAGATCCAATAATGGATTATCAATTGTCGGCTGAACTACGGGCGACGCCTTTATCATCATCAACTCATTCACCTTCACTAATTTTTTATTGTAGACATTGGCATTGTAATTGTAAGACCAAGGAAAGAGGTCGGCGGCTAAGTTCATGTAGTGATTCAAATTGTTACAAATGGTGAGAGAGCTCTTTGCTCTCACATCAATCACGAGCCCGTATGTTTTTAGTCTCGCTTTATCTATTCGTAGAACCCGTCCAATACATTGTAGGAACACTTTGGGGCAACGGTTATCCACTTTATCCAGAAATACACAGGCGTCTAAATGTTTAATATCTGAGCCTTCACGATGTTTAGCGGCGCAGAATAATATTCCTTTGCCGTCAAGTTGGTCAAACTCTTCATACGATTTATAACTATTGTTCGGTTTACAGGTGTCTACACAGATTACATAGTCCGTAAATATGGAAGACCATAGTTTCGCCATCTCTTCGCATAATTCAATCATACCGCACCATACAATAATTTTCTTGTAAGGAAGATTTGAGACATCTATTTGAGTTTTGACGAGATGGCCGATTTCGTCGTATTCTAATTTATCGTCGCTGGTGAACCATTGAATTTTGGGCGGTACAATCACGCCGTCTAGAAACGCATCGTAAATGGAGTACGACGTGATTATCTCTTTGTACGGTTCGTAGGTCAAGTTAGGTGTTGCGGAGAAGCCGATACATTTTGGGACAATTGCCTGGCTCAGCATATGCTCATAGAACTCTCGCGTTGTCTTATTGACGATGGTATGGCATTCATCGTGGATTATAAGGTGAAAGGGAGTCTTGATTTTGAGGTATTTATCGCTGGAGGTTAGAAACGCACGATTAATAATGAGGAGAATCGGTTTATTCCAGAAAACACCGCTGTTTACGCTGTTGTACCAATCGGCCAGTTTGAACTCCGAGTAATTGAGCACATTATAAATTTTAAAGATGTGGTCAAATTCACGTTCTTTTAGAGTTTTGCGATTGAATTGTTCAATAAGAATTGACTTTTTTTCACATATCCACATGACATTGTGGGTGGGATATTTCGTATGGAAATTTAGAATAAGATACATAGCAATCCAAGACTTTCCACTGCCCGTTGCGTGATAATGTACACCAGATTTATAATCATTTTGTAAACTCTTATTGATTGCGGAAGTTTGATTTGGACGTAGACTCATAAATATACTTTTTTACTATGTTTATGAGAGTACAAAGGAGTCAATTTTTATAAAGAATTAGACGTTGAGCGTTAATTCAGCACCTGTTGGTTGAGTTGTGGTGCTCTTCTTGGAGCGACGATTGAGTCCGGCACGGCGCATTGTCTCGGTTGTGTAGGCACTACCGATAGAACCGGTCTCTTCGGCATCACGTCGTCCACCTGCATTCAACTGTTCAAGAATGTCATCTACGCCGGTGGGACCACGCATTTCACGGCGAACTGTTTGGGCCTGAGGAGGTCCAGCGGTTGGCATGGCAGGCATAGCGGCACCGAGGCCTGACATCATACCACCCATCATTCCCATAAAGCCACTGCTTTGGACGCCTTCAGGTTCCTGTCCACCCATCTGCGATTCCTCCTCCATTGGTGGCGCACGCATTGGTGGCATCTGTGGAGGTCCGCCCATACCGCCCATACCGCCCATACCGGCGCCACCGCCACCACCGCCGCTACCTCCGCTACCGCTACCACCTCCAGGTCGTCCAAGCGACATGAAGTTAGCAAAGCCAGGACCGACCGATTCACGTGCTGCCGCCTGGGCAAATTCACGCGCTAAATTTGGATTGTTGCGAAGAATATCGTCCATACCAGGCATACGAGACTTGAACATAGTGTTGGTGACGTGGCACATACCGGCCGATAAGCCGAGAGATAAAATGAGTCGCACTTCTGGTGCCACCTTGCTCTTATCCTTGTACTTGTCGTATAACTCTTCAAAGATTTCATCGTAGTCCTCAATGTTCTCATTTACCTGTTCAGACCAACCGTCCAAATGGAGACCGAGGGGGTCGTAACGACTGTTAAGGAACTCCATACCACTGGTGACCGTAGTGAGCATAGAGCGCTGAAAGCGGAGGGATGCTTCCAAACCTTTGGAGTCTTTACGACGAGCGACTTCGGAGTTAATCTCTTCAAGGGTGTTGCTCATCGCCATCTTTGTACCACTGATGCCCTTGCGGTCCATACGTTCCAAAATGGTCAAACCTTCAGTCTTCTTTACTGCTTCTTGTTCGGGGGTCAGGTAAACAGAAGGGGTTGAAGAGACAGAGACAGTAGAAGGGGCCGATTTAGATTCACTACCAGAACCGAACCAGCTACTGATGCCGCCTGAAGCAGCAGCAGGAGCAGGGGCAGGAGCCGAAGCACCACCGAGTCCTGGGATGCTGGAGAACCAAGATTTGGCTGCGGGTGCTGGTGCGGCAGCAGGAGCTGCGACTGGGGCAGAAGGCGCACTTACAGCTGGGACAGTTGTAGGAGTCATTACGGGTGCGGAGCCGCCGAGACGAAATGGCTCGGTACTGCTACCCCCGGCAGGAGCCGAAGGGCCGGTTTCACGTAAGATACGGATGCTGTCTCCGCCTCCTGATGGCTTGACATCAAAGGTTACATTTGTGTCATCAAGACTTACGAATTCAATGTCATCTACTGGCTTCAGCACGTCGTTCGCCGGAGAAGCCGGACGACTCAGTGAACCGGCGATCTTACGCTGATTGCCGAGAAGATTGAGGTCAAAATCGTTTTGGCTTGAAATATCCAATGAACGACCTAAGTCCTGGCTGGCCGATATTTCGGGAAATGATACATTATCGGAAATACGAATTGTAGGACCGCTCATAGTTTCCTTCTTTTACCTCCTTTGTCTTCGTTTTAGATTCCCAAACGCATATCCGAGTCCTTAATATAGAGAGACAATGCCCGCTAAATTTCGCAATCTCAAAGATTTGAGAGCATTTTCAAAAATCCCACTTTTAGTCCACGGACAGGGTGTTATTTTGTTTGAAAGTACCGATAATAAAACACCTTGTGTATTTTTTCTTAAAAATAATGAAAAATCACACGGGTTAGGTGTTGAATTTATTGTAAACAAAGTCCGTGTATTTATTGTATCCTCTTCAGAGCCAAAAGAACTTGTGGATGAGAAGAATAATACTGGATTAGTGAATAAAAGTGGCGCATTTTATTGGTTCAGTCTTGACACTCACAATAAAACATTATACGGGGGTGTCGGTGAGCCCCGATTAGATACTCTCGTTTATCAATACACATTCAAGGAGGATGTGACTGAATTCTTAGAAAGTTTAACCACCATTGAGTTTGCTGCTGACACCCTCAAACCATTGAGACTCTTGCGCGATCCAATTACTGCGAATTTGCCTCTCAAAGTGAAAAATACCGATGATTTAACGATGAGTGATATCGCATCCGGTAATTTTTTACCAAAGGCGAATCTATCCTCTATAGCACAAAAGTTATACGATTGTATTTCGGGCAAGAATTTCTATCTTAACGACGCAGAGTTTCCTTATTTCTCCGATGCTATCAAATTAAGTATTAGTAATCCTGATGGCTGGTGCTATAAGCGACTCGCAGAAAAAGCAAATGAATTCAGTAAAGAGCCACATCCACAAGAGACATACTTACGTATCACAATGGGACAGAATAACGGTGAATCACCTGGAGTGCCATATGTAATGGAAATCTGGCCGATTGGACACTATTCGCCAATTCATAGCCATTCCGCTGCTAACGCTGTTATACGAGTTCTTCACGGAACCATACAGGTTGAATTATTTCCATTCTTATGCGACCAAAAGGATTCAGTTCCTCCTTTTGCTACGACAAGTTTTACTAAGGATGAAGTTACATGGATTAGTCCCACACTGAACCAAATTCACCGACTCACAAATCTTGAGAGCAACACAGAGCCATGTATAACAATACAATGCTATATGTATAATGAGGACGATGACGCCCACTACGATTATTTTGATTATTTAGGCGACAACGGCAAAAAATTACAGTATACACCGGACTCTGATATGGATTTCGTCGCCTTCAAGAAGTTAATGAAGGAGGAGTGGCTCAAGCAAGCCGGTGCGCCATAAGAAACGCATCGGCTAAATCGGACTTTTTAGAACGACCGGCAAAGAACTCGGCCCACCTAGCAGCCCCCTCTCCTCCCTTTGCCAGCAACGCAGTCACATCCGCTTCAGCACCATCTTTGCGTGCCTTATATTCGCCGGACGCCCCACTAATATCGGTGTAATCTACCCCTCGGGATTTGACACCGGCATGGACGAACTCAATTCCACCGGACCAAGCGTGCTCCGTCTCCAGCCGATGTGCGAGAAGTGTATAGAGCATAATTTGAACCGATTTCATAGTTGGATTTTTCATCGCCGGCTGGTTTTCGAGCCGAATAGTTGTAGCCCGTTTCATTGTTAGAAGTACAGACGTCAACCAGGTGTTCATAGCGCGCCGAATTGTATCCAGGCTCACCGATGCGGTTTTAACCGGTTTCCATGGCACTAAATACTCTTTTTGGGCCCACGCAACTAAGTCACCCTTTTTCATTTTCTTGACATCGGTGACTCCACGGCCAGTTGCGAGTGCTTTGAGCTCTTTGGCACCGAGCGCACAGGGCAAACAGGGCAACGATGGCTTCGCAACAGCGGACTTCTTAACACGAACACCGGTAGCACACGCCTTACACCACTTTGTTCCGTCACCGATGGAAATCCACTTGGCGCCTGAGCCGCAACCAGTACACGATTTAGCGGTTTGTGCCGTCTCGCCCCCTTCAAGTAAATCAACGTTATCCCAGGCGATTACCGACCATTCACCTGAAATACCGTGTTCAATAGCACAATACGCAAGATTGCGAATACCCATATCAAATCCAACATAGACGGGCATTCAATTAACTCTCTATTTAGAGCTGTTTTTAGACCTAACCGTAGAGGATGTCAACGAATTATTTTATACTCGTCAAGCAACATGAAGATGATACAGCAAACGACACCAGAAATCAATTGATGTATCCAAACACGAATACCGTCTATATTTTACCCGCTAATAATCTATCGTATTATGTGGACCACGGACTTTTTGAAAAGTCGCTCATTAGTTGGTGCCGGCAGTTTTGTAATAAAAATTCAGCGATGCTAGATATCGGCGCACATACTGGTACTTATTCAATTGCATTGGCATCACACGCGAACACAGTCCATAGTTTTGAGCCACAAAAGATGACCTATTACGCACTCTGTGGTTCTATCGCCTTGTCAAACGCTAAAAATGTAACAGCCCATAATATTGCCTTGGGCTCCCCAAGCCAAGTAGGTATCCAAACCTTGAATATTCGTAGTAACGATGGAGGTGGATCATCATTACAAACATTCGCCGATCCAGTTTTAGGAAAAGAGGAAGTGGAAGTGAGAACCTTAGATTCCTATAA
>Ga0207958_1000517_pt1 | contig 11674 bp, 16 predicted proteins | sample CryBogCBH27Jul07_FD_184606 | JGI IMG/M metagenome (GOLD analysis project Ga0207958, IMG submission 184606) | Freshwater microbial communities from Crystal Bog, Wisconsin, USA - CBH27Jul07 (SPAdes) (version 2) | ecosystem: Environmental > Aquatic > Freshwater > Lake | place: Crystal Bog... | reverse complement strand
GCAGTTCCCCAGTTCCCATCGGAATGGTTCAATACATTAAAGTTTGGCTTGGCTGACCAGTTAGCCCTTGAGTATGGTGTTCCTGCACAAGTACGTGCTGAACTAGCTCAACGTGCCGCTAAGTATGAAGAAGTAATGACTGATTGGAGCCAAGAAGAGGCCTCTACTTCTTTCCAACCTGATTATAGATTTAGGGGTTAATTATGGCAATTAGCCGTATACCTCTTGCTCATAACATTGGTAGTCGTGATGGAACCTTAAACAAGGATTCAAAGCTAGGCAATGCGATTATTGAAGTAGAGAAAAAAGAGTCTATTGCAGCCGTTAAACGCCCAGGACTCAAAACCTATCAGACTTTAACTGCAGGAGAAGGACTTGGTATCTTTGCCGCTGGTACTCACTTACTTACTATTATTGGAACTACCTTCTATGACAATGGAGTGGCTAATGCTACCCCTGTCGATGGTTCAGATGAGTATGATTTCATCTACTCAGTAGACCAATCTCAAGTCTTTTTTAAGAATGAGAGCCACGGATATGTCTATACCATTGCAACAAGCACCATTTTAGATTTACAAGGCACCATAACGACGCAAAACGGTACGACCATATCAGGTACGCCTGTTGTAACATTATCTGCATCCAATCCCGCAATTCAGATTGGACAGATTGTGACAGGGACAGGTGTTCCCCTTGGCACTTATGTTTTAACCGTATTTGGTACTGCCTTAACTTTAAGTCAAAATGCTACAGCTTCTGCAACCGTTACTCTTACCTTTACTACCTCTTATCCTGGTACTACTGTATCGGGTGCGGTGTTTGTGGACGGGTATTATGTTGTTGGGACTCCTCAGGGTTTGCTTTATAACTCTAACGTAGAAGACCCTACAACTTGGCAAGCAATTAACTACATTGGTGTAGTGTCTGATGCCGACCCTCTTTTAGCCATTGGTAGAACAATTAACTATATTGTTACTTTTGGCTCACATCATATTGAGTTCTTCTATGATGCAGGTACATCCCCAGGCAGTCCATTTCTACCATATCAGAACTCTGTCATTCAATTTGGAGCCGCAGCAGAAGACTCTTTAATACAAATGGATAACACTCTTGTTTGGATGGGTACAAGCCACCAAAAAGGTTTTCAAGTAATGGCAATGTCTGGTCAATCCCCTCAGATTATCTCTAACCAGTATATTGAAAGAATTATTAATAATTGCAATCCTGACCTTGCTTATGCTTTTAGCATCAAAACATCAGGGCACTCCTTATACGTATTAACCCTTAGAGACTTAGGGTATACCCTAGTATATGACTTTGCTCAAAATGGTTGGACATATTGGACTTCCACCGAAAATAACGTAGAAGGTTATTTTAAGGGTCAGTTCTATACCAAGTATCAGGATATGGATTTAATCCAACACGAGACCAATGGTAAGGTCTATGAGTTTGACCCTAATACTTACAATGATGACGGTAACCCTATTACTGTATTAGCTCGTACTCCATTAGTGGATGGTGGCGATAATCTACGTAAGTTTTGGAGAAGCGTACAGGTTGTAGGCGATAAGGTTGATTCTTATGCCCTATTGAGATATACCAGTGATGACTACCAAACCTTTTCTGCGTGGCAGAACGTCAATCTCAATACCTCTAAATCCGAAGTCCATAGACTAGGGCAAGGCCGCAGAAGAGCGTTTGACTTACTTCACCAAGATAATGTACCCTTGAGACTCGAATATTTTGAAGTCGATGTCGAAAAGGGGGATTCATGATTGAGTATAAAGAAGAAACGTTTGACCAAGTAATTGACGAAATTAAACCTTTATTAGAAGACCATTGGGAAGAAATAGCCTTAAATAAAGAGGTTATTAAACTCAATCCAAACTATGAAATGTATGAAAAACTGTGCCATGCTGGGGTAATGAGGATTGTTACAGCTAGAGATGACGGTAAATTAATAGGTTATTGTATTTGCATTATTGCCTATAACTTGCATTATAAAGATAGTTTGACAGCTACAAATGATATATTTTTTATATCTAAAGATTATCGAAAAGGCTCAACAGGAGTAAAATTGTTCATTAAGAACGAGGAAATCCTAAAGAGCTATGGTGTTCAGCGTTTAATAATGAATACTAAAGTACACCAAGATGTTGGTGCAATATTTGAGCGTTTAGGATACAAACAGACTGAACGTGTGTTTGGTAAATTAATAGGATAGAATCATGGCAGAATCAACCGCAGCAGCAGCAGAATTTGTAGGCCCTGTATTAGGTGCTGGAGGAGCAGATGTTGCAGCCGCAGATGCAGGTGCATTAGCATTTTCAGCAGATGCCGCAGCACAAGCAGCAGCAGGAACAATGTCTGTTGCAGACGCATTATCTAATGGTGCAACTGCAAGTCAATTACTTCAAGCTGGACTTTCAGGAGAGCAATTAGCTCAAGCTGGATTAACTGCAGAACAAATTGCACAAGCGGGTGGAACTGCGGCTCAATTAGAAGGTGCTGCTGCAGGTGCTCAAGCTACGCCATTCCAATTAGCAGACGGTTCAATGGGTTCTATTCAAGGCGGTGATATTCTTGATGCTTCTGGTAAAGTTATTGCCCAAGGTGGCGTAGGAACTACACTAGGCGACTTAGCTGGATATGCCAAGACTGGCGCTCAATTAATAGGCGGTATTGGACAATTAGGACAAGCTGCATCATTACTTGGTGGCGGTGCTACTAAACCAGGTGTTGCAGACCCATACGCTCAATACCGTTCACAAGCAGCTTCCCAGTTACAGAACTTACTGGCAAACCCAAATACCATTACTTCTACTCCAGGTTACCAGTTTAACCTTCAACAAGGATTACAAGCTCAACAGGCTCAACAAGCTGCACAGGGTCGTTTAGTATCAGGCGGTGGATTGTTGCAAGCTCAACAGTTTGGTCAACAATATGCTACTTCTAGCTTACAACAACAACAAAACTTACTAGCCACATTATCAGGTGCTAATCAAGCTCCTGCAGGTGCAGCACAAGCTCAACAAGGTATTAACTTTGGTCAAGCAGGTCTAGGTGCGTTGGGATTACAACAGTTAGCTGGTGGAGCAGCAAACGTACTAAACCCATTACAAACACTCTATTCCCAATACAATCAATCATCTCCTTCGGTGAGTTAATATGGCAAGTCTTTCAGAATTAGCTAATGTATTGCAAACAAGCCCTGCTCAAGCATTTAGGCAGGAAGATATTGCATCGCAACAATATGGATTACAGTCACAAGCCTTACAGCAATCCAAGCAAGACATGGCACCACAACAACCATTAGCTGGTATGGCTGGTGGTATGGGTGCAGGTGGTAAACCACAAGCTGGATTAGGGGCTATGGCTGGCAATATGTTAGGCCCACAATTTAAGCTGACCACTCCTGATGGAGAGTTAACAAGTGCTGGTTTGGTTAATCAGACATTAATTACTGCTCAAACAGACCAACAAAACGCTCAAGCAAAAGCCAAAGAAGCCCAATATTTTAAAGCAATGGGTAAAGATAAAGAAGCACAAGTTGCGGATATGGAAGCACGTAGATATTTAAACAATGCACAAAGAACGCAACAAGAAGCTCAAAAATTAAAGACTGACGCTAAAGATGACTTTGCTTCTACTTTGTATGGTGCAAAGAGCCAAGTAGACTATGACCGTCGTTTAAAAGACGCTTTAGAGCGTACTGGTATTGAACCTCCTAAAGATATGCCTACAACTTGGACTCCTGACATGAAAGAGAAATTACTTTCTAAAATGTCTCCTGTTATGAGAGCCAAGATTGAATCTCAAGACCGTGCAGAAGCTGCTGCTGACCGTGCCGAGAAACGTGCAGATTTACAAAACCAACATTTAGTAGCTTTGATTCGTAATGGCCCTGGCGGTGGTAAAGAATCTCCTGCCTCTAGTCGTGTAATCCAAGCATTTACGCAAACCTCAGATGCACTTGAAAATCTTGCTAATTTGCCAATTACAACTACTGGCCCAATGTTTCAACAAAAACAATTTAATAGTTTGTATACAGCCCCACTATCTGCATTAAATCAGAAATTATCAGATGAAACATCACAAAAGTTACAAACTCGTATGACTGGTGTTGCTCGTGGATTGGCGGCATTGGAGTCTGGTGGTGCAGCAACTGGTTTAGTTGGATTGACAGATAGTATTGAAAAAGGTGTATTCATTCAAGCTGGTTCGTCTCTTAATGTCACATTAGATAAACTTGGTGAGATGCGTCGTATTGTTGAGTCTTCTGCAAAAGCTCAAATGAGTGACCCTAAGATTGCTCCAGAACGCAAAGCCTTAATTCAACAAGAATTAGACATAGTTCGCAAAGCAATTCCATTTACTCAAAAAGATATTGATAGGGCAGCAAAAGAAGCCCAAGACAATCCTGATATGAGTTTTACAGAATTTACTACAAAGAATCCAATTGGTGGTGAAAAGCCTCGTGGCACTGGTACTAAAGAAGACCCAATCAAACTAGATTAAAGACTACTATGCCAGTATATGAATACCAAGGTCAGCATTACGATATTTCTGAAACAGACCCTTCAAAAGCTAAAGAAAAGATTATTTCTCACCTTGGTAAGTCTGAGCCAGAAGCAAAAGTATCTGTAGAAGGTGCTCCTGCCGATATTCCAAAAACTGACTATAAACCCGCAACTGGATTGACAACACCACAAGTAACTGAAGGTGGTGCAGCATTGATGGCTCCAACTTCTCTTCGTAAAGAAGTTCCAATAGCCAAACAAACATTTGGATTTGACCCATCTCGTGTTAATAAAGTACCAATGTCAGAATATGGTTCTAATATTGCTAAAGGTGCTGCTACTGGTGGTGCTATTGGAGGATTAATTGGTGGTTTTACTGGCCCAGGAGCATTAGTTACTGGTGCTGGCGGTGCTGTAATGGGTGCCGCATCTGGATTAGCTGAATCTGTTGCTAAAGATTTAGGTTATGGCACAGGTACACAAACACTTGCTGGATTAGCTACTGGTATGCCAGCCCCAGTGAAATCTACAACAGACTTTTTAGTTAAGTCCAAATTAGCTCAAAAAGTATTTGGTATGGCTGAAACTGCGGCTTATACAATGATGCCTGGAGTAGCTGGTAAAGTTGCAAAGTTATCTAAGTTTATTCCTCAAGGAGAAGCAAAACTTGCGGCTCGTGATGTTGAATCTGCATTAGGTACAGAAGCTAAAACTGCTGGTGTTAAGGTGTCTACTGACCCAACAAGTGAAACATATAAGTTTACTCAAGAGTTACAAGCACAACATGGAAAAGACGCAACAGTTAATAAGTTATATGAAGACGCTAAAGCTGGATATGACGCAGCATTAGCTGAAAAAACTGGTGCAGGTTTAAAAGAAGATTTGACACATATTGTTTCGGAGTTTCCTGCAGAATCTCGTGCTTCATCTGCTAAAAAGATTAAAAACCTATTTCTTGATGAAGATGGTAATGCCTTAGATGGTAATGCTGTTATCAATAACCTCAAATCAGATGAGTTCAAAGCATTAAGCAAGAATGAACAAGAGAAGGTTCGTGAAGCTGTAAACAAGTTTATTCCAGGCGGTGCTGAAAAGGTTGCACGTAACGCTTCTGAAAAAGAGTTTATTGCAAAAGCTAGAGATAATTTACCAGAGATGTTTAAAAGTAAAGATTACAGAACTATTAATACTCAAATGGGTAATTTTGGTAAAGATGAGGTTGGTCAAAAAGTATTTAAACAAGAATTGGGATATTATTTAAAAGGTCTTCCTGTTGAACAAGGGAAAACACTATGGAGTAATATTGGTGCAAATGTTAACAAAACCATTATCAAAGACCCAACGGAATTTAAAAAAGTTACTGATATGATTAATAACGCTAGAACTGACAAAGAGTTATCTCGTGCAGCAAATTTAATTATTAAAGCAACTTATGGTGCCTATGAAACACAAAGGAAGAAAAAATAATGCCTCTTAAATCAGGTTCATCTAAAAAGACTATTTCTTCTAACATCTCCAAAGAGGTGAAGGCTGGTCGTCCACAGAAACAAGCAGTTGCTATTGCCCTATCTAAAGCTAAAGCAGGTAAACCACCTTCAGGCAAGACTAGAAAGAAAATGAAATAACATGAGAATCTTGTTGCTCGACCCTGCTGGAGCATTGGTTGACTTTGGTATTCGTTGCCTTGCAGAAGGACACGAAGTTAAACAATGGGTGCGTCCACACGGTCAGGAGCGTTCTAAGATTGGTAAAGGACTTATTGACCAAGTTCAGAACTGGCAGATTCATGCTAAACAAGCAGATTTAATCGTATTATCGGATAACGCTTTTCAAATGCGGGAATTAGAAAAGTTCCATGAAGAGGGTTATCCAATTATCGGTACTAATATGCTTGGTGCCAAAATGGAATTAGACCGTGATTATGGTCAAGACATTATGAAGAAGGCAGGACTTGCAGTTATACCTTCTTTTGAATTTAAGGACTACAACAGCGCTATCGACTTTGTTAAAGCTAATCCCAAACGATACGTCTCTAAACCCAGTGGTGATGCAGACAAGGCTCTATCTTATGTATCTAAATCAGCGGCAGATATGGTCTTCATGCTTCAACGATGGAAAGAAACTGGTAAACGACGTGATTTCATCCTACAAGAGTTCGTTCCAGGAATAGAGTTCGGAGTAGGTGCTTGGATAGGCCCTAATGGATTTGGCAAGAACATCCTTGAAGGCTTTGAACATAAGAAGCTCATGTCAGGCAACTATGGCTGTAATACAGGTGAACAGGGAACTGTTATTAAGTATTGCACCGAGTCTAACCTATTCAATGACACCCTCAAACGCTTTGAAGATTACCTATGCTATATCGGACATACTGGCTATGTTGATTTGGCATTCATTATTGATGAAAAAGGTGAGCCACGCCCATTAGAGTGGACTATGCGTAAAGGATGGCCTTTATTTAACATTCAGCAAGCCCTCCATAAGGGTTCTGTTGTCGATTGGATGTGTGACCTATTAGATGGCAAAGATACTCTCAAAGTTAGCTACGACACTGCTACTGGCATTGTTATCCCTATTGGGGATTACCCTAGGTCTAAGACTACGGGGCGTGACCATACAGGATTTCCTATCTATGGTCTTCCCGATGAATTAACCAAGGATTATGCCCTATGTGAGGTCATGGTTGGAATAGCACCTCAGAACGACGAGGAAGGCATTGTAGAGCGTCCTTGCCTAGTGACGGCAGGTGATTATGTCCTAGTGGCAAACGGGGTAGGAAAGACCGTTAAACAAGCCTGTGAACGTGCCTATAAAAACGTCAAGAAAATTGATATTCCTGACTGTATTAACGTAAGAGATGACATCGGTCGTGCTATGGAATGGCAGATACCAAACCTCCAAAAGTACGGTTACGCAGAAAATTGGAAATTCGACGAAGAAGATGATGAATAAAACTTGTGCTTGTTGCAAGCTAGAACTTCCTGTTGAGAACTTTTCAAAATCATCTACAAGAAAAAGTGGGCTACATTGTTATTGCAAGTTATGTGAGAATGAAAAGAGTCGAGCACAATATGCTAAACATAAGGCTCGTAAAGATGCTCAAAATAAACGTTGGTATGAAGAAAACAAACAATCTCGTTTAATTAGCCAATATGCTTGGACGGAACAAAACAAAGAAAAAGTATCTGAAATTTACAAAAGATACAGACAGCGTAATCTAGCAAAAGATTGTGCAAAGGTTGCTAAACGCAATGCCACAAAGATTCAAGCCACTCCAAAATGGGCTAACCAAACTCGTATTCAGTGCTACTATTCATTAGCCGCTATGTTTAACAAGAATACAGAGCAAAAGTGGCACGTAGACCACATAGTTCCGTTGCGTGGTAAAAATGTCTGTGGACTTCATGTTGACTATAATTTAAGGGTAATCCCTGCAATAGAAAATATGAAAAAAGGTAATCGTCATGTTTGAGCATCAAATCCCCGCATTGCAAGAATATGGGTATGCTGAGAATTGGTGTTATGACGAAATGGAAGAGGATGAGTAATGCCAATCAAGATGCTTCCTCCCCCTCCTCCAACCAATCAAGCATTAGATACTAGACAGTTTAGGGATTGGTTTTATACCATTTTCTCCCAGACTAATGGTAATTTAGACCAAATAGGAACAATGGCCTATGAGAACTCTAATAATGTATCCATTACAGGCGGTAACATTGCCAATACAAATTTATCAAATATTCAAACTCCAGGATTAACTGGATATTTATACGGTCACAACACAGGGCCAGTTACAGCTTCTACTACTATTCCTTATTCAGCAATTACAGGTACACCAACTGGATTGTCTGTCACAATTACTACAGCAAAACTAACTACTCTTGGTACCAATGGTTCCATGACATTTACCAACGGCATACTAACTGCACAAACCCAAGCCACCTAATCATGTCAAATACTCAATTACCATTAACCGACGAACAACTTGAAGAACTTGTAGAAAGAGTTACCGAGAAAGTTATTAAGAACTTTTACACCTCCGTAGGCGAATCTGTTGTTAAACGGATTACCAAACTCATTGGCTTTGCTGCTGTTGCACTATTGATGTGGGCCGCAGGTACTGGTCATATTCCAATCAAATGAAGCAAATTCTTCAGCAACTTCTAACTGGTAAAGATAATCAAACTTATGATTTAGGTAGGGTGTCTTGGCTTGTAGGTATGCTTGCTGTAATTGGATTAGCCGCTTATGAAGTGATGCACTCAAGTGTAAGTCTTAGAGAGCTTGCTGAATCATTGGGGATTGTTTCGGCTGCTAGTGGTGCAAGTGTTGCTATGAAACAGGGAGCAGAACCACAATGAACTTTTTACTATCTTTATTTACAGGCGGCTCTATCAATGTTCTCACTTATGTCAAAATTGGATTGGTTGCTTTGGTACTTTGTGGGTGCGTGTATCTTGGCTATAGCTTTGAACATTCACGATTTATGGCATATCAAGAGCGTGTTGAGGCAGCAGGAAAAGCGCAGGAAGCAAAGAATGAACAAATCCTCAAGGAACAACAAGTAACAACGGAGAGAATAACCAATGATTACAAGAATAGTATTGCTCGCATTCATACTTACTATGGTGGGTTGCACCTCAACCCCAGTAGCAGTGCAATGTCCATCACCAGCACAGCCGTCCCCTTCGTTGATGGAACGCCCTCCGACCCACAATTTGTTGAAAAATGTGCAATGACTACGCAACAGCTTGAGTCACTTCAGGAGTGGATTCGAGAACAAGTGGGTATCAAATAGTCAAGCCACCGAGAGGGATTATTCCGCCATTTCTAAAGATTTAATTCTAACTTCACTTACCCGTTTAGTCCAACCTTTGCCAAATACAGGGAAAGTTTTAAGGGACTCTAGGAATGCTTGACGTTTATCAGAGAACTCATTAATCATCGTTACTGTGTTCATTTGATTTATAGCAGTAACAGTATTATTGCCGATTGCACCATCAGCAAAAACACCCACGATTTCTTGGATAAACTTGGCTGCACGGCCAACACCACTATTGATAGCACAATCAAAAATGCAATAGTCAAGTCCCGAAGGAAGAGCGTCTCCGTGTATGGCATCCCAGTACCTCTTCTTGTATAGAGGCTTTACGTCCTCTTTAGTTAAGTTTTTTATGTCGTCTTTAGTAACTTCATGCCCTACGTACTGTTCCCATACCGCTTTAGTACATCCCCAATTAGTAGCACCTCCAGGGTCAGAACTGTTATCAACGTAGCCTCCCTCGTTTACGATGACTAAATCAAAACATTTATCCCAGTTCCTGTTCATTTCTTTTTCCTTTTAGCTTTTGGTAATGGAAACGGGGGTTCAATAGTGACTTCATCTTCGTCGGGTCTAACCTTGTATTTATCAATTGCTTTGGTAAGCATAGCAACAAGCCCCCACTGGACAAGTGTTTCAAGCCCTTCTTTATCGAAATCGACTTGAGCATTGGCTGAACCATCTTTATTTTCCTTAATGATTTTGACTTTAATATCCATATTAGACCTTTATTACCTCTCCTCGAAAGAACACCAATCCATCATCCTCACTAATGACTTGTACAAGTTCTGGCGGCATAAGTTCTCCATCACGGAATGTAAGGACTGCGAATCCTGAACGCCAGTTGACGGGCGAATCTTCCGTATAGATGTACTTGTCTCCTCCAATTGCCGACATTGTTCCGGTGTCAATGCCATATCTGTCTCCAGTATAGTCAGACCACGGGGTTACTTTTAAAGAATGTAGATGCCCCGTAACCATTGAGACCCCCGATTTCAGGGTGTTGTTAAATACTCCATGTTGACCATTGTGCCACCGGTGCTTAATCATACAAGTGTTATTAACCATCAATGACCAACTGTATGTCCATCCAGGTAAGTGGTCGGCTAATGCCATTCCAGCAATCCCTTCATACTGTCCTAGTACATTAGATAGCTTGCCATCAAAACGAAGGTCGTGGTTACCAATGGTGCGGTGCATAAATGCTCCTGCAGGACGAACCTTCTCAATGTCTCCTAGTCTGGCTTGGACTTCTTCTAGTTCTTCCTTCACGGTTGGAGTCTTATCCCACCCAATCCTATTGTGTTGGCTGATTGTGGCGTTATCCATAATGTCTCCATTAAGGACTATTCCATTAGGTTTTAGTTTCTTGATGAGATGGACAAATGCTCTATGGGCGGTACTGACATATCCAGGCCAATAGTGGCAATCAGAACCCACAATAATCAATCCATCTTCCATAGACAGATTAGTGCGGACTTTGTTCTCTGGAATAGTTAATCTTTGACTTGGCTTTTCTTTTGCTTCTAATTTAATGTTGTATTTCTTTTCTAGTCTACTTCGTCGACGCATTAGGGTACGAAGGTCAATATCTAATACTTTTGCTAATATAGTCCCCGATTGATGTTTATTCCACAACTCTATAAAATCTTCATCGTTGCATCTTGGTTGCATTTTATTCGCCTAATTTATATGTTTTGACTGGTTCGTGACTTTTTAAGTCCACATTACACGCCCATTTAACAGCTTCCTCTGCACTTAATCCCATTCTCATACAAACCTCTGCAGCCATTGAGCCACTGCCAATTGCCATAAAAGTTCTAACTCGTTCCCATTCTAGGTCATCTCCACAAGAGAATAGACCCTCTTCTGTTAATTTTAAGAATGAACTATCTGCTTTTAGTTTTGGTTTTGTCTTGTGTTTCTTATTAATATATTCAGAAACCTTTTCTCCATCCACCCAATTACCTGCAACTCCAAGATAACCACCTTCTATTGCAATAATCTTATCTTCAAAGTATTTAATACCAGAATCATCATCTGAAAACTGACTGTCTGCAACTAATTTTTTATTAATCCAATCGCCAACAATGGTAGTCATATCAATCTCTAATAGGTGACACGACAAGCTAGACGGAGGGGAACCGTCGGGGGGAAGTGGGGGATGAGTGCTTGCCGTGTCATTTGTTAGTTTATCTTAAAAGGTAACATTGCTCCATACAGGACACCATTTATTCACACTACAATAATCCTCACACCTACGATAGGTGGCTGGACGGTGTTCCCAAAACTGGTCTGTGCCGAGTGTAACACCCTCTTGTGACGGATATAG
>Ga0207958_1000516_pt1 | contig 11739 bp, 18 predicted proteins | sample CryBogCBH27Jul07_FD_184606 | JGI IMG/M metagenome (GOLD analysis project Ga0207958, IMG submission 184606) | Freshwater microbial communities from Crystal Bog, Wisconsin, USA - CBH27Jul07 (SPAdes) (version 2) | ecosystem: Environmental > Aquatic > Freshwater > Lake | place: Crystal Bog... | reverse complement strand
GAAATACTTGTGATTGCCAGGTACTCACGGAACTTGAGTTCATTCGAAAAAAAAGGAAAGGTGGGATAACAGTCCCGGAGCAGTTGGAACGCCATTGCCTCGTTATGGGCATTGTGTTGGCGGAGAAATCCAATAATGTGCTCGATCTTTTCAACGCGTTGCTGCTGCGGCATCGCCTTCAAATTGGTATAGAATGGATTCATTTACCGTTCTCGTTGTCGATGCCTTAAAACCGGGAACCAATGTCGAAGAGCGAGCCATTGTGCTCGTACACCGGAGCAGTCAAATACGTCGCACGCCCATAATGCTCGACGTCATCCCAGTTGCTCATGTCGGCATCCTCGTCGAGCTCCTCGGCGGTCTTGACACGCTTGACACGGACCCTGCGCTTCACCACAGTCCAGCCCTTGTTGTCGTCGGGCATGAATGGGTAGCACGCGCACGGAATGCGGCCGTAGATTGAATCGACATAGTACGCGGGGTTGAGCTTGCAGTCCTCGAGTGCACGAATGTAGTCGGCACGCATCTGCGAGTTGTTGGGGTAGCGGGAAAGAGCGAGAGTCTGAAAGTTGGAAGCCATGTTGTTCTGATGAGTTACTGTTTCGATGAAAAATCAGATTCCGTTTTTAGCGCTGCCTCGTACTCTGCAATCTTCACATCCATCCCCTCCTTCGTATACTTGAGCTCTTTTCCTGTCGCAAAAAGCTCGTCGACCAATTTGGAGAATTCCACTGCATAACTCTCGAGTCGCTGCAGGGATGCACCGGCATCATACACGAGCGGTGTCACATCCCCGGGATTGAACACCGGATCCGGGAGTGGCGGTTGATCTGCAATCATTTCCTGGGCCGATGTGTACTCCTTATACTCCTGCGTATCACCGGGCAAGATGAACCTGCCCTCATGACCAAACCCAACGGATGTTGGAACACTGATCACTTCGTCGCGGGGCTCATGTGCATCGAGAATGATTTGGATCTGCTCTTCGGTAAGGGGTACTGCGGGAATGTCTTCAGATACGTCCATTTATATCCAAGGTGGACCTTTTCCTTTACAGTCAACCGCGCTCTAATACCCAAAGACCTTGAAGGAATGAATCCGCAAGATCATCCTTCTTCGGATGCTTTGCAAAATGAGCTTGATTCTCTGCGGGAACGAGTTGGTATGCATGCGATATGCCTGTCTTTTTGCGACCTTTATATGACGCGGTTGAATCTTCCACGGTCACTATGTTTGACAGCTTGTGAGTCGCCGAAACACCCATGCACCGAAATCCCCGGCACGAAAAGTACATCTGGATCATTGCTTGGACACCAAACATCCGCCGGTCCATTTGATTCTCCACGGCAATCACATCCGCCCCGGCCCACGAAGACATCCGGGAATCAAGGCTCTTGATTAATGCAGGTGCCAAATCGAGAACCGAGCCCTGAATTGCGGATGACACGCACTTCTTCCACGTATTCTGCTTAATGTGATTGTACAGGAGCTTGACCAGGTCTGCCTTTTTTGTGGCATCCGTCGTCAATCCCTCGGCATTGATCCGTTCATGGAGCTGGTTCGGCGTGAGCTTGGTCAGCGATGCCTTGGTTTCTGTCTTTTTCTTTGGGGTATGTTTGCTACATGCAAACAGTCCATTGGATGCATGCTCATATCGCGCGGCAGACGTGCATTTATGACATCTTGGAGCACCGACACCCGCCTGTTCTCCAAGTACGTCAATAATATTCCAATCAAGGATCCGGACATCGGTCCGGGTTGTGCCTTCAAGGACACAATAGGCTAGGTTACGAAGTCCAACGTCAAAGGATACGACCTTCATTTTAATACTTGCGCACGGTGCGTTTACGTCCCTTGCGGCCACGGCGGGTCTTCCGGGTCTTGCGACGACGCCCCTTTCCCACTTCACCCATTCCACCAATTTTCTCAATTGCTTCGAGAAGGGCTTGTTTCACTCCAGGGTCTGTTACGAGCTGGGACAACTTAAAATAGAGAATCCGATATTCCCTGGAGTGGTCCCTTTTCATTACGGGATCCGTAGACTTGACAATCGTGTCTGCATGAGGCAAGACTGCTCGTGATACATCTTCCCACGTTTTTCCTTGTTTGAATGCTGCGAGTTGCCCGGCAAGATAAGATTGAATTCCGGCATTTTGAAGCGCTTGGCGAAGTTCCGGTTCGGTTTCAAGAAGAACACGGGGTCCACCCTCTTTGATTGCCTCAAGTTGTGCTTCTTGTTTTTCTTGATTTCCCGACCACAATTGGCCTTGGACTTGAGCACGTGGTTCTCCATAAACTGTATCGGGGTACGGAGCCCTTTTCGCATAGTCCTTGGATGAATCCCCGCGATATTGTTTTGTTGGAACTTCTGAATCACTGTTAGTCCGTGCCACGTTCGCAAACACAACGCCGCGTTGACTTCTTTTTGTAGTTCCCCTATCACCCACGTCACCCACGTCTTTTGGCATGCTCTTTACTTTATGTTAAAGAATACAATGCCCTGCGACTGTGTGGACAATATCCCGGTGGCACCGCTACGTTTGAGTTGGGTCAAGAAGGCACTTGCAAACGCGCCTCCTAGGCCTACGCCGTCGCCTTCAGTAGCGACACCAGCACCGATTTCGCGTCCGCCTTTCCGAAGGGGATTCCGCGCTTCGTGAGGATCTCCTGCAGCTCCTTCTTGGTCTTGCTCTCGAGGCCGTCCGTGTCCAACGGCGGGCCATCAACAATTTCCGCCTCCACCTTGTCCACGACAGACACCCGATCATCCTCCTCTTCCTCTTCGGGCTCCGGAACAGGCTCCGGCACAGGCTCCGGTGTGGGGACCGGGACCTGGATGCGCTGCGAGAGATCGCCAATCACCATCACCAGTCCGTTCATGTTGGCAAACAGACGTGTCTGCTGGACGTAGAGCCAGCCAACCATACCTGCAAGAACGACAACCGCCGTAGCAAGAACCGCAACACCAATTGTGAGTGAATCCATTTGGTACAAAGCAAGGAAGGAAATAAGAAAAGTTATCCGCACCTACACAAATGAAGACACGTGTTTCACTTGGGCAGATCGTTTTAATCGGACTCGGGTTGGTTCTTCTTGTGGCCGTCTTACACGGTGGAAAGCATGTTGTGGGTATGATGCACCAGGGTGGAAAGCGTGTGGAGCCCGGGCCCACGTCAGACGCGCCGCTTCCGACTTTTGTGCTTAAAGGTACAGCGCCTGCAGGTCCGACGCCCGAGGGAGACAATATCCTTGAGACCCCGGCAAAGAACCTGATTATTTATTGAGATAGCAGTTCTTGTAAGGCCTGCAGCTTGCCCTTTGTGTAAAGCCCATACGTTTGCACGGGGTCTTTTTGCAGTACGCTCTACTCATGCGCCGAGGGAACCGGAATCGACGTGTCTTCATTGTATACTTACTAGAAATCCTCATCGAGACGCAGCTCCTCTCGAGTGTTCGCCATGCTTCTCGAATAATCCGACACCTTCTTCTCGAAAAAGTTGGTCTTGCCCTCGAGCGAGATCAAGTCCATGAAATCAAACGGATTCGGTGTTCCAAAGATCTTCTGTGTGCCCAACTGGACAGCCAGACGATCAGCCACAAACTCGATGTACTGGGTCATCATAACAGAATTCATGCCAATCAGCGCACAGGGGAGGGAATTCACGATAAAATCCTTCTCGAGCTCCACTGCCTCCTTGATGATCCTGTGGATCAACGCTTGGGGCCGCGACTCTAGCGTGTGGTACAGCGCCACGGCAAACTGTGTGTGCAGACCCTCGTCCCGGGAAATGAGCTCATTGCTGAACGTCAGTCCAGGAAGCAGACCACGCTTCTTGAGCCAAAAGATGGAACAGAACGCACCCGAGAAGAAGATGCCTTCGACACAGGCAAAGGCGATCAAACGTGTCTGGAAATCATCCGGAGAGTCGATCCACCTCTTGGACCAATCCGCCTTTTGTCCGATGCACGGAATCGTCTCAATGGCATTGAAGAGACGCATCTTCTCCTCCGGGTCCTTGATGTACGTGTCAATCAGCAGGGAATACGTCTCTGAATGGATTCCCTCCATGGCGTTCTGAAAAGAGTAAAAGAGCTTCACGACCTGCGACGACACTTCGCGCTGGAACCTCGCCGCCAGATTCTCCTGGACAATGCCGTCGGACCCGGCAAAGAAAGCCAGAATCTGTCCCACAAAGAACTTCTCATCGAATGTCAGCTTTGCCCAGTCTGACTGGTCCTTGGAAAAATCAATCTCATCCGGAGTCCAGAAAACCGCAACGGACTGCTTGTACATCTTGTACAGGTGCTGCTCGGAGGCCTTGATCGGGAACAGCGTGTACGACATTGGTATTTACTGATCGGCAACACTTAAACCTCAAGTAAGGACAATGAGTAGCACTACCAACGTCCAATCGTACCTGACGAACGTGTTTCGTCCGGTCTATACGTACAGTCTTGGATCCTTTACTGCAAACCTTGAGTTGTCAAACATTGACACGGTTTCGGCAAACAATGCGATCCTGTTGCGTGCAGATGTTGCCGACTCGGGGTCAAACGTATATGTGGGCACACGAAGCGGAAACTCGCCTACCTTTGTCCAGTTCTGTTCCAACGTGACGGCGTTTGGGTACAGTGCGGGAACTGCGATTTCCTCCGTTTCAAACAGTGTCTTTTTGGGATATGGCACAGGTGCCAACTCGGCCTCAAACAACAATGTGATTGCGATTGGAACTGGCGCAGGAACTGGAAACACTGGATCCTCGAACATCTTGATTGGAAACATTGCAGGGTCAAATGCATCTCTGGGTGCAAACAATATTCTGCTTGGCAATGCTCTCATCGGGACAACGAGCATGTCAAACCAGTTTCAGCTCGGCACGTCCAATGTCGTGGCAATTGCCGCTGACTTGTCGTATGGATGCGTGTCCATTGGAAAAAGTGACACGACCATGTCGTATATTTCGAGCCCGGGGTACCGTTTCCCTAACTTGCTTCTCGACGTTGCAGGGTATGCTCGATTCAGTAACGGTGTGACGATTGGCGTTGACCCGGGTACGGCAACGCTCGACGTGAATGGTGATTTCCGTGTCGATGACGGCACAGGCTATTTGCGCTTCACTCACTACCCCGTGAACACTACAGTGGGTCGTAATTCGTATCTTATGATGGCCTCTTCAAACGGATCGAACTTGTATGTGGACATTTCCGGAATTGTGAATATCTTTAGCAACTTGAATGTCACTGGAGCGACTACAACTGTGTCTAATTTGGTGGCGTCAAACCTCACCGTTCAGGGAACCTTCACCTGCAATACCAGTACAACCACAAATGGTAACTACTTCATGACTGGAAACCTGATTGTGGGGACCAATGCCGACGTGTCCGGAACACTGTTAACCCTTGGAACCATCACGGGACAAAGCAACTTGTCCATTTCAGGCGACACACAGCTGAATACGCTGACAGTATCCAATACTGCAAACTTTAACGGAAATATGTTCGTGTCCGGAGACTTGACGGTAGGTATCTTGACCGCCGGCACGGTTCAATATTCGAGCTTTACCACATCCAACATGCTAGTGTCATCGAACTTGACAGTTGGTGTTGACGCATCCTTGGGTCGGAATCTGTTTGTCGCTGGTCTTTCAGATGTGAGTGGCGCATTGAATGTGACGGGGGCTGCAACCTTGAGTAACACACTGTTAGTGTCGAATGCAGCTACGCTTTGCAATACTCTCGGTGTTTCGGGTATTGCGACCTTGTCCGGGGCAACACGAGTGTCGAATACTCTGAATGTGACAGGCGCCACGGTGCTTTCAAACTCACTCAATGTTTCAGGATCCACAACCTTGGCCGGAACAACGACAGGCGCCTTATCTGCATCATCGGTGAGTGCGACATCGGCAACCATCCCTACACTGAACGGTGCCGTGTCTTTTGCGTCCAATGTGTCGGTGGGAGGTACATTAGCCGTGACTGCAGCCACAACGCTTTCAAACACGCTCGGAGTTACGGGAAACACGAACTTGAGCGGAACCTTGTCAGTCACCGGAACAAGCGGCCTGACTGGAAATGTGACGGCAAGCGGTACCTTGCAGGTTACAGGTGCAACAACCTTGTCGAATACACTGACGGTTAATGGAGCGACTACAATTTCGAATAGCCTTACCGTTACAGGTGCAGCAACCTTGTCAAACGGTCTTACCTTGACAGGAGCGCTGAACGGAGGCACGATCAATGCAGGTAGTGTGACTGCAACAGGTGGGTATCGTTCAGTTACCGGAACGTTTGGCGGCTCCGGTGTCAAGGGCCCGAACACATATACCTTATCGGGTATTACACTGGCTGCAGGTATGTTTGGAATTGTCAATGTCTATGACGTGACTGGTGCACTCTATTGGGAAACGGTCCAGTTCATTTGCCCGACATCAACCTCAATTCAAAAAATAACTTCAAACTATAAAACTGGTAACTCACTGGGCTTTTCGAACGGAATTTCCAACTCGGGTTCGTCGTTAACCTTTACAGGTGGTGGAACGAATGAGGCCAACAACGCCTTTAACTTTTCCTTCGTGTACTTCCCGATTTCTTAAGCCTTGAGTTTGTCGAGCACCTTGCGAATACTGACACTCGATACGCCTGAACTTGTAATAATGTCTTGCAGTCGTCCTCCAAGAACACGAAAGATCACACCTGCCACAATTGTCTTGGGCGTGTGCTCCATTTCGGGAAGGGTCGACAGCCGCAGCATAATGGCATCGCGGTCCTTGTCGCAAATAATCAGATCTGCGCAAATACGTTCAGCAATCCCAAGCTGGGTGTTAATGACCGAGGACTCTTCGTTCGTAAATCGCATCAGACCCTTGCACAGGGCTCGGATGCTGACGTGGAAGAGTGATGAAATCTCCTCATGGGTCCGGGTCGCATCGTGCTGACGACATGCGATAAAGACGGATCCGGCCATCAGGGCTCGACGTGTTTCTCCGCGGGTCTTGCGTGCATCTTCAATCTTTTTAAAGAGAGAACAGGCGTCCAGAATGACAGCCTTTGGAAGTCCAATGCGTGTACAACACCCTTGAATGGCATCAAAGATACCCATCCACGAACGCTCACCGTGGTTCGAAAACGACCAGGATGAGAGTTTGGCAATTGTCTTGGCTTCCTCGGACTGTCCAGGTACTCGCTTACGCATCATCATGGAGCCATAGGACGATCCGGGAAGAAGTTCATTTGTAATTGTTCCCGTACGTGATGGATCGTCTTCAGTTGTCGAGTACATGCGCCACTCGGCACCTTCATCAATATGACTGCCCAGAATCGTTCCACAGCATGTGCATGTGTTCTCGCCCTCGAGGATATCAACGTCTTCGTGAAGGCACTGCATTGCCTCAACTTCAACCTTCACACCAAACAGTTCGTTTTTTACCTTGGAAGGTTCAGAAGAGACGGATCGTACACTTGGGGACGGTAATTGGCAATCAGTGGTGGGCGGTGTGTTCCGGATTTCGAAACCTGCTTGACCCAAGAGACCAGCAAATACTTTTCATTGACTGGCCATACCAAGAAACCGGATTCTGTCAGTGTCCTGGTCAAGTACTCCCGGGCTTCTGCAAGTTGATACAGGGGATATCCGAATACATACGGTGGGATCTCAAACACGACATACGGGGCGTTTGGCGAGTGAATCGCCTGTTTGCGGATCTGTCCATACAGCTGGGACAGGACGGGCCTCATTGCAGACATGCGTCGTTCACGTCGTTCTTCCTGCTCGTCCCATACATCTTTGGCTTTCAGCATTATTGCTACTGTCAACACAAGAGAATGTTTCGATCACTCGCGCTTGCCGGCGGAGGCATGCGTGGTGGTATTATGATCGGTGCCTTGTCGGTTCTTGAAAAAAGGCAAGGTCTCGACTTTCCCGAAGGAATCTACGGATGTTCTGCAGGTGCTGTCATCGCTGCAGCTCTTGCATTCCGGATTCCGCTGGCCAAGATCCAGGAAATGTTTGAAGAGGATATCAATTCCTCGACCATTCTTCCGTCCATTGGATTGACGTCCATCACTGGATTTACGACAATCAAAGGGCTGTTTCACATGAATACGCTGAAAGAGACGTTGATCAAGATATTCGGAAAGGTGGGCATTGATCTGAACGGAAAGGTGATTGAGGATGCGCCCCAGAAATTGTATATTATCGCCTCGAACATGACGAAGCGTAAGGCAACGCTCTTTACTGGAAAGGTTCCGATTCTCGAGGCCTTGCTTTGCTCGGCGTGCTTGCCCTACGTGTTTCATCCGCAGGTCATGTACAACCAGGTGTTTATCGACGGTGGGTTGTATGTGCACAATATCCACGCTGTCGTTCCGTCTGACTGTCTTGTACTCCACATTACCCGGGACAATTACCGCCTGACCCCGGAGCGTGTTCAGTCCATCGACGTCATGACGTATTTTATGATCATGTACGAGTCCGCTCGAGCCGACAGTCTTCCGCCTAATGTGATTGTGTTCCGCAATGACGAGTTTGGAACTCTGCAGACCCTGACACCCGAAAACAAAAAGAAGATGTTTGATCAGGGAGTTTCAGACGCTACTGCTTTCTTCGCCAAGCGTGCGACGGAGGAACCCAACGAGCCCATCCTCGGTGATGGGTCCGGAGTACTCGTAGAGAGCGGTTGACGTCTCGAGCTTGACAGTGGGGTAGGCTTGAACGGAATACAAACTGCACGTCTTGGAATCCTCTTCGCAATTGACGCTGACGGCCTCGACCTTGGTCTTGCCAAACGGCTTGTCGAGATCACCCTTGAGCTTCTCCCACTCGGGCTTGGCCTTCTTGCAAAAGCCACACCATTCAGTGTGGAAAAAGTACAGCTTGGCCGTGCCTTCCTTGGTCGGGCGTTTCGGGCTGTTGCTCCAATACATGCGATACACAATCAGTGCGAGTGCGAGGATGGCAGCGAGTTCCCACCACATTGTTGAAAGAGTTGGGAAATTTTACGCTCTCGTTCAAACCAGAGACGATACGCCTCTTCCGGAGGAACCTCTTCCTTTATTTGAATCCAAGCAATGTCCGTTGTCATACGTTCGGGTTCAAAAGAACGCGGACGAATGAGTTTCCATTGGCCTTGGTAACGAATCAGAAACATTGTAGTCTTAAGAGGACAAGGCGGTAAATGGATGTTATGTTCAAGGCAGGTGTGGCATTGGCGGCGAATTATGCTGTGCATTATGGTGCGATCAAGCTGTACGATGTCGCTTGCATCCCGCCAAGCTTGTGGGAAGTTCCCATGGGACTCTTTGTTGCTGCAAGTCCCATGTGCTCGAGTTTGTTATCCGTTGCTTCGCAGACACAGAATGCGTATGCTGCGGTCTTGACGACAACGGTTGCTCATGCGCTGACCAAAAAGATTTTTTAGACCTTCAGGCCAGCACCCGGGAATCCGACCAGGCCGGCGCCGATACCGAAACCAGCGCCCGTGCGGGCCGAGGCACCCACGCTCGGCGCGTAGATGTCGAGGAGGGCGAACGTGGCCGTCGCGACGAGGGCGATCATGCCGATCTCGGACGCCTTCATCGTCTTCCCAGGGAGGACGTACGCGGCAATTGCAACCGCAAGGCCCTCCAGCGCATACTTCACAAGGCGCATCAGCAGGTCGCTCATATCAAGGCCAGACGGGGTAGGCTTCGGCTTGGACTCCATTTTATTCAAACCTCACGAAGAAATTTTATGCAAGGTCGGCATCCGCTGTCCTGTACGTCTTGCCATGCAATACAAAGGAATGAACACGCGCCATTCCCCACGCTTCTTGCGAGGCTCCCGGACGATGGCCCGTACGCCACGCAGCCATACCCCGATTGTACACTTGCTTCAGCACGCCGAGTGAAACGCCAGTTGCCTTGGAAATGGCGGGCAACCCCTTGACACCCGGATACTTGGAATGAAACCTCGATGAATAAGACGAAGGACGTGCCGTTACACCACGATCTGTCTTGAAGGGTTTGTACGCGTTGGGATCCCGGAATGACATTTTTGCGCGACGGGTAAGTTCCCGATGCCGCTGGGACTTTCTGCGTGTCGACAATCCTCGATAATACTTCGGGGGCCAAAGCATTACAACTTTGTTAGATTTTAAAGCCCTAAAGGTGTAATAAGCAAATGCGGTGTGCTTCCGTAAAGAAGAAAAATTCAAAGGAAGCATGCGCTGCAAATGCCGTGGCTGGGCATACCTTATGTGGTCGGCACATACGTGTCAAATCAGTGACACTTTGGAAAGATGTGCATAGGCAAGAGGTCAACGGGCTTATCAAGTGCCAGGCCGTGTGGAAAGGCTGGAAGGTCCGCAGAATGATCAAGCTTGCAGGTCCGGGGGCGATGAAGAGGTCGATCTGTGCAAATGACGAGGATGTGTGCACTTGCTTGGAAAAGGAGCGTGAATCACCCTTGAACTACTTTGGACTGGAGGAGAATGGTAAGGTGTGGTGGTTTTCGTTCGGGACCTTGTGGGATTGGTCGACACGATCAATTGAGCCTTCGAATCCGTATACCAAGGTTCCATTGACTCAAGATACCCTCTTCCGCTTGCGCAAGTTGTACTTGCTTCGCCGTCGATACCGAATGGCTCTTCCAGCCGAAATTAAGACATTAAATGAGCGCATGACGCGTCGATGGACAACCCTGTGCCAGATTTTCCGTTCGCATGGGTTTGCAGACGTTCATCCCCTCAATTTTGTTGATATTGATCGTAATGGGTTCCGGACAATATTCCGGCTCTTGCACGACGACCTGGCTGCAATGAATCCGAAACCGTATCGACTTCTCGAGTACTGTGCTCGAGGTCTTCGGCACTCGGAGTTGCCTACATACAATTATATGCTCATGTCCACGACCATGTTGCACTTTATCTTGATGGAGTCAAACTCGTACGAAATTGTTTTTCAGCTCATGTCCGCAATTTACCGGTGCTAATGATTTACATGACCGCCGTAGGGTAGTAGTATACCAACGCGTTAGAAATGGAGCACACCAAGACTGTCGTTAAGTCAAACAAGATGCCCACGAAGAAGGATTCCAAGACCGCCGCCCCCGCCCCTGTCGCCGCCCCCGTCGCCGCCCCGGCCCCCGCCAAGGCTGCCCCTGTCAAGAAGGAGAAGGCCCCGAAGGCCGCCCCGGCGTCCAAGGCCGAGGTTGTGATCCCGACGGTTGAGGCCCCGTCGGCCCCGGCTGTTGAGACGACGGAGGGCAGCGAGGCTCTCCTCTCCTCGCTCTCCGAGAAGCTCAAGGCGCTCGGCGTCGAGTTCAACACCAAGGTCCGCGAGGCGGTCAAGGGCGTGCAGGATGCGCTCAAGGCCACCAAGCGCGAGGCCCGTGACTCCAAGAAGAAGAAGCGCAAGAACCCGGAGGACATGACCCCGGAGGAGCGCAAGGCCTGGGAGGCTCGCCGCGCCAACAATGCGTTCCTCGTCCAGCGCCCGCTGACGGATGAGCTCTGCGCGTTCATGCAGCTCAAGGCCGGCGAGAAGCGCTCGCAGACGGAGGTGACCAAGTACATCTCGACGTACGTCAAGGAGCACAACTGCTTCGACCCGTCGTTCAAGCGCCGCATCCTGCCGAACTCGGCGCTGGCCAAGCTGCTCCGCGTTACGGACAAGGATGAGGTGACGTACCTGAACCTCCAGAAGTTCCTGAAGGTCCACTTCAAGAAGACCGAGGTGAAGGCGTGAATGCCTCCAGAACCTGAA
>Ga0207958_1000513_pt1 | contig 11802 bp, 5 predicted proteins | sample CryBogCBH27Jul07_FD_184606 | JGI IMG/M metagenome (GOLD analysis project Ga0207958, IMG submission 184606) | Freshwater microbial communities from Crystal Bog, Wisconsin, USA - CBH27Jul07 (SPAdes) (version 2) | ecosystem: Environmental > Aquatic > Freshwater > Lake | place: Crystal Bog... | reverse complement strand
CGGCTGGTTCTGCGGCTCTTCATCAAATTCGTCATCGTATGCCATGCAATCGCTCCTTGCGGGTACGCACTTTGCCAGAGGTTAACAAAGCGGAAATTCGGTTAATGCACGCTGGTACGCACCAAGGTTGTGCAACCCTTGGCGGGTTAGGGACCAGCGCGCCTGCGGCCAGACAGGGCCAATCACCTATACAGATGGTACACCACGAGTGTATCTATGTTACGCTACTAGGTTCGCGCTGCGCCTAGCCCGATAACACCCTTGGCGCTCTCGGCGTAGCCACCACCCTTTTCAAACGGGGCAACCTTGGCTTGTTCGGCGCGGGCCACCTGTGTCTGGGCGGCAATTTGGTTCACCCCACCAAAGCCAGCGAGTTGCGCGGCGATAAGGGTCTGAGTGTTAACAGTTGGGTTGGTCTGGCCGGGCAGGTTTTGAGTCAGGGCAACATCACGAGCTGCGTTCTGAACACTTCCCTCAATCTGGCTAACGCCATATCCAAGACCCTGATTTCCTGTCGTACCGGCCAACTTAGCCATTTGAGCCAACTGGTTGTAGTTGTCCGAAGTAAGACCGCCGAGGCCAACACGCTGGGTGTAGTCCTGAATATCAGCATTTGCGATGGCACGTTGCATACCAGGCAAGCCTTGATTGCCTTGGCCCTTGGCGTTGGGCATAACACCAGTAATCATGTAGTTCATAATGTTGCCTTGCGTCAGGCCGTACTGGTTCTGGAGGATATTAATAACGTTCTGGTCAGCGTTTTGGTAAGCAGACCAGAAATCCTGAACGCGCTGCTGGTACTCAGATGCCGACACGTTGTTATTTAGCAACTGTCCAATCTGGGCGCCCGTTGGCATAGGCGCACCGTATTGGGTGGCCTCGTCTTGGATTCGAGCGGCGTAGGATTGGTACTGCCCTTCGGTCAAGCGAACATTGCCGGTTGAGGCGGCGTTCTTGTTGTACGAAGCCAGACCAGGGAACGCTGCGTTGTATGAGTCCTGAAACTGCTTTTGCCAGCCAGCCGTAGACTTACCGCCAACGGTGGGGGGTGGGGCAATGTTGCCACGGACAATCTCAAGAAGTTCGTCGGTGTTAGTCACTTGGTCGCCGTAGTTGGTAATGATTGCCAAAACCTTGTTGGCGTCTACGTTGCCAAGACCCCAGTTTTCAAGGTATTGCGAAACAACGCCATATGAACTTTCAACCTGTGAAGCGGTGGCCGCCCCAAGACCAGCTGTGGCCAATCCACCACCATTGATGCTTACGACAGCATTTGTAATTGGTGGCTTGTAAAACTCTGCGTAGTTGGCGAGGTTGCCACCCGTTGAGTCAAGCGCAGCCGTAACTGCCTTGTCAATGACCCCAGCATCCTTTGAGCCTGGCTGGTAGCCAGGGGTAAAGAACGTAGATACAAGTGCGTTGTACTGGGCTTCGTCAATCTGCCCAGCCGAACGTGCGTTACCAATAGCCGCATACAGTTCAGCCGCATTGTGAGGTGGCAGTTCCGTGGGGACTGGCGTGGTGGACGATGCTGCTGTCTTGTACGAGAGCTTCAGACCAGGGCGAATACCGAAGCGTGATGTAATGCTTGCTGGGAGCGTTAGCGAGCCGGACTGAATAGCGCCTCCGCTACCGCCTCCGCCTCCGGCACTTGGGTTAAATGTAGGACCACTCATTACTGGTTGCCTCCTGGGTTCGAGAAGTGGGTGTTCATTTCTTGCATAACTTTTGAAACCCTGTCAATGGCTTCTGTGGTGTTGTGGTAGCCAAAGCCAGGTTCGTTCATAATGTGTTGCTTCCACTCGTCTAGCGACATGGGCGCAGGGCGACCCGTCTGTGGGTCAACGCCACCAGTAAGGGCGCGTGTGGCCTTGGGGTCAGACTGGAAGTTAGGCTCGAAGTCCTCACCGAGTTTCTGCTTGGCAACCTGACGGTAGGGGTCAAGGAGATAGGCGGTGGGGATACCGGAAGCAATCTGTTTGGCTAGGGTCGGGTAAAGTCCCTGTGCCGTGGTCTTGATGTATTCCTCAAATGCCTTTGCCTTTTCCGGCGTCACGTTGTCGCCAGCAATTTGTTCAAGCGTTCCCTTTGACATTGGAACGTGGTAAAGCTCTGCCATGTCGGACAGGTCCTTTACCGTCATTGGCTTTGTTTCTTCTGGTGCTTTTTCGTCTGCCATTATTTATCCTTGCGAGTTGAACGAGTTTTTGGTTGGGAATTCAGACATGATTTTTAAGACGTTCGAGATGCTGGCGTTGTTGGGGTCATCAGCGTTTGCCTTCAGCACTTGCGTGTATTCGCTGTTGTACACCGCTGTGTTACTCATCTGCATAATCGTTGGCAAGGCGTTCTTGTAGTAGGTGTACGCACCAACCAAAGTGCTAACCTGCGCTTGCGTTAACAGCCCCTTGCTGACAACTTCTTTCTGCATGCTGGTTGACGAAACAAACTTTTCAAGGTCGTTCATTACGGCAATCTTGCGAGGCAGGGCGGTAGAGCCAAACGGACTGCCGTTGGCCAACCACGTTGGGTTGTAGTTGTCACCAAACGCTTCTGCTTCTTTCTTAAGCGCCTGCGAACCGGCGTAGTCAATGGTGCTGGTTGTGATGTCGCCAGTCCACTTACCGCCGTACATGGGGTTGGAGTAGTACGCAGGGGCAAGCAGGTTGTAGTAAATGTTGTCGCCCATTGACGTAAGCACAGCGTCCATGTATTCCTTTGGCGTGTCCGTAGAGCGCAATCCCAAAGAAATCTGCGACTGATGCGCTGGGGCAATCCATGAGCCATTGGAAGGAATAAGGTCGGCGGCGAGGAACGGGATGCCATCCTTGCTCAAAAGGTTAGGTGCTTTTTGTGCCCAGCTCATGTATGCCTGGTTCTGTGGAAAAGCGCCAAAAGGTGTCTGTGACGTTGATACCGTGTCAAGCGCACCCATTGGGTCCTTAATGGCAAACTCTTGGTATGCGGCGTTCAGCGGGATTTGGCTACCGTCTGGCAACTTCTGCTGCATAATGGCGTTCAGTTGTGCGGAACTACCAAATTTTTCGATAAGCGACGTTGGCACCGGCAAAGCAAAACTTGTAAGAATCTTACCAACGAACAAAGCCTGAGCCGCCGTGTTTGCTTGGTCTAAGAACTGCTGACGATTGGCGATACCTTGTTCGCTATTCTTGTCAAAGTTGTAAGACATCTGCATTTCAGAGGTGCCCACAGCCCAATTAGTCAACTGGTCGCCACTAAGCTTGTAAGGATTTTCCTTCATGTTTTGCTTAATAAGGTCGGTAATCATGCTGTCAAACATGCTGTGCATTGCCTTGACCTTAAGCGCCACAATGGTTCCTGCTTCTGGGTCCATGCCAGCACGCTTAGCAATTTCATACAGACCGAGTGTTTCGGCATTGCGATACGTCGATGATGGGTCGAGGTCGCTCCAGATGCCTTCTTGTGAACCAATAGGTCCAAGGACATGAGCCATAAGTCCTTGGTAGAACGGCACGTTGGCCATACCCGCGGATGACAAGAACTTCATTGGGATACTGACAAGGGCGCTCGCGCCTGGGTTAAGTGCGTTCTCCAACATTGGCCAACCTGTGCGGTCGCCCGTGAGGAACACCGAGTTAAGAGAACTGATGTTTGCGCTAAGGCCAAAGTTAATTCCCTTAGTCGATGGCCCGCCAGTAAGGATGTCAGTCAAGAAATTACCCAGCCACTCCGAGTGAGGGATAGTCAAAATAGTCTGACCGTTTTGGCTGTGCGTTTGGAAATAGTTAGTAGTTGCCAAGTTAACCTTGAGGTACTGCATAAACGCCTGTGGGTTTTCTTCAAGCAGACGGAACGCACGCTTGTACGCCTGGTTTTTAGCAAACCAGAACGGGGAGTAAATGCGAGAGTTGCGCTCAAAAGCGGCTCGGTCCATTGGGTTGTGGATGAACTTGGTCATCTTTTGCAATGAAGAATTCATCGCCTGAATCTCAGCTTGGTCTTGGCTGATTACGCCCGAAAGAATACGGGGACGCAATTCTTCCATTGCCAAGTGGTATTCCAACATGTAAATAGGCTCACGGCTAATCCATGAAACAAGTCGGCCAAAGGTTTTGTCAAGAACTGCGTTTGTGACACTACCGCGTAGTTTCATTAACTTGTTAAAGTTGCTCACACCGTCTTGCCACGAGAACTGAACTCGCTGATGCGTAATCAAGTTCTTGGGAGCGCCATCAAGTTTGCCGTATTCCTCTGCCAAATCAGGTGCGCTCTTAATGTTGCCCGACAATGCCTGGTCAATGAAACTTGGGTGGAAAACAAATTCGCCGTTGTCCTTAAGGCCACCCACAATGTTCATTACGTTGTAGGCACTTGACTTGGACAAGTCCTTCAAGGGCACACCTGTGCTGATGCTGGGGTTAGACAGAACCATCTTAGACGCAGGAAATTGGCTAAGTTCTGAGTCGCTCAGAAGCAGTTTGCGGCTAAAGTCCAATTCGGTAAGTTCGCTAAGCAACTTTTCAAACTCTGCGTTATTACCCACAACTGGGCCGTTCTTCTCAACCCAATCCTTAATGTCGCGCAAGATGACATTAAGCTTCTGGTCCATGTGAGCCAGACGCAAGTTCTGTTGCAAAGCCGTAACAATTTCCTTGCGCTCGGCAAACTTGAACTTCGACGTTGGGATGCCCTTTTTTGAAACAGTCATGCTTCCAGCATCGTCAACGCCACTGGTGCGACTCCTAACGCCCTTCTTGACAGAGTTGCCATCAAGGGCTTTTGAAGCACCGTGGCCCACGTCAGGGATAGCGCCATTGGTGACTGACAGCAAGTTAACGAAGTCATCAAGCATGCGGTAGAACTGGTCGCCCGTCATGGTCTTAAGAATTCCACGCTGAGTACCAGTGATTGCACCGCTAAGGAAGTCGCCAGGGTGGTGTAATACTTCAGCCGTGTCAAGAACAAAACGCTTAATAACGCTTGCCTCAGTAACCTTCATAGTTACACGAGCAGCATCACCCGAACCCACGCGCTCAACCTTGCCATCTGGGTGCAAGACTGCCGCCTCCCACTCAGGGACAACGCCGGATGGCCCCAAGTCAACAGTTGCTTCCACGGCTGGCCGGATGTTATCCATGCGCTTAGCAATAGAAACGCCCAAGCGTGACTCGATAAGAGCAAGCGGGTCAAAGCGCAAAATGTTGGGGATTGCTTCGGCGCCAGCAATACGCCAAACGTAGCCACCAGTTGAAAGCATGGCAGGGACAAAGTAATCAGTTACAAGTCGATTAATGTTGTCCACGACAAGATTGCCACGGTTCAAGTATGAGGTGTAGTCAATTTGCTTGCGTAGGAACTTGGCAGCCAGTCGGTCACGTTCTTGGATTTGCTTGTTTAGACCAGACTTAATTGCCTTGCGAACCTCGGCGGTAAGTTGTTGCTTCTCGTCGGTGTGAACGGCAAGTTGTTCGACCCACTCGCGGAAGTCGGCCATTTTGACGCTGGGGTCGCGCAACTTATTAAGCAGTTGCCTTTCTGCATCGGCAAGTGCTTGAACACGGCCCTCTTGCGTAGCAACGGCTTTGGCGTCTGCGGTAGCGGTAGCCTTGAGTGTTGCCAACTCGCTTTGAGCAAGGTCTGATTCCTGGAAAATCTTTTGTGCTGTTACCACAAACTTTTCAGTGACGTTAAGACCGCCTTGGGTCCGACCAGCTGCGATAAGGTCCTTGACAGCACGCACAGCATTGTTGTATCCGTAGGTGCGCTCAGCACCGTGCATGGCCGAAGTGTAGGCACCGCTTCGACGTGTGGTAATTTTATCTAGGTCTGCGGTCAAGCCCTCAAGAGTGGCGCTCTTGTATTCGGCAGCGGCCAACATTGCGGCTTGGTCTAGGTATCGCAAACGCTGGCCAGACTCAATGATTGATGAATCAAGACCCCTAAGTACCGCTGACATTTTCTGGGTCAAACCAATAAGTTGCCGTGGGTCAATAAAGTTTGCCTGCGATACGTGCAAGTCACCGTGGCCAAAGGTGCCGCCGATAGAGCGGTCGCCAGGTGCGTTGAACGTAGAGTACAACTGCCCCATGTCACCGTTTACATACAAACCACCGTCGCCACCACCGCCACCTGCGTCGTACAGATTTACAACGGCATCATTAATGGTTTGTAGAAATTCTGCGGCTACAGCATCGTGCGTCGTTTTGGGGACTGCTGCTGCTGCTGCTTGGTCCACCATGCGACCTGTCAGGTTAAACAACGTGTGCATGAAGTCCTGTGGGTCTGGAGTTGAATCAAGGATTTCACCAATCTTTTCAACTTCAGCGCGGCTTACGGTGCCGGTAGCCAACAGCATGTTCTGCAACGCAGGGATTGCCTCTTTGCGTCCAGCCTTAAAAGTCGCGCTTTTAACGTCTGGAATAATCCCTTTCTCAACCGCATCTTCTTGGTACCAAGGTGCGGATACAAACTTCTTGCCAGCCCAGCGACGTGCCCAAGCAAAACTACGCTTTTCTAACGTAGAAGTTGCTTCGTCAACGCTCTTAACACTTGCGTCAACGCCTTCCTTGTCAAGCGTTTCTACAGCCTTTTCAAACGACATGCCACTACGCAAAGCACGACCAATGGTGCGCCAAATCTTCATAGATGGCATAACGCCACGAGTGATGTAGTTGGAGTCGGCCAACTTAGCAAAAACTTCAACCACTTGCTCAGGCGTTTTGGCCCTAGCAACCTCTTGAACAATCTTGTCCATTTCTGCGGGCGTAAGACCACTAAGAACTTTATTCAAAGCCTTACGAACCGCTGGTGCCTTTGAGTCGGCAAGATATTTTAGGAAGCGTGCGCTACGTGGAGTAGTGCCAGCGACACGGAAAACGTCAGCGCCAGTCTCAACACCCAGGCCCTTCCAAGCTCCACTGAACAAACCCTTAGCGCCAAGTGCGCTGTTTTCGACTTCTTTGGCGTGTGCAATAAAACCAATAGGGTCGCCCGCCATTGCCGTTGTAGCGTCAATAACACCGGAGATGAGTCCGTTTTGCTTCACGCCGAGCGCCTCAAGCAAACCTTGACCAGAACTGGTGTGAACCAAAGTACGACCAAACTTGTCTACTGGGTTTCCACCCTGCGTAAGATTCCAAAGCTGGCGGGTTTCTGGATTTGCTTGCGCCTGAATACCCGTAAGAACATACGTCGCAAATGGCTTAGGGCCAAAATTGATTTTAAGCAAAGTTTTCAATGCGGCCAAAGGTACGCCAGGCAAACGGCCAGCAGCTTCTCCAACCCTTACACCCGCCCGCTTTGCTCCCGATAGACCGCCTAGGCGTTCTTCGTCAGCTGCTTTTGCGGCAGCGGTTGCTTCCTCCCTTGCCGTTTCACGAGCCTTCGCTGCTTTGGCGACAAGGTTGCGAGAAACATCTTCTGCGGTGCCAAGGCCCGAATTAATGCGTGCTTCGGTTGAAGCGATTACATCATCCGCAGTTGCAGCCTTTGGAATAAGTCCGGCCTCATCGCCCGCCATTGCCGCAATAAAATTTGGCAAAATATTTGCTGCGGCGGCTGCCATGCCATGTCGTGCGGCGTAACTGTCGTAATAAGCCAACAAGTTTTGTATTGGCCGCAGGTCAAAATTGTTTGATGGCATTGGCGTAATGCCATTGGCAAGATTATTGAGCGTAGTAAGTGCATCTGAAACATTATGGCCAGATGCCAATTCAGCCCCAGTTATTACTGTGCGATTAGCTGCGTTAAGAAGTCCTCCGGCAAAGCCACCCACACCCTCCACAAAACCGCCAACAATGTCACCAAAACCAATGCGTTCAATAGGATTTTTACTTTGACGTACTGTTTGGATACCTTGTTCAACTTTTGTTGGAATACTGTTAAGCCAAGCCGCGGTATCGTCATACCCGTTTACAACGCTCCCCCACCAACCGCGTCCATTGCTAACGTGGTCTGCGTGTTGAGATACAACATCTTGAACACCACTAGAGATAGAGGCAAAGCGCGATAGGGAGCCTAACGCTGGTCCATCAATACCGTCCAACGAAGCAAGCGTTTGAACCGCAGTTGGGTCAGACTTAAGGTTAGGGTTAGCTTTAATTAAGTCTGCGACTTTATTTTCGTATGGGTTTGGGGGCGTAAAAAATGCCTCGCTAGTTGGTGAAGTCTGGTCAGACATTAATCTCCCATTGATGAGGCAAGGGCACCAAGTTCAGCCAATATTGGCGATGTGGTGCCACGTGATGCGGATGCGATTCGTTGCATAATTGGCACAGTGTTTTGACGCATGGCTTCTGAGCCAGGTCCAGGGCCAAAGTCAAGACCTGCAGTTACAGGTTCGCTTGGTCGATTGGTTTGCTCAAGGTAGGGCATCTGGCCTGGTCGTGGCAATGGCTGTGCTGCGGCCTGCGCAGGGGCGGCTGGCATGCTCTGTGGTGCTGCGCTGACTGGAGATGCTCCCATAGGTATCGCTCGCTGTGCCTCTCGCTGTGCGGTTGCTTTGCCGTACTCTTGGTTTGGTACCGTTGAGATTGGCTGGTTCAGGTCGGTGCGATTCGTGTACACCGTACCTGTCGTGCCTTGGCGTGCGCCGCCCCTACCCTTACGTGGCATTTATTACACTCCTGCTGGTGCTGGTGCTGGTGCCTGTGCGACCGCTGGCGCCATCTGTGCGCCACCCATAGGTGCGCCACCGCCAGAGTGCAGTTGCTCAAGCAAGTCCTGTAGGCTTGGCTGTCCTTGTGGTCCCTGAGGTGTTGCGCCCTGGATGGGGTTCTCTGGGCTTACGCCAAGACCAGGCTGCTGGTCGGGCGTAGGTGCCTGCTGCTGTGCCTGCATCTGTGCTTGCTCGTGTTGCTTCTCTTGCTCTTCCTTGTGAATCTGAGCAACGGCATCTTCCAGCGTGGTGTGACGCTGTGACTTAGCCTGAGCGATACGGGCGATGATGCTAGGGTCTAGTTGGCCCTGAGCAGCCTGCTGCTCAAGACCCGTAAGCAATGCTTTACGCAGACCTTCAATTTCCACAAGGTCAGCCTCACGAGCTGGGTCCTTGATAGCTGGGTCCATGGTACGGGCCGTTTCGTTGGACATGATGCCCATCCCCACACGCTGACCAATAGACACCACCATAGAATTGATGTCACTTCCTGGCATTGGGTAAACAACCTTTGACATATCTGTTTCAAAGGTTTCGTTTGGTACATAATCGGGGCGCGTGACCTTTCCATCGGTGCCAAAGAAGAACATACTTGGCTTGTTGCCGTAGTACGCCTTCATCATCTTCACCGCACGGGTATTCTCCAACTCCATTGAATTAGCCAGAATCTCTTGGTATTCCTGAAGTGGCATGTCGATAGCCGAACCAAGAACGGTGGCACCACGGCGGGCTGTGCGGATGTTTGAGCCGGACTCGCCATTGAGTTCCTGCGGGATGTTACCCGTCATACGCTGGGCACGCTCAAGGTTGCTGATAGCAATCTGTGCGTCCTGCGTCTGCTGCGGGTGGATTATTTGGATTTGTCCCTTATCCAGAATTCCTCGGATACCCATCTTGCCATCGGCCTCTTGGATAATTCGGGGACTCGTGGGTGAGTTGGCGGGGGAAACCACCCACTCATCGGGGAACACGTTGCGGAAAACGGCGATGGTGTTGAGTGCGTCAAGTTTGGCCTCTCGTTGGTACATACCGAGCATCTGGTCAAACTGACCCTGCAAGCGGTCTAGGGTGATGCGACCGGCAATAACGACAGGGCAAACCTCTGCGCGGTTGGGGATACGTTCAAGGATGATGTTCGATGCCGAACCCTTGCCGACTTCTTGGCCGTAGGGGTTCTGGGCGGGACGTTCAGCGCCGACTGCGACCATAACGGTTTCGCCAGCGTCCATGTACTCAAGAATCTGGAACAGGTCAGACTTACCCTTGTCGCCACGATACAGAACTGACATCTGCTGGGGGTAGTTCTCTTGAAGCCAACCAAGCGGGCGTCGGTCGGCAAAGATGCAGTCCGTAGGCTCCATGTTGTCTGGGTCAATCATTGGCGACGGGTACGTGGCCAATGGGTTACGTACACGCCAGAACGGAATCTGTCGGCGGTCGCTGGGGTCAAGGGCGACGGGGGAGATTGAGATGGCCGACATACCGTAGGCAGTCAGGTGGCGGGCGCGGCGACGAACCTTGGTGGTCATTTTGTTCATGTCCCACCAACCGAGGTTGGCCATACGGCGGTCGTGCGCCTTGTTCTCAGATGCCTGGATGCCGTTGCGAAGCGCAGGGTACTGGATGTCAGGCAGAACTGACGCTACTCGCATAGAGAACTGGTCAATACCCTGAGCAATAAGGTTTGGAATAGCGGGACGCTCTGCCTCGTCAAGCTCTGGCAGGGGAACGATAACGTCACCGTTGTAGTGGTCACGGACTTCAGCCATGCGCTTGAAGATACCCGAACGGCTCATACGCCGCTCTTGGTACATCATTACAATTTGACCAGCAGCCTTATCGTTGTCGGGAGACAATCCCATGCATTACCTCAAGTTCGCTAGTTGCGTGCTACGTACCCATTTGGGTCGCCACGCCTGTACCTGTCGTGTCTTAGGCTGGTAGAGGTTGGGGATGTTCCACTCAAAGAACCACTCAGCCATTACACAGTCATCTGTACGTCCGTGAGGGTATTTAGTAACCTCGTCAATCAAATGCATCGACCGAGTTTTACCTTCACCCTTACCCATCAATCTTACACGACCAAAGCGCCAATGCTGGGAAATCGTCGTAACACCGTAGTTGGCGTCACTTTTGTTGGTGTTGGTGTTGTGGGGGATTACTTCAACGCCGTTGAGTTGTCGCCAGCGTTTGAAGTGGTCATACTGGAGCATGAATCGCTGAGCGGCGTTTTGCTCAATGACCCATGTTTGTATCGGGAAACCGAGACTGGTCGATAGACGCTGCCACTCTTCCATGACCCCAGTGAATTCACCGAGATTGTAATTAAACTCAAGGAATTCGGGCGCTTCCATCTTTTTGCGAATAAGGTCAAGCAGAAACCGTTGCTGGCTCTCAGGGTGATATAGCCAGCATTGAATTGACCAATAGTTAGTTGGCGACGGGTCTGCCGTGGCGACAACCATGCAATCGGCAGGGTTGATGCCCGGTGGTATTTCCCATCGGTCGCGTTCCTTATCGATGCAGCCAGGCGAAGTTCCGTGTCCATAGACCCACTCGTTTCGTACCAAAGTTTCATCTAGCGCGATGTCCTCTTGCTGATAAACGACCGCAAAGCGTTCGCCACGGTTGGACATAAGGTTTGAGATTTCCCGCCAGGGTAGGCGCCGAGGGTCAAGTAGGCAACCTTTCGGGTACGCTTCGGCGTTTCGCTTATGACTGTCTGGAGCGCATTTTTCTTCGTAATGTGCGCGGTACAGCAAGTGTTTGTATTTCTTGTCTCGTCGCAGATTGGCGATTTCATCATCGGTAAGCTCATCTAAGGTATCTTCATCTTCTAGTGGTTGGGTCATGTCAAGTGCAAAACGGTACAAATCATCAGGAGCCAGGCGCTGACCAATGAGAGCAAGCATCCCAGCAGGTTCAAGGCGGGTTTCGGCCACGTCCTGATACCAGTCCTCCATCGCCTCGCGCTGCTCCGCCGAGCGCACCTTTCGAGGGTCCACGAGGTCGTCCCAAAAACAACCATCAAAACGGCCACCAATAAAACCAGAGTCCATACCGTAAGCACTTAGCGTTGGTTCCTTTTCTGAGATGGCGCCGTTTTCTTCGGGTTGCATAACAATGAACGCTTCATTGGTCCATAGTTCTTTTTCCAAAGGCTT
>Ga0207958_1000498_pt1 | contig 11983 bp, 4 predicted proteins | sample CryBogCBH27Jul07_FD_184606 | JGI IMG/M metagenome (GOLD analysis project Ga0207958, IMG submission 184606) | Freshwater microbial communities from Crystal Bog, Wisconsin, USA - CBH27Jul07 (SPAdes) (version 2) | ecosystem: Environmental > Aquatic > Freshwater > Lake | place: Crystal Bog... | reverse complement strand
TAAAGCATTGGTTTCACGCGCATGGAGTCCCACGAAATTCGGCTTTGCTCCTTTCAAAGCCTTTCCTTTCCAGTAGTTCAAGAAGCTTGTTCCACTGGACTCCCCTAGAAACTGCTTGATCAGAGTCGCAGAAAAGAGGGCTCTGCATTTATGCTCCAGAATTACAAGACCGAGTCCTCCCTCCGTTAACTTTGGATGCGACTGCTCCAGGGCAATTCGCTCTAAGCGGTTTCTCCAAATGAACTTGCTGCATGCCTTTTGCATGCCAATTAGCTTTTTCTTTGGCAGAGGGAAGACCTTTGTCAGGTGGATGAATTTAGGCACAATGAACTTGTTAAAGAATTGTGCCCTTTGCAGAACTCTCAGTCTCCGATTTGAAGCTCCCCACATACTTCTCCTCACCTTGGTTTGCAATTTGCTCAAGTTCACTGCTATTGTCTCTTTAAGTGTGGGACAAAAGACAATACCCAGGACCTTTATGTTTGGAGAGGAAGTTAATCATTCAAAAGGCCATTGCTTCCTTTCTTTCCAGATCCCAAGGCCTAGTAACCTGGTCTTTTGACGATTAATCAGAGCGTTGGTGCAATCTTCGAAAGATTCGACAATGCCCCACACACGCCTGATGTCCTCGTCACATTTAACAAACAAGAACTGGTCATCTACATGGCCCCCCACAACCAGTGGATGGCCGGCGATTTTCACACCCGCCAGTTCCTTTTTGAATCGGAGAAGTAAAGGCTGGATCTAGATGATGTACAAAAGCATCGCCAGAAGGCATCCCTGTTTGACCATGCTCTGCTAACGTTATCGCAAATATTTATTTATTGTGGAAAATTTTAAGATTATTTAAAATATATTCAAGTAAGGGGATCCAATGATCTGAATATCTTGTTCTCCATCAAGGATTTCTTAATCAGATTGGTTGTAAGGTAAGTAAGGTTAGGTAGGTTTTGATAGTGAATTTGGTTTAATCTAATCATTGCCGTTAGATAACGTATTTTAGTGTATTGTGTATATTATTTTATTTAGTGTACTGTAGATATTAACCGACAGCGGCAACTATCGGCTGCACATAGAATACAAATTATAACTACCAATTTTACTTCATTTGTACGGTCACTACAAAGTAGTCGATAATTTTTGGAGAGGGAAGATACAATACAAGTTCGTAAGACGTCTGGTGGTAACAAAATGTAACGTTAGACAAAAGAAGGGAAATGGTCTCAACCTTCCTGGTGGAGACGTTCCAATGACCGGAAGAGGAAACAACGGATGAGCAAAAACTTATGTAAAGTCGTGGACATTCATTTTAAATTAAAAGGCTGAAAAGAGAACGAATTAGGATTTATATGCCCTTAACATTAGACAACTGGCGCCGAAATAGCTCAGTTGGGAGAGCGTTAGACTGAAGATCTAAGGGTCCTTAGTTCGATCCCAAAATTTGGCAAAACATTCAGCTGTGTAAAAAGTGTTGCAAAATATTATTTCATGTCTTAAAGCATATTGTACATTTATTCATGTCAAAGGCTGCTTTCATAAATTGCGTTGGGAAAGGCCATCCACTCAACAGGTCACAAGTCTGGAAGGTTTAGTGATGGAAGCAGAAGTAATGATCGTCATCAGCAGCTTGATGAAATAGAAAAATCCTGGCATTGATGGGATACCTAACGTGTTCTATTAGGTATTCGCTTCATTCCTAATTACTGATTTGACGGGGCTTTTCCAATACATAATTAAAAATGGTACGTTGGTTAAAAGACCAGTCTGATAACACTCATCCCCAAGGGTGATCAAAATAAAAAGGATGGTGATCAGACAAACATAAAGAACTGGAGAACAAATAGGCTACCCGTTCTCTTTACAAGATACTGTTGAAATTTTAGAGAAGAGTATAATTAGCAGGGAACAGACAGGCAGTTTGCCCGGACGTCAGATGGCAGACAGTTTAGTTGGCGATCGGAATTTGCTCTTGCAAATTGCATCTGAAACGCAGTCGCCCAAGGCGGTACCATACCGGGCCGCCATAATCGGTCTTGATGTTGCGGGAGCTTACGATCGTGTCGACAGAGCGTCCCTGTACAAAGCAATGGTTGCTTTTTGCTTTACCCAAGTAACCATACGTTGGATGCAAACGTTATACGAAACTTCGGAGGCCCGCGTTATAATTAACAGTACGTTTAGCAAGCCCGTAGTTTTCGAAAAAGGAATAAAACAGGGATGCCCCTGATCTATTTGTACATTATCTCTGGGCTAGTAACTATAACCTTTAAAATGATGTTGATAATTTCACGGAACGTTTTTAGAAGGGGAATTAAACAGGGGTGCCCTCTGATGATGCTTTTGTACATAATCTACATCGAGCATTTGCTTCTCCGATTCAAAAAGGAATTGTTAGGCGTGTTATCCACTGAAGGTGGGGGGCCATGTAGATTCCCAGTTCTTGTTTGTTGAAAAGGACGATGACATCAGGCGGATGTGGGTATTTGTTGAATCGTTCGAAGACTGCACCAAGCTCTCTGATTGATCGTCAAAAGACCGGACTACTTGGCCTATGGATTTGGAAGGTTGTAAGCAATGACATTTCGAATGGTAAACTTCCTCTCGAAACATTAAAATCCTAGGTGTTGTCTTTTGTCCCAAAGTCAAAGAGACAATAGCAATGAACTTGAACCAATTACAAACAAAGGTGAAGCGAAATTTGTGGGGAGCTTCAAATCGGAGACTAACAGTTCTGCAAAAGGCACAATTCATTACCAAGATAATTGTCATCCACCTGGCAAAGATTTTCCTTCTGCCAAAGAGACAGCTAAATTACATGCAAATAGCATGCAGCAGATTGTTTTTGAGAAACCGCTAGGAGCGATTCGCCCTTGAGCAGTCGTATCCAAAGTTATCAGAGGGGGAACTCGGTCTTGTAATTCTGGAGCACAAATGCAGAGCTCTCTTCTCTGCGACTCTGATAAAGCAGTTTATATAAGGAATCCAGCGGAAGAAGTTCTTTGAAAAACTGGATAGGAAAAGCTTTAACAAGAATAAAGCTGAATTTCGTGGGACTCCAGGCGCGTGAAACCCATGTTTTATTTAGTAATGCTGTCAGCAAAATACTGTACCTACTTAACACTAACCCAAATACCCCGTGGCCCAACATGGCTACCGAAGCATTTACTGTACTGGATTAATAAGCCCAGAAAACCTAAAGATCAGCCAAAAACCCGAAATATTTTTACTGATAACATAATACCTAATCCAAAAGTTTCCTTATCCTACCTATTTAGCTCTATTATTTCCCCACCTACAAGAGAGCACCCTTTTTCACCCTTCACAAAATTCTTTTAACCAGAGTAAGAAAGAAAAGGTTGAAGATTGACACTTAATGGAAGCGAAGGAAAATTAATTGAATTGAACCAGAAATTACCCAAGAAAATCACTACTCGGTTTTTACATTAAATTTTAATATTTCAGATCCTAAGAGAAAATTTTCTGTGATAAGGCTAGTAACAAATTTTAGCAGCGCCATCTGGTGTCAACGACTTGAACCCAGTGATAATATCATCGGAAAAGTTTTGGCGGAAACCGAAAATCATCCCAAGAAAACCCAGCTATATTTAAATCGTTTTTATCCATTTTAGCCATCATATATGTTTTTTTATATGTTTTTCTAAGAAACATTGGCAAAAATTGATATACGTTGTTCGAGTTGTTAAACTCTGCCATTGCTATCCCTCATTATATGTAATTTACTGTGATAATTGTAGTAACTGTATGTATAAGAGTCATGTCTAAATAAAGTGTTAAACCCAATCAATATTGTCCAGAAGAAGTACTGCTCTCGCTCATAATAAATTTGTTTGGCACATTTCATATTTTCTTACTTGTATCACGAAACAGTTCCATATTTAAATAATTAGGGGGATTGCAATGGCTGGGTTAGTCTTGAATTAGCGCCAGTTTTTAACCAATAGAAATAAATGAAGTGCCGTAACCAGTATTCGAACCTGAGTTACTACGGCCACAACGTAGGGTCCTAACCACTAGACGATTACGGCTAGTATAACAGCTGAAATGAATCAAGATCTACTGATAATCGAACTGATTATCTTGATGAAATCTATTCAGTATTTACACACATGTATATTTCTGCTTTAGAAACGAATGAATGAAGCTATCTTTGTGCAGGCGCAATATATGACGTTTACTGAGATGCGATTTTTGCTAGTTGAAAACTTTAACCAATATTAACCAAAATATTCAGCCTATTTCATGAGCGATACAAAGCACTCAATAAAAGAAGAGAAGCATTTTTAAATTAAAAGGGGATAGCAGTGGCTTTACTCATTACACTTGGTTTACTCATTTGTTTTCAGGAGCTCGTCTTGAACCCACCCCCTCAATACCACCCCCAGACCCACCGAAAAATAATATGCGTTAGTGTCTGGTATTATAAATACCGTCAAATTGTTCCACGAACAGTTAGCGGTGCAGTAGATGCATCGGGGTATCGATCCCGATGCTGTAATCGTGCGTTATCCCTGAATGTCTCCATTGTAGGTGGGGTACCGAGTTCTCTCGTATGTGGAGGTTAATGTCGCAATCAAATACGACGCACGAAATTTGTTAGCCATGGAATAATTAATGTGGGAAACACGATTATTTCACTTCAGTCATTCCACGTGCTTCGTTGACGTTATTTATTTGTTTATAGACTCGACTCACAATTAGCAAATTGGTGCAGCGGAAGCCTGGGCCCATAACCCAGAGGTCCGTGGATCAAAACCACGATCTACTATGTATCAGGGATCCATAAGATACCGGTAAGAAAATATCGGTATTTTGTTATAATGCTATTTCCCAGCTCGGAATACCCTTGACCTTTGGGTCTTTCCTATTACCATTATTTCCAATGCATCGTGTAGTCTCGATTTCAATAAATACCAATTTTCGCCCGCGGATTGGATGGGAGTTTTGAAGAATACCGGTAAATGTCAGTATTCAAATTGGTAATTATATGTTTCTTTCTTCCAAGTGTGCAATCCCTCTTTCACTTTATTTTGGTTCATTGTTGTGTGCAGAATGTCTGCAAAGACCTTACACCCATTTCGTAAGAAAGGGTTGAAGGGCAATCATTCGAACAATCTTTTAAAGCATATTGCGAGTTTTCATAAGACTCAACACAGCAATTTTAGCAGAGCTCAATTAAGTCAACGAGGGAAAAAAACGGAAACATAACGAGCGTGACGATGCAGATACAAGCCGATAAAAATGACGATTTGATTTTTTTCCATCGAACTTGCAAGAGGGCTGTGTCGAGTTAGTCACAATTAATGGAAGACTACTTAGTTTGATGGATAACCCTCAGGCTTCCAGAGGGTTATTAGTCCTTTTATCAACGGTCTTGGGAATACACTGGCAATTAATTCAACAAATATTCGAAACCGCATCCCAGAAGGCGCAGAAAAACTTCGAAGACAGCTGAAACGTGAGTTTCAAGGAAGATTAGTTTCATTAAAAGTTGACAGCGCGAAAAGATTGGGACGATCTATTCTTGGTTAGTAAAATTTATATATGTTTCAAGTTTTTCTTACTTCTGACTGGCGATGTTATTTTTGCATAATTGTATAAAGACGGAAAAATAATCCTACGAACAATTGGGATGCAAGAAATTCATGGCAAACAGACTGGTGTATACATCAAATCTCTAGTTTTAGCCGATGCCGCACTGTGTGGAATTTCTCAAGAAAAAATGTACACCGTAACTACGGATGGAGAGTCTAACCAGGTCAAATTCTGCAACATGCTTTTCGACGAACAGGAAAGAGAAACGGACGATCCTTATGACTATGATGAATTGATCGAAAGCGTTGCAACCGGAGAAGATTCCGACCGTTTTCTTATTGAATCTCTAGAATCAATCGAGTTCAATTCTTTGGACGACAACCCTGCTGTCCCAGTGAACACTGAGTTGTTGGCCCAATATTGGGCCAATGTTGGCGAGCCGAGAATATAGATGTCGGCCAGCCAATATTAGCCCACGATTCGTTTGCCCCATTCTACATCGACACGCCGACAACTGACACAAAATGTAGATATCGGCCCAATAATGGCCCGATATTGGGCCGATAAATGTGTGTTTATATTTAATGTAGGGCCAGTATCGGCCCAGTGCTGGCCGTCATTTGCTGAAAACCATCCATTTGTCAGCCAGTATTGGGCGAATATTTGCTCAATCTATATTCCCGGCTCGCCAACATTGGCCCAATATTGGACCAACAACTCAGTGTTCACTCGGTACAGTATACCATATATAATTCTTCACAAATTAAACTTAAAATTCTGTTCTCTAACTAATCATTATAATTATTCTTGATTTTCTTTTTTAGTTGGGGATGCCATCCACACAAAAGCTTTTTGATTTGGGCTCTGCATTTGTGCTCCAGAATTACAAGACCGAGTTCCCCCTCCGTTAACTTTGGATGCGACTGCTCTAGGGCAATCCGCTCCAAGCGGTTTTTTCCAAATAAATTTGCTGCATGCCTTTTGCATGTCAATTAGCTTTTTCTTTGGCAGAGGGAAGACCTTTGCCAGGTGTATGAATTTAGGCACAATGAACTTGTTAAAGAATTGTGCCCTTTGCAGAACTGTCAGTCTCCGATTTGAAGCTGCCCACAAACTTCTCCTCACCTTTATTTGCAACTGGCTCAGGTTCATTGATATAGTCTCTTTAGCTGTGGGACTAAAGACAATACTTAGGACCTCTATGCTTGGAGAGGTAGTTAACCATTCAAAAGGCCATCGCTTCCTATCCCTCCAAATCCCAAGGCCTGTTTTAAATCCAATTTTGGTTTGCTATTGACTTTAGTCTATTTTTATTTATTCATTTTTAATTTTTTAAATATTTGATTCTTCACTTATACATGGAACAATACAAAATGCAATGTACAAATTAGCTATTCGCCATATCACAAAGCTATCATGCATATGATTGCCCTCGCGATATCACAGAATAAAGCATTGGTTCTTCTAGACATAAGGCCCTGAAGATCAGGTTTTACTCTTCTCAAAGCAGCTCCTCTCCAGTAGTTCAAGAAACTTGTTCCGCTGGATTCCCATAGTAACTGCTTGACCAGAGTCGCAGAGAAAAGGGCTGTGCATTTTTGCTCCAAAATCACAAGACCAAGTACCCCTCCGCGATTGCTCCAGCCTTAATGTATGATATGGGAGAATCGCAGCCGGTAGGATTCAAACGTACGCTTCAACTTGAAATCTGATTTCGAGTGAGACGCCTTAACCACTCGGCCACGAATGCTTGTGTATCGACAATACTGTAGAGCGCGGAAGCGCGCTGCCCTAATGTAGGTCGTCAGAAGAGAAGCGGCATTCGCCGGGGACAAGACGAACACCAATCCAACGTCCGTTGCATCAGGTGTCAGCGTCAGCGACTGACGTTGGACGGCGGCGATCACCCGAACGACGCGGCCCAACGACCGCGTCGCACCGCCCTCTCTCAACCCCCCTCGGTGTTGCACCGAGTTAGAGCAGTCAAGGTAGTTAAATACAGGTTGTGTACCAGAGTAGTGCGTGGAATTACTCTTACGCGCGGTTGCTCCCCGACCACGTCGGACAGCCGCGCGTGACAATACATTTAAATTTATAGTCTCTTTTTACGAGAGCAATTTATCGGGTCTAGCTATAGACCAATGTTGACAAAAGCATTCCGTGCTGGGTAGTGAAAGCGTGACATGTAAAATGCCTGAGACACAATTTCACTTTCTAGTTATTATTTCGAATGTGATTAATTCGTTGCTGTTGATGATGTAATATTTGCCCCATTTATGCTTCACTAAAGGTGGTTTTCATATATTTTCTTGCGACACACAGTTGACCCTAGTCGACGTGGAACTGTTTTTATGACTTGATATACGCAATAAAACTGTATTGCTAAGGTTCTTTGGATAACCAACATATCGTTTCCGTGGTGTAGCAGTTATCACGTCAGTCTAACACACTGAAGGTCCCCGGTTCGATCCCGGGCGGAAACCCGAATAAAATGTTGGTATTTGGCTATAACTCATTATAATTATAATTATAATGATGTATTGTACTTGGTATTTTCTGCGCGTGCCTTTTCCAATAATTTATCTAAGGTTTTAGTTGCTCCGACAAATCATACAAGGCAAATTCGATTACGATTATGCAATTCTGAAAAAGGTTTTTTTGAAATTGGATAGGTATTTATGGAAGGAGAAGGTGTTAGAAGAGGTAGGAAAGGAGTTCAAAAGGAAAGGAGTTGTATATCTTGGGCATAACTATGGAGAAAGGGCAGTCGCCATAGTTTTTGTTTAGGTGGGGTTACAAGAAGAAGAAGAACGGCATTAGAAGAAAGGAAATATATAGGGACCAGATCAATCGGATGGAAAGGGGTGATGCCAATCCAACAATAAAAAACCAGCGCAGCGATCTTTAAGTCCTTAGTGTATCGTAAAATACTCTTTCCCTTATTGTCTTCATTTAAAACAACGATAGGTCATGTTTTCGCTCGTTGAATGGCTTCAGAGTTTTCTGTCCTGGTTTTCAGCTAAGATGGTTTAAATTAAGGTAGCGTGGCCGAGTGGTCTAAGGCGCTGGTTTAAGGCACCAGTCTCTATAGAGGCGTCGGTGCGAATCCCACCGCTGCCATTTTATCCCAAATAAATCACATTTATCCAATCGATTTATAGATATGGTCGTTTGTTATAAACAATCGCTTTGATGAAACAAATCTTTAAAAAGGGTAAACCCGAATTTCGTGAGACTCCTGGCAAGTGAAATTACTTTTTTATTTCGTAAATCTGTCAGCGAAATATTGTACGTACGTTAGTTACATGAACACTTGATTCATGGAAATTAATTACAAAGGATAGTAGGAGCTTATTTTATAGGTCAGTTTATTTTACAAGCGATACAAAGCACTCAATACAACAAGGAAATGATAAATAAAACATTAACTTTTTTCAAGTGTCAAGTACGTACAATATGTCGCTGGCAGCACTACTAAATAAAACATGGGTTTCACGCGCCTGGAGTCACAGGAAATTCAACTTTACTCTGTTCAAAGAATTTCCTATGCAGTAGTCCAAGAAGCTTGTTCCACTGGATTCCCTAGAAACTGCTGGATCAGGGTCGCAGAGAAGAGAACATTGCATTTGATCTCCGGGACCGCCCGATATGCCCGATATGGGACTTGAACCCATTCCCTTAGGATTACTCACGCTCTACTATATAAGCTTACCGGGCGGTTACATCATCATCTAAACACTAGCAATTATTAACAGCAATCGCTTATTGTATAATTTGATGGGTTTCTTAATCTTGTACTTTGTTCATTGTACAACATAAAAGGAGCCATGGCATGATATGATATTTCTTACAAATCAGCAAGAAAGATGAGCAAGGGGTATGATTTTCATTGGTGCAAATCCCGTTCGAGCCCATTCTTCATTTTATTTAGAAGAGTACTTTGCATTTACTCAAACATCGAACATGTTCAGCAAAACAATTGTATCGATTTTCCGACCTCTTGGTATTCAACCTTCAACCATTCCAATCTGACATTCAAAGATTGGTACTATTACCACCGCCTAAGGCTCGGTCTACTGCCAGATCCCCCTTGTCCTGGAACGAAAACTCCACAGAAGCATTGCAGACTACGGTGCGAGAAAAGACGAAACATCACAGCACCTGGCCTGGTTTCTGTTTTAATATGAAAACCAGATTATTTAACTTGTTTTTTAATTCAAAGAGATTTCGGAGCTTGCTCTGGTTCCTCTACGGGGTAACCCGGTGTTGCATTACCTGGACCATCTTCATAAAAGACAATTTATTTAAACAATATTAAGCGCAATTTATTCATTTCAAATCTATAATACCATATACGGCGAATTTCAAATAAGACGTAGCGTATATCATATTTTCGGATAAATGTAATGTAAGGTTTTCTCAAGATATCATATTTTCGGATAAATTTCTGCAAAAACTCATGGATTCATGTTATCACCGGGTTCAATCCTCGATTGCCAGATGGCGCTAATAAAAAAATGCTAAAATTTAAGGTAAAAATTGAGAAATAGTTTCCTTTGGTAATTGATGGGTCAATGGCTTCGATTTCCCTCCGCATCCACTTGACCCCTGGCTTGCGTGCAGTACAGTAAAATATGTCGGGCGCTTGTTTGCAGTGTGAGCAATTGTCGTCAGTGTCAATGTTCAACCTTTTCTTTCTTACCATGGTGAAAAGAATTATGTGAGAGGTAAAAAACAGATGCTTTCTGGTAGTTGAGTAAAGGATAGGGCTGACAGGAACCTTTGCTTTTTACATCATTAACAAACAAATACAATTGTCAATTTAACTAAAGGGATAAAAAAACAAAGAGTACATCCACATCAACCCTCATGAACATCCCATGCTACAGAAAGATATCCTATTCTATTTTGGTATAGATTACGAAAACATTCTTTAGCAACGTTTACGTAAAAAAAATAGAAGAAATAGAAAGAACAGAAAGATATCCTATTCTATTTTGGTATAGATTACGAAAACTTTCTTTTGCAACGTTTACGTAAAAAAAACTAGAAGAAATATCATAGCCGCCAGAATTCGACCCTGTGCTCAAAAATGGAATCTAATTTTTAAAAAGTTTACAATGGAAATTGATTTAACATAAAAGTAGCGCAAGTGCAATTAATCAGTTGAGTTTAACAATATTTAATACCTCTTAAAAATTTACTTCTAACTTCATAATGAGGTCCATGCACTGAAATGTTTCAACATAACCCAAGCATTAAATTTACATAAACAGTTGAGTGCGCTGATGCGTGTATATATATTTCAAAAGCACATTGCATTACCCTATTCAATACTGTATACATATACTAAAATTGGGAAGAAAACAGAATATTAGCATGGGACCTCTAATTAATTGGTTTGTTGTCACAAAATAAATCAAGCCAAGTCAAGTCTCACAAAATTACATTGTGATTACTTTCCTCGGTGATTACCTTCCTCGGTGAAAACCTGACTATCGATCTCTCAAGTTTAAAATCGTTCCGATAAAAAGAGTCCTTAATAGACCGATTTTCATTCTTGGTAGAGCAGCTAGCCGTAAGATACATGGGAATCGTAATAGTCTTTTTTTCTAAGCTTTAAGGTACATTATGAGGTAGTGGTTATGAAGATTCGTTTCGGGACGAGATTATTTTTCCGAGAGACAACGATAAACCAGCTACCTGTTACAACATGGCTGGCAGCAGGCAATTTTCAAGGAAACTTATAAAAAAACATTACATTACCAAGAGACTGGAAAATCAATGTTTTGCCAGAAAACGTTCGATGTGTGAGTAAATACAAATTACTCTTCTAGTTGAAATTAACAAAACAAAGGGCTTGAACGGGATTTGAACCAGGGAGAACCATATCCCTTAATCATCGTTCTTGCCCATTTGTAAGAAATGTAACATTACTTTTATTTGGAGATGCGGGGTATCGATCCCTGTACCTCTCACATGCTAAGCGAGCGCTCTACCATTTGAGCTACACCCCCATTTTGACATAACATATCATGTCTCAATTTATGTTGTATAATTAAACGTAAAAGATGAAGAAAACCATCAAATTATACAATTAGCGATTGTTCTTAATAATTATTAGTGTTTCGATGATATATAACCACCGGAGCTCATAAAGTAGAGCGTGAGTAATCCTAATTAGGATAATAACTTAAGTTATTGGGTTCAAGTACCTTATCGGGCGATGAATGCCAATCAAAGATGTCTACTAGCCAGTGTATAACTTACAAAAAGCTATACTTATCTTACCTTAAATCACCAGCACTAAACCCAGAAATCCAAGAACACTTATTATTTTTTCTCTCACTTCTATCCCCGTGTATATGTCCAAAACAAAGTTTAAATGTAATTCCCTCGATTAAAAGACTTTCCTTATAAAGGCGGTCAC
>Ga0207958_1000489_pt1 | contig 12108 bp, 11 predicted proteins | sample CryBogCBH27Jul07_FD_184606 | JGI IMG/M metagenome (GOLD analysis project Ga0207958, IMG submission 184606) | Freshwater microbial communities from Crystal Bog, Wisconsin, USA - CBH27Jul07 (SPAdes) (version 2) | ecosystem: Environmental > Aquatic > Freshwater > Lake | place: Crystal Bog... | reverse complement strand
TGGGACTGCTCGAGACCAGGCTGTAGGAACGGGAACGGGCGAGTGGTGTAGTACGGGAAGTGGCCCGTGCCGGTGTAGCCCAGTTCTACCCTGCGCCCATACTTGACAGTTGGGCCGGTCTGCGAGACCCACGAGGAGCCCTGCCGTCCGACGTAGGTGACACGGATCGAGCGCTGTAGGTTGCCGGTGCGACGGGTCGGGACTGGCCAAGCGTCAGAGCGCCAGGCATCAGTCGCCTGCGCTTCCTTGCCACCGATGAACTGCTTGCGAGCATTACCGGCGATGACCTCACCGCCTTGGCGCACGAACTTCTCGGTGGCGGCGTCCACCTTGCGCTTCTGGGCTTGGATGCCAGCGTCGAACTTGCCGAGCCCCGAGACTTCGATACCGCTAGCCATTGGCCACCTCCTGCTCGGTGCGAGCGATTGCGAGGAGCCAGTCCGTCACCTGTTTGGGCTGAGAGAGGAAGTCCTCGTGACTACCGCCATAGACCTTGCGGAAGCGGTGCTCTCGGTAGTAGTCCAGCAGCTCAGGGTCTACCTCGGTGGACTTACCCTCGAGGGCGGCCTTTAGTTTCCCGAGTCGGCGGTAGGCGCTTTTGGGTCTACGTCGGGCTCCGTGTTCACCGTAGATCCGTTGAACTCGACACCACAGGCCTCAGAGAGTGCGTCGAACGTTGCTTTGGGCAGGTCGAGCGCACTCTCCAAGGTCGGCAGGTCGCCTAGTGTCCACTGCTTCACCAGACCCACGATGAGCTGAGCCTGATAGCCGTCGAGGTTCGCCTGGTCGTCCTCGGAGATGTCGGCGAAGAGGCCCCACGTCTTGGGGTCTTGGTCGTCGAAGCCGAGGGTGGCGAGTTTGGCGGCGGTTCCGGCTGCTCGCATATAGGCACGAGAGATAGCCCGAGACGTGCGCTCGGTGATTTCTTCTCGGCTGGCGATGACAGCAGACTGGTTATTGGGCAGTGAGACGATAGGCATTGTTTCCCTTTCTTAGTGATGCTTTAGTACGAGAGTGACGTTCCGTTGATGACGGTGGCCTGAATAGGACTGTAGCCGGTGGCGGAGTCCGTTTGGTTGGCGTTGGCCGTGAACTCGACTTCGAGCTCGGTGTATTCCTTGCCACGGGTGCGCTTGATTGAGTGGATCTGCGCAGCCGACATCGTGAACGCTACCGAGTGGTTCGTGCCACCCGTCAGGTCGTTGGGGTCAGTCAGGGTGACGACGATAGCCTCGGGCGAACGGGTCAGACCGTACGCACCGGAGCCGGTGGAGAACACGTCAGCCGTCGAGTTGATGACGAACGTGAACTTGCCGGTCACTTCGATAGGGCCAGCGAACAGGTTGTAGGGAGCCTGAGTGCCGAGCGTGAAGATTGGCTGGGTCTTGCGGTTGATGCTGATTTCACCCGTCGAGACGTTGGTGTACGTCGTGCCGCCGATTGAGACCACGGTGTTCCAGGCTGGGATGAGGTGCTCGGCGGAGAGGCTCTGCGTAGCGAACACGGTCGGGGCGCTGGTGTAGGAGGTGTAGGGGTTGCCCAGATACTTGACGGCGACTTCGGCAGCAGCGTCAGCGCCGAACGTGAGACCAAGAGTGTCGGCCTGTGCGCCGGTCACAGTGAAGTAGTTAGCGCCGTCGAAGTCCAGAATGGAGTAGGTGGGGGGCTGTGAGCCGGTGGACGGGCTGTTCAGCACCTTGATTGTGTGGCTGTAGGGGCCTGAGCCGGTCTTGGTGTCCGTGCCACCGAGAATGGAGCGGAGCAAGACGGGGAACGTGTCAGCGAACAGAAAAGTCTTGAATTCAAATTCATCGTGACGTACGGCCTGCACCTGGTCGTAGACAGTCGTGGGTGAGCCACGAAGCGCCTCGTCTCGCAGGAACATCTGGTTGGGGGTGATCTGTGGCGTCGTGACGGGCAGCCAGTAGCTCGTGCCAGACGTGGGGAGCGTTCCCTCGGTGGTCTCGATGACCATTCCGAGGTACGAGTTTGCTGTTAAGAATGGGCCAGCCATTGGAGTTCCTTAGTTCGTAGGGGTTGGTTCGGTTGATGCGGTTGCGTCCGTCACAGGGGCTTCTGGGGCGGTCACAGGGGCTTCTGCTGGTGCAGGAGTAGGGGTGCTGGCAGTCCAGCGTCCGTCGGCTGGGTCAGTGTCGAGCACGGTCACGTTGGGGATAGCGACGAGCACGTTTCCCGAGGTGTCGAGGATGTTGGGGTAAATGCGCTCTTCCGAGCCGGTGTAGGTGAATGACATTTCGTTCCTTATGAGATGTAGGAGTTGGAGTTGGTGATTTCGATAACACGGACTCGCACCGTTGAAACTACCTGAGTCACTGAAGCGGATCCGTTGATTTGACGGGGGTAGTAGGACGTGACTTCGATGTCCTGGCCGCCGTTGGTCAGACCCTCGCCCCACTGGAAGATAGGGCCGTTGCCGCCGCAGTTCTTTGATGCTCGGATAGCGTTGGTGAACGAGTCCAGAAAGGTCTCGGCGTCCACGCCAGCGTCCTCGGTCTTGCGCTTGTTCGAGCGGAAGATACAGGTGAACACCACCTCGTAGACGATTTCCTTGCCGCCACCCGTAGAGCCGGTGAGCTCGATGCGCTTCTCGTTCTGCGTCTCGATGTACGGGTAGACGATACAGCCCTGCTGGTGGCCTGGGTCTTGTCCCTCGTAGAACTCGCCCTCGGGGGTGAACTTCGCAGGGAAGTTCTTGACCTCAGACAGATAGGTGATGCCAGCCGAGTTGAGGTAGTTGATGAACTGGGTGCGTACCGTTGTCCGGCTCACTGGCGACCGCCGATGACCTTGAAAGGCTCGAGGAGGTCGTAGGCCAGCATCATATCGTGGGTCGAACTTTCCGTCCGGCCTGAGACCGAAGTGGGCTCGCCGATTTCGTTGATGACCAGACCGCCCTGTCCACGCTCCTTGACCAGAGCGACGACCAGGTGGATGACCGCCTGCTTCACGGCTGCTGGGAGCGTTGAGGTGTTCACGCCGAGGCCGTGGTTGTAGAGCAGGGGGCTCTTGAGGGTGATGACTTTGCCCGTAATCGAGGCAACTCCGACGTACTCGTCGTTCATCCCGTCCCAGATAGAGAAGTTCATTCCGGCGTAGAGGCCGGTGGTGTCATTGACCGTAATAGTCGTGGCCCCAGCCGTAGCGGAGGCCGTCAGGAATGAGTTGTACCAGCCGTTGATGTAGGTGTATTGACACCACATATTGGTCTGGTAGCCCCAGCGTCCACCGGCGATGCCGAGGGAGCCGAAGTAGAGGCCGAGCGTCGAGGGCGCAGTTAGGATGAACTGGTCACGATCTATGGCCACGTTGCTCGTGGAGATAGTGATTTCCTGAAGCCCAGAGCCAGGCCCCCAGCCGACCTGAACGTCGGTGACTGCCAGGATAGGCGTGAACGAGGGGCTGAACGTGATGTTGCCGTCTCGGTTCGGGCGATACCAGCCGTTCTCAGTGTTGCTCGTAGCGTTGAGCGAGCCCATTTTGCCGTAGCAGAAGATGTCGGCCATAGACGAGGCTCGCTTGATGAGCTCGAGGAGTGCTCGGTCTTGTGCCAACTGGTTAGCGTTCTCGATGAGGTTCGAGAAGTCAATAGCCGAAGCGGTGGGGCTGAACTTGACTTCGTTGAGCGAGACGTAGGGCTCGATTAAGCCCTCGGTCTGGAAGAACGGTGCTACGACCATTTAAGCCTCTTCTAAGTTCGTGCCGCCGCACTTGCCGCATCGGTCACGGATGAGTGCGTTGAAGCCACAGTCCGTACAGGTGAAGCCCTGGCGAACGTGGCGGAAGTTCGTGCCAGCGACAGCGAAGTCGCCGGACTTGACCAGTGCTCGAGCGGCTGCTCCCTCGACGTGGAACGTGCCGTCTTTCTGCATTGGTATTACTGCTCCGTCGTTGATAGTCACCTCTTTGAGGTTTCTGTCGGATCCAACGAGTCGCATATTTCTCCTTTCACGACTGGGAGGGGAGCAAGGCGGTGGGGGAAAGGGGAATGAAACCCCACCGCCTCGCTCAACCCTCGGTGCTAGGCGCAGTGGCCTAGCGAGGTTGGCTTATCAGCCGGTGATACCGGTGACGATGCCCGACCACGCTGGCGCACGGAACGCCAGTGAGCCGTAGGTGTACGAGCTGCAGTCATAGCTGAAGCCGATTTGTGGCCACTCGATAATCATCGAGTCCACCACGTTGTGCGCTTCCACGGTCTGGCTGACTCCGGAGTCGGGGAATGGCAACTGCTTCTGGTGGATGAGCAACGTACCGGCTGGCATAAAGCGGTGGGTGACGAGGTCGAGCATCGTACCCGTTGCTTCGTTGGCAACACCAGTGACCATAGCGCCAACTGCGATACCGTCAGTGCCGGTTGCGTAGTTGAAGCGGTATGACGTTGAGTTGCCACCCTGCTGCAGGGCCTTGGAGATTGCACGACGAACAGCAGCCGTCGTGAAGATGACCTCGGGGTCAGCCATAGAGCTGTTGAACAGCGACACGAGGGCGTCCTGGATGAAGCCAGCAGGCTCGCTCTGTGAGGACACGGTTGCGTTGAACTGGTTCTGGTAGCCACCAAGTGAAGCCAGCGTCGAGATGAAGCCGTCGTAGCCTGAGCCCGAGTTAGCGCCAGCAGCGTAGGCGTTGTAGGAGCCGTCGGTGCTTGGGTAGGTTCCCGAGATAGCGGCGAACGACAGACCAGCGACACCGGAAGCGAGGCTTGGGGTCGTGGCCTTGTAGGTCGTTGAGCCAACTACGACGTAGATGTTCACAGCGACAGCGCCGAAAGGAGCCGTGCCAGTCCAGGTGACTGAGACACCCTTACCTGCGGTGGCGTTGGTGACAGTACCGGCTGAAACGCCAGCAGTCTCACCGTAGGCCGATGACAGGGTGATGTAGACAACCGAGCTCGACGTGGCAGGGAGGCCCGAGCCGGTTGAGTCGTTGGCTGCGGTCACTGAAGTCAGAGCCGAGGTGGGCAGAGCCGTCGAAACGGCGTTCATCATATTGCGCTCTTCGGCGAGGAAGTGCGACCAGATGAGTGAGGTGTGCGACAACTGGCGCAGGTCGGTGTAGCCCTGACCGGCGAACTCAGCCTGGAGGCTGACGCTGTCCGACAGACCCTGCTCCACGAACGACTTGACAATCTTGTCTGCGGCGTAGGTGATCTTCGTAGGACGGTTGAGCGAGACGCCACCGAACGACGTTGAAGCAGAGGTGCTGTTGAAGAACGACGAGGTCTGACCGACACCGCCGACGCCTGCGTTAGACAGACCGGTGATGCGACGGAACTCGAGAGCCTGGCCCTGTGCCTTGATGCGAGCGATGCTGTTGCGCAGGTACAGTTCCTTGGGGATGAGCAGCGACAGAACTGGGTCGAGGTCGTAAGGTACGAGACCCGAGACGCCCGAGATAGTGCTGTTCAGTGGGCTGGTCAGCGTCAAGTCCTTCTGCAGGTCGGCGAGGCCGTCGAGCGAGGACTGAACGGCGGCCAACTGGTCGCCTGAAACAGCCTTAGTGATTTCGGTGGTCAGTTCCGTGATGCGTGAAGCGGTGTTCACGGACTTCTGGATGCCACGGGTTGGGTCGAACGAGATTTCTCCACGCTTGGAAGCGGCGAGGGTGTTCGAGTGGACGGTGCTCAAGGCTGACTTGTAAGCCTCAAAGCGCTTGACCTGCTCGTCGGCTGGGAGGCCTGAGAAGAGCTGGTCAAGGGAGGGAGCGGCGAGTGCCATTCTGGTTCCTTTGGGTAGTGGTTAGAGTGATGCTTCCAGCGCTCGAGCGGTCTCGAGGTACTGGTTGCGGAGTGCAGGGTCGGTGATCTGTGCGGCGAGGTTGCGGTATCGCTGTGCCTCGACCTCACGGGCCAAAACTGCTGCTGACTTGCTGGTCTGTTCACGGGTTGCTCGGAGAGCAGGCCCGCCAGGTGCAGCCATTGACTTCACTTCGTCGAGCGCAGCCTTTAGGAGTTCAATCTCCTCTGTTGCCTTGCTCAACTCAGCCTTAGCCGAGATGACTTCCTCAAGGCCCAGCGCCTTGACGATTTCGGAGCGCAGTTCATCCTTGATTTCAGGGGTCGCTGTGTCTGCGCTTGCGTTCTTGATGAGGTCGGCGGATACGCCGAGTCCTACATAGGCCATTGTGTCTCCTTGGTAGTCGTCTGAGTTGTCCCAGCCGGTGAATGGTGCTTCGACCTGGTTCTCTGAGGCTTCGTCAGTCCACCAGCACAGGAACATTTCCAGTGTGCAGAGGAGTTCACGAACGTCGCAGATCTCGTTGTCGTCGCCGTCGAGCATCTCGTCGAGCTCGGCCTTGATTGTGTTGATGAGGCCCTGACGGATAGCCGACAGTTCGGCAGCGTCGTGGGTCTCTGCCTCGGCAGCCTTGCTCTTCCAGTTGTCGGGGATGAGGTCGGTGCGCCCCAGAGCCTCAGCACGAGCCTTGATGTGCTTCTTGGCGGCCTCGGGGTCTTTCGCCCGTCCGATTGACTGGATAGCGTTGCGGAGGTCTTTCAGCGTCTTGATTGGGAAGCCCCCACCTGGCATAGCCTCGCCGGACTCGGCCAACTGCTCACGCTCGGCGTCGGTGTAGTCTTTCTTCTCCACCTCGGGCTCGACGGCCTTCATATCACGGTTGTCGAGTTCCTCGGGGATTGACTGGCGGTTCGGCTCGGCGAACTCTGAACGGCCCTCGGGCTGCTCACCAGTGCCACCGCAGACATCGCAGTCCGTCTCTTGGGTGTTGCCCTCGACGTTGGACTTCTTGCCAGTGCCAGAGCAGGCTCGGCAGAAGAACGGGGAGTCACGGTCAAGTACCTCGTCACGAGTACCAGGCTCTTCGGTCATTACTGCTTCGGCGTTCAGCGCTGGGCTTTCAGCCTTTTCAATCTCGGTCACGGCTGACCCTTTCACTAGTACGCCGTCTACTGACTTGGCGATTTCGATACTGCACGAGGGGTTGGCTGGGCGGTCTACGAGTGATACCTCGACGATAGTGCCGTCCACGATGCGCCCACCAGGAGCACGTTCGTCCTTGACGACACGAGCGCCCTTGATGCCTACGGAGAAGCCGGTGTAGATGCCCTCATCGACCATTGTGGCGGCCATTGGGTCTACGACCTTGGCAGTGACTACGAAGCCCGTGCCGGTCTTTTCCATTTCGGTAGCCTTGCCGACAGCCTTAGATCCGTGCATCTCTCGGATGTTCCCGATTTGCATCCACGCTGGCATTGCCTTAGCGAGCCAGGCTGGGTCGCAGACCTGCTGGTCGAGGTCGAGCGTGTCGTCCGTTGCCAGACCCTTGACGTACATAAATCCGTCAGGGCCACGCTTGGCGGTCAGGTTTCCGAGGTAGATGCTCTTGATGTTGTCGGTCATTGGTTCTCCGGTTAGATAGCAGGAGTGATGAAGCACTCGCAGTTGGGGTGAAGCGGTGGGAACTCGTCTGTCACGGCGTGAGGGTTCTCCTCGCTCATCGTGAGGCAGGCGTCGCACGGGTCGTACACTTCCCAGTTGTATTCCTCGAGTCCGGCCACTTGGTAGGCGTCGAGGACTGATGCGTTCGCAGCTCGTCCGGCTTCGGTGGCGGCGATGACTGCGGCTCGTTCGGCGCTAAAGGCGTAGGAGTCGTAGATGTTCTGCGTTATCTCGGCGTAGGTGGATCCCTGCGCCAAGCCGTCAGCGATGATGTTGCCGATGTGCTCAGAGGTGGTGTCTGAGATGCCCTTGATAGTGACACCTGCCGACTCCATTAGAGCCTTGAGCCCTGCGCCAGCGACTTTCTGAGCGGCTGGCACGTTGCCAGGAGCCCACGTAGACCAGTCGATAGCGTTCGACAGCGCCCCCATTGGCGAGGCGGCGATAGCACCGGCTTCCTCGGGCAACTGGGTCACAGCGTCGTCAGTGCCGACCAGACCGGCCTCGGCGTGAACTGCGCCCACGAGGTCAGTCAGTTTCTTCGGGTCGAACGTGACGTTGTTGTCCACCGCCGCCTTGGCGTCGTTCTTGTCCTTGTTGGACTTCGCAGCCTTGGCGGTGTTAGCGGTCATAGCGTGGCGCACAGCCGTCTCTACGCCCGTCACAGAGGCTTTGAGGGCCTCGTGGATGAGTGGGGCGTAGTGGCCGGAGACCTTGCGCCGACGGGCAACTATGGCAGGCGTTTCGGCCTTAGTAGTTGAACGGGCTTTTGGGGTATCGGTTATCTGCGCTTTCAAGATTTCAGCCTCTTCGGGCGTGTGGTACTTGAACTCGAACTCTCGTGAGCGTGGTCGGCTAATGAACTTAGCGAACGCCTTTGCTTCCTGCGCCTTTAGCGGAGTTTGCGCCGTGCTGCTTTCACTCGGGCTTTCTTCACTCGCACTTTCTTCGCCTTGTGCGCTCGGTGTGCCTGGCTCACTGGGGGTCTCTTTCTGTCCGATAGTTTCGCCGGTTGCGTTCGTTTGCAGCAGTCCCTTGAGGAACTGGATTGTTTGACCGGCCACGATGAACGGCTCGTCTGCCTCGGGCATTTCGTAGAGTGCCTGGCCGAGTTCGCCCTGTACGTCGTTAAGGGTTTTCTGGCCGGAGAAGAGCTGCATCTGAAGCGCCTTGGCCTGCTCGAGTTCGTTGGCGGCGGTGGTCGAGTCCTGAAGCACGAACGTCACGTTGAGGTCGGCATCGAGGTAGCGACGGCTCAGGGAGTTGATGATGTCCGTGATGTAGTTCATCATCGGCTTGGTCGAGACCATTTCCGAGGACTCGCTCTCGCCGTCGTGCGCACCCTTGCCACCGCCGAGACCGGCACGGGCGACCACTCCCAGCGATGAGGGGGTCACGCCGAAGATAGCGGCGATGCGCTTGATGATGAACTCGTCGTACTCCGGCTTGAAGCGCTCTTCCTGCGAACGGGTCTCGACTGGGTCGAAGCCGTCGGGCAGGACTTTGATGCGGTGGCGCTCGGCGGTTGAGCCGGTCAGTCGGTCATTGAGGATGCGCTCGTAGGCGCTGAGCTTCTCCAAGCCCAGTTCGACGGAGTTGGTGCGCATCCACGTCATCGGCGTAGATCCGAACTGATACTCGGCTCGCATCCACGCTTGGCGGTCTAGGTAGAGGGTCGCTGCTGGGATTGCCTCTTCGACGGGCGAGAAGCCGTAGGGCGACCAGGTGCGGCGGTTCTTGATGAACACCGAGAGTTGGTCGGTCTTGTATTCGCCGTACTTGCCTGGTGTGTTGTAGAAGTCGCCGTCGGAGTCGGGCGAGGCCACGAACTCTCCACGTGGGAAGCCCCAGAGCACCTGCTGGTAAGCCGGTGAGGGTGGGTGTGGAACGTCGCCTCGGTTGTCGAGCAGGATTTTGATAGTCGGGGCGTCGATTACGTCGAAGCCGATGACTGCGCCGCCGAGGTTGTAGCGAGGGTAGACACAGAGTTGGTCGTAGACGAACACTTGCCACAGCGTTTCGGTCAGCCACTCGCTCCACGAACGCTCGGACTGGACGTAGGGGTTCTTCCAGAACGCCGTCAGTCGGTTGATTTCCTCGCCGTACTTGTCTCGTCCGATACGGGCGGCCTTAGCGTGGCTGACGTTCTGCTCGGCTTGGATCTGTGCGATTGCCGACTCCGAGAGGTCGAACGACCAGTCCTGCTTCACGAGGTCGCCCACTCGGATTTCGATAGCACGGTGGATGATGTCGCACTGCTCAGCGAGGGACTTGAGGACTTGGTAGGGGACTTCCTGCTGGGTCAGGTTGAGGTTCGTCGCTACTTGGTACTCGTACTTACGAGGAAGCGCACGGCCCGTCTCGTCGAGGACTACGTCGATTGGCGCAGGGAGCAGAGGAGCTGCTGGGCCGAGCATCGCACCGAAGCCACCGCCGTCGGGGGTGACACCTGGGCGATCCATAGGGATAGCCTGGCCGATACCCGTCACGATGCCCTGTCCGCCGATAGTCGAGTAGGGCTCGGCTGGGGTTGCTCGGTTGTAGTTGGTGGTTCCCATAGGGGAGCCAGACAGCCCAGCCTTTACAGCCTCGGCCACGGTCTCTGCTAGTTTCAGGTCTCGTGCCTTACGGCTGAAGCGGTCTCGGAGTGCCATTTCGTCCTATCGGGGGTAGACCTGAACTAGGTCGTAGTCGTTATTTCGTGCGCCACAGTGAGGGCAGTTTGATGCGTCTCGTGCCACCGGTACGCCACAGATAGGGCAGGGTGGGGCGAGTTCAGCGAAGAAGCGGTCAGCACTAGCACCGGCGGCCAGTCCCAGTTCCGCTAGGGCGTGAACGAGGGCGTCGAGCCGGTCTGGTGAGGTTCCCGAGTCGGGGAGCCACGAGGTCATCTGGTCCTCGAGGATGTCAAAGACGCCAACGTGGGACACTCGGCCTTGCTCGTAGAGGGCGGCCTGTGGCTCAGCTCGCAGGCGCTTGCCCTGCTTTGCCACCACGCCCTTGAACGGGGCCGAGGGCATCACTGAGCGGATAGTCATCTCGACCATATCGCCGCCCTGGTTCTTCTCGGCCACGATGCGGTCAGCGTTGAAGTCCTCGTAGGCTTGGATTGCCCTGTGAGCCCACCCAGAGGGCGTGTCACGGCACGAGCGGTCTGCGAGGACGTATCCCCTGCCGTCTGCGCCTTTGCCGACTACCACGATGCCGGTTTCGTCGGAGTTCTCTCCGGAGGTGACGGCTGGGTCGATAGCGACCACGATGCGCACCAGTTCGGGGGCTTCGGCCACTCGGTTCTTCTCGATGTCGGCGTGAGTCCAGATAGCGCCAGGTGTGTCCAGTAGGACTTCGCCGTAGAGCTCTTGGCGGCCTAGTCGAGTTCCCTCGTAGCGAGCCTTGAGTTCAGCGAGGGCTGCCGGTGAGAGGTTGGCCTGGTTGTCGAACGTAGATCCACGAGTGACGACTACCGACCCGTCCTCTCGGTTCATAAACTCTCGGATGAGTTTCGTGGGCCGTGGGGTGGTGGTGATAATCGTCTGCGGATTACCGATACGAAGCGCCGGTGCGAGTCCGGCTGTCCACGTTTCCTCATAGCGCCAGGCTGCGAACTCGTCGAGCCAAGCGTAGGACAGGTTCAGTCCTCGGGCTCGGTCTGGTTCGTCTGCCGAGACCATATGTATCTTCGAGCCGTTGGTCAAGGTTATCTGGCCGTTGGAGCGGTTGTATTGCTCGAGGGCTCCGGCTGGCAGGGACTTGATTATCCCTGACGGCCCCTCGACACAGGTGCGGCGAACGTCGGTGAACGTTGGAGCGACCACTGCGCACTCGATACCTGGCTGGCTGAGGGCTTTCTCGATAAGCCAGCCTGCGCCGGTGAACGTCTTGCCCCAGCCTCGGCCTGAGAGGATGAGCCAGATGCGCCAGTTCCCCTCGGGGGGGAGTTGCTGGGGACGGGCTGAAGAGCGGTAGCGACTGTGGCCGAGCTCACGCTTGGCGATTTCGGCCTTGAGCGCCTGCTCCTTGATTTCTAGGGCTTCAAGCCGTTTCAGTTCCGCTAGGCGTTGCCTCAGTAGCGTCGTCATCTATCTCCCCGAGTGTGGCCTCGAGACGGGCAATCTCCTGCTGGATGTAGTCCAGGGTGATTACCTCGGTCTTGATTGGTGCGTCGAGGCCCATTAGTTTCGCCCTGCGATCCATAATCGCCAGCACTCGGTCTATGGCGAACAGGGCGGACTTCTCCTCGGAGAGTGCCTTGTCCATAGCCTTTTCGAGCAGCAGGTCTAGGCGCTGGCCCTCGAGCCTGCGGAACTCGTCTACGGCTTCGGCTGGGATAGCGGCGAGGGCTCGCTGGCATCGGTTGTAGGCCGTTGCTTTGGTCGTTCCCTGCTGGTCGGCAATAGCCTGGTATGACATCCCGAGGGAGCGTAGGCGCAGGGCTGCGGTGTCGAGGTGCGCCTGCTCTTCAGTTCGTTGAAAGCCAGCCATAGTTTAGACGCCAGAGTTTAGAGCCGGACAGAAAGAGTCCAGCATAGACTTAAAGAGTACCAGACTGGTGACACTTCTGCCAACTATGTATGCGGATTGGGGTTTCACTGGCTACAACTCTATAACGTGGAACGGCCCAGCGACGGTGGTGGTGTGCTCGGCAGTCACCAGTAGAGCTCGTCGGAGAGCCTGGCGGTCTAGGCGTGGCGCA
>Ga0207958_1000488_pt1 | contig 12116 bp, 21 predicted proteins | sample CryBogCBH27Jul07_FD_184606 | JGI IMG/M metagenome (GOLD analysis project Ga0207958, IMG submission 184606) | Freshwater microbial communities from Crystal Bog, Wisconsin, USA - CBH27Jul07 (SPAdes) (version 2) | ecosystem: Environmental > Aquatic > Freshwater > Lake | place: Crystal Bog... | reverse complement strand
AGCACCCCGAGATCGCCGAGGCGTACACCAAGACCTCGACGACCCGGACCCTGCTGCCCAAGTACGACAAGGCGGTGTCGGCATGAACACCTCACCCGACATCGGCGAACTCGCCAAGGCGCTCTCGGCATTCCAGGGCACCGTGCAGACGGTCAAGAAGGACTCAGCGAACCCGCACTTCAAGAGCCGGTTCGCCTCGCTGGAGTCGGCCATCACCACCGCTGCTCCGCACCTTGCGGCGCACGGGCTGGCGGTCTCTCAGACCGTCTCATGGGACGGCTCGACCGACCTGCTCGTGACCATGCTGACGCACACGAGCGGCCAGTGGATCGTCGACGGCCAGCGGCTCTCGCTCGCCAAGGACGACCCGCAGGGCATGGCATCGGCGACGACCTACGCACGGCGCATCAACTACCTCGCCATCTTGGGGCTCGCACCCTCGGACGACGACGACGGCAACGCAGCCACGGCGGCGGTCGCCAAGCGCACGACCAAGGCCACGCCGGTCGCACGGCCCAAGCCGGAGGTCGAGCAGCGCCCAGTCGTCTCGGTCGACGAGCTGCGCTCAGCGGCCAAGGCAGCGGGCTACGCCACCGCCGAGGCCCTGTTCGTGGACATCCACAAGGTCACGGGCGAGGCCATCTCGTCCCTCGACGAACTCAGCTTCGAGGGCTGCGAGCAGTTCCTCACTCACCTCAGCAAGACCCCGGCCTAGCCGGTCCATCAACCAAGGAGCACAGACATGGCAATCGACAACACCGTCACCATCGCAGGCAACCTCACCCGAGACCCCGAGATCAAGTTCCTCTCGTCGGGCTCAGCGGTCGCCGAACTTTCGGTGGCAGTCAACCGCAAGGACAAGCAGGGCGAGGATCACACCTCGTACATCGACGTGAAGGCGTGGCAGTCGCTCGCCGAGAACGTGGTCGAGTCGCTCACCAAGGGCGCTCGGGTCACGGTCACGGGGCGGCTGGAGCAGGAGACGTGGCAGGACAAGGAGGGCAACAACCGCTCCAAGATTGTCGTCGTCGCCGACGAGATCAGCCCGTCGCTGCGCTGGGCCACCGCATCAGTCGCCAAATCGGGAGCGGGCCGCAAGGACGCCGCCCCCGTCGCCAGCTCGTCGGAGCCCTTCTGATGGGGCAGGGACGAACGGCCAAGATCCGCACGGCGGATGACACATGGATGGACCGGGCCTACTGCCGCATCAACGGTGTGTCCCCGGAGCACTTCTTCGCTGACGATGGCAAGCCCTACAGCGCCGTCGGGCGTCGGGCGTGCTCGAAGTGCGACGTGCGGCTGGAGTGCCTGGAGTACGGCAAGGCGATGAACGCCTGCGGCCTCTGGGGCGGTCGGTCGTTGCGCTACGGACGACTGCGGCGGGAGGAGTTCGACCAGGACTTCGCCTGCAAGACCTGCGGCACGGGGTTCGTCCCGTACGGCAAGGCGAGCACCTACTGCTCGAAGGTCTGCCAAAGGAAGGCCAGCCAGATGCGAGGGGTCGCATGAGCGCCCAGCACGTCGAGGACCTCGTGACCAATCGGGCGCTGCTCGATCAGGTCGCAGAGCTAGAGGCCCGCATCGAGCGGCTGATGGAAGAGGCCCACGAGAAGGCTGCGTGGGTCGAGCACCTGTTCCGACGAGAGATGGCGAGGTAGGGGTGGCTCGAACTGAGGCACGCATCAAGACCTCGATCTGGACCGATGACGACTGGCTGCGGCTCTCGTCTCGGGCGAAGTTGACCTACCTGACGCTCCTAAGTCAGCCGACACTGAGCCTCTGCGGCGTCATCGCACGCACTCCCGGCTCTTGGTCGAGTGCGATGGGCCTCACGAGGCGACAGGTCGAGGACGCACTAGTCGAGCTGCACGAGCACGAGTTCGTGGTCGAGGACCAGTCAACCGACGAGGTTCTCATTCGTTCGTTCGTCAAGAACGACGGGGTTCTGAGCAAGCCGAACATCATCGTGGCGTGCTCCAAGGACTACGGAGCCATACGTTCCAAGGCGATCCGGGCAAAGGTCATCAAACAGTTCCCGGAAGGGTTCCTGGAAGGGTTGCAGGAAGGGTTCCCGAAAGCCTTCGAGCAAGGGTTCGTGGAACGGTTGGCGAAAGGGTTTGTGGAAGCGTTCGGGGAACCCTTAGGGGAACCGTCCCGCGCGCATTCCTCCATCCTCCATCCTCCATCCTCCATCCACCAGCCTCCCCCTCCATCCACCTCCGATGTCGTCGCAAGCGACGAGGTGTTGGCGCACCCGTTCGAGCATTTCTGGCTGCTGTACCCAAAGCGCAACGGCAAGAAGATCGGGCGCACCCAGTCGGAGTCGATCTGGCGTCGGCTGACTGATGGCGAGCGAGAGCTGGCGATGGTGGGCACCGGCAACTACCGGCTCGCAGTCGACTCGGGCCTCACGCTCGCCAAGGACCCCGAGCGATGGCTGAAGGGCAAGTGCTGGGTCGACTGGCAGGAACCAGCCACGGCTGAGTCACGGGGAACCGACCAGGGCGTCGACCTTCTCTACGCATCCATCGAAAGGGAGATGGCATGAACACCCTCGAAGTACGAAAGCTGATGACGCTGTGCAAGGGCATCTGGCAGCGCACCTTCGATGTGCCATCAGATCCCACCTCGCTCGAACTCATGGTGGCGGCGTGGCATGACATCCTCAGCGACACGCCGTATGACGCGGCATGGGCGGCGGTCAAGCGGTTGTCGAGCCAGCAGTACCCGGCGCCGGTTGGACTGATCCGAGACGAGGCCAACGCCATCGCAGGCAAGCCCGTCCTCGACGCTGAGCAGGCACCCGGCGAGGTGCTGCGACTCGTCAAGAAGTTCGGCTGGCCGAACGAGGGCGCTGCCATCGCTGAGGCCGAGCAGATCGACCCGGCCCTCGTCTATGCGATCAACGCCCTCGGCGGCTGGCTGGAGGTCTGCAAGGAGCCAGACCCGATGACCAGCTCAACCCGAGCGCAGATCCGGGAGGCGTTCAAGCGTGGCAAGGAGCGCCACGAGCGCAACCAGTCGCTCGACGAACTTCGAGCAGCGGGCCTCGACACGATCGGGCGCCACATGGATGAGATCAGCGGGCCAGCAGCGTGATCGAACACACGTTCGCACGAGAGGCCGCTAGGTCGCCGCTCATCGCGCGCAAATCGTCCGCCAGTCCATCAGTACCAAGTGCCACTCACGGAGCGATACAGGGGGTTACAGCGTGACCGACATGACCGACCGTCAGCGCAAGCGGGCGACCTATCACGTCAAGCAGATCGAGCACGTCGCCACGGTCCTCGACACCGGGCCGAGCGTGTCCGGTCGTCGGATGCCGTGGTTCCAGGTGTTCTCCGAGTGCGTGCGTCGAGGCTCGATCAGCGCAGGCCCGGACGGGTTCGCCGCTGGTGGCGGGGGAGCCGGTGCCAAGAACTCGATCAGCGACCCCACCGGGAACATGGCGATGGCCCGCATGGACCGACCGGCCAGCGACCCGGTGGGCGATGCGATCCGTCGAGTGTGGTCCCGGCTCAACGAGATCGAGCGACTCACGAACGAGCTGACCGGCGATGTCGCCTTCGTCCTCACCGTCGACGAGGGCATCCGTGGCCGGGTCGCCACCGTGGACATCTGCCCGATCTGCGAGGCGACCATCACGGGCGTCGGGGAAGACCGGGTGAAGCGGGGCTTCTGCTCGAAGTGCTATCAGGCCGGGGCAAGAGAGCGTCGAGCGGCGATGACCAACGGCGACCAGTTCGACTGGACCCTCTGGGCGATGCGCCGCCAAGACGAGATCCGTGGGGAGGTTGCGTCGTGAGCTGCCGATGCGACGGGAGCGGATGGCTGCCCGAGATGTGCCTGGGCCGCTGGCGGTGCCCATGTGCCGATGGATACACAAAGAACGCCCGCAATGCCGAGGCGTACGAGCACGTCGAGCAGATGTGCGTCAAGTGCGACGCCCTGCGAGCAACGATGGAGGTGGAGTGATGAGTGAGTGCATCATCTGCGGGGCCGAGTTCGTCTCGCACCGGGGCAAGTTCTACTGCTCGCCCAAATGCGCCAAAAGGAACCGGGCGATGAGGGACCAGGAGGAGATGCGGGCCAAGCGGCGGCAGATCCCCACGATGGCCCTCGAAGTTCGCTGCCCGATGTGCAGCGCCGATGTCATGGTGCTCAACGAGGCCCGCTCAGGATGGGACCGGCGCTACCTCGTCCAGTGCAACGGCCCGACGAAGTGCCGCTACCAGTTCGTCGTCTCGTTCAGCATCATGCACGCTCGCATCGACGACGAGGGCAACCCGACGAGGTGCGGCACCGAGGCCGGGTCGCAGCGCCACTACCGGATGGGCGAGGAACTCTGCGTGCCGTGCAGCCAAGCGCACGCAGAGGCACAGTCGCTCCGCAAGCAGAACCGACAGTTGGAGGTCGCACGATGATCGCCCTATCGGAAGTCCAACGTCAGGCCTACACGCTTCGCCATGTTCCAGTTGCTCGATTCATCGCTGACGAACTTAGAAGCGATGTAGAGCTGTGGAATAACGCATACGACGACGCACCGCGGTGGGGAAACGGCGAAGACGTCTGCCCGATGTTCACGATGTTCATGTTCTATGAGCGGCTGATTGAGACACACGGCGCTAGCACGCTCAGCGGTGCATGGGATTCAATGCCCGTCAAAGCGACAGAGTTCTGGACTGGACCAATGCGGCCGCGATCAGAACGGCGGCGAGTTCCGGCTGGACCTTGCGTCTATGGGTTGTTCATTGAAGGCGAGGCCGAGCCCAGATATGTAGGTCAGTCGGTGTCTCTTTCGCAACGACTCGACTACCACGCTCGAAAGTTCTCGGACATCACCGGATGGGAAGCGTTCTACTTCAAGACGATTGACGAAATGACGGTCGTTGAATCCGACCTCATCGCCCTGTTCAAGCCCGAGCGCAATCGCCAACTGGTTCCATCGCGCTGGCAGGCCGAGCCGATTGGCATAGATGAGGCGATTGCAATTACGGGTAGCTCCGAGGAACGAGAGATGCGAATGGAGGTCGCACGATGACCCCCACCCTCATCGGACTCACCGGCCACGCCCGCTCGGGCAAGTCAACCGCCGCCGAGATCCTCGCCAAGTACGGCTACACCGTCACTCACATCGCTGACCCGATCCGCCGCATCGCCTACGCATCCATGCCGAGCATCCGCCGAGTGGTGGACGCCTACGGGTGGGACCAAGCCAAGCGGATCAGCCCCGAGGTCCGCCCGACACTCCAGGCGCTCGGTGATGCGCTGCGGGCGGAGTTTGGGCCGGACATGTTCATCGACCGGGCGGTCACGCAGGCACGCCTCAACCATGTCGTCGTCGCAGACGTTCGCCTCGACCACGAGGTCGAAGAGCTGCTCAGCATTGGTCGCATCACCCGCATCATCGAGATCACCCGCACCGGCACGACGCCCGCCAACGGTCACCACCTAGAGCGTGGCATCGACCGTGACCTGATCGACCTGACCATCGCCAACGACGGCACGCTCGAAGACCTCGAAACGGCGCTGGTGACGGCGCTGGGATTGGAGCAGGCATGAGCAGCAACTCAGAAGCCAGGAAGCGCCGTGAGGAGCGAGAGGCGGCACACGACCCAGCCCCCGCCCGTGGCAGCTCCGCAGACGGCCAGCACTGTGACCACTGCCGACTCCCGATCGCTCGGGTCGGCCTCGACCGATGGGAGCACCGTGACTGAGGAACGAGTGAACTTTGCCCGCTGGCGGCACGTCGATGACGACACCGCTGCGAGATTCATTGAGGCGCTTGATGCAATGGACGGAGCGACCGAACCGATGGAGGGCGACTCCGATATGAACGTCAAGTCGCTTGACTCCGATAATGACGTAACAAGCGGTCTGCACGCTCGCTCCAAGCGTTTAGAGCACTCGGTTTCAGACACCGTAGAGCAGCGAAATGTAACGAAACTTGACTTAGGGACAAGTTTCGTGACCATCACGAGCAGCACTTTAGGGCAGCGGGATGTAACACAAAGTGACTTAGGGGCAGATTCCGTGACCATCACGATGAGCCGTGAGGCAGCGAAGAAGGTTGCCGACTGGCCCGACGATGAGCGATACCCGTTCTCGGCGGAGTTGGGCAAGGCAGCCCGAGCAGCACTAGAGGGGGAGCGATGAGCGAAACGGACCAGTTTGGGACGCACAAACGGTCCACCGTGACCATCACGATCAGTCGTGAGGATGCTGCTTGGTGGAGTGCAAGAGACTCAAGGTCGGCAGGAGTGTACGAACGCAATATCGCAACCGCCTGCCGAGCAGCACTAGAGGACGAGCGATGACCGTCAACATCTGCCACTACTTCCACCCGAACGGCTGCACCTGCCGCCGCACCGAGGAAGGGGCTGAGTGGTGAGGCGCGGCGTGATGCGGGACTACCGCTGCGAGAAGTGCGGCCACAAGGTCAGGGCGCTGCACGGTCAGGTCTGGCACGAGTGCCCGATGGTCAAGTACGGACAGATGCACGAGCTGGTGGAGGTTGATGGTGACTGACGACTGGAAACGACTGTTGCCGTACCCATGCACGCTCTGCGAGGACCGGATCATTCATGCAGCATCGCCCTACTGGATCATCCGTCATGTCCGAGACGAGCACCCGACTACCTGGAAATGGTGGAACCTCAATGACTAACCGATCCAAGCAGAAGGGCACGACCTTCGAGTCGGACGTGGTGGCGTTCTTCCAGGCGCACGGCTACCCGCACGCAGAGCGTCGAGCGTTGGCAGGCAACGTGGACAAGGGCGACATCACCGGCCTCGGGCCGAGATGGGTGATCGAGTGCAAGGCGGTCCGAGAGATCACGCTGGCATCGTTCGTGGACGAGGCTGAGGTCGAGCGTGGCAACGCTGGCGCCGACTACGGCGTGGCGGTGGTCAAGCGTCGAGGCAAGAACGTGAGCCAAGCGTACGCAGTGATGCCGTTGGAGAAGTTCGTGGAGCTGATGGGTGAGGTGGCGTGAAATGCGAGTCGACCCAGGCGGAATCAATAGCGATGCGATCATGGAGGAGTCGGGACTGACCTATCGCCAGTTGGATTATGCGTGCCGCAAGGGGTACATCACTCCTCAACTGGCGAACGCTCACGGGTCGGGCACGTATCGCCGGTACTCGGAACTCGACATGCTGGCGTGCAAGCTCGCCAAGCGGTTCATGGACGACGGCATCATCGCTGAGCGGGCTTGGAACGACGCCGTGGTCCTTGCATACATGTCACCGGCAGCGTGATTGTGAAACCTGAAACCACCCCCGCTTGCAGGACGAACAGATGTTTGCTATCTTTGGCGTGTAGTGGGTGGTGCTGTGTCTACGGACCGGCACCATTTGCGCATCCGGGGGCTAGTTGTCAGGCGACTTCGCCCTGACGATTGGAACCTGACATGACGCAGAGCATCGAGCAGGCGAACATCGACGCCGACGCCGCACGGCTCAGGGCCGAGGGCAAGACGTACCGCCAGATCGCAGAGATTCAAGGGTGCAGCGCCCAGACCGCATGGGAGCGTGTCGAGCGAGCGTGCAAGGCGGTCCCGGTCGAAGCGGTCGAGTCGCTCCGCACCGTCGAGGTCGAGCGCCTGGACCTGTTGCAGCGTGTGGCCTTGGAGCAGCTCGTCACCGACCAGCCCAAGATTGACCACGGGCGAGTCGTCCGAGATGACGACGGCACGCCGATGATCGACCAGCAGGCCAAACTCAACGCCCTCGACAAGCTCATCAAGATCGCCGAACGCCGAGCACGGCTCCTCGGCCTCGACCAGCCGACCCGCATCGCCCAAGAGGTCACCGTGTTCGCTGCCGGGTCCGAGATCGACCGGGAGGTGGAGCGACTTGCCCAGCAACTCGCAGCCCTTGACCCCGGCACAGGTAGCAGCGGCATCGAGGGTCTTGTGGACCCACCAGCAGGCGAGGACGACGCAACTCCCACCTGAGGGCGACTGGCTCGTCTGGCTGATCCTCTCAGGGCGTGGATGGGGCAAGACCCGAACCGGCGCAGAGTGGCTGGCCTACCAAGCCGTGCGCCACGATGCGACGAGGTGGGCGGTCATCGCCCCGACCTACTCCGACGCCCGTGACACCTGCGTCGAGGGCGACTCGGGGCTGCTGACGATCCTGAACCGCTACCGCATGGTCAAGAACTGGAACCGCTCGCTCGGTGAACTGGTCCTGACCAACGACTCTCGTATCAAACTGTTCAGCGCCGAGGAGCCCGAGCGCCTTCGAGGCCCCCAGCACCACGGCGCATGGTGCGACGAGTTGGCCGCATGGACCCGGCCCGAGACCTGGGACCAGTTGCAGTTCGGCCTCCGACTCGGGGAGACGCCCAAGGTGGTCGTCACCACGACGCCCAAGCCGACCCCGCTGATCCGTCAGCTCACGGCTCGGGACAACGTGCTCGTCACCCGTGGCTCGACGTTCGACAACGCTGCGAACCTCTCACCGGCTGCCCTGCTGCAACTGAGGGACCGCTACGAGGGCACCCGCATGGGTCGCCAAGAACTCTACGGCGAGATCCTCGACGACGTTGAGGGCGCACTGTGGACGAACGCCCTCATCGACTCCACCCGAGTCAAAGAGGCACCCGAACTCACCCGCATCGTGGTCGCCATCGACCCTGCGGTGACCACGGGCGAGAACTCCGACTCCACCGGCATCGTCGGCGTTGGCAAGGGCATCGACGGGCACGCCTACGTCATGCACGACCGCACGACGAGAGACACCCCCGCCGCATGGGCGAGGCGTGCGATCCAGCTCTGGCACGACATGGGCGAGATCGGCACCATCGTCGGCGAGGCCAACCAGGGCGGCGACCTGATCGAAGCCACGCTGCGGGCCATCGAGCCGAACGTGCCCTACCGCAAGGTCAACGCCCGCCAAGGCAAGCGCCTCCGGGCCGAACCGATTGCCGCCCTGTTTGAGCAGGGTCGAGTTCACATGGTCGGCACGTTCCCCGAGTTGGAGGACGAGATGACCGGCTGGCTGCCCGACTCGGGCTACTCGCCAGACCGCCTCGACGCAATGGTCCACGCCATCGCTGACCTGAAGCTCGCCATCGGGTCGAGCGCCGATGCGTTCTTCGAGTCGATGTTGACCTACTGCACCAACTGCCAATCGCAGACCCGCTCAGACCTCGCAGCCTGCGAGACCTGCCACACCCTGTTAGGAGCCGCATCGTGAAGATCCAATGGTCCAACCCCGCCAGCGTCACGAGTGCCCTGACCGCCCTGCTCGGTGCGGTCGTCGCCATCCTCGCCACCGTCCAGCCTGGATTCCACCTGCCCACGTCAGTCGAGGCCAGCCTGAGTTCGGTCGGCGTCATCGTCGCTGCCGCTGCGGGCATCGCTCACACATGGCACCTCACCCGTGCCCACGTCGCCAAGGTGGCTGCCGAGGCGTCCATCGTCGCTGCGGCCACGCCGGTCGAGCCTGCGGCCAAGACCATCGCCTCGCTGATCCCACCGGCTCCGTCCACCGCCGCCCCCACGGCCACGGTGACCACGACCAGCGCCACCGTCTAGTCCGTTGGCGATCCTCGGAGGGCGTCGCAAGGCGCGAGAGGCAGAACTGGCGAAGGCGGTGGCTGACGCCACGGCAGATGCCGTCACCAAGGCCATGACGCCTGCGATGGTGGCCGCTCAGGGTGGCTCCGTTGCAACCCCTCGCCAAGTGGCCGGGATGCAAGAGCTGCTCCAGACTCCGGGCTCCGCAGCGATCCCGCTGCCCCGGCTGCCTGAGACGTTCGGCTCCCAGATGGGTCCGGGTGACCCGCTGCTCGCCGCACCGCTCGACGTGGTGGACCCGGCAACGGGCCGAGCGTTGCCACGGCGCTACGAGTATCAGGTCGCCCACAACCTCAACCTCAACGACCGACTCCCCGGCTGGGCGGTCCTTCGTGCGCTCGCCGAGCAGTGTGACGTGATCCACCGCTGCATCGAGATCCGTGTGGCCGAGATGGTCGGCATGGAGTGGGGCTTCACGATCAGCGACCACGCCATCTCCGAGATCATGCAGCGGGAGAACGTCGGCCACGCTCAGGCGTCGAAGATCGCTCGGGCCCAGTTCGGCGAGGAACTCGACCGGCTGATGATGTTCTGGGAGAACCCGGCCCCCGAGGCGGATGTGACGTTCGCCGAGTGGCTGACCGAGGCGCTCTACCAGCACTATGTCTTCGACGGGCTCGCCATCTATCCCCGCTACAACCTCGGACGCGACGTGATCGGGTTCGAAGTCATCGACACGCCCACGATCAAGGTGCTGCTCGACAACCGAGGCGCACGCCCACAGCCCCCGGCCCCGGCGTACCAGCAGATCCTCTGGGGCTTCCCCCGTGGCGAGTATCAGGCCAGCGCCGAGTCGGACGGCGAGTTCTACTCCGCCGAGGGTGGCTCGGGCCAGTTCATCAAGGATCAGCTCTCGTACTTCGTGCGGAACAAGCGCACCTGGACGCCGTACGGCCTCAGCGCCGTTGAGCAGTCGATCCCCGCCGCCATGATCTACCTAGAGCGCCAGAACTGGCTGAAGGCGGAATACAGCGAGGGCACCATGCCCGTGACGTACTTCCGCACCGACTCCGACGAGTTGGATCACGTCAAGCTGGCGAACTTCGAGCGCATGTGGAACGACCGCATGACCGGCTCGACCGCCGAGCGCCACCGTCACAAGGTCCTCCCCCGTGGGTTCGACCCCATCTTCGCCCCGAGCGTGGACGAGCGGTACAAGTCCGACTACGACGAGCACCTGCTCAAGCAGATCGCCTCCAAGTTCGGCGTCCAGCCCACGCAGCTTGGCGTCATCCCTCGCACCGGCCTCGGTGGCAAGGGCCAGATGCAGGGCGAGCAGGACCAAGCCGAGACGATGAGCCAGAAGCCCACCGAGCAGTGGTTCATCGACGTGGTGAACGCCCTCGGTCGCCGCTACTTGGGGCAGGACCGCTCGATCACGTTCGTGCTCAACTCGGCAGGCAACGCCACCCAAGCCGTCCAGCAGGCACAGGCCAACCAGATCAGCCTCTCGTCGGGTCAGAAGACCCTCAACACCGTGCAGGGCGAACTCGGCCAGCCGCTCTACGACATGCCCGAGGCCGACGAGCCGTTCATCGTGGCCGGGAATCAGGTCATCTTCATCAAGGGGCTGCTCGACGAGAACGGCAACGGGCAGGTCAGCCAGTCCGAGGCGGTCGCCAACAACGTCGGCCAAGACCCCGACGACGCAGGCACGCAGGCGACCGGCGAAGTTGTACAACCTGTACAGAATGCCGTACCAGACGCCGCCAAGATGGCGAGCGAGTTGGCGCAGTTCCAGTCCTTCGTCGCCAAGCGCCGCAAGTCGGGCCGCTGGCGGGACTTCCACTTCGAGCTGCTCGACGAAGCCCAGGCGGCAACGCTCAACGCCGAGGCGGCGAAGTCGGTGGCGGCTGACCTCCCAAAAGCCGACGCCCGGAAGATGTACCGGGCGCACAACGTCTAGCGGCCATCGCTGAGCACTACGGCCCAGCCATCGCCAAGGCGCTGCGAGCCTCCATCCGGGGCGACCTGTCCACGATCATCAACCACGCCCGAGGTGACGCAGGCAAGGCAGTCGTCCCCGGCCTGACGATCAACTACGACCCGCTCGCTGGCGTCCTGCACAATGTCTACGCCGACGCATGGGTGGCGGGTCAGCGAGTCGCCGCCGACATGGTGGGGATGAGGGTCGGAGGGACCTCCACGATGGCGGTTTACGCCAACGACATCGACTGGTCGTCATGGGTGCCCGGTGACGCCGATGCGGCGCTGAAGGCGGCAGACGGTGGGCTCCGAGCCATGCTCGACGCATCCGACGTGACCATCAAGAACATCGGACAGGCCACCATTGACCGAATCGGCAACCTGATCGCAGCGGGCCTCGACGCTGGTGACTCCAACGGCACCATCTCGTCGGCCATCAACGACCTGCTCGACGACCCGGCACGAGCTGACCTGATCGCCACCACCGAGACGGCCCGGGCCATGAACGAGTCGCAGGCCGACCAGTACCAGACGCTCGGCTTCTCGCAGTTCGACTGGATCGCCTACGACGGTGCCTGCGAGATCTGCCAAGACGCCGAGGAC
>Ga0207958_1000485_pt1 | contig 12137 bp, 11 predicted proteins | sample CryBogCBH27Jul07_FD_184606 | JGI IMG/M metagenome (GOLD analysis project Ga0207958, IMG submission 184606) | Freshwater microbial communities from Crystal Bog, Wisconsin, USA - CBH27Jul07 (SPAdes) (version 2) | ecosystem: Environmental > Aquatic > Freshwater > Lake | place: Crystal Bog... | reverse complement strand
TCACTTCTAGAGCGCCAAGGAAGATTTGATATGGGTTCTGAGTAGCAGCAATACCAAAGACAGGAGTGACGGTGCGCTTCATGTCTATATTGCCGTCTACCGCGTTAGATACCTGAGTACCCGCAATAGTGACAGTTGCTTGCCATGTCTGGATTGGTGTGACGGTTGAGAATGAAGGAGTTGGAGTTGAGGCGGTTGCTGAGTTCCAGCCTGTTCCCTTTGCGTCATAATCCAAAAGACCTTCTGCGGTGAACTTAAGTGAGAAGTCATGGACTTGGACACCCGCATACGCGCGTACCTGAGCAGCATAGAAATCTGTCAGAGTAAAAGCAGTTGGCTGAGCGTCAGCACCAGTAGCACTTGCGTTCTTGAGAGCAATAACGTGAGTGTATGGAGCAGATGCACCAGTAGTTGCGACATCGCCAAGCAAGCCAGCAAGGGTGTAGCCAATAGTGTCAGGAAAGACAGGTCCACCCCAGTCAAAGGTCGAATATCCGCGACCTTGGACATAGTTGTAGTTCTTGACGAGCGAACCACGCAAACCTTCGTCAAACAAAGGCATATAAATATCAACTGGCTTTAACTTAGACGCCAAGACAGGGATGAAGTCAGTTGGAGCAACTGGTGTTCCCTTTGTAGTTTCCTTAGCAATACCGAGGTAACTACGGTGTGTATTTTGTACGGACATTACTTCACCTCACTTGCGGTTGAGTCAGACGGGGCTGACGGAGTGGTATCAACCGCTGGTGCGGCAGACTTCTTTGCGGTAGCAGAGGATACCCCGAAAGCAGAAAAATCATCTGGGGCATCAAAACTGTCACCCTGTTTTACGGTGATTCCGAGCGTTGGAAATACGCGCTCATCTTCTCCGTTGTATTGGAACTTGCTCACGGGTTCTCCTTATGCTTGTATCATCTGGGTTACGGTAAATCTTACACTTGCCCACGTTTCCGTTGCACCGCCGTTTACGGTTGCGGGTTCGCCATAGGTAACGCTTATAGACGGTTCTGCCGCTTCCCAAATGATGGTGTTATCTGCGTATCCTAGCGTATGTCCGCCAGCGCGAAGTTGGGTCTTAATTGCTTCTATCAGGGTATCGAAAGATGTCATAGCGTCTACTGCGTCAGGTTCTAACGAATGGTGAAAGACTTGGAAATCCACATCGTAATCAGTTCTTTTCCAACCATTAGACGCACCGCCAACGGCAATACGGTTTTCACGCTCACCAGAAATAAAGACGACACCAGCAGCGCGAGATAGTTGTCCAGGTTGGCTATTGACTTGGAAGTTAATGCGCTTGGGAAAAGTCGTTAAGACTTGGTTTAATCCCGTGATACTGGCTTGCGAAATCCAAGAGGCAACGGCACTTCTGACTACGGAACGAGTCACTATCTAATCCTTCGGTAAGGCAAGAGAAGTTCTTGCGCGATAGCCAAATCCTCGCCAATATGCTGACCGCCAGCGACACTCTCGCTTGGATGACTAGAAACCATCATGGTCAAAGAGTTATCACCGCGAACTTTAAGAAAAGCAGTTGTTGCAAGAACGGCTGCTTGCTTGACGGCAGGTGGTAGAGCGGAAATAGCAATACCAGCAGAGTGAGTGTAAGCAAGTGCGCTTGTAAGTGGGACGGTTGTCGAACCAAAGGTATAAGTCGAAGCAACGGTGACATTTTCTGAGTTAGCACCGTCATAAATCTTGAGCATTTGACCTGCGTAGATTCCCGTTGCGTCTTGGACGGTGAGTGAAGTGGCGCTCGCGGTGGCGCTCGCTATTAAAGTATTCGCGTAACCATTGACATAAGTGTATTTAACGAATGTTTGGACACCAGCAGTCATAGGGAAACCGAATTGGAGTGGACCTTGAGATGAGTAGGTGGTGGAGAGGCTTGCGTAAGGAACGATGATTTGGTGGTCTTCTATCCATGCCACCGAAGGGTCGGAAACTGTCACCATCTGGTTAATGACATCTCCATACGAGAAAGCAGTAAGAGCAACGACAGGGTTATAGCGGGGATGAAGAACGATAGTGCCGTCAGCCTTAATGCGGGTGCGCTGGCTTTCTGTCTCGGTTGTCGCTGCTAGAACTTGGTTGCAGAAAGTGTCTATCCAAGAAGAAGCGCGAGAGATGACATTAGATAGTTCTGCGTCTTGGGCTGCTGCATTTCCGCCGACAACTAAGTTGTCTATATCTATGCCCGTTGGGGCGTTCTTAAACTCAGCAAGAGTCAGGTATGGGGTACTGAATTGGTGAGTAATACTGCTGACTCCTGTTGCCATTTATTCCCCGTCTCTTGGTAGTGCGCTGCTTTCGTGACCGCAACGACCACACTTTCTAAACCACCCATTAAATCCACATTCACTACATAAGAATCCAACTGAGTTATCAGTTGTCGGACCCATGAGTGACGCCTCAAAGAAACCTTCTGCCTTCATCTGTGCCGCGTGACGAGCGTTCTCTACATTATAGATTCCGCCTCGGTCAGGCTTGTAAAGAGTCTTGCTGGAGTTGGTTGTCATACCAACTTCTCTTACGCCTTTATCTGGTGCTACTAATCGTGCCATCTTTCCCCCCTAGTAAAAGAGGGAGAGAGCCATAAAGACTCCCCCCCTCAATTAGTTACCGATTACGCAGAAACGATACCTGATACTGCACCGTTCCAAGCAGGTGCGTAGCAGAAGAATGTTCCACGATAGTAGGTGCTGAACTCGTATGCGAACTGAGTTACAGGCCATTGGATACCCATGTAATCCTGAACGTTAATTGCCGCCCAAACATCAGAAACCTCTGTGTCAGGAATTGGCAAGGTGTAGGACAAGACAGGAGCAACGCCCTGTGGCAACCATGGGTGGACGGTCAAGTTGACCAACTTACCTGTGATTTCGTTGTGCAACGCACCGATAGTTGCGCCACCAACATAGTCACCAGTATCAGTCTGAGCAAGGTTGATACGGTAGTTAGCAGTTGAGCCGTTCTTGATAGCGTCTGACAACTGCTTGCGGTCTGCGCCATTGAGAAGAATCTCATCTGGGTCAGCCTTAACCGAGTTGTAGAGGCTTGCGAACACATTCTGGAACTCGACACCAGGGTTGCTGGTGCTGAAAGTTGTGTTGATTGCGTTGTTGTAACCTGAGTTAGCACCGAGAACGGTAGGCAAGATTCCGTCATAACCTGTTGCGAAAGCAGAGGTATCAGCAGAAATTGTGCTTGCGAGTGTTCCTGTGGTGTTAAAGACAAGGTTGTTACCAAGTGTGTTGGTAGAAGCAGCACCTTGGAGAGTTGCAGTTGTGCCAGTAAAGCGACCTACGAAGTGAGCATTAGAAGCACCAGTAGTTGTACCGACATAGACCTTGTAACCAAGAGCGCCTGTTACTGCACTAGCGGTAATGGTAATGACTTGTGAACCTGATGAGGTTGCTTGTGAGGCTACTGTCGAAAGGACAGACTCACCGAATGAACCAGCGTCAGAAGTTACATAGACATAGAAGGTTGTTGAGGCGGCGAGACCGACCTGTGAACCAGCGGCGTTAGCAGCAGCGAGAGTGACTGTTGGGGCAGCAAGTGCGCCTGAGTATCCGCTAGCAGTTCCGCGTGACATGAGCATCATGCGCTCTTCCATCAACATAGTTGCGTAGAGGGTAGAGGTAGATGACAACTGACGAAGGTCTTGGTATCCCAAACCTGAGAAGTTAGCGTCAAATGAAACGCTATCAGAGAGTGAGTATGAGTTGTAAGGCAAAACTAGGTCGTCTGCGGTGTAGGAAATCTTTGGACCACGCTCGTAGTTGATTTGACCAAAAGCGGTGTATGAAGTTTCGGTGATTCCAGGGAAGATATTTCCTTGTCCACCAGTTCCTGTACCTGTGTAACCTGTGATGCGCTTTACGCGGTGTGAAGTACCGACACCCTTCTTACGCACAATCTTGTTACGGAGAGGCGTTGGGCGTGGTGTGAGCAACTTAGCGGGTGCTTCGAGGTCGAAGGCTGCGAAAGAAGTTGAAAGTGGGGTTGTGAGAGTCAAATCCTTAACAATGTCAGCAGTTGCTTGACGTTGTACGGAAATGGCTTGGTTAAGAGCACCAAGTGCTTCTGGTGCGAGGGACTTGTTTACTGCGAGTGATTCCAAAGCCGATACTGGGTCAACGGCAGGAGCCTGACCTGGAACGGTTGATGGGTTAGAGAACGACTTGCTAAGTTCTCCAAGGTAGGAATCCATCGCCTTTGCTGACTTCTTGGCTGAATCAACATCGCCAAAGAGGTCAGTTGCGCGAGGCATTTGCGCCATCTTGTTTCCTTTCGTAAAGAGGGTTATTCGCCTTTAGCAGCCTTGATAGCAAAATCTTCTGCTAACTCGGCATAGCCTTTGGCAAGAATTGGGTCGGTTGTTACGGCAGCCTTCGCACGATACTGGTTAGCAAGAGTTTCCAACTCTGAGTTAGAACGCATTGCTTTTCCTGTGCGCTTAGGTCCACCTGATACTGCTTTAGCCTCTGCCGCTGCTAGTTCAGTTTCTAATGAGATAACCTTCTGCTCTACCGACTCTTTTTCGGATTTCAGAAGTGCGATTTCTTCTAGGACTGATTCTTTTGCACTCTTTACGGCTTTCTCAACTACGGCTTCAAGGTCGAAGTTGGGAAGGCTTACATCTGAGGATGGCTCAGAAGACTTAGGGGCTGAATCTGGGGTTACCATTTCAGCAGTTGTGACATCGGTGCGACCATGAGAGTCGGCTGGCACATGGCAACCGCACTCAAGGCACTTGTCTGTTGTTTCGGCTTCGGCTGACTTAGCACCCATGCACTTAGAGCATGGAGAGTTGTCGCAACCGCCTTGAGCAGCGCAAGAAGCGCAACCTTCGCAATCGCAATCGTCACCCTTAACTGTCTCTGGTTCAGCAGCAAGACCAAGTGCGTCATTTACCGCGTCAGCAATAGCGTCAGTTGGCATCATGCCAGCAACTTCGCCTTCCATGACTTCGCCCTTATAGAAGCGAAATAAGTGCTTGAGAGCGTCAAGCAAAGTTTCGATGTCATCGCGCTCGTCAGAACCTTCAGTCGCCATTTCTTGCGCTTCAGTTGAGATGAGAGTTGCGATAGCCGATACTGCTTGGTTGTAAGCAGCCTCATCATATTTAGACAAGTCGCCAGCGAGCGCCTTAATAGTTGCAGCAACGCTTGTCTTTTCTTGCTCAATCATTTCTTCCACTTGCACAACCTCTCCCCCATCTGACTTTGCCAGCATGAGTTTTGCGTTAGGGTTGGCAGGACGGTCTACCAACGATACTTCTACGATTTGACCGTCAATAATGCGACCGTTAGCAGCCTTGTTGTCACGGACAACGCGAGGTGCGCGGATACCGATAGAGAAGCCTTTAAGAACGCCTGCCTCTACCTTCTTGACTGATGTCGGGTCAACGACCAAAGCGGAGATGTAGTGACCGTCTGCTTTGGAATCCAATTCTTTTGCAACACCAGCAGCGATATTTGAGTGCTGCTCACGGATATTGCCGCCAGTCTTAAACCATTCTGGCATAGCCTTTTCTAACCAACCAGCGTCACAAATTTGGTTGTCGGAGTCAATAGAGTCATCTGTTGCCTTGCCATAGACAAGCATTGTGCCGTCATCTTGCTTTTCCTGCTTAATAATTGCAGCATACGAAGTTGTGAAATCCATTGTTTCTCCTTAGACCGAAGCGGTAACTATTACTAAACCTGCACCCGTACCTGCTGCTGAAACTGCATAAATCTGGTCACCAGCATTAAGCCAAAGTTGACGGCTTCCGCCAGAGGCAATCTTAATGCCTTGAGTTGCACCAGAAGTTGTAATACCAGCGTCACCAATCCAAATAGGTGCGGTGTCGAGGTTGTCTACATAAACAGGAACATTTTGTCGGTTGCCTGTGGGTACGGAGTAAACGACTTGACCCGTAGTGCCTACGGTGTTATTAGTATGAACTAAAGGCATTTTTATTCTCCTACTTTTATGTACCAGACAGGGGCGTTATCATATCCTAGCAGCCACATAGCAAAGAGTCGGTGGTGTCCGTCAATAATAACCGCCTGACCATCTATCTCTGCCACCAAAGCAAATGACCTGTAACGGGTAATGGCTTCACCCATGCTCTCAATATGCTCTTTCACATTCTTGCGGTTGCAGTAGGTATTAGTCGCCTTTAGGTCTTGGAAATGGACAAGAGCAATTTCTGCCTTATCCCAAGCGTTGGGGTCAATAGTGGGTTTCGGGACATTCTGCCAAGGTGACTCAACGTGCTTCTCTGTTTCACCACTCTGGTCGTCTTGGGGTGTCGGGTTGGGCAGGATTTCTAGGCGCGAGAAGGCGCGAGCCATTTCCAAAGGTCCAGGAACGCCCATCTTATTGAGAATGGAAGTAACTGACTTCTTAACTGGCGGAACATAATCAACTACTATGCTTGCTGAATCCATTAAAAATCTACTGCTCATTTTTTAATCACCAACACTCTCATTCTTTTTCCGTCATTAGATAGCACTTGGAAACGGGTTCCGCGTGGGAGTAACCATTCTCTTTCACCGCCACCAGCCTCAAGGTTTTGAAGCGGTTGCATTAGTCCATCAAGCATAATGCCTTTTGTACCTTTAGGATTAACTACTTCTACCACCATACTGCCTTCTCTCTGTGTTTCTACTCCATCTATAACACTACTGCCACTAAACCATAAAGTGTTAGATTCAGTAAGAGCAGTAGAACTGAAGCCTTCATCATGCCAAATAGTTCCAGGAGTCATCTCTCTTAGATTTAATCTATTTACTGTACCTCTTGGTATGCCTCTATAAGTAACGACATCCTCTGGCAAAGCAGGTGCTTTTTCCATAGCGCTATCTATAAACTTAGTACGCTCACGGGCTAGTGCTTTATCTTCTCTAACTTCATCTGGCGGTTTTATTCCTGCGTCATAATTGCCACGCAAAACTTGGTTGATAGAGATATAACCGTCACCTTTATATTTTCTAAGTGCTTCTATCTCATCTTTTGTTAGCACAGTATTGCCTTCCTCTTTATTAAAGCCTTTCTGGGCTTGGTAAAGTTGCAAATCAGTTAAATCTTTGACATTTGTTACTGGCTTTAGGTCACCATACTTGTCTAAAGCAACTGCCACATCGTAAGAAGTTGGCAAGTTGGCAGCAGCACCAGAGTCACCGCTATCCCCACCATCATCTATTGGGGTAAAGGAAGCGTCTAGCGCGTCACCACCGCCTGTATTTTGAGTGTCTACGACATAAGGGGCAAGGTCGCACATACAGTTTGGGTGAGCAGGTGGCTCAGAATCTCCGCTTGGGAAAGTAGCGTCAATCGGTATCGGACCCGCGTCTCTATTCTGCTGGCAATCCTCGCAACCTTCTGCCACTAACCATTCCACATACTCAACACCAAACGACTCATACATATCGCGGCTGGCAACGCAGGTAGCGCGGGCTGACTCGGTGACGGCAATCATATTGGCGCGAGCGGGGTCGGTAATGACATCTGAGATAAGCGAGGCAGTATCTTCTTTAGATAACCCTTGGTTGAGCGCGTCAGCCAACTTAGTGCCAAGACGGTCGTAGGAAGTCTGGTCAATAGAAGAAATAGTTGTCATGCGCGAATCTAAGATACTTTGTAATCCGCTTGGTGGGCTAAGGAGTGCGGCAGCAGCAGCGTTGCCAGCCTCCCATTCTTTCCAGTCAATTGCCATCGCCTGAGCAATATCTTTCGGGTTAGGCGCGTCTGCTTTCTTAAAACCAACAGCATAACCATATTGAGCAAGCGCGTTCTTTTCGCCTAATACCCACGCGTCAGCATAGAGAAAGCGCAAGGCGTTAAGGAGTGGCTTATGGTCGGGGCGAATATGAGTGCGCGCCCATGAGCGGGTTTCTGTCGGGGTTGTCTGACCGCCAGCAGGATGAGTCTCAAAGAAATCAGAAGTTATCTTTTGAGCGTCATACATCTGCCCCATAGCCTTACGGATATTGTCAGCGTGTTTCGCTGCTAACCGAATACGCGCTGCCTCAACGGGGCGCAAGTTAGAGTCCTAGATAGCGTTCTGCATACCAGCGAGCGCCGTCAAGGTCGCCAGTCAATACAAACTTATTTAAGACATCTCCATACGAGGCTTCTAAATGCTCAAAGTTAAACGGACGCACTCGGCTCTTACGCGCCCACTTTAAGAAAGATTTTACTTCTTCTTCTTGCGGGTTTTGACTTTTTTGGCTGCCTTGTGCGCTGCCGCTTTCTTGAGGCTTTTGGCTCGCAGGCTGACTCGTTTGGCTACCACTAGGTTCTCCTTCTGGGCTAGTTGCGGCAGGATTGACAGGGACAATTCCTTCGGGTGAAAGGAAGAAAGCGCTAGTGCCAGCAATAACCATTGGCATATCGGCTTCGGGTGTCTCAATAAGAGGCAAGCCTTCGGTAGCGCGAGCCTCGTTGATAGTGAGTTGCCCGTTCTTAAGTTTAGTGTCCATGACTTTTGCATTTTCTTCTGTATTCTCACGGGCGCTCGGCATTAACTTAAACTCAAGTTCGCGTGGCATACCGAGGAAGTTGTAGGACAGGCTGGTAAGCATACGGCTAACCCAATCTGCCATCGGTACCAAACCAATAACTTCGGATGACTCGGCTTGACCTTGCTGGTGTCCTGCTCCGCCCAATCCGCCTTTAGGTGCAAAGCCAATTTCAGAAGGCTGAACGCCAAAGTGACCACAAATAGAGTTAACGAGATACTCGTCTAGCGTGTCCTTAAAACGCTCGCCATAACCCTCAAACTGGACAGGCTTAAATCCTTGCGGCAATACGCGAGCGCGCATACGCTGCTCTGTCTGACCTGAGAGGTCATCATTAAAGATATTTTCATAGGCGCGAAGTAAATCTGGATTACCACCAAAGTCAGCGTCAGTCTCAAACATAATCTGAGGCAAGACACCATCGGTATATTCCTTACGCAACCATTGCTGACGGCGGACATAAATATCAGCAAGTGCTAATGCTCGCTCAACTGGTGAGTAACCGTAAACAGTCATCGCTCTACGGTTCTTGATAAAGTAAGCAAGTTGGTCAGCAGTAAACTCACCATCAGCATCGCTTGACTCATCTGGTGCCTCAAACTCAACGCGTGGGAAACCATAAAGGATTTGCTGGTAGGCGGGTTGCGGTGCCATCGGGCGCATACCTCTGTCGTCAATAAGTGGCTTGATAGTTGAACCGTCAAGAATCTGTAATCCCATTAACTTGCCGCCGACATTTTGCTGAGGCCATACTGCCCATGCGTCAAGAACCAAGATTTCTTCCAGCGCCATAGCAAGCCAGTCAGTAAAGTTAAGACCATTAGAAGGGTCTGGCATTTCCCAGAACTGCTTAAGACGGTTAATCTCTGGCGCGAATTGCTCTTTGGCAATAGACATAGCGCGAATCTGAGAGACACCAGTATCGGCAATTACTTTTTCTGTTGCGTCCTCGCCTAGGACAATATCCCATTCCAAGCCAGTAACTTTTGCCTTCATAACTTCGATACAACGGCGCAAGATGTCAATTTGGTCAGCAGCAGCGCGCAAAGTCTTAAATGGAACGAGACGAGTTTCAGAAACATTTATATTCTGAGCAACGAGAAATTCATAGCGGCGTGGGTCAGGACGACCATCTTCGCGTACTGGGTTAATAGCGCCTGGAATAAGTGGCAAACCTGGCGAGAATGGAACACCAGCAAGGCGAGGGTCGCGTGGCAAAGCGGTTGTCGTGCCATAACCGTATTGAGTATTGCCGATACCAGCATTACGCATTTGCGCTTCCGTCATAACAACAGAACCAGCAGGTGCTTTCTCAATCTGTGCTGCTATTGCTTTGGCAAATCTATCTAACAGACCCATTCATGCCCTTTCATGCTGCCATCGTAGTGCCGCAACGCGGACATACTGTGGAACTTTTAGGTGCTGGCATTTTACACTTCGGGCAGAAGTTGGCTAACGCCGCAAGGCTCATCATAGCCGAACCAGAACTTGATAATTCCGTAAGCGCCCATACTAACGCATCCATGCGGTCAGGGGAACTATCGCTCTCTGGTGTCCAAGTCACCATCTGGTCTTCTAACTCATCAAACCCGCCGACATGGTGGACTCTGCCCTGCTCATAAAGTGCCGAAATAGGCTCTGCTCTAACTTTCTTTCCGCGAGTAGCAGTTACTTTTTTATATCCAACGGCATTATCTACTTGGCGCAATAGCAAACCAATCATGTCTCCACCGTTATTAGCCTCACCAAGCACTCGGTCTGCTTTGTATTCATGGTAGGCGTCTACTGCTTTTCTTGCCCAAGTATCGGGAGAAGCGCGCAAACTTCTATCTGCCAAGACATAGAAATTGCTATCAGCAGTTACCCCAGCAACCACAATTCCCGTCTCATCTGATTCCTCGCCGCTAGTAACGGCAGGGTCAATAGCAACGACAACTCTGACTAAAGGCGGTAAGTCATCTAAAGTAATACGCGCGTCATCTATCATCTTGCGCGTCCATAATGCGCCTTCTATGTCGTCTAGTAACTCACCATAAAGTTCTTGCCGACCCATGCGCGTACCTGCATAGCGACTTTGTAGTTCTAGCAAGGCTGCTTGGGATAAGTTGGCTTCATTCTCAAAGGTAGAACCAGAAGTAATAAAGACAGAACCATCTTTGCGGCTTGTCCAATCGCGGAGTAAGCGTATGGGTTTAGGCGTAGTAGTAACTATGGCGCGAGGCTTGTCTCCAATACGCAAGGCAAGAGCAATACCTTCTGTCCATGTCTCATACGGATACTTCCACTTAGCAACCTCATCCGCCCAGACACCAGCAAGGTTAAATCCGCGACCAGCGTCAGGGTTATCCGCACCGAACATATGAATACGCTGACCTGACATAAAGTTAATCTGCCAACTGCTTCGGTTATAGATGAAATCTTGACCTTCGACCATTCCTAAACGGCGCATGACGCGCAGGATTCCGCTAGGTCCTTCCACGCATACTGTCCGACAGTCACCAAAGGTTTCCGCGATAATTGCCCATTCAGTCGGCGCACCGTCTGGTGCTTTAGGATGAGTAAGAATCTGCTGAATAAGCCATTCTGAGCCAGTACGCGTCTTACCCCAACCACGCCCCGACAGGATAAGCCAGACATTCCAATCGCCTTCTGGTTGCTGCTGCTCAGGTCGTCCAATAAACCACCAAGGCTGCTTGGCAAGGTCACCAACTACTGGTTCTGGAAGTGACTTAACCCATGCTTCGCGCTCGTCTGGGGATAAGCCAGCAATCTGGTCATAAAGAGATAGAGCCACTTGTGCGCTTCCAATGAATGAGCGACTTGACATAGACAGTTGAGTAGGCGATAGAGGCAAAGATGAAACCGTACTGGTGGCTGGTTACGGCATAGACGCACCATAGGCATTCATTAAAGAGCAGAAAAATCCAGCCTAGAAGATTCTTTTGCCCTACAAAGAAAATGCCAGTAACGCCTACTACCGCCAATATCCATGACCACATTACCGTCTCGCCTTCTGTAGACTGCCAAAAGTCTCTGCGCCTTGCTTTTTCTTTAAGTGCTTTATGTTATTGGCAACGATACCGACTTTATTGGAAGGCATGAGCGCGGCGAGAATGTCGGAATCCTCTTGGTCGGTATATCCCGCCTCTACTAACGCGTCCATGCTAGGAAAGACTTCTGCGTGTCTATCTATCTCTAAATCTAGTAAATGGTCTTGCTTGCCGCCGAGGGAATAGATGAGGACGAAGTTAGGCGGAAGGTCATACCGCTTAGTCATCTCGACTTCTTTGGTGTAGGCATAGAAAAAGACATAAGGAATAGATTTGGCAATATCCAGCCACGCCTCAAAGTATTCTGCTGAGAAGAAGTCACCCGAGTCATGGATACGGACGGCTTTACCGCCATGGTTAGCCCATTGGCTCACCCAAGGGTTAAGAGACGCGTGGTCAAGCAAATCCCAGAATGGCACTTTATGTCCCGTTGGGCGAAAACGGTTCTTGACCAGTTCCTCGATAATAAGACGCTTCCAGTTGTCTATGCCTTCTAGGATAAGTTCTAGATTCTGTCTATGGGCTTTCTTAACATTAGAAAAGTTATAGGTGCCTGAGCGGGCGTAGCAAA
>Ga0207958_1000480_pt1 | contig 12191 bp, 5 predicted proteins | sample CryBogCBH27Jul07_FD_184606 | JGI IMG/M metagenome (GOLD analysis project Ga0207958, IMG submission 184606) | Freshwater microbial communities from Crystal Bog, Wisconsin, USA - CBH27Jul07 (SPAdes) (version 2) | ecosystem: Environmental > Aquatic > Freshwater > Lake | place: Crystal Bog... | reverse complement strand
GGGCCCGACATGTTTGTCGTGTGATCGATTCCCATGAAAGGGCAGTTATTTTTTGTCGACCAAAATCGTAATGTTGCTGATGTGCGACTAGCTCGCAAAGCAAGGAAATCACATAATCGGTAATATTAGTTTATATTTAGTTTATATTAAGGTCATAAATTAACAGCTCATTCCTGTAGCCCGGGCGGGTCAATCAATATTTTCGTGAGTTTCTATTTCGGTTTCAGAAACGCGCGTTGGGATATTCACAGGACTTCGTGTTCAATTTTTGGCGTTGAAATATTCACATCACTTCGTGTTCAATTTATTGCGTTGAAGTATTTCTCATTAAAAAATGAAAATTGTTTGTGGGCAATTGAGATAACTTACAGCTTCTCCCGTCAAGCCTCGGTAAGAATTACGAATAAATCAGATGCTATCTACATACTTTGCATTCCTTTACAGAATAAAAATCCTCCGCAGAGTTAGTAGTAAATCCGCCCAATATAGTGTAAGTACAGAAACTCATGTTGAAAAGTTTCCCTAATTTTTTCTTACAGAAGTCGAAAACTTACACTATTTTCTTATTACAGAAAGTCTGCTCTTAGGGGGTAAACATCTGCAAAGAAGGACAATAGTGTGCATATATTCAGCATCACAAGTCAAGAACGATATTATGCATGGTGAACTAATAGACGTACCGTTTATCTGATTATTGCTAATAGCCTTTTGTAGGAGACCTTGCATTTGGTTCTGCGCAAAGTTATGAAAAGGTAAGATAAGAGTATTCAATCTAATATTTGTTTACAGTGAAAATGAATTCCATTCCTGCAGATAAATAATTAAGATATTGGATTATGTTGGAATTGAGATTACGAGTTGGACGTACAAGAATTAATATTTTGGATCCGCCCAATATAGTGTAAGTACAGAACTCATGTTAAAAAGTTACGCTAATTTGTTATTACAGAAGTCTGCGCAAATTTAAGTGGTTAACGGGGTAAACAGAATGTTATCTGATGATTGCTATTAACCTTTAGTAGGAGACCTTGCACTTGATACTGCGCAAAGTTATGAAAAGGTAAGATAAAAGTATTTAATCTAATATTTGTTTACAGTGAAGATGAATTCCATTCCTGCAGATAAATAATTAAGATATTGGATTTTGTTGGAAACTCATGTTTAAAAGTTATGCTAATTTGTTATTACAGAAGTCCGCTTTTATCACTGTTAGCGGGTGGTATTGACATTCAATAGTGAGCGCTTGAATTTTTATATGCGATATAATTACATGAACAATAAGTTAATGATGGTGCGATTATGTGAGCGATTAAGGGGGTAAACATAACGTAAGCGGTTTGACGTAGTTAAAGATGTTCGATTCCAATTTGTTAACTCGTCCATCTATGATTACTGTGGTGGTCACTGTTTGCGGGTGGTATTGACATCCAATAGTGAGCGCTTGAATTTTTATGTGCGATATAATTACATGAACAATAAGTTAATGTTGGTGCGATTATGTGAGTGATTAAGGGGGTAAACATAACGTAAGCGGTTTGACGTCGTTAAAGATGTTAGATTCCAATTTGTTAACTCGTCCAACTATGATTACTATGGTCCACAACGTAAGTAGCACGAACACCAATAGAAACGCGTTAATATCATGGATGGTATATCAACATGCAAGAAAGACCTCCCGGCCTATAGCGAATATAATACGCTGGGGCGGGCGGTATGAGCAATATACGGCTACTAATCGAACCAAGTGAGTTTGTATAGTTAATATTCTTACAGGCTACAAGTGGGCCAAGCGGGCAAAACGAATACAGAAAAGTCTTTCGCCAAGAAAAATATTATATACGCTTTTGCCGGCGGTACCAGTAAGCATATAGCTCCAACTAATTGCTCGAACCAATCCATCATTAGTGGCGGATAAAGAAATACGATTCGCATAGTTAATATCAGACAGAGCCTATCAGCAAGAACATATTAGTTAAGTAGCACATATGAAGCAGTAAAGATAAGTAAGAGGTCCCCATAGGTGGGCATGTGGCCATACTGTGGCTGAGGCAGATTGCGCGAGTGTGGTGGAGGAGAAGTAGTCGGGATGCCAATAAGGTATGTACGTATTAAAACATAAAGCAAGACTAAATCATTATGAAGAAAAATAAAGAGCCAGCATAGCAATCAAAGAAATTATCGAGGATCATATCAAGATTATTTCCCGCCTTGGTGAGCGTTCGCTAACGCTAATTTGTTCAAGAAATCAGTTTATTATTTTTCTCACTAAAATATATCACGTAGTTCATATCAGGTTAATGGATGATGCGGGCGGCGCCTGAAAAAGAAATCAAATAGATATTAGATTAACTTATCTAATGGTTATAAACGGTGGGTTCGATTTCGAGGCCAGGTTAAATTATTTAGGTACCTAAGTCATCTGATCAGCTGGGCTATTCCAGCATCTTAACTGCCAAATTTAAGTATGGTTAAAAAAAATTAAGGATAAAAACCTGTGAAAAGTTTTAATAGAGGGGTGAGCGCAGCTGAATCCTGGTCCCCCTATATAAATGGAAATGGTTTTGATGTGGTACCACTTAGTAGCCAGCTGTAAACTACTTGAGTGTACGCACTTTAAAAGTACAGGAATCGAACCATGTAAAATGTTTAGTTTTGACAACTTTCCAGTATTGGTCCACCATTTGAATACATTTATTTTTGATAAATTTATAAAATATAATCATTTAGCAAGAAACACACTCTTATTTCTATTTTAGTTCAATTTCGGCGGTATCTAGCACATTACCGGATAACGCCAAATTTGAATCAAACATTTTTCATAGAAACAAAAATATGATTACATCGGCGGATCTGGAGGCAGCGCGCACATTTAACGCGGTATACGTTACCGATTTGCCATTAGATATTTTGGCATCTTTCAATGCCATTAAAAGATTGGACGAAATGAAAGAAGCACTCTATCGGCATTGCTCGAAGTTAATATGTAAGTATCTGTACGAGGACAAATTGTGCAGAACTATGGAGGACGTTAACGGAATTATTATGGACTTGGAGTCAGCTTATGTTGCAGTGTTTTCTTTGAGCAGAACTGATTTTGATTGTTCAGATATTCAATTTCAGAATCATTATGATCTTTACATCGACTACTCTAAACGAAGGAAACATCGCAGTAGCAACAAAGGTTTTTTATTCTTTTTGCATACTAAAATAAGCTTGATTTAAGTTTTATCGTCTTTAGATTCTGCTGTTGTGAGGGAATGTAAGCTCATATTTCACAAATATACTAAGATTAGGCAGGATTTTGCAAAACGAGTTAAGATCTATTTTAAACGAAACTATTTGAATCGTAAGTTAAAAGCAACGCAGTTTATAAGTATTATTAATCTATTTATTTATATTTGTTTGCTAGAAAATGTTTGCAATACTGCAGCAGTCTGTAATGGTGAATTTCTTCCCAATCCTGCGGTTGGTGTCGTGGTGGATAGTGAGGATACGGCTACCAACACGAGTGATCAAATATTGGCTACAGCTGACATTGGGTTGATGCCAGTGGACGTTTTACCATCTTTAGATCTGATCGATACAACTGATGTCCATGAAATAGTCGATTGGGAAGGGATTAGTAATTTTGATCTAAATTTTACTGATGCAGATATTGCTGATTGCGCCAATGACACTGAACGTACCGGGATGCCAACGTTGAGAAAGGGTACATCTCGAAAAAGGAAAAAGAAATCGAATGGAGCTAAGTTTAGAAATTTCAAGAAGCGTCGAATCAGCCGGACTCGATCGACAGGAGCAACAGCAACTAAGAAAAATATAAATTATGTTACAACTTCTGTATTGAACTCTATAAATGGTGTCAACATTGTTGGTATACTGAAAGCAGAGTACTCCAAACTGGATATCGTAACTAAGAGAGAATTATTCAACATAGTAATGAAAGATTTTCCTCTGTGCAACGAATGTCGAATAGAACGTGAGCTCAATGAATTGGAGGAGAATGATGAAATGGTTCTGTATTGTCATGAGAAGGAATGTAATTGTGCAATTTATTCGAAATCTAGGTATCACGAAAATGGATTTTTTATCGGCAGTGTTGGTATAAACCAATTTGACATGGATTATCAACCAGCGTTTGCCCAATCTATCTTGAGTACGGAGAATTTGATAAGTCGCCGTGGTACGAGAGGGCAGTTACGCCTTCGAAATCTTCAACCGGTGAATTTCGGTAGGATGAGAAACAAGCAGAATCGGTACATGATACCATGGAATATGGTCCCTGATGCACAGGATAGGCGATACGTAGACCAAGTTCTTGATGCTGTGGAGGGGCATGTTGACAATTTCATTCAAGACAACAACGAATTGTATGCAGAATCGGTAGATAAGATACTTGGACCTATAGTACACAGGCATACTGATGGGACTATGAGGCGCGACGCAGTTCTGTTGGTCAGCTATTCTGGGACAGAAGTGCAATCCTATCATACCGATCAGAAATGTCGGAATGACGGACTCTCTGTTTTATATTCGCTGCAGAATGATACATATCTAGACGTAATTCTAGGGTCGCATGTTTCTGAGAATTTAAATGTTCCGTCCTCTCCTAACACTCGTGTGAGTATTCCAAAGGGTCATTTCATTGTTTTCTCCGGTGGTTTATATCACCGAGGAATCAATTACGAACACTTCAATGTTCGATTGCATATGTACGTTGACTTTTTAGGCAGTCATCGTGCTGCAGGATTCGTATTTAACACGGAGTGAGGGATCAAATGAAGTTTCCAATACTTGAATATGGTGCCTTTGTTTGAATAATGTAGTGATGACGCTTGGTGCACTATATATAAAAATCTTAATCTATTCATTTTATACTTATTTTTGAGTCAAACTTTTTGTAGGTAAAAGAAAGATTAGGAAGAAGGAAAATTTAGTAATATTACAGATCAAACAGCGAGGAAAACGTTTTTGAAATACGCAATAGTTTATAAACTTCCCTTGGGTTCGGACGTCGTGGTATTCAAATAATTTTAATACAGCTTCAGTACTTTTCAAGTGTTTGCATCATGACTACTTAAGATTTGTTGTTACTCTAGAAGGTTTTTCATGCGAATTTTTAGTTCAAGTTGTATCTATTTACATAATTATAAATAATTTACCAAAAATGTCTTTATCGAAGAATGTTATGAGTATGAATGAAGTTTTTGATGAATCTTCGAAGGAAAAACAAATGATTGACCGCATGGACCCAGAAGCAGCTAAACGTCGAAAGCTGAACGAGAAGAAATCGAAACGTAAATACTTCTTATTGCATGTTCTTTGTGTGCTAACTGCGATCAAGTGTATCTTTACATAGATGCCTGGATAGTGGACAACGAGCCCGCTGCGGCCATTGCATCAGGTAAGGAACTGATGGATAAAGTTTTTTATAAGATTATCACTATCTAATAGCTTTGCCTACTCGCATTAACAATATTAGGACCAATTTGCAAAACGTTTGGGCCGTTTCTTCAAGGGGATAAATTTGCAAAAGTTTTCAAGCCAGCAGCATTAAACGGAAATTTACCGGGCGGAATTTTTGAAAATGTTGTTATGACAAAGAAGCGTTATTTTCCTTTAAACTTTCCCTTCCGCCATGTGCATGGCCCTTATAAAGAGCACCAAATAAAGAAAGCCAAGGATATATTTAAAGAGCTTTACTCGGAAGCTGAGGGATTGGTGGTACCTCCATGTATAACGGAAACGTATGACCACGATTTCTACCTAGCATGTCCACTGTTCTCTAGCGACAACATGGAGATCGCATTAACACGTATGCGCATGTTGAACGTTGATCTACAAAGCATGGTGAACCTTTTCAATGGAACGGTAAGTAATCAACTAAAACTGATACACAGGGTAATCTTAATATTAAAAACTTGCTACTCCCAGACGTTCGCCGGAGACAATTCATACCTAACCGGAAAAGAAATTTGTATTGTGTCCCGGGCGCATAACCTAGACAGGGCTTCGAGGCTATTGCTCAACGTTCTGAATACAAGCCCAGGAACGCCTCGTCCCGAAGCAATCAATCTTACCTCTGAGGATACTCCAGGAAGCATTTTGTCTGACATTTCTTACTCTACCTCTCCTGCAAAGCGCTTTGCTATCGAACCTTTTGGGTTGTTCAATACGATGAACATGGAGTCTGAAGCTTCGGATGTTGTTTTGCTTTCTTCCTCGAATCTCGATGTCAATCAATCTGCTGGAAAGAAGTCTAGCACAAAGACCAGACGAGAATCAAAAGAGGGACGCAAAGTTAAGGCGGGGAATGACGAAGATACGAAAGAGTGAGTATTATATAAGGCAAGAAGTCCTGAAGTTAAGGTTTACAGTGAATGCGAAAATAAAGTCAAATGAAATGTCATGATAATGGAAAAAAATAAATTTCTTATATCCTGATGATGTTGTAGTAAATTTCTAACTAAGTTTCAATAAACGTGATATTTATTCCAAAAATAGTTATTAAGAAGCGACAATTTTATTTAGCAAAGTAGGTATATACGTTGAGAAATTAAAATATTCTAATTCAAACTTAAATATGTGTATCCTGTTTTTTTGTTAACGTGAATACGCTCAGGAGCGGCGGTCGTTGCATATGGATGTTGTTTCAAAAACTGGAAATCATAATATATTTTAATTTGTACGACTATACAGATATAAGCAGAGTTAAAGGGAATAAAGGGAACATAGCGGGCGATGGTCCGACCAATACAAGCATAAAATCTAGATGCCTAACAAAAAATGGTTTCATCATCAAACGGCATGGTCATAGAGGAAATTTTGTTATATCGAATTTACTGCTCGAACGTATGCACAGTAAGTTTGGTGAAACCAACATCCCGCTAATTGATGCTGTAATTCATGAATTGAACAATGAAAATATAACAAACTATACAGCGACGGCTGTTTCCAACATGGTAGCAAATTTAGATATTACGTCGATTAGATTTGTGAACCCAGGGGATGGTGTACTGAGGCTTGCGGAAGAAATACCAAGGGTTATTCAACCTATAAGGGGCGAGTATAATTTTGAGAGGAGTTTCATCGATCATACCCGTAATTTCAAATCGTTGAATCTGCTATGGGACGTCAATAGACCATGCCAATATTGCGGGTGTGTATATTTTCTCATTGGTGATAGTGTTGACATCAGAAAAAAATGCTGCAATGGCGGAGAACTATTCAATGAGTCAACCAAATATCCACATTTGAATCCACTGCCTCCAAGTTTGTTGTATTTTATTACACAAAGGAAAAATCACATGGGACGAAATTCTGTTTCATATAACAATACTTTATCTCTTGGAGCAACAGGAATAGAAAATGAATCCAAAACAGGGGGATATGAGACCATACATGGCGATCATTCTGTGCTACTGCATGGACGAACTTACCATTTCTTGCCAAATAACAGTAGAACAGGCGGTCTATATTTTTTTACGTATGATGCTTTACAAGAAATGAACGAATACGGAGACAAAATGCTGAATTCTCGTGATAAGAATCAAGAAATTAAACATTACCGTTTCTATCCAGAAATAGCAACTGCTTTATTCAACGAACTAAAGATGATTAATCATTATGTCCGCGACTGCATAGCGATTGGAAACCAAGTACGTGATGAACTGACAATGCAAATCAATCTGACTACGACATCTTTTGAAATAGCATCTATAATATCAGAGGAGGCTGGAAGGCCTAATCGAAGAATAATATTTCAGTTGAAAAATGAAGACAGGCCTAATTCAATAGGTGTTCATAGTGGTAGAATGGAACCTCTTTGTTATCCGCTATTTTTCCCTTACGGTGAATTTGGCTGGAGCAGTGAACTACGAAAGGAAATAAAGTTCAGCAGTTATATGATGCATCGTCTATTCTTACCGGAAAGGGACCAACAGGGAAATTTGATCCTTATGTCTACTCAAGCGAGCCCCCCCAGGCAGTTGCCCTTCAGCAGATTTCAGATTATGTTCCGGTTAGGTCAAATATATTTGGTTGATATGATCAGTCGGATTATTGATTACAGACTTGAATTTCATAAGTACAATCAACAAACACTTTTTGGAATTGATGCGGAGAATAGTGTAGACGTTACTACTGGTGATGTTAACGACAACAACCAACGTGATGATATGTTAACTACAGGAAAACATACATTTCTATCTCAGTCATTTCATGGAAGTAGGCGTCATCTCTTAAGTCTGGCGAGTAATGCCTTATGCTTAGTAACCGAATTTGGCCGACCGACTTTATTCATAACGTTGACGTGTAATCCTCATTGGCCGGAAATCAAAAGCATGTTATTTGAAGGTGAAACTGCATACGATCGTCCTGACATTACTTGCAAAGTGTTTCACACGAAGCTTGACTACTTTCTTCACAACTTGAGAAATGGAAAATATTTTGAGGAGAAGCATAAGGTGATCTATGAAATACGTGTTATTGAGTATCAACAACGAGGTCTACCGCATTGTCATTTAGTTGTAATGTTGTCTAATATTCCTGACTGGAAAACTGAAAAAGATGAATTATGCAATTGGATAGACGAAAACATAAACGCGAATTATCCGGCAATGCATACAAATTCCTCACAGCGGTTGAGACAAATTCATGAGTTGATTGGTTCACACATGGTTCATAAGTGCTACAAGGGAGAAACTGGATGTTTAGACGAAGTGACCGGACAATGTACAAGAGGCTTTACTAATCATGTGATTCAGGAAAGAACTACGTTAGACGAGCAAGGTTATCCACATTATAGGAGAAATACAACAAACGACTTAAACGTGGTTAGTCATAATGTTTACATGCTGCTAGACTGGCAAGGGCACATCAACGTTGAATACAGTGGATCGACATATTGTGTGATATATTTATACAAATACCTATTCAAAGGGAGAAAAAAAGTAACGGCAGTAGTCAAAGGAAAAAAAGACAAGCAGAAAGACGAAATCAAGGCATATGTTCAAGGTCGGTACATGTGTGCGATGGATGCCATGTGGAGATGTTATGGTTATCATACGTATCCTTCATCAATTCCTGCTGTAAATTTGATAAAAATTGTTTTAGAGGATACAGCAAATGAATTCATAAGTAAAAACAAATGTCAGGATATAACTGTTTACCTCAACAGACCTTTGTCATTACGACCACTGCTTTACACACAAATGTTCCAGCTTTATCGATGGTCATATCAATTGACTAAAAAATACACAACAAGACCCGAATTGCTGAACAACATAGATGGATTTTTTGTTATTCAAGTAACTCCTATGACTCGTAAAATTTACATAATGAAAAAGGTCGACTCCAGTCCGTCAATTACACGTCTAGCCACGCTTTGTATCTTATCAGGAGAAATTTGGTATCTACGTCAAATAATACTTTACTACCCTATCTTATCCTACAAAGACGCTAAAGCATGGAATGGCTTTGTCTACTTAACCTATCAAGAGGGGGCGCTAGCTAGAGGTATAATTGAAGAACGTGGAGAAGCAAAAGCAGCTTTTCGAGAAGTAATTGACTACTACATTCCTTCTGAGCTTCGCGCTTTTTTTGTCTTGCTAACAATAAATGGATACCCTACCATGGAAATATATCGGAATGAAGAATATTGCAGAGCTTTAATGCTAGATTATTTGCATGAAGGAAACAGCACACAAGGAACAGCGAGTGAAAAGCTAATAAGAGATCTATCATATCGTTTTCAACAGGAAGACAAAACGTGCACGATGTATGGTCTACCCGAACCACGTGAACAGTATGACGAACTTCAAAACCAAAGATCAAAATATGAACCATCGGAACAATTACGTTTATACCATGAGCTTTGTTCTACAATCCCAAGCACTCCTGAGCAACAGGACTTATTCAACGAAATAATTGAGGACATTGAACAGGTGAATACAAGCATATATTTTGTACAGGGTATGGGTGGATCGGGAAAGTCGACTTTGTGCAAAAAGGTGCTCGCTTGGACACGTTCTCAGGGTAAAATTTGCTTAGGATGTGCAAGTACAGGTTTGGCGGCAACAATCTATGATGACTTCTATACAGCCCACTCTTTATTCCATTTCCCTGTTATTGAAGATGAAGATCGTGATGAAGACTCGCTGTTAGAGTGCAAGCTTCTTAAACATCCCAAACGGTACGAGTTACTTAAAGCTACTTCTGTTATTGTGTGGGACGAATTCCCTTCAAATCACAGGGAAATATTTGAAGCGGCGTATCGAGCGTTGAACGGGTACAAAGACAAGGTTGTTATTTGCTTCGGAGACTTCAGACAAATAGCACCTGTTGTGAAGTACGGATCCAGATTTCAAGTAGCGCAGGCATCAATAATATCCTCTTACTTATGGCAACATTTTGAAATCCGCCATTTAACCAAAAACATGAGATTGCTGGGAATGTCCATCGGAGCTGATGCGGGAATGAATACTGATGAGGAAACGTATTTCATAAATCAGCAAAGAGAGTACGCAGACATGATTGTTAATATAGGTAATGGTACGTGGAAAGGAGAGAATTGTATAGGGGAAGACAGATTTTGTGGTTCACAAGAGTTGCTTATACCAAATATAAAATGTTTGACAAATCATCAGGAAGCACTGGATTTCATATATCCCAACAAGTTCTCGACACCAAATTTTCATAAAAGGGCAATTTTAGCGGGAACTAATAAAGAAGTAGATTCATGGAATTCAACTATTCAGAATATGAATCCTAACATTCTTGGAAAAAAGCACTTACTGTCCGCGGACAAGCTAGCGGAGGTTGACGATCCAACAAACATTCTGAAAGACATGTTAACAACAGAGGTGTTGAATAGTTTTAATAACGCCGGAGTACCTCCACATGATCTGCCTCTATGCGTTGGTGATATTTGTATTCTCCAGAGGAACCTAAGCAAAAAAGATGGTCTAACCAATAATACCCGTGTTCAAATAATTGGGTTAAGGACATACTCTATACAGGTGAGGACTTTGGGAGAACATGGGAAGGCAGCAGCTATTCCACGAATACGATTCAAATTTAGACTTCCGTTTGGACAATCGTTTCAATTAAGAAGAACTCAATTTCCATTGAGACTCGCCTACTGCATGTCATTAAACAAAGCGCAGGGTCAAGAAATGGACACAAATCTACTCGACTTAAGAAATCCAGTATTTGCCCATGGACATCTCTACGTTGGACTAAGTAGGGTACGAGAGGCTTCAAAAATTGCTATCTTCACCAATGAAGACCTTACTTTTAAGACAAGCTCGGGTTCCATAGTTGCGATAGTCAAAAACGTTGTATATCCGGAGCTGCTAACCCCCGTTGGAATCATCCATTCAGCAGACACAAGTTTTGACTCAGCAAATCTTAACGAAGAAAGTTCCGATATTACATCTACATACGACTCGACACAAGATCAAGGGATCGAAAGCTGGGAAGCACTACTAGCTGAGATGAGATTTCTCACATCGTCTTTGACTATGCAACATAACGAAAACTCTGTCCTCTACACGGCTGCAAATGAAAACTTGGAACCACAATTTTTGGGACATGATGAAACAAAAGGCTAATCGATCCTAAAGCAGTAAGGACAAAATAAGTTTAACGCATAAGTAATTTAAAAACTATTCATATTTGTTCTATTATATTTTTTTATTTTAATTTGGTCAAGACTACACTTACTAAAATTCAAAAAAGGTTAACTTAGCAAAGAACAAAAAAAATAGATTTAACTAAGGGGCAAACAAACCTAACAAGTAAATGTTTCTGTCTACCACTGAGCAACTGGGCATTCCTCTTTTTACTTCCGTAAGAATTAAATTAAATCAGAAGGGAGAAGCGTAGATAACTAAAACATATTTCTATGTAGTGGTATATATGAATATAACGCGGCCGAATAAGTTTGACTTATTTTCACAACTGACAAAATTTAAAACTCCCAATAAAACCACTTAGAAAACGGTTTTAAAGTAAAATGAGGGAAAGAAAGTAAGGTATATTATAACTTGAAAACGAAGTTTATCATCTATTTATATAGGGGCAGCGCGCGAAGCTGAACTCTGGTCTATTATATATAATGTTTATTCTGGCAGGGTAACCGATACAGTAGTTTTTTAGTAAAGAGTAGTTTTATTTGTATCAAAAATTCC